>Ga0105238_10008645_pt1 | contig 10191 bp, 7 predicted proteins | sample KBSC34metaG_FD_81526 | JGI IMG/M metagenome (GOLD analysis project Ga0105238, IMG submission 81526) | Corn rhizosphere microbial communities from Kellogg Biological Station, Michigan, USA - KBS C3-4 metaG | ecosystem: Host-associated > Plants > Roots > Rhizosphere > Soil | place: Michigan, USA...
CAGGCCGCGAAGGAGGGAAGGATCCGGGTGCTTGCGGTGCTGGGGCCCAATCGACATGCGGCCATGCCCGATGTGCCGTCCGTCGACGAGGTCGCATCGCTCAAGGGCATGCACTACACCATGTGGACTGGCATTTTCACTGCCTCCAAGCTTCCCATCGCGGTGGCGGAGAAGATCAACAAGGCAGCCAACCCCGTCGTCGCCAGCGCCTCATTTCGCAAGTGGTCCGAAGAGCAAGGCAACCTGGCAGGCGAGGTGATCGACCTGAACCAGGCTGCGGAGTTCTACGGCCGGGAATCCGAAAAATTCAGGAAGCTCGCGACCGAGATCAGGCTCGAGCGGCAATGAGGGGGCCGGAGACAAGCATGACGCCGAATACCCATCCTGCCGACTGGCCGCAGGAACCACTCCTCTCGCTGGAGGATGTCCAGCGCTTCGAGCGTATACCCCTGTCGCAGCGCAGCCTGCCGGCATCGACGTACGAAATGCTGATGGATGGCTGTGCCATCGACCCTTCCAAGGTCGCCATCGACTTTTTTGCCGATGGCTCCCGGATTCAGGAGACCGCGCGCAAGGTGACGTTCGCGGAACTGCGTAGTCGGGTCAACCAGACAGCCAATCTGCTGACCAGCCTTGGTGTGTCCAAGGACGATGTCGTGTCCGTCCTGATGCCGTCGGTCCCGGAGTCCCAGTTCTTGCTCTGGGGTGCCCAGGCTGCGGGAATCGTGAATCCCGCGAACTGGATGCTGGAGCCGGAGATTCTGGTCCACATGTTCCGCTCCGCGAGAACCAAGGTGCTTGCCGTGTATGGGGGCGAGGAACTGGGGCCGATCTGGTCCAAGGTCGAGGCCGTGGCGCGCGAACTCGGCACACTCTCGGCGGTCATCCGCGTAGGCGGCACGTCGCCGTGCCCGGCGGAGGTGGCGGGAGTGCGCGTGATCGACTACGAGTCCTGCGTCAGCAGCTTCCCAGCGGATGCTCTGAGCTCTGGCCGCGTGTTCTCGCCGGACGACACTGCCTCGTTGTTCCACACTGGCGGCACCACGGGTGCACCCAAACTGGCCCGTCATCTCCATCGCAACCAGGTCTACTGGGTTTGGGCATTTGCCCACGTGGTGGGAGCTGCTGGCGCAGGGGTCGTGACCCTCGGGGTTCCGGTCTTCCATGTTGCCGGCGCGATCGTGTGTTGCTACAGCACTCTGGCCAGGGGGGGGAGCGTGCTGATGCTGACGTCAGCCGGGTTCCGGAACCCGTCCGTCTTGCCCAATATCTGGCGCATCGTGCAGGCGTATCGGGTCAACCTTGCGGTGTTCGTGCCCACACTGGTGAACCAGCTCCTGTCGGTGCCCATCGGCGACAGCGACATTTCCTCGATTCAGTACGTTGGCTCTTCGACCGCGCCGCTGTCCGTGACGGTCGCGGAGGCCTTCCGCGAGATGACGGGCTCGGGCGTGCGCGAGAGCTGGGGCATGACGGAAACCGTGGCTGTGGCCTGCGTCACGCCGCCGACGGAAAGCTTCAAGCCTGGCAGTTCGGGCATGCGGCTGCCGTATACCCAAGTCCGGATCGTTCGGGCCGACGAGGCCGGCAGGGTGGTCCGGGACTGTGCGCCTGGAGAGTCGGGCCTGGTTGTCGTGCGTGGACCGTCCGTGTTCCCCGGCTATCTCGGCCAGGACCATGGTCCGCGATGGATCGACGGCGACTGGCTCGACACCGGCGATCTGGGGCACCTGGACCACGATCAGTCGCTCTGGATCACGGGACGCTCCAAGGATCTCATCATTCGCGGCGGGCACAACATCGACCCCAAGATGGTGGAGGAGTCGCTGTTCGGACTACCGGGCATTCAGGATGCTGCCGTGGTCGGCGCTCCCGATGCGCATGCCGGGGAAGTGCCGGTGGCATACGTGGTTCTCAAACCGGGTTCGAAAGTTTCGGCGGAGGACGTCATCGCCCATGCCGCCAGCAACCTGCCGGAACGCGCCGCGGTCCCCAAATTTTGCTACCTGCTGCCGGAGATGCCCAAGACGCTGGTCGGCAAGATCCAGAAGAACGTCCTTCGTGTAGACGCCATTGAACGCATGTTCCGGTTGGCGCTGGAGACGAGCGGTGTCGGCGAAGGCCTGGTCATCAAGGCGGTGGACCGGGGCAGCAAGGGGTTTCACGTCGACGTTGGGCTGAAGGGCTTGAAGTCCACCGACAGGCGGGTGCGCGATGCGTTGAGGCCCTTCACCGTGTCGTACGAAATCAAGGAGCTGCCGTGAGAGGCGATCTGGCTCGCGGGGAGCCTGATCAGTGCCTCTTTCGAGAGTATTCAAAACCGTAGAAATTTTTCATGGCAACCCAATACAAAGCACCCGTCGAGGACTACGTTTTCTTGCTCCATGACGCGCTCGGCGAGGAGACCGCTGCCATGTCAGGGCGTCTCGACCGAGACGACACCCAACAGATCCTGGAGCAGTCCGCGCGCTTCTTCGAAGAACGATGGGCGCCCCTGGACGCCGCAGGAGATGCGCAAGGTTGTCGATTTTCCCAGGGCGAGGTGACGACGCCAGAAGGCTACAAGGCGGCCTACGACGCCATGCGCCAGGGGGGGTGGAACAGCGTCTCGGCACCTGCCGAATACGGAGGAGGCGGGCTTCCCGGCCTGCTGGGACAGGCCGTCCGGGAATTTGCGGCCTCATCGTGCGGCGCCCTCAGTCTCTATTCCGATCTGACCGCTGCGGCCCACGACACCATCATCAGGGCTGGCGAAGACTGGATGCGGCGCTGGATCGTGCCGCGCATGGTGGCGGGAGACTGGACGGGCACGATGTGCCTGACAGAACCGCACTGCGGCACGGATCTGCGACTCATGAAGTCGCGTGCGATCCCGCAGCAAGACGGTTCCTGGCGCGTCACGGGCACCAAGATCTTCATCACCGGTGGAGATCACGATCTGGCGCAGAACATCATTCATCTGGTGCTTGCGAAGGTGCCCGACGAGAACGGACGCGTGTCGGACGACCTGTCCTCGGTGAGCCTCTTTCTGGTGTCCAGGCGAGTCCTCGATCCCCAAAGTGGCGTGACTGGACTGCTCAATGGGGTCACGGCCGCGGGTATCGAGCACAAGATGGGCCTGAAGGGCAGTGCGACCTGCACGATGGTGTTCGAGGACAGCGTGGCCTACAGGCTCGGCGAATCCCGGAACCTGACGGGCGGCCAGCGGAAGTCGTCTGCCGGCATGAGCGGCATGCTTGACATGATGAACTTTGCCCGGCTCGGCACCGGCCTGCAGGCCCTCTCCACTGCGAACCGCGCTTACGGCCACGCGGCGAACTACGCCCGTGAGCGGCTGGCGGGGCGTGCGGCAAAGAAGCAAGACCGTACGGGTGGCGCATCCGATCCCATCATCGTGCATCCCGATGTCCGCCGGCTGTTGCTCAGGCAAGCCTCCTTTCTCGAGGGAGGACGTGCGCTCGGCCTCTATGTCCGCATGCTCCTGGACGACCAGGAGACGATCAGTGGCATCCCGAGATCTTGGGTGGGAAACCTGCTGACGCCTGTGGTCAAGGCCTTCTTCAGCGATCGCGCTTTCGAAGGCGCGAACGACGCGATGCAGGTGATGGGGGGCCACGGCTACATCCGCGAGAACGGAGTGGAGCAATTGGTCCGCGACTGCCGGATCTTTCAGCTTTACGAGGGAGCCAATGGCGTTCAGGCGCTCGATCTGGCCATGCGCAAGCTGCAGGGCGAGCAAGGCAGCGCATTGACCGCCTTGTTGGAGCTCGTCCAGGCGGAAACGGAGCGGGCGAGCTCATTCGAAACGCTGCGTGCGCACGCGCAGAACATCAGGCATGCATGGCTGCAGGTGGAGGCGGCTGCGGCATGGCTCAGGAAGCCTGAACGCGACCCATACGACATCGGTGGCGCCTCCTACGACTTTCTCACCATGGTGGGCGTGCTTTCAGTGGCCTTCATGTGGATTCGACAGTCCCGTGTCGCGCTGGAACATCTGCGCGATAGGGGCGATCGACCGTTGCTTCAAAGAAAGCTGGTATTGGCCAACTACTGGATGAACCACGAGCTGTCAGTGGTTCAGATGCTTTCCCGGCGGATCGAAAGTGGTTCGACTTATCTAATGGAACTTCCGTCGGCCCAGTTCTGAGCATCTGCCACAACACCCATACAGATCTTCTTGGCAATGAGGCCAGCACCAATCATGAAAACCCGGATCACCGAACTCTTTGGAATTGCACATCCCATCATTCAAGGTGGCATGCACTACGTTGGCTATGCCGAGTTGGCCGCAGCCGTGTCGAACGCCGGTGGGCTCGGCATACTGACCGCATTGACGCAGCCCACGCCCGATGATCTTGCCAAAGAGATCCGGCGTTGCAGGGAGATGACCGACAAGCCTTTCGGCGTCAACATCACCTTTCTTCCTGCCCGCAATCCGCCTGACTACCCGGGCTATGTCCGCACGGTGATAGAGGGTGGGGTGAAGATCGTCGAGACGGCCGGCAACAACCCGCAAAAGTGGCTGCCCATGCTTCACGAAGCTGGCATCAGGGTCATCCACAAATGCACGTCCGTGCGGCATGCGCTCAAGGCGGAGAGCATCGGCTGCGACGCGGTGAGTGTCGATGGCTTCGAGTGCGGAGGCCACCCTGGGGAAGACGACGTCCCGAACTTCATTCTGCTGCCTCGGGCCGCCGACGAGCTGCGGATTCCGTTCGTTGCCTCGGGCGGCATGGCCGATGGCCGCTCCCTGATCGCCGCGCTGGCCATGGGGGCGGCGGGCATCAACATGGGAACCCGGTTCGTCGCGACCCGGGAAGCGCCGGTTCACGCCAACGTGAAGCAGGCGATCGTCGACGCCAGCGAGCTCGACACGCGGCTGGTCATGCGGCCGCTGAGAAACACCGAGCGTGTTCTAGGCAATGCCGGCGTTGACCGGCTGCTTGCCAAGGAAAGGGAACTGGGGCCGGACATTCGCTTTGAGGACATCGTGGACGAAGTGGCGGGTGTCTACCCCCGGGTCATGCGAGACGGAGAACTGGATGCTGGCGCCTGGTCCTGCGGCATGGTGGCGGGTCTCATCGACGACGTGCCAACGGTCCGGGAACTCATCCAGAGAATCATGGTGGAGGCCGAGGACATCGTTCGCGTCCGTCTGCAGGGAATGCTTGCTTGAGCCGATAGCGCCCATGGCTCGCACGCCCCGACTCCCCGGATGACTTTCCGACGATTGCAACCGAGAAAGAGGCCTTCAATGGGTGATTTCATAAGTCTTGATGGCGAAGCCTTGCAGTTCGAGGGCAAGTGCGCGCTGGTCACCAGCACGGCCAACGAAACAGGACTTCAGGTCGCCGACATGCTGGTGAAAGCGGGTGCAACGGTTTACCTAGTGAATCGCGATCAGCGTGAGTGCAGTATGCAGGTCGAAGCGCTTCGCAGGTCGGGAAAGGCCAAGGGGTACGCGGTGAATCTTCAGGATCCCTCGACGCTCTCCCATTTCTCGCACCTGCTCAATGAAGAGGTCTCGAAGCTGCACATTCTCGTGAGCGTTGAAAGGCTCGCTCGGATTGCACAGTCTTCCTCATCGGAATTCACCGTGCGCGAAAGAGAACAACTCCATGGCGAGCTGGATCTGATCCAGGAACTTGTCCCGAGTCTGCACGCTGGCTCCACGGCGGTCGATCCGGCGCGCGTGATCCTGATTGGAGATTTCGCCGGGCTGCGGCTGCCGCAAGTGCCCCTGAGGCAGGGGACATCGCCGGTGACTGATAGTTCGACCGCGACAGAGATCGCGCAGCAATTCGTCGAGCACCGGATCAACTTGAACTTCGTCGATCTGGGACCGCCCTGCATTGCAGCGGGAGCGTCGCACACGTCCCCGCTGCTGGCGTGTGTACGGCACCTCACGTCGATTCGCGCCGCGCACACCCGAGGAGAAGTCCAAAGGGTCGCGCCGGCTGGATACGGGGACTCGGATGGGCTTGCATGAAGTCTGCGTGCTTCGATGCGACAGAACCAAAGGATCAATCGAATGAGCGTCAATGAGTTCATCACGGCTTACCAGCATCGTCTGGCATTCAGCGTCGAGGGCAGCGAATACGGCGCCACCGGACGAATGCAGATCGAGGACGAAATGAAGAACCCTTTCGGGGACGGTGCACGCCGGCGCGCTCATCTGGTTCGCCGATGTGGTAGCGAAGCATGCCGCCCTGGGAGGAGCGGCCATTGGACAGCAGGGGACAGGGGTTCCCGCTGGCAGTCACGCTGAATGCGCAGTTGCTCTCCAACCGCGGAGGAGGGGTCCTTCATGCATCGGACCAGGCCCGTTCGGCGCGGCACGCGTTTGACCGGGATGCGAACGGAGGTCCGCGACGAATCGGGTGCGCTGCTGCCCGATCTCACATCGTTCCACATGCCCGCGCGATCGGCTTGACGAAGACGGGGCAAGGCCGTGGCATCGCTGGGTTCTCCCGTCGTTGATTGCACCCACCTGAGGGTGCGAAAGCTCAGCCGCGCGATCAGCAGGCTGTATGACGCGGAAATGGCGGGCATCGGTCTTCGCATGACGCAGTTCTCTCTACTAGCGTGCGTTGAACAGTTAGGTCCCGTGTCGCCGTCCGCGCTCGCCGAGGCCATGACGATGGATGCGTCCACGCTGACGCGCAACCTGCGTCCGCTGCTCGCTCGGAGATGGGCTGCTCAAGAAAGCGGGCAAGACGCTCGCCAGCGGATCGTGACCCTTACCGAGCTGGGGGCGGCGACGCTCCTGAGTGCCCGGGGTCGATGGCGGAGAGCACAGAAGCATGTGCGGGCAGTTCTCGGCGATGCCGATTTGACGACCCTGAATTCGTTGATCGATCGCATCCAGGACAAGCTCGCGGGGGGGACTTGAACGCTTGACCTGCCATTCCCGGCGCGCCGTGGAGGGTGTCTTCCCGGGGACCATTCGAGACATCGCGCGATTCTTTTGCATGAAGGAGCATTGGATCTTGAAGAAATACCAGCATCGATTCGCGTACGCCAACCGAATTCGAATCCACTACGTTGAAGAAGGCGAGGGTCCCCTGGTTCTTCTCTGCCATGGGTGGCCGGAGTCCTGGTACTCGTGGCGGCATCAAATCAATGCGTTGGCCGCGCAGGGCTATCGCGTCGTTGCGCCAGATCAGCGCGGCTATGGATTGACCGACGCTCCACCCAGAGTCGAGGACTACGGCGTCCTGCAGTTGGTGGGAGACCTGGCCGGCCTCGTACAAGAGCTGGGTGAGAGCAATGCCATTCTCGTAGGCCACGATTGGGGTGCGATGGTTGCCGCACCAGCTGCTCTCCTGCGGCCGGACATGTTCACCAAGGTCGGCCTGCTGAGTGTTCCCTACATGCCCCGAAGACCTGTCCGGCCTGCGGCTCGATTCCACATGAGCAGCCAGGAGAAGCACTTCTACCAGGAGTATTTCCAGCAAGTCGGGAAGGTCGAGTCCGAACTCGAGATCAATGCCCGCCGTTCATTGCTTGGAGTTCTATACACAGGATCGGGCGAATGCCGAAAGCATCCAGAACATCGGAAAAGCTCATTCCTTTCATTTGACAAGCGCAAACATTTCGTGGACTCGCTGATCGTGCCCGATGCGCTGCCGGAATGGTTGACCGATGAAGATCTCGATTTCTATGCGTCCGAATTCAAGCATTCCGGATTCCGTGGGCCGATCAATTGGTACCGGAACGTCGATCGAAATTGGGAAAATACGCCGTTCCTCGACGGCGCGAAGATCAGGCAACCCGCTATTTTCATCACCGGTGAGTTAGACGGGGTATTGAAGATGGCAGCGAAGGAGTACGAAGACTTGGAAACCAATGTTCCGGGTCTGTGCGGAAAGCATCTCATCAAGGATGCGGGGCATTGGGTCCAGCAGGAGAAACCCGGGGAGGTCAATGCCCTGCTGCTTGATTTCTTCAGGAATGGCGCCGAATAGGAGAACCGGAATGTCCAGGCATGTCATTTTGGCCAATGTCGATGTGGTTCCGGAATGCCGAGAAAAGGTTTTGACGGCGCTTCTGGAGCATCGCGATCGGTGTCTGAGAGAGGAGGCCGGGACTCTTGTATTTGACGTCTTTCTTGCGCTGGATACACCGCACCGTATTCTGCTCTACGAGGTCTACGAGGTCTACGAGGTCTACGAGGTCTACGAGGTCTACGAGGTCTACGAGGTCTACGAAGACCGAGCGGCTTTCGACATTCACTTGGATGGCTCGAGCATGGTGATCTTTCGTCAGCAAACAATGGATCAGATAAAGGACATGGCTGGAGGGGCCGTTATTCTGGCAGTGGATGCAGCCGATCCAGTGACATTGGATACGACTTTCAAATCGAGGAAGAAAATGATCGCAATTCTCGCGCGCGTGAAAATTAAGACGGATTCCACATCTCACTTCCTTGAGGTGGCATCGAAGCTGGTTGCGGCGTCTCGAACCGAGCCGGGTTCGTTGGGCTATGAACTTCTACGGGAGAGCGAGAACCGCTATTCATTCCTGGAGCGCTACGTTGGTGAAGCTGCCTTGGAAGCGCATAAGAAGACAGAGCATTTCAGGACATTTGGGCGCCAGTTGGGTGACTACATGGATGGCAAACCCGAAATCATCCGCCTCGAGAGCGTCACTTGAACCCGAAGGCTCGCTTTCTCGTTACCACTCCTGGAGTAGCAACGATATGAAAGCACTGCAGATTTCTCGCCATGGTGATCCTGCCCCAGTGGAAGAGCGAACAGCGCATCCGCATTCAACACCAAGCGCTGGCGCTACGACGGGACTCCGCTGTTCAGCAGCACTCTGTCGCCGACCCGGACCGTTCGGACTTCACTCCCTATCGACGGAACGTGAGCCACGCCTTCATTTGCCAAGGACGGTCGGCAGCGGGGGGCGTCGGGACCCATCCGCGTGCCGAATTCAGCTCATAGCGATGGGTTGGCGCATAGAGGACACCGAAGGCTGCGCTCATGCTCAGCAGCTTCGTCGACCTCAATGCCGGAGACTGGATCGCTCAAAACGCGGGGAACTCGAGCGTGGCGAACTGCGTGATGGCCATTGCGAAGTCGCGCGGCTATGGCCACAGCATCTTGCCGACGTGGAAGAACGCGCGGGGGTCGATCAAGGTCCCTCCGCTCGAACTTGCGAGAACCGAGCGCCCGCTGGGTGGTTGGTGGCGCACGGTGCCGGGCCTGTCCCCCTCCGCCCGCCTGATCGTCGATGCATTGCGGATGATGAGCGAGGCTGGCGCCGACAGTTGCCGTTGATAAGGGTTGCGTAGTGTGACGATGTCAGTTCGGAACTACGCGGAATGAAGTTCGAGGAATGCTCCTTGCCGGAGGCTAGCCAGATCGCGGCTCGAACAAGCGGATTTGTTCATGCGCCGGGATGTGTCAATTTCTTACTCAAGTAGGCGTTCTGTGTGCTTGGTACCCGCGAAATAGTTAGGGCGTCCCACCAGAAAAAGTTGTGCCGTCTGTTCAACTTTCACCTTCGCCGATCGGACCAGCTTCACCCCGAAGTCGACGTCGACCGCGGCGATGAACTCGTCGAACTTGCCACGGTGTGACGACGTCCTCGACCTCTCATCGATGGGCGGAATTTCGTTTGCCGGTGCTGCTATTTCAGCGAAGCGGCCGCCGTTCTGGGCCCAGGAACGAGGCTATTCGCGCGGAAGCGCCGCCGCCGAGAAAGAATGTCCATGAGAGAAGTCCGAAAAAGGTCAAAGGAAACAAACACCGGTGCTCCCGTGCGGGCGCACGCCGGTTCGTGTTCAGGGTTGCCTGGGCAGCACCGTCGCCCGATGGCGCTCAGCGGGCGAGGTCCGCGATGAAGGCTGCGTCCTGCGCGCCGCTGTAGATGCGGAAGTCCTGCATGCGACCCTTGAAGTAGGGGTCGCCGCCGTACTGGGAGCGGCCCAGCCAGGTCCGGGTGGTATTGCCCAGCTGGAAGGGATTGATCCAGATGCCGTCCGCGGTGGCGACCTGCGTGCCGTCCATGTAGAGCGTGCCCACGGTGCCCGAGAGCGTGACCGCCAGGTGCACCCAGCGTCCGGTGGGCGTCTCGCCGCCGGCTACCGACTCTTCCTTCCAGAACTGATTGCGCGAGGCTGAAAAGCGCAGCTGTTTGTTCTGGTCGCGCAGGATCAGGATCATGTAGGCCACGTCGTTGGAA
>Ga0105238_10008648_pt1 | contig 10188 bp, 7 predicted proteins | sample KBSC34metaG_FD_81526 | JGI IMG/M metagenome (GOLD analysis project Ga0105238, IMG submission 81526) | Corn rhizosphere microbial communities from Kellogg Biological Station, Michigan, USA - KBS C3-4 metaG | ecosystem: Host-associated > Plants > Roots > Rhizosphere > Soil | place: Michigan, USA...
CAGTGGATGAGAGCGGCAATCAGGTGGCGGTTTTCAACCGGCGAGGTTCGCGGCCATTGAATAAGCAAGAGGCCGAGCGCCTGTTCTTGCGTAACGGTAAGGTATACACGGTGACGGATGCGCCACCAAATCCGCCCCGCTAGCGCGCAAAATCTGAGATTGTGTGCACGCTCGAGGCAGGCTTGGCTTTCGTCCAGTCGTGGTAGAGGTGGCACTCCGAACACCGAACCTCAGCGGAGTCGTTGCCGCCGCTGTGGCACCTCTGGCAGGTCACGATGCCCGGGAGCAACACGTCCTCCGTCTTGTTGCTGGTCTTAGCCTGTGCGTGACACTCAGTGCAGGGGACCAGTTGATGCGCCTGGTGATCGAACTTGGCGTGCATCATCCACCGAACCGGGATGGCGGATTTCGGAATCTCGGGCCGCTCCCCGGGGACTGGGTACGTTAGCGTGTGGCATTCTTTGCAGGTCTTCTGCCACAACAGACGTTCGGCGTCTTCAACGCGCTCGGCGATGTTTGCCTGATTCCTCACCACAAAGTCATGGACAGTTTTGGTGTCCTGATGGGGAACAGGTTCCGTGAAACGGCTGTCGAACACCAGGGGATGGCAACTGGCGCAATGCTGCGCGTAATTCGGCGCACGAGCGTTCCTGCCATGGCAATCCGTGCAATTCAACTGCACTGGACCGTTGGGACCCTTCAGATCGCTCTTCAGATGCACCTGGTGACTAAGTTTGATGGTCCCCGGATCGGGCGCATGTCCTGGTCGCACGGCCGCAAATTCCGGATGTCCGTTGTTAAATGAGGCGATGTGCGCTGTCAGGTTTCCGTGACACTGGGTGCAAGACGCTTCGCTAGTCGAAGCAAGTTGAAAAGCGCCTTGGTGTTCGATGTGGCACGTCGTACAGGCTGGCGTGAAACGTTGCTTCGCCTGATGGATGGGAGCGTCATGACAGGCCAGACAGGCAGTTTCCGTGACTTTCGTGCCAAAGGCGGCCGGCACATGGCAGGACGAACAATTGTTGGTGAGAATCGTGTGGCCGTGTGTCAGGGGTCCGGCGTTGAACGCGCCCCGCTTTCCAGTGAGTCCGGCCCATCCGAGCCAGGCCACGCTAAGTCCGGCAGCCGTGAGGGTGAGCCAGCGCTTCCAACGAGGGATGGCATATGCGCCCTTGAAATAGTGCAGGTTGATTCGCTGCGCGAGCTTTTTCGTGGTTCTGGTGCGCCCCGCCATATCAATACCTAAGCGCCATCACGGCGTGGATGCCGCCCAACAACACCAGAGCGATCGACAGCGGCACATGCACTAGCAACCAGGCATGCAGCCAGTGGTATAGCCGGCGCTGGCGGCTGAGCTGTCGCTCCTCCTCGCATATATTCTCCAGATCGTCAAGAGTTGGATGGAACGCCACAGGGGCTGTCCGCCGCAATGATTCGAAGAGTGGGTAGGCCGCAGTTTCGGGAGCGTCCAGAAACGGCCGGATTGAGTGTGCGTAGGCTTCGCGGAATCGGACCTTGTCGTCGTGTTCGGCTTCCACGGCCAACGTTGTTACGAGTTGTTCCGCCTCATCGCGAAGCTGCGCACGTACGTGCGGGATCTCTTCGTAAATGGTTTCCATGGGCACGCGCGTTGTGATCGTGCGAGGCAGGTAATGCTGCAGAATCGCACCGAGTACACCACTCGCAACCACCACCACCAGCAACGTCATCAGTACCATCGTGAGCGGACCGCGAACGGCGAAGCCCGCGTGGAACAGGATCAACGGAAGCGTCAGGATGCCCAGCCACAGGTGTCCGCGCATCCACATTTGTGCCCGGCCCAATCGCCATATGGGAACTTTCTTACGCGCGCCCAGGAGGCTCTCAAACAGCATCACCGCATAGCCCGCGGCGCCGAACGCAAGTCCCCATGCGGTGCCTCCGCGCGGCCCGCCAGGCGTGCGGACGGCATAGACGACGTAGGCGGCGGTAATCGCAAGGAACCCAAGGACGGTTCCGACCAGCCACGGCCGATGGGTCTGGTCAATGCGCATCGTGCTTTAGAGAAATCACCGAGCGGAAGAATTCGTTCGGATCCACGCGGTGGGCGGCATCGTGCGGACAGGCATAAACGCAACTGGGCTCGGCGTGTTCGGTGCAAAGATCGCAAGACGTAGCCTTCTGCTTGGTAACTATGGCTCGTTTGCCGGTTGCATCGGCATTGTCTACGGTCACCTCGAACGGGTGCAGTGTGATGTTGCCATACGGGCAACTCTTCGCGCACAGCCCGCAGCCGATGCACCAGTCCTCAATGATCACTTCGAGCGACTGGCGCCGCCGGATGGCACCGACGGGACAACCGACCATGCACAACGGATCGCGGCATTGGCGGCAGGAAGTGGCCACCAGATAGTTCTCGAAGCGCAGCCCTTCGCGGATCAGGCGCGTGACGCCGTCGTGTGCATCGGCGCAGGCGCGCACGCAGGCATCGCAGCGCGTGCATTTTTCCAGATCCAGAACCAGCAGGCTTTGCGCTTCCATCAGACCCTGCGCCAGAAACGTGTCGAGAGGCACATCGGTCGCCCGCGCGAGCCGCTGGCGATTCTGTTCCAGGTGCTGCGCCGCAACGGTTTCCAGGCTGCGCTTTACGTCTGGGAATGCCTCCACCATGCGGTGGAACTCCTCCGCCCCGACGCGAACCACTTCCACGTGATCGAGCGCCGCGCAAGTGGCCGTGCGCCGCCCGCCTGATCCCATTCCGAGCAGTCCGATCTCGCCGAAGTATCCGCCGCGTCCCAGGTAATTCAACACCAGCTCGCCCTGAGGATGATCTTCAGACACCTTCACGAAGCCGATCCGGATCAAGTAGAAACTGTCGGCCACGTCGCCCTGGCGGCAAATAACGTCGCCCTTGCCGAAACGCAGCAGCTCCACGCGATCGCGCAGCGAATCGATGAACTCCGGCGTCAGCGACGCGAACAATGGGACATTTTTAAGATGATCCTCCAGTGCCCGGCGGCGATAGTTGTCGTCCAGGCGTCCCTTGATGTTCTTGTTGCGCTGCATGATGTCGAGGACGTTGCGCAACATCTCATACATGGTGCAATCGGTCGCCGCGCGTACTGTCGCCGAGCGCGGATAGAGACTCATGCAGGTCATTTCGCCGAACAGGTCGCCGGGGCCAAGCTCGGCGACGGGATGATCGTAAGGCAGATCGACGGAAGCATCGATGGGAATCGTCCTCCTGTCGCGTTCGCCCTCGCGCCGGTCCTGCTTGCGGCCGAGCAGGCGGCTTCCCAGGCGCCGCAGGAATCCGCTATCACTGCCATCGGTGTGAACGTGGGCGATAGGCGTCGAGAGATATACCTCGGCCTTGCCTTCCAGAATGTAAAACGCCGTAGAACCGTACTCGCCCTCGCGGCAAATGATGTTGCCTGCGCGGAAGTTGCGGCGCACCACTGCGTTCCGATTCAGTTCCAGGAAGGTGCCGGAAACATTCTGGAAGTAGGGAAGCTTCAGCAGGTCCTCAACCTCGGCCGGCTGGCCCCCAAGCTCCGTCTGCACCACGAACTTATTGGTGAGCGCCCCCGTGGGGCAGGAAACCACGCATTCGCCGCATGAAACACACATCGAGTTCCCCATGGGGCGATTTAGATCGAAGGCGATGCCCGCGTTGAATCCCTTACCGCGCCGGCCCAGCACGAAGTTATCGCGGATCTCGCCGCAGCCGCGAATGCAGCGGTCGCACAGGATGCACGCTTCGTGATCCACGGCGATGGCCGGCGACGAATCATCCTGTCCGCGGGGCGACAGACGTTTGGAAAATCTGGATGTAGTGAGACCGTCCTGACGGGCCAGCGTCTCCAGCTCGCAATCGCCCGACTGGTTCTGGCGCGCGCAGGGAGAAGGATGGTCGGCCATCAGCAGCTCCAATAGAGTTCGCCGGACGTTCCGAACCTTGTCGGAATTGGTGGATACCGTCATGCCGTCTTCGGCGGGCCGCACGCAGGAGGCGCTGAGAACGCGTCCCCCCGCTTCGACCACGCACAGCCGGCAAACGCCCACGGGAGTTTCGTTCTGTTGATGACACAGGGTGGGGATCGCGATGCCGTTGAGGCGCGCCGCATCGAACACCGTCGTGCCGCCCGGTACAGTGACGGCCTGGCCGTCGATCGTCAAATGAAGATCGCTCATGCGGCGACTTCCCGCATCGGACACACGCCTTCCGGGCAGCGATGCTCCAGAATGTGCGCCTCCACTTCAGGTCGGAAATGTTTGATCACCGACGTGATGGGCGAATGCGCGAACTGTCCCAGGCCGCAGATGGATGCCAGCTTCATGGCTTCCGAGAGTTCGTCGAGCAGCGCCATGTCGGCGGCGGTTCCTTTGCCCTGGGTCCAGCCGGTTAGGATATCGGTCATCTTTTGCGAGCCATTGCGGCACGGCACGCACTTTCCGCAAGATTCATTGCGAAAGAATCGAACGGCGTTCAATGCCATATCCAGCATGCACCGGCCTTCGGCGCAAACCACGATGGCGGCCGATCCCATCATGGAACCCGCTGCCGCCAGCGACTTGAAGTCGATGCGGACGTCCAGCATGGACGCCGGCAGATACCCTGACGATGGGCCGGATGGAGCGAAAGCCTTCAAACGCTTGCAGCCGTCTTTGCCGCCATCGACGCCGCCGGCGTGCTGGAAGATGACCTCTTCCATCCGCGTACCCATCGGGATCAGAAAAATACCAGGAGTGCGAACATCGCCGCTGACGCCGACGAATTTCAGGCCGGCACATCCGCCTACGCCCTGCGATTTGTACCAGTCGACTCCGTTCACCAGAATCTGGGGCACATTTGCGAACGTTTCCACGTTGTTCAGCGCGGTCGGTTTTCCCCAGAGACCCTCGTATACGGGAAACGGCGGCTTGTTGCGAGGCTCGGCGCGCTTTCCCTCGATCGCTTCCATTAGCGCGGTCTCTTCACCGCAGATGTAGCCGCCTGGACTGACGAAGAGCTCCAGATCGAACGTCAGATCGGAGCCGCACACCCGCGCACCCAGCAAGCCGTTTTCATAACACTGGCGAATTTCTTCCGCAATGAGATGTTCCTGCGGCTCGTATTCGTGACGGATGTAGAGAATCCCCTTGCGGGCTCCGGTGACCAGTCCGGCCAGGATCATTCCTTCGATCACAAGGTGCGGCAGATGATTCAGGATGAAGCGATCCTTGATCGTGCCGGGCTCGCTTTCATCGGCATTGCAAATGACGTACTTTTCCATCGCGGGCGTCTTCCGTACCGCCTCCCATTTGACTCCGGTGGGAAATCCCGCGCCTCCCAGTCCGCCCAAACCGGATGCCTTGAGCAGTGCGATTACGCCTTCAAAATCGCGGGTCCCGGCCAGCTTCCGCAGCGCGCCGTACTTTTCAGCGACTTGGTACGGATCTGCCGCCAATCCATGTCGCTTCGGCTCCGCCGCCATCGCAGGTATTTCACTTCCGCCGAGAGCGCCAATGGCGATTGCCTCGGCTTGCGCAGCGTTCACGTTGCGAAAAGAGTGGTCGTTAATGCGGACGGCGGGCGCTCCATCGCATTGACCCAGGCAGGAAACTTCAGCGATGGCGATATCGCGATCGCTCATGCCACTGAAACGTCGCGACAAGTCCCTGCGGAGTTCGCCGGCGCCGCGCAGGTGACAAGACATGTCTGCGCATACCTGAACGCTCACGCGCGACGGCGGCGAAAGATGAAAGTGCGGGAAAAAATCGGCCACACCGTGAATGTGCGGCAAGGGAAGGTGGGACCGGCGCGAAAGAGCCTCCAATTGATCGGCAGGCAGAAAGCCGTGCTTCCGCTGAATCTCCCTCAGGTCGTCGAAGATCAAATCGTAATTATATCGGCTGAATCCCCCGATTATTGTACTGTGGCCGTCTGTCGAGTATGGTTAATAGAAAGATGCGTTTAGTTGGCTGCTTAGTGCTGTGTTCCGGCGTGCTGTTTCCCCAGACTGCGGAGCCGCCTAAGTACACCGGGCCGGGTTCGTGCGCCTCGCCGAGCTGCCACGGCGGCGTGCAGGTTCGTACGGAAAGTTCCGTGCAGCAGAACGAGTACAGCACCTGGGTGGTCCAGGATAAACACGCGCACGCTTTTGCCGTACTCACGAATCCCGTAGCCGTGCGGATGGCGCGTATTCTGAAAATCGACAAGCCCGATACTGCGTCGAAATGCCTGGCGTGTCACGCGTTGAGTGTTCCTGAAGCCGACCGCGCCCGAACTTTCGATTCCACTGACGGGGTGAGCTGCGAATCGTGTCACGGGCCGGCGTCGAACTGGCTGGGGCCGCACACGACCAAGGGCTGGACCCATGAGCGTTCGGTGGCCGCTGGTATGCGCGATCTGCGCGATCCCATTCGCCGCAGTGAGAATTGCCTCGCGTGCCATCTGGGCAACGCGGACAAGTCGGTGGATCATGAGATGATCGCCGCGGGTCATCCGGATCTATATTTCGAGCTGGCGTCCTTCACCGCCGCGATGCCGCGGCACTGGAAAGAGCGGACGCAAGGCGATCCTCAGATCGAGGTCCGCATGCTCGCCACCGCTCAGGCTGTTCAATTGCGCGAGCAGATGCAGCGTATCGTTCGCAATACGCAAGGGAACTCCTGGCCCGAGTTCGCCGATCTGGATTGTTTCGCCTGCCATCACAATCTGACCAATGCCGAAAATAGCTGGCGCCAGGAACTGGGCTATCCGGGTCGCCGTGCCGGAAGCCCGCCCTGGAATCTGTCCCGCTATGCCGTGCTCCGCCAGATCGTCAATGAAGTGGATCCCGAGGAAGCGCGCCGGTTGGAGACAGAAATAGAAAACCTGTATGGCATCATGAGCTCGGCAAGTGCAGACCGCAATCAGGCCGCAGCGCAGGCGCGCACTACGGCTGAGGTGGCCGGCCGCATCGCACAGCAAATATCGACTGCTTCTTTCGATCCGGCGCGAAACCTGCGATTGCTGCGGGCGATAGCCCGCGATGGCGATTACATTTCCCGAGCGGGTGAACGAGCAGCCGAGCAAGCGGCCATGGCGCTACAGTCACTTTACGTTGTGTATTCCTTGCAGACTCGTGCTGCCAATGATGTCCAGATTCACGCAGCTCTAAAGGCGCTGTTTCAGCAGGTCGAAAACCCTTCGGCCTACAATGCTCCCAGGTTTGCTGAAACGATGCGGGCGCTCAGTCAGGTGCTCCCGTGAAATTGTTTGCAGTCCTGATTGCTCTGCAGGCTTGCGCAGCATTTGGCCAGGAACTGACGGCCGGTGAAGTCCGATCGGTGGTCCAGCACGCTGCCTCGTCCGTGGGCTCGCACGGAATAGCGATCGCCGTAACCAATCGTCAGGGAAATATTCTGGCGCTATTCCGCGCTCCGGATGCTCCGGATTCGGCTGTCGGCAACTTCGGCGCGAGTGTAGACACCAAGGAACTGGCCGTGGCCCTGGCGAGGACTGCATCTTTCTTCAGCAACAATCAGGCTCCGCTTTCCAGCCGGACCGTTCGATTCATTAGCGGCATTCATTTCCCGCCCGGCATCAGCTTTACGCCGAACGCGGCGCTGTATGGCATCGAAAACACGAATCGCGGCTGCGGATTTAACGCTGACTTTGTTCCCGGCAAAGAGGTTCCGCCGGCGCGTTCGATCGACGGTACGCTGCCCGGCCTCGGAATTCAGACCGGCAAGGTTGATCTCGCAGATAGCGACCCCGACGCCGTAAACCCTGGGGGTGTGCCGCTATTCAGGAATGGCGTGATCATCGGCGGTGTCGGCGTCGCAGGCGTCTCCAGTCCGTTGGCGGAATACGCCGCGTTTCAGGGAGCTATCGGCGCAGGATTCGTGCCCACGCCCGCTGCCCCCGGGGTGATCTTCATCGACGGAATAGAACTGCCGTTCGTGAGCCAGACCACAGCACCCGACGGAATTGCCTTCGGCGATCTGCAAGGAGATTTTCTCCTCGGTCCACTGGATAGCCCCGCGTCCGCGCCCGAGGGCGATCTGGTCGCGCCCCGCAACGGATCCGCGCTCACTGCTGCCGACGTCCGTCAAATTATCGACCGCGCCATCGACACGGCCAACCAAACGCGCGCTGTAATCCGGCTGCCGGTAGGATCGCGCGCCCGCATGGTGATTGCCGTGGCGGATCTCGACGGCACTGTGCTCGGATTGACCCGCATGCCGGATGCGACTTTCTTCAGCATCGATGTGGCCGTGGCCAAAGCTCGCAACATGGTCTATTTTAATTCGCCCGCGGGCGCCGCCGATTTGCCTGATATCCCGGCCGGCACGGCTGTCACCAATCGCACCATCGGCTTCGGCGCACAGCCTCTTTTTCCGCCAGGCATCGACGGCTCGGATCACGGACCGTTCTTTGAGTTGTACGCGCAGGACGTGCTCAACGCCTGCACCCAGGGATCTCAGCCGTTAAACCCCAATCAGAATGGAATCGTTTTCTTCCCGGGCGCTTTACCCTTGTACAGGAACGGCGTCCTGGTCGGAGGGCTGGGCGTGAGCGGCGATGGCGTCGAGCAGGATGATTACGTGACGGCGGCGGGAGCGCAGGGTTTCGAAGCGGCTCCCGATGCTCGCGCCGACCGCGCTTTCATCGACGGCGTGCGGCTGCCGTATCTCAAGTTTCCTCGCAATCCCGCGAAATAGCTAGAGCGAGATGACCAGACACTCGCGGGCCGCGTACGCGGCGTCAAAATACGCCTGTGCTCCGCGTTCCGATTCCGCCACATCTGCATCCGTGTGAGCCGGATCGAAGTGAAACAGAAACAACCTTCCCACTCCTGCATCCCGAGCCACTCGCGTCGCCTCGCGCCACGTGCTGTGGCCCCATCCGCGATGCGCGGCGTATTCGGCATCGTTATACTGCGCGTCGTAAATTAAGACATCGGCTCCCGACGCATAGTCGCGCAGCACTCGATCGAGCTGGGCGTCGCCGTGCTCCAGATCCGTCGCGTAGACGATGCTCTTTCCGCCGGCCTCGATGCGGTATCCGTACGCTCCTTGAGGATGATTCAGCGGGAAAGATTCTACCGATACCTCCCCGAGCTTCACCCGTTCCGATTTCATTTGAACGAAGGTCAGCCGCGACGAGACGTCCGTGAGATTCACCGGAAAGTACGGGGTTCGCATTTGCCCTGCGAGCACCTCCCGCGTTTCCCTCCCGGAGGTCCAGGAATGTACGCCGAGTTTTGTTGCGGGCGAGAACAACGGTCTGAAGTATGGAATTCCCTGAATGTGATCCCAATGAAAATGGGTCAGGAATAAGTTCAGCGCAAGCTTCTGTCCCGCGAACTCAGTGGCCAGTTGCTGGCCCAGCTCCCGGATGCCGGACCCTCCGTCAAAAATCAGAATCTCGCCCGATGACGTTCGGATTTCGACGCAGGGAGTGTTTCCGCCATACACCAGCTTGTCTTGGCCGGGCGCTGGCGTAGACCCTCGAACTCCCCAGAACCGCATTTGCAGATGATGGCCGGTTTCCATGGGTCTCACGAAGGGGATTTGGCCACCGGAGTTCGCTGTACGATGGTCTCCCAGTTCACCGAATAGACGCGCACCTGGGCGTCACGACCCTTGACGCTGATCGGTCCGAGGTCGTGGAACAGATCGCCGCCACCTGCCGCCGCATACATAGTTTCCGATATCAGAATTTGACTTGGCTCAGCGCGGCTGACCAGTCTGGCCGCGACGTTCACCGTATCGCCGATGGCTGTATATTGCATGCGCTCGTCCGATCCGATATTGCCCACCACGGCCGGTCCATGGTGCAATCCGATCCCGATCCGCAATGGCCCTAGCCCCCGCTGGATGCGCTCCTCACCCAGACGCGCGACTTGTTGTTGCATACGCACCGCGGCTACCAGAGCATTCCGGGGGCTGCGGTCGGAAGGAATCGGCGCGCCAAACAGCGCCATCACGCAATCGCCGATAAATTTGTCCAGCGTGCCGTTAGATTGGAAAATCGCCGCTGTCATCACGGCGAAGAAATCGTTCAGCAGGTCCACTACTTCGCGCGCGTCCATCTGCTCGGAGAGATGAGTGAAGCCGCGGATATCGGCAAACAGCACAGTAACTGGCTGCAGCACTCCGCCCAGTTCCATCGATCCGCCCCTGGACGTGATCAGGTCCACCACTTGCGGGGGCAGATAACGCCGCAGGTTGGAGCGC
>Ga0105238_10008652_pt1 | contig 10187 bp, 9 predicted proteins | sample KBSC34metaG_FD_81526 | JGI IMG/M metagenome (GOLD analysis project Ga0105238, IMG submission 81526) | Corn rhizosphere microbial communities from Kellogg Biological Station, Michigan, USA - KBS C3-4 metaG | ecosystem: Host-associated > Plants > Roots > Rhizosphere > Soil | place: Michigan, USA...
CAATGGCTGATGCTGCGGAATCTGCAAAGCGTCCTTCCCGACCCCAACGAGTTCCCCAATTTCGACGACAACCTCCGGCAGGCCTTCCGCAAGGAAACAGAAATGTTCTTCGCGAGCATCATGCGCGAGGATCGCAGCGTGCTCGATCTCCTGAACGCAGATTACACGTTCGTCAATGAGCGGCTGGCCAAGCATTACGGCATCCCCGGTATTTACGGAAGCCAGTTCCGTCGCGTGAAACTCACCAGCGAAGAACGCCGCGGCCTGCTCGGCCAGGGCAGCGTCCTCACGGTGACCTCGGAAGCCAACCGGACTTCCCCGGTGAAGCGCGGCAAATTCATCCTCGAAGCAATCTTAGGGACTCCGCCTCCCGCACCACCTCCCAACGTACCGCCGCTGAAAGAGAATGAAGGCGCACAGGCGCAATCGGTTCGCGCTCGACTCGAAGAGCATCGCAAGAACCCGACTTGCGCAAGCTGCCATGCCGTGATGGATCCCCTGGGATTCTCGCTTGAGAATTTCGATGGCGTCGGCGAATGGCGCACCAAGGAACCCGGTGGCGTAGTCGATCCCTCAGGCCAGCTCGCGGATGGCACGAAAGTCGATGGTCCAATCGCCCTGCGCCAGGCCATCATGAAGCACCCCGAACAATTCGTGCGGACGCTCACTGAAAAGATGATGACCTACGGCCTAGGCCGCGGCCTGGAGTATTACGACATGCCGACGGTTCGCCGCATCGCCATGGACGCATCGGGCGCCAACTACAAGTTTTCATCCGTGGTCCTCGGCATCGTCAACAGCACGGCCTTCAAGATGCGCAGGGTGCAGGACGCGCCGGTGAGTGCGCGAGCAGAATAGGAGCTACATGCCCCTGACTGAGGGCGGCCGCGGGAGCCCGGGCATGACCGATCCGTCGTAACGCAGTCATGCAAGTTGGCCTGAAATTAGTCAAAAATGAGAATCCGGAATGACAAGAGTATTTGTTCTTGCCGCACTGTTTTTATGGCCGGCAGTGGGCGCTGATTCTTTTTTACATAAGTTCAGTTTGTGGGGTGGCTCTAACGCCGCTTCGAAGCTGGACCTCTACATCGGCTTCACGAACGGTTTGGTGGTCGGGGCTGGAGTTCCGCTTCGGAATGACAATACAGCGTCGCGGCAGCTTCTTGTGTGTCTGTCAAATGAATCTACTCGTCCCGGAACGAGCCAGGCCATCGCGATGATCGATAAATATTATCGGGACAATCCCGAGAAGTGGAACATACCTTTAGGGCAAGGGCTTATCTGCGCTGATGGTGAAAGGCAGTCCCTGCGCAGTAAATGGTTCGGCTGTCAGGTAAGAGGGACCAAAATGATTCGCGTAGTTATCTCGGGTTGCGATTGACATAATCTTGACACAACAACGCCAAATGCTCACTTGTAATACAAGTCCAAGTCTTGTTGGGTAAGCATGAAAATATCCGTGTGGTGTTGGCCTACCCATGCCCACAGCATCAAATCGACTTGAGCGTCAAATCTCGCGACCAGTTGATCTTTTATCACTGCGAGTCCGTGCGTATTCGGCGTCGCCAGAACTCCTGACTAAAATCAGTGTGGTGTGGTCGGCCGTCCGGATCTTGAAGGAAGGCTTACTATCATCTGTGATTCGGCGGAAGTTCTTCGGATTAAACTTCAATGGTTGCCTGTCGCTGCCTTTTAAACAGTCAGCCCTAGCCGCCTTAGATCATCCTCGTTCCAGCGGGCCTGCAGTTCGATCATGCTTCGAAGCGTCTTGATTTCGAATGTGTCGCCCGACCTGTGGTACGTAACCGTGACCCTGCGGCCGTCCGGATGAACGTAGCGTTGGTGGCTACCCTTCTCGCACTAGGTTGAATCCGTCCCTAAGGAGGGCGGCGCCGATCTCGCGTGCGGTTACAGCACGCAAGCGGCGATAATCAAGGGCCATTTACCGATTAGCCAAACTCGGGACCGTAACGGACACTCGCGGTTCCTCCGACACCTCCACATCCTGACGAGGAGCCTCAGGGATCGGAACCGCATCCTCCTGCAATTCCTCAACAACGATTTGCACAACTTCCTGTATATGTTTCAGGGCTTCTTCCTCGCTCACTCCCCAGGTCGCTGCCCCATACTGCTCCAGAGCCGGGCAGTGTGCGTGCCAGCGGTCGCCATCCGGCTCGACGATGACTCGGAAGGTGTAGGTCTTCATGAGGTCGACTATCCGTAGTTTAGGTGGCCCCACCGCCTAGGTCAACCAACTCCTCAGCAGAGAACTCAAGAAACCTACCAGGCGCTCGCTGCATCACAATCCGCAGTGACACCGGGCAAATGGCTGTCTCTTGCTTGTTTACTGGTAGCGCCTCTGGCTGCGCAGCCACTGGCGCGCCAGTTCAGCGTCAACATTGGAGCCGGCGGCGCGATTCCGCGCAAAGACCTGGCGTCGTTCATGACCACCTCGCCCTTCGTGCGTGTCGGATTCGGATATCGGCCCTACCGATTCCTTCAGGCTGACATCGGCTTGGACGTATTATCCACGCCGTGGCGTGCGCGATTTCCAGGACACCATCATCGGGCGAATCAGGATCCGCGACAACGAGGTCCTGGTCCCGTTCGGTGGACGCGGTATCCTTCCCATCGGCCCACGGTTGGAGCTATTTGGCGGAGGCGGAGCGGCCTACCTGCACTACGGTGAATCCGTCGAGGTTCCCGGCGGGGGCGCCGACAGTAGCTTCAAGTGCCAGACGTGCCGGTCCCGAGGAGGCTGGGGTGCCTACGCAACCGCCGGCTTGAACGTCGCCGTTGAACGGAGCCATCGCTTCTGGGTGGGTGTCGAAAGCCGCATATTCCACGGCAAGACCAATGGCGATCCACTGGGCGCCGTGCCTCCCTTGGAGACCCGCGATACCTGGATCGACACGGCCGGGTCGCTCGATAACTCTCGCGGCTCGATTGACCGCCCCCAACCACGAGCGATAGCAAGTGGCCCTAGGCGTGACCGCGGCACCGGCATCCCATCAGAGCCGCGACAGTAATGGAGCGCCGCCCACATCTCCTTGAAAACGTGAGAAAATAGGTGTGGAAGTGTTCTCATGTTGATCACTAAGAAGCACCTGCCCCGTCGCACCTTCCTCCGAGGCATGGGCGTGTCTCTGGCCCTCCCTCTGCTCGATTCCATGATTCCGGCGCAGACGCTGACGCGGAACACCGCGGCGGCTCCCTTGCCCCGCCTGGGATTCGTCTACGTGCCGCACGGCGCGATCATGGATAAATGGACCCCGGCCACCGAAGGCACTGGGTTCGAGTTTTCTCCCATCCTGAAGCCGCTGGAGCCTTTCCGCGACCGGCTGAACATCGTTAGCGGCATGGGACATCGCGCGGCCGATTCCACCGCCGTCCATTCGTTGAGCCCGACAACCTGGCTCAGCGGTGTGCGACCCAAGCCTACTCAGGGCACCGACGCGTTCGCCGGCGTCACCGCCGATCAAGTGGCCGCGCTCACTATCGGCCAGGACAATATCCTGCCATCGATGGAATTGGCGATCGAAGATCATTCAGGCCTGATCGGCGCATGCGACCGCGATTACGGCTGCATTTATATGAACACTCTCTCCTGGCGGACGCCGACCACGCCCCTGCCCATGGAGATCAATCCGCGAAAAGTTTTCGAGCGGATGTTTGGACAAGGTGGCAGCGCGGCGGACCGTATGGCGCGCATCGAAGGCGATCGCAGCATCCTCGATGCGGTGATGAAGGAGGCCACCGGCCTGCAGGCCAAGGTGGGTCCGCAGGATCGGCTGAAGCTCAACGAGTATCTGGAAAACGTCCGCGAAATCGAGCGGCGCATCCAAAAAGCCAGCCAGCAGGTAGACGCCAGCATGAAGCTGCCGGAGCAGCCCGCGGGAATCCCGTTCTCGTATGACGAGCACGTCGGCATCATGTTCGATCTTCTGGCGCTGGCGTATCAGGCCAACATCAGCCGCGTGTTCACGTTCATGATGGCGCGCGAGGTCAGCAATCGGACGTATCCGCAGGTGGGCGTGCACGATGGTCATCATGCCACGTCGCACCACCAGAATCGCGCGGACAAGATCGAGAAGCTGGTGAAGATCCAGAACTATCACCTGACGCTGTTCACCAAGTTCCTGGAAAAGCTCAACACGACTAAAGACGGCGATGGCACCCTTCTGGATCACTCGCTGATCCTCTACGGCAGCAATATGAGCAACAGCAACGCGCATAATCATTTCCCGCTGCCGACGCTGGTGGTGGGAGGCGCGTCCGGCAACATGAAGGGCGGCCGTCACATCAAGGAACCGGATCACACGCCCATGACCAACGTGCTGCTGACCATGCTGCACAAGAGCGGCGTCGAAGTCGAAAGCCTGGGCGACAGCACAGGCGTCATCGCAACCGCGTAGGAGCCACAATGCGCTTGCTCGCATCGTTTCTTTTGGCAGTCACGTGTTTCGCCGCCGATAGCGCTTCTCCCGATGGGACCACACCGCTGCACTTGGCCGTTCGTGCGGATGACCTGGCGAAGGTAGACAAGCTTCTGGCCGCCGGGGCCGATGCCAAGGCTGCAAATCGTTATGGGATCACGCCACTGTATCTGGCCTGCGAGAACGCCAACCCTGCGATCATCGAACGACTGCTCAAAGCCGGGGCTGACCCGAATTCCACTTCGACTGAGGGCGAAACGGCTCTGATGACGGTCGCGCGCACTGGCGTCGTCGCCGCCGCCAAGGTTTTGCTGGACCATGGCGCGAAAGTCGATGCCCGCGAAGAATGGCATGGGCAAACCGCGCTGATGTGGGCCGTTAACGAAGAGCATCCTGCGATGATCAGAGAGCTGATCGCTCATGGCGCGGATGTGAACGCCGTTTCGAACATCAATAAATGGGAGCGGCAGAATACCGCCGAGCCGCGCGAGAAATGGCTGCCCTCAGGCGGCCTCACGCCGCTGCTGTTCGCCGCGCGCCAAGGCTGCGTCGAATGCGAACAGGTCCTGCTGGATGCGGGGGCCAAGATCAATACCGTCGATCCCGACGGCATCAGCCCGGTGCTGATCGCCATCATCAACGGCCACTATGATGCCGCTGGCTTCCTGCTCAATAACGGCGCCGATCCTAATCTTGCGGACGAGACCGGCCGCACGGCCCTGTTCTCCGCAGTGGATTTCAACACCATGCCGGCGTCCAACCGGCCTTCGCCCAAGGTGATCGACAACAAGCTGTCGAGTCTGGATCTGATCGCGCTCCTGCTGGACAAGGGCGCGAACGTCAACGCGCAGTTGAAGAAGCAGCAGCCCTACCGCGTGAAGCTCGATCGCGGCGATGACACCATGCTCACCACGGGCACCACGCCTCTGCTGCGCGCCGCCAAGGCCGGCGATGTTCCCGCTATGCGTCTGCTTCTCGCCAAGGGGGCCGATCCGAAGCTCGCGACGCGCGCGGGAATCACGCCGCTGATGGCTGCCGCGGGTCTGGGTTCGAAGGAAGAAGACACCACCGGTCGTTTCAAAACCGAAGCCGACGCGATCGAATCGATCAAGCTATGCCTCGACGCGGGAGTCGATATCAACGCCGCGAACGGCCAGGGCCAAACGGCACTGCACGCCGCAGCCTTGAAGGGCTACAACAAGGTGGTCCAATTCCTGGCAGATCACGGTGCGAGCCTCAACGCGAAAGACAAGCAGGGGAAGACTCCGCTGGATGCGGCTCTGGGTCAGGCGGGCGGCAGCGGCGGATTCGACGGCAGCCGCCGGGATGTTCACGAAAGCACCGCCGATCTTCTAAAGAAACTGATGGCGAAAGCCCAGTAGTATAATACGGTCTCTTACTTTCGCGTTTCCTGCAAGACTACTGCCTCTCCTGGACGAAGATCGCCGGACACGACTTCCGTATATTTGCCATCCGTGATCCCGGCCTGGATCTTGCGTTCCTCCGGAACTCCCGCAGCGTTCAGCACATATACGGACAGGTGCGTTTGTGGACCCTTCACCGGCGGAGCAATAGGACCACCCCTGACTTCGCCGGGCTTATAACGCAAGGCCGGGTTGGGAACGCGCAAGACATCGTCACGCACCTGGACCGGAATTCGAATGTTCGCCGTCATGCCAGGAAGCAATCCTAGATCGGGGTTCGGAACGTCCATCACCGCATCATAAGTAATCACATTTTGCACGTTGATGGGCGACTGTCGGACCTGGCGAACCTTAGCCTCGAACGTCCGGGTAGGCATCGCATCCACCGTGAACTGCGCCATCTGACCAGCGTGCACTCGACTGACGTCGGCTTCGTCGATGTCAGCGTCAACTTGCATCTGAGAAAGATCCTTCGCGATCAGAAAGATGGTGGGCGCTGAAAAGTTGGCGGATACGGTCTGTCCTACGTCCACCTGGCGATCGATGACGACTCCGTCGATCGGCGATTCGATGTGAGCATGGGCCAGGTCCAGCTTGGCTTGTTCCAATGCTCCTTCGGCCACTCTGACCTGTGCTACTGCGGACGTCTCCTGAGTCACGGCCGCGTCGCGCGCCTGCCGCATCTCGTCTATGGTCGTCTCGGCGACGTGCTCCTGCGCATCGCTCGCCTGCCGGTCGGCAACAGCAACATCGTACGTGGCCTTGGCGCTTTCAAACTGGTCATCCGAGACGATCGAGCTCTTGGCCAGCAACTGCTGTCGGTCAGCGGTGACCTTGGCTCCACGTTCTCCGGCGACGGCCTGTGCGACCAACGCAACCTGGCTGTCTTTCGTAGCCTGCGCGGTGCGGATATCGACCTCGGCCTTCTTCACCGTCGCCTTCGCCGCTACTACGGCAGCTTGAGCGCTCTCCAGAGCGGCTTCGGCCTGATTCACCTTTTCCTGAAACGGCAGCGGATCGATGTCAGCCACCAACTGTCCCTTGTGCACTTGGCTATTGAAGTCGACATATAGAGCTTTAACGACTCCGGACACCTGGCTACCCACTTGAACGGTCAGTAATGCGCTACATGTTCCAGTGACGGCGACCACGGACTGAATTCTTCCCACCTGCGCCGCCTCAGTTTTATAGTCCATTCGCGCGCCCGCGCGGACATACTTCCAGGCTCCAAATGCAGCCGCGCAGATTCCCAGACCCAGCACCAGCCTGCCGTTGTTTTTCATGACATTCGGCCCTTCGCCCTACAGACGCCAGCCGTTCCATATCGCGTTACTAAGCCGATTGGGCATGTTAGCCTGAGGGCATCTGCCGGAGGGAATATGCGCCTGCTAGCGCTGTCGTTAATCACAGGAAGCTTTGGCATCGCCCAGACCCTGACCTTTTCTAAGAATGTGGCTCCGATCCTTCAGAGGCACTGCCAGGAATGCCATCGTCCAGGGGAAATCGGACCGATGCCGCTGCTCAGTTACGCCGAGGCTCGGCCTTGGGCGAAGTCCATCAAGGAGGCCGTGGCGTCACGCCGTATGCCGCCGTGGCATGCCGATCCACATTACGGAAAGTTCTCCAATGACCGGTCGCTAACGCAGGCCGAAATCAATACGTTGGTCGGATGGGTCGATGGCGGAGCGCCGCAGGGCAATGCCAAGGACGCGCCTCCTCCGCGCGAGTTCGCCGACGGATGGCAGATCGGCAAGCCGGATCTAGTGCTCGATACAGGCGTCGATTTCAATGTCCCCGCGCAAGGAACCATCGAGTACACGCACTTTGTCGTGCCCACCGGCTTCACCGAAGACAGGTGGATCAAAGAGATCGAAGTGCGGCCAGGCAACAAGGCCGTGGTGCATCACGTGGTTCTCTATGCGCGGCCCAAAGGTTCACAGTTCGTGGCCGACGCTAAGCCCGGTGTGCCCTATGTTCCGCCTAACGCGGGACAGACTCCCCGCCAACGTCCGCCGCAAAGCGATCGGGCGAATCTGTATGGCATCAATGGAGGCGCCTACGAAATGGTCGGCGTCTACGTTCCGGGTGGCGATGCGTACCGCACTCTACCGGGCCAAGCTCGTTTGATCCCCGCTGGAGCCGACCTGATCTTCCAGATGCATTACACCTCGAATGGCAAGGCAGCCATGGATCGCACCAAGGTCGGGATGGTGTTCGCCAAGGAACCGCCCAGAGAGCGAGTGGTGAACACCTTCATCATGAACCAGACGCTTCGCATTCCGCCGGGCGAGGGCAATCATCGGGTGGATGGGAAAGTGACCCTGCAGCAGGACACCACGTTGCTGTCGCTGTTTCCACACATGCATCTCCGCGGCAAGGCGTTCGAATACACAGCGACTTTCCCCAATGGCGAGACTCGCACATTGTTAAAGGTGCCTCAATACAACTTCAACTGGCAGCTTACGTATTACTTGGACCAACCCATCGCTCTGCCGGCCGGCACGCAGCTTACGGCGACCGCGTATTACGACAACTCGGCGAATAACAAATACAATCCCGATCCCGCTAAAGAAGTCTACTGGGGCGATCAGAGTTGGGATGAGATGCTGGCCGGGTTTGTAGACCTCGCGATCCCTGTAAGTATGAATCCCGTGGATCTGGTTCGGCCAAGAGCGGTTCGCTAAGGTCTTGAGTTCAACCCACCGACACGTGTTGCCTTAGCCATACTTCGAGCTCACCAAAGCGCAATCGGTTGCTCTCGTAAAGCCCGATTATGAACGCGTATGCCTGAAGGTCATCGAAATCTAGAACGTAGCCGTTGATCCGCAAGAATGCGGCAGCGATGGTTAGTGCCACTCGCTTATTGCCATCCACGAATGGATGATTCTGCGACAGACTTTCCCAAAGGGCCGCAGCCTCCTGAATCAGATCCACGTAATAGCCTGTTCGAGGTCTTGCCAATTCCGATTCAAGAGATCCATGATCGCGAATACCAGATGATCCGCCAAAAGCCGCGATCAAAAGACCGTGTACGGCGAGGGCTTCCTCAATCGTTGGATAGGTCGTCACTCGCCCAATCGGCGTAGCAATTCGGGATGCTCGGCAACGAACTGGTTGACGGCCGCCAGGAAGTGTGACGGACCGCGCCGCTCTCTCGTCTTCAAGAAGTCGATAAAGAGGCGGACCGACTCCTGTTCCTCGGGAGTGAGCGAGTTTATCGCTTCAGATAGGTTCTCGGCGTTCATGGTCGTGCCACTCGCAGTATAACCGATTGCTCATTCCCAGCCGCTTTTCGTCCCCTAGGGCAGGCTCACGCCCATGGCCTCGATCTCGTGGATCTTGCCGGCTCGGATCTTGAAGACCTCTCCAGCCTGCAGGTTGGACGTGCCCCCGCCCATGGGAATCACACCCACGCCAGACACGCCCTGGATCTTGATGCTCCGCACGCCACCACGATGCTGGAACATCGGGAAACTGAATACCGGACCCTTCTGCTCGTCCACCACTGTAAGCCTACGCGGCCACAACCGAGTGATGAAGCTCAGCACCTGGCTGTCGATCTGCGCCGTACAGCTCAGTGTGCCGATTACCGCCATATCCTGATTCGCCTTGGGTGAGCCGAGGTCTACGGGCCACGGAATGGGCGTCTTGTTATGGGTAGTCTGGCCGCCGTTCTCGTGCCGCTCGCAATCATCGGCAAAGGGAGCAATGCTGCCCTTGCCGTGCTCGATCGCCTCGAAGTAGGAATCCGCCGCATCGATCATCACCTGACGGGGCGTACGCTCATTCGCCGGCACATCGGCCAGCAAACCCGGTCGAGGCGTGACCAGATTCTGCATGCGATCCGGGCGCATGTTCCGCGCCAGGACATGCTCGATTTCAGTGATCTTCCCACCGATGACCTTCAAACGCAGCGCAATGATCAGCGGCTTGTCCCACTCCTCCATCACTCCGTAGAAAGCGATCTGGCTCGAGGCCGGATCCACGGCATACATCTTGAACGTGGTTGGGGCTTCGGATGCGCCCACCCACAGACCTTCGCCCACCTGGATCTCCGCCGTGTTCTCGGTGTAACGCACGCCCTTAGCCAGAGGCAGACCGGAGGGATCATGCTTGACCATCGCGGCCAGATAGCGATCGACCGGAGGATGGAGGCTTTCACGGCACCGATTATATACACTAGGTAACCCAAATGTGGACTCGTTGGACGACGTGATTGGCCCGATGTGGCTCGCGATCTTCATCATTTGGGCGATTAGCGGCCTCACTTCGAAGCGTACGGTGGGCTCGGCGTCCGACGGACGTGCACGCGCTTCTTTATGGGGCG
>Ga0105238_10008661_pt1 | contig 10181 bp, 9 predicted proteins | sample KBSC34metaG_FD_81526 | JGI IMG/M metagenome (GOLD analysis project Ga0105238, IMG submission 81526) | Corn rhizosphere microbial communities from Kellogg Biological Station, Michigan, USA - KBS C3-4 metaG | ecosystem: Host-associated > Plants > Roots > Rhizosphere > Soil | place: Michigan, USA...
ATCGCGTCGCGATTTGAGCAACCAGATCTGGCGTGATTTCGTTCATAACTCGTTCCAACGCGAAAGCGACCTAACTATTCTGAACCCAACATGCGACGCGAACTCCACAGACCCGCGGCCGGGTCCAACGCGCGAGCGACTCACCTATTCTAAACCCAACATGCGACGCGAACTCCGCAGACCCGCGGCCGGGTCTATTTCAGTTTGGGTTTGCGATTTTCGTAATCGTGGTAATAGCCCACTTCGACATTCTCCAGTACGCCTAATGCGTCGTCTGTCAGTACTGCGCATGAGAAATACAGGGTGAGCAGGTAGGAAGCGACACCGAGACTGTCGGTGCCCATCAGCCGTGCGGACAGGCTGGGCATGATTTCGCCGGGGATCCCCGCCTGGTGCAGGCCGACGACCCCTTGGTCGGCTTCGCCGATTCTTAAGAGCAGAATGCTGGTTGTCCCGAACCATTGGTTCGATTGATAGCGACTCTTCATTTCCAGCTTGTCACATGGGACCAGGGGCACGCCGCGCCAGGTGATGACCTGCGTCCCGAACAAGTTCGTCGTGACGGGAGGTACACCTCGCCAGGTGCATTCACGTTCGAAGGCGGCGATGGCCTTCGGATGAGCCAGGAAGAAGGCTGGCTTCTTCCAGACCAGTGCCAGCAGTTCGTCCAGATCGTCCGGGGTGGGTGCTCCGTAGCGCGTACTGATCCGCATTGCAGGATCGACCGAATGGATGAGGCCGAACTTTGTGCTGTTGATCAGTTCCCATTCCTGACGTTCTTTGATCCCTTCAATAGTCAGGCGCATCTGTTCTTCGAGCTGGTTGTAGGGACCGTTGTAGAGGTCCGACACTCGAGTGTGGACGCGGACTACGGTTTGGACGGCCGACAGGGAGTACTCGCGCGGATTTGCGGAATAGTCGACGAATGTTTCGGGGATCTCCATGTTCTCGGCGAAGCCCGAGACCAGGTCGATGTTGCGTTCACCGTAGCGATTGACGGTCGAGCGAATTTCCTGATGCTCGGCGATCGCTTTGTTGAATTCATCCTTCAGATTGGGCAGCTCCTGCAGAACGGCGTCGAGATCTTTTCGAGAAAACGTCAGCAGCACGCAGGGCGTGATCGTCCGCACGGTGACGTCGGATGGCTTTTCCGACACAAGTTCGGTTTCGCCGAAGTATTCACCTTCGGTCAGCAGCGCGATCCGCAGGTTGCTGCCGTGCACTCCCTTGCTCAGGACTTCGACCTGCCCCTGAGCGATAATGAAGAACTTGCTGCGATCCTCGCCTTCGACAATCAGCTTGTTGCCCAGAGACACCGTTTCCGTTTTGAAGCGATTGGTCATCCGGGCGATGATCGCATCGGGCAATCGCGAGAACAGCGGGACGCCGCGTAACGATTCGGGTGAGAACGTCAGCGCATCGCCGACAATATCGACACCGATGCGTTCGGCTTTCGACAGCTCGACCTTTGTCCGATTGACACGATAAGTGCCGCCATCGACCTGTACCCACGGCAGCAGACTGAGCAACCAGCGCGGGGTAATCGACATCATTTTGGGTGATGTCTTGGTCGTGGTGGCCAGGTTCCGTGCGACCGAAGTCGTCACACTGCGTTGCAGAAGACTGTCAGACATATTGGCGTGATTCCTTTCTCAATGGACGAGTCGTTTTGATGGGATGCCTGACAGAGGAAAGGCCCGCTGGCAGTGCCATGATTGCTTGTGACGCGGGATCGCAGACGATCGCTGCCGCAGCGAGTTGCGTAAGTTCAAATCCCCAGCCCGTGCTCGAAGCCGCTGGGGTTGCGGTGGTCATAGTCGTGGTAGAACGCGACCTCGACATTTTCGAGTACCCCCACGGCATCGTCTGTCAGGACGGCCAGCGAGGAATAGAGCGTGAGCAGGTAGGACGCGACACCCAGGCTGTCGGTGGCCATCAACCGTGCGGACAGGCTGGGCATGATCTCGCCGGGAATGCCGGTCTGATGCAGTCCGACGACACCCTGATCGTCTTCGCCGACACGCATCAGCAGGATACTTGTGGTGCCGTATTGCTGATTCGACTGGAATCGGCCGGTCTTTTCGATCTCCAACTTGTCGCACGGAACAATCGGCACGCCACGCCAGGTGATGACCGGAGTTCCGAAGAGCAGCGTCGTCACGGGCGGCACACCGCGCCAGGTGCATTCGCGTTCGAAGGCCGCGATGGCTTTCGGGTGAGCGAGGAAGAAGGCGGGTTTCTTCCAGACAAGCGCAAGCAATTCGTCCAAGTCATCGGGCGTCGGAGCCCCGTACCGAGTACTGATCCGCATGGCGGGATCGACTGAATGAATCAGTCCGTACCGCTTACTGTTGATCAGGTCCCATTCCTGACGTTCTTTGATCCCTTCAATCGTCAGCCGCATCTGTTCTTCAAGCTGATCGAAGGGGCCGTTGTAGAGGTCAGACACCCGTGTGTGAACACGAACGATCGTCTGAATGGCCGACAGTGAATACTCGCGAGGATTGGCCGAATAGTCGACGAAGGTCTCGGGAATCTCCACGTTTTCCGCAAATCCCGAGACCAGGTCGATGTTTCGCTCGCCGTACCGGTTCACATTCGACCGCAGTTCCAGGTGCTGATCGATGGCCTTCTGGAATTCGCCTTTGACGCTCGGCTGCTCGTTCAGAACACTGTCCAGATCTTTGCGAGAGAACGTGAGCAGCACGCACGGGGTCAGCGTGCGAATCGTGACGTCCGACAGCTTGTCGGAGACCAGATCCGTCTCACCGAAGAACTCGCCTTCCGTCAGTAACGCGATCCGCAAGTCACTACCGTGAGCTCCCTTGCTGAGCACTTCAACCTGCCCCTGGGCGATGATGAAGAATTCGTTGCCGTCTTCACCTTCCACGATCAGGTCGTTGCCCAGCGACACCACTTCCTGTTTAAAGCGGTTGGCCATGCGCGTGGTGATGTCGGCAGGAAGCCGCGAGAACAGCGGCACGCTGCGCAGATCATCCGGAGAGAACGTCGCCTTTCCTTCTGCAAAGTCGATATCGATCCGTTCGGCCTTCGACAGTTCGACTTTCGTGCGATTGACGCGATAGGTTCCGCCATCGACCTGGATCCACGGCAACAGCCGCAGGAGCCACCGAGGCGTGATCGACATCATCTTGGGTGATGTCTTAGTGGTATTGGAAAGATTCCGAGCGACAGCCGAAGTGACACTGCGTTGAAGAAGATTGTCGGACACGTTGGCCCTTCTGCTAAGTCAATATGTGAGAGGGACGCGACCGCGGTAAATGCGGTGGCGGCGCGTGGGTTGTGGATTGTCAACTCGAACACGGCCGGCCGAGGGCACTGTTCGAGACATGCCGTCAGTTATCAGCTCAGAGTTCAGCCGGGTGGCTCTTTGTCGAACAGGGCCGTCGACAGGTACCGTTCACCGCTGTCGGGCAACACAGTGACGATCGTTTTTCCATTCAATTCAGGCCGCTTCGCCAGCTTCAAACAGGCGGCCATGGCGGCACCGCAACTGATGCCGACCGAGATCCCCTCGAGCTTCATCAAATTCTTGGCCGTCTCGATGGATTCGTCGTCGGTGACCTGGATGATCTCGTCGATCAGTTTGACATCCAGAATGTCAGGGATAAACCCGGCGCCGATCCCCTGAATCTTGTGACGGCCGGGAGCCCCGCCGGACAACACCGGACTGGTGGCTGGCTCAACGGCAATCGATTTAATCGGCAGTTTCTTTTCCTGCTTCAGGAACCGCGAAACTCCCGTAATCGTACCGCCAGTGCCGACGCCGGAGACAAAGTAGTCGATCTTGCCGCCGGTATCTTCGAAGATCTCGGGGCCGGTGGTTTTGAAGTGGATGGCCGGGTTCGCAGGATTCTTGAACTGCTGCGGCATGAACCATCCAGGTTGCTTGGCCAGCTCTTCGGCTCGCGCGATCGCCCCCTTCATGCCTTCGGCGCCCGGCGTCAGGACCAGATTGGCCCCAAAACTTTTCAGCATTGCGCGACGTTCGAGCGACATCGTTTCGGGCATGGTCAGCGTCAGCGGATAGCCGCGGGCGGCGCAGACGAATGCGAGGGCAATCCCCGTGTTGCCGCTGGTGGGCTCGACGACATGAACACCGGCCTTCAACTTGCCGCTCTGTTCTGCGTCCCAGATCATAGCGGCACCAATCCGGCATTTGACGCTGTATGCCGGATTGCGCCCCTCAATCTTGGCCAGGATCGTCGCGCCTGATCCGTTGGCCAATCGATTGATCCGAATCAAAGGCGTCCGGACGATCGATTCTGAGTTGTCTTGAAACGTCGCCATGTACAAACGCCTCCCTTGGCAAGAATGAGCGAAAACTGCCGATCTCGACCATCCAACAAATTAACTACGACCAAGATGGTGGTAAATTAATGACAAGTGATCGGCATGTCAAGCTTGGCAAAGTGAAGAAAATCGAGGGCGTCCCGCGCTTTGACAAAACGCTGTCTCGCGAATACTATCATCTGCGGAGTCGTATTTACTGCTCAAGGCGGAGAGGCGGCAAAGTCGATGAAAGTGTCGCGAAAGTCAGATTATGCACTGCGTGCTCTGATGACTCTGGTGGGTCGATACGGTCAAGGCCCGGTCTCGATCCGGGAACTGGCCGAAGTGAATGACGTGCCCCGGCGATTTCTGGAGCACATCATGTTGGAATTGAAGACCAAGGGCTGGGTGAAGAGTATTCCAGGCAGAATTGGGGGATTTGAACTGGCCAAACGGCCGGAAGAGATCACGATGGGTCAGATCGTGCGTTTCTTCGACGGGTTGATTGCTCCGATTGGTTGCGTCTCGGCGACGGCCTACGAGCCATGCAGTCAAGAGGCGACTTGTCGCTTCCGCCGCATTATGCTCGACATCCGGAATTACTCGTCACGACGCATGGATGAGGCCAACTTAGCAGCCGTATATGGCACGGCGCCGGTGACCAAATCGGAAGTATTCAACATGGCTTTCATCGGCGGCGATGGAATCTGAGAAGGCGAAAGAATGAGCGTCCGGTGGACGTCCATTGAGCATAAATATCACGGATAAGGTTGGCGATTTCGAAGGGCTTGGGAAATGAAACGGGCGACGCTTGTTCAATTCGGATTGTTTGGAATTCTGGCGATCACGGGATTGGCCAGTATGGCGATCATTGGCTGCGACTCGGCTGGCGATGCCGCCAAGAACGGCAGTGCCAACGGTGCCTCGAAAGGCCCGATCACCCTCGTTAACGTTTCCTACGATCCAACTCGTGAGTTGTGGCGCGATATCAATGCCGAATTCACTCCGCATTATGAAAAGGAAAACGGTCAGAAAGTCACGATTGAGCAGTCGCATGGTGGCTCCGCCAGCCAAGCTCGCCTGATCATTGATGGCCTTAAGGCCGATGTCGCCACTCTTTCGATCTGGACTGACACTGATTCGCTGCGCAAAGAAGGGCTATTGAAGGAGGGCTGGGAAAACGCACTTCCTAATAAGTCGTTGCCCTACACTTCTACCGTGGTTTTCGTTGTCCGCAAGGGAAATCCCAAGGGGATCCACGACTGGGCCGACCTGGTTAAAGACGGCGTTGAAATCATCACTCCGAACCCCAAAACTTCAGGCAACGGACGCCTCAGCCTGTTGGCCGCGTGGGGAAGCGTCGTCCTGAACGGCGGCAGTGAAGCCGATGCGACGGAGTTTCTCAAAAAGCTGTACGGGAACGTCAAGATCCTGGACACCGGAGCCCGTGGTGCGACGCTGACTTTCGCCACCAAAGGACAGGGTGACGTGCACTTGGCGATGGAAAGCGAAGCGTATCGGGAAATCGAAGATGCCAAGGGTGAACTGGAAATGATCACTCCCGCGCAAAGCATTCTGCATGAACCTCAGGTCGCTGTCGTCGATCAAGTTGTGGATCAGCGAGGCACCCGCGCCGCTGCTGAGGCATACCTCAAATTTGTGTACACCCCGGCCGCTCAGGAAATTATCGCCAAGCACCATTATCGTCCGACGGATCCAAGTGTCGCCGCCAAGACAGCGGATCAATTTGCCAAGATCAAGCTGTTTCGCGTCAGTGATCTGGATCGAGTCCCTGACTGGGAGGCCGCTCAAGCCAAATTCTTCGCCGACGGAGCCATCTTCGACAGCATTTACCTGAAGAAGTAAGCCGCTGTGGTCGCCAGTATCGGTTGAGAGGCGTCGCATGACGGCTGTTCATGGCCGCATTTGGACACTCCATCAAATCGCCAGTCTGATGGACCGCGGAAGCGCACTCCCAACGCACAACGCTTCCCCATGTCTCATCCGTCGTGCGACGCGCGTCGAGGGCCTCGGTGAGGCCCTGGCATAGCGGGAAACTTGCGAATTCGCTATGAATCGCCCACTTTCCCGAGTCCGGATCGCTGTTCGTTGAGAGTCTGATTGAGATGTCTTCGCATCGTATTCTGCCGGGGTTCCGAACCAGCCTCACCTTTACGGTGGCGTATTTGATGGTGCTGGTCCTGGTTCCCCTGGTGGCCTGTTTCTTCAAAGCGTCGTCCTTGTCATTGTCGCAGTTTGTGGCCGCTGTCTGGTCGAATCAGGCTCGTTCGGCCTACAAGGTTACGTTTGTCTGTTCGTTGTTAGCGGCGATCGTCGACACCATCCTTGGATTGCTGCTGGCCTGGGTTTTGGTCCGTTACCAATTTCCAGGAAAGCGATTGTTCGATTCGATGATCGACTTGCCCTTTGCTTTGCCAACGGCAGTGGCAGGTCTGGTCTACTCGAGTTTGTACACCAAGAATGGATGGATGGGGCAGTTCCTGGTTCCTTGGGGAATTGAATTCGCCTATTCGCAAGCGGCGATCGTGCTGGTCCTCAGTTTTATCGGCCTGCCGTTCGTTGTCCGGACCGTCCAGCCGGTGCTCGAAAGTCTGGATGCCGACGTCGAAGAAGCGGCAGCCTGTCTGGGGGCGACTCGCTGGCAGACGTTCGACCGAGTTCTACTGCCGTCGCTGTATCCCGCGTTACTGACGGGGTTCTCGCTAACGTTCGCGAGAGCGATCGGTGAATACGGTTCTGTCGTTTTCGTCTCGACGAATATTCCCGGTCGGACGCAAATCGCTCCCCATGTGATCATTCAGAAGCTGGACGAATTCAAATATGCCGAGGCGAGTGCCGTAGCTGTGGTTCTGCTGGTCGCCTCATTTGGCATGTTGATCGTCATCAACGCATTGGAACGCGGAAGGAGCGGCGAGTAACGCCTTCCGATTCTTGCGAAATATTCGAGCCCTTTCGGGATGAGTTGAGTTGCACGCGATACCAAAACGCTTATCCAAATCGACGCCTGCCGGACCAATGCGATCGGCACAGGAGGATCCCGTCTGGGTGCGCTGGACGCTGATCAGTCTGGCAGTCTTTGTGCTGGTCGTGATGGTGATCATTCCGGTCATCAATGTGTTCGCGGCCGCGTTTTCGCATGGCTTCGGCTGGTATTGGAATAGTCTTGTCGGTGATCCCGACACATGGCACGCGATCAAAATGACATTATTCGTGGCACCGATCTCGGTCGCCTTGAACGTCGTGTTTGGAGTCGCCGCGGCCTGGGCCATTGCCCGGTTCCAGTTTCGGGGACGAGCTTTGCTGATGACGTTGATCGACCTTCCGTTCGCGATCTCACCGGTGGTCGTGGGATTGATGATCGTGATGCTGTTCAACGAACGCCGAGGTTACTGGGGACCCTGGCTGGCCGCGCACAACATCACGGTGCTGTACTCGTGGCCGGCCATCATTCTCGCCACGACGTTCGTCACATTGCCGTTCGTCGCACGCGAATTGATTCCGGTGATGGAAGCCATCGGAGCGGACGAAGAGGTCGCCGCGATCAGCCTGGGTGCCAACGCCTGGCAGATGTTCTGGCGAATCACGGTTCCCAATATCAAGTGGGGCTTGCTGTACGGTGTGATCCTGTGCAACGCTCGTGCGATGGGTGAGTTCGGAGCCGTCTATGTTGTCTCGGGCCATCGAGTCGGCAAGACGGAAACGATGCCTGTTCGCGTGAATTCATTGTTCGAAGGAAATACGGCCGAAACCTATAGCAGCGCCCTCGCAGTCGCTTCCGTCCTGACGTTCCTGGCACTGATTACTTTGTTTGTCAAAATCGCCCTTGAGCACAAAACGCAGGCCGAGATCCGCGACGCGACGCAGAATCAAAAGGTGGAATGACACCTGCAACGCAACTGAGGCTTCATAAGTATTTCCTTTACGTCGCCCAATGCCTTCCGATCGCACGCTTTTCAACTGACAGGTCTGTATGAGTATTGTCGTCAAGAACCTCAGCAAAGTATTTGGATCGTTCACCGCACTGGACGGTGTCAGCCTGTCGGCGGAAAGCGGTTCTCTATTGGCATTGCTCGGTCCATCCGGTTCGGGCAAAACCACGTTGCTGAGGATCATCGCAGGGCTGGAATTTGCCGACGAGGGAACGGTTCACTACGAAGACGAAGACGTCACTCAACAGTCGCCCAAAGACCGCCAGGTCGGCTTCGTTTTTCAGCACTACGCCTTGTTCCGTCATATGACCGTCTTCGAGAACGTTGCCTTCGGCATGCGGGTCCGCTACCGGCCGAAAGACGAAATCAACGACCGTGTTAATGAATTGCTGCGTCTGGTCCGCCTGGAAGGACTCAACAAGCGTTATCCATCACAACTCTCGGGTGGCCAGCGCCAACGAGTGGCACTGGCTCGAGCTCTGGCCGTTCAGCCGCGAATCCTGCTATTGGACGAACCCTTCGGAGCCCTCGATGCCAAGGTGCGGACTGAACTGCGACAATGGCTGCGTCAGTTACACGACGAGATTCACCTGACCACAGTCTTCGTAACGCACGATCAGGAAGAAGCGTTCGAAGTAGCGGATAAAGTCGTCGTGATGCGCAGCGGGCATATCGAGCAGGCAGGAACACCTCAAGAGGTGTTCGATCATCCCGCCACTCCGTTTGTCATGGACTTTCTGGGCAACGTCAATGTCTTCCACGGCCGCGTCGAAAACGGGATGGCCATGCTGGGAGCTCTGAACATTGCCTATCCCGAATATCCGCATGCCGAATCTCGCAATGCGACAGCCTATGTGCGTCCACACGAACTCGACATCGATCATGTTCCGTTCGGCGCATCTTGCCTGCAGGTGCGTATTGTCCAAATCAATCCCGCCGGATCGGTCGCCAAGATCCGTGTCTTCTCGGAACAGTTCGGCCTGGCGTTAAATGTCGATCTGAATCTGGAACGGTACGGACAACTGCACTTGAAGACAGGCGACGAAGTTTACGTCGCCGCCCGCAAAGTGCGCGTCTTCATGCCCGCCCAAGACTACGCCATCTAAGCCAGCCGCCGCAGGCCGCCACGGGCGGCTTTCATGCGCGTCGCACGATCGGTTACGCATAGAAGAGCCATTCGCGCGGCGGAGAATTTGAGTAGGGCGGCGACAAGGCGGTCTTCGGCTGCAGTCCCACCGCCACAGAAGGACTTCGCGCACGCCGCAGAACGGGATGCGGCACAGGAATGTCTTTCGCGCGTTGCTTGAAAGGATTCTGCTTGATTGCGTGCGCCGCCGTTCTCCGAGCGCGAGTTAATCAATGGTGCCGCTCTTACGCATGCGTTCACGCACATCGTCGGCGCGAATCGTAATCGTGTTCGATCCCGGTCGAATGATGGTTCGTAACGGTGACGTCAAGCGGTTGAAATAGGCTCCGTGAAGCAGATCATGCTTCACCAATTCGTCACCCGCGCATCCGTCGAACGGCATCGATTCATCGCGCCAGAAAACGGTGACGACATAATCGCCAACAGGTGCGCCGTCGTCGAGTTCATGTGTCATCAGGCGAAACGAACCATCCGCTTCCGTGTAACCCACCGGGCAGGCGACAATCTGAGGGTCGAGCGAGTGCAGTGCGATGTTTGCTCGCGCGGCAGGCTTGCCCCCAACGAAGAGGGTCCCCTGGACAGGCACCACAGGAAGTCGTTCGTTTCCGCAACCGATCAGCCCCAGCACCGTGGCCATTAAAGCCACTCGAAGTCCAGCGGCAGAGCGATAGGGGCCGCGTTTGAGGCGATTCCCGTCGTGACCGCAGGCACTTGCACGCTGATCCAATTCGCGACGCACGATTCACTCACTTAATCGCTGTGACAAATCCCGTTCATTCCAATTCGAACGG
>Ga0105238_10008664_pt1 | contig 10179 bp, 10 predicted proteins | sample KBSC34metaG_FD_81526 | JGI IMG/M metagenome (GOLD analysis project Ga0105238, IMG submission 81526) | Corn rhizosphere microbial communities from Kellogg Biological Station, Michigan, USA - KBS C3-4 metaG | ecosystem: Host-associated > Plants > Roots > Rhizosphere > Soil | place: Michigan, USA...
GACTTCTATTGTCACTACCGCGTCCAGCACGTTGACGACGCCAGAGATGGTCTGACCCCATCCCGCGACGCTGAAGCTCAGCTGATCGCCGTCCCATCGTTCGTTGCAGGCGCCGCCGCCCGGCAACTGCCGGATGATGCTCGCGAAGCCGGACTCAATGCGACTGCGGGCCTCGGCGCGGCCGAACTGGTGGGGAATGCTGATGGTGATAGGGGTCGCCATGTGCCATAGGGTGACGACGCTTTCAGTGCCGCTTGAAATACTGGATCTCTCGCTCGTGCTTCTCGGCCGCTTCGCGGCTCGGGAAGGTCCCGAGGTTGCGACGCCTGCCCGTGCGTTCGTCCTTCTGACGCGAATAGATGCGGAACTCACCGCTCGCAAGCTTGCGAATCATGGAGCTTCTCCTGCGGTCGACGATGCCGCGAGAGTGCGGCAAGGCCCAGGCTTCCGTCTGTAGGCAGGGCGGAACAATTGCTGTCAGTCGGGCCTGTCGTCGCGGGTCGTCGCCGGCAGACGCAACACCAGCGAGGTAGTGACACGTTGCAGAGGCACCGCCTTCAGCGTTCGAATTCAGTGTTAACCCTGATGATGAGGCGACGGCATAGGATGAACTCCCTGCGGGGGCAGCAAGGCCGGTGCATTCGGCATCGGGATCTTGGCGTACCCAACGACCCTTTGGAGGTGACCCAAATGGACGGCAAAGGCATTGGCTGGGAAGACCATTTCGAGAGCGACGAGGTGCGACGCACGCTGGCCGAGAAAGTCGGCGACCAGCAGCGGCGAGTTGCCGACGCGAAACTCGGCGGCCAAGTCGACCGCGGCCAGCATCAGAAGCGGGTCCTGGCCGCGATCGGAAGCCTCACGCTCACCGACGCGGTCCCACCCGCCATGCGGCTCGGCCCGTTCGCGGAACCATTTGCCGGCCTGCCCGTGGCCTGTCGATTCTCGAACGGGCAGCCCTGCCCGTTTGCCGACACCGAGCCCGACGTGCGCGGCGTCGCGTTGAAGTTCTTTTCGCCGAAGGGCATCGAGAGCGACCTTCTGATGACCAATCAGGGGGGCCGTTCACACGCACGCAACGCGCGCGAGTTCATGGCGTTCGCGGATGTGCTGACCGAGAAGATCGCGAGCGGGGCCTTGTCGGCGCTGCGCGAACTGGCTCATGAACTGCGTGACGGCGAGCTTTCGGTCATCGACCTGATCGATGGCGGAACCTCGTTGGTCCAGACCACCGCGCTGCACCATGTCCACAGCCTCGCCACCGAGAGCTACTGGGGTTCGGTGGTTCGGCTCGGCGACGTTGCATTCAAGCACTCCCTGCATCCGCACCCGGAGACCTCGACCCAGGCGCTGGTGGCCGAGTCCGGCGCCGACTATCTGCGCGACGACCTGCTCGTTCGGCTCGGGCGCGCCCCGGTGAAATGGCGCATGTGCGTTCAGCTGTTCGCCGACTCGGTCAGTACGCCGGTCGGCGACGCATCGGTGATATGGTCCAGCGATCTCATCGACATTGGCGTCCTCGAGATCAGCGGCGTGCCGGCCTCCGACATCGAGTCGCAGATCGATCGGCTGGCGTTCAATCCGACCCATGGCTTCGAGCCGCTCGGGATGACGCATGCGCGAGGCGACGTCTACGAGGCCAGCGCCCGCAACCGGTCCGCTCGCGGGCTTGCGACGGTAGAGGAGACGCGACGCCTGCTGGGGGTCGGCGCGCCTGACGATAGCGCCTGATTCGCCGGCAGCATCGGCCGACAACACATGTAGGCGATGTCGCACAGCGAGATCATCGACGGTTGACATTCGTCGGCCGGCTTCCGGGGCAGGCTGGGTCCGTGAGGTCGATCGATGACGCTGCGAATGAGCCTGGAGTGATGAGCGAAGTTGTCAGCCTGCACTCCGTCCCCGGGGTCGAGCCTGAAGCGCCTGTCGAACCTCCGGCAGAGTAACCAGGAGTCGAACCATGCTTGCCAAACCACTGTCGATGATTGCCGTCGCGCTCTTCTGGGCCGGCGGGGCTCTTGCCCAGCAAACGTCGACGCCCGCCTCGCCCGACGCAGACGCCTCCGGCCCAAAGGCCGGTGCGCCATCGAAGACACAAAGTGGGAACGCGCATACGAAACGCGACAAGGCCATGATGTCGACGGACAAGGCCGGCAAACCGCCGGGGGATGAAGCCGCCTCGCAGCCGACAGCGAAGAAGCCGGCCAAGAAGGGAGCGCAAGCCGGCCCGGCCGCATCGCAATAACGGAGACGCAGCATGCCCAACCTGATCCCCGCGGCCCAACTGGCCGCCAAGGCGAGGACGCCATTTCCCGGGGCGTCGGCGGCGTACGACGCGGCTCGTGACCCGGGAGATGGCCGACCCGGGCCAGGACCCGCGCGACGCGCCGGACATCGCTTCGCTCTGGCCCATCCTTGATCTGACCCCCGAAGGGCGCGGGACCGACTGGTATCCCAAGCTGCAGTACTGAAGGCGGACCGGTCGCAGAAGCGAATCGAGGCGCTGCGCATCCTGGCCATACGCGTTGACCTGATCAGCGAAAGCCGCCTGCGACCCTGATTCGGTCACCGGTAATCCAACGCGACGCGTCCGAGGCGAGGAACACAGCAACGTCGGCAATGTCGTCCGGCAGACCCAAGCGACCGAGCGGTGTGCCCGCGATCATCTGCGCTTCCATGTCGCTGCCGATGATGCCCGCAGTGTGCGTGCCCTCGGTCTCCACGCCTCCGGGGGCAATGGTGTTCACGCGAATCTTCTTCGGCGCGAGCTCGATCGCGTGGGTGCGCGTCACCTGATCGAGAGCACCTTTGGTTGCGCCGTATATCGTCGTCCCAGGCAGCCCTTTTTCACTCGCGATCGAGCTGATGTTGATGACGCTGCCGCCTTCTGCGGGAAACAGCTTCACGGCTTCCCTCGTTGCGAGGATGGGTCCGAGCACGTTGGTGTCGAACTGTCGATGGAACTCGGCCTCGGTCACTTCTTCAAGCGCGCCGAACTGATAGACACCGGCGTTGTTGACCAAGATATCGAGGCGGCCGAATGCCTCGAACGCCTCGACGAAGAGGCGCCTGACTTCGGCTTCCTTGGCGACGCTGCCGCGCACGGCGACGGCCTTGCCGCCTGCACTTTTGATCTCGGCGACGACAGCGTCGGCGCCTGAGCTGCTCGACGCGTAGTTGACGACCACCGACGCACCTTGTGCGGCGAACGCCTTGGCAATGCCCGCGCCGATCCCTTTGGATGCACCGGTGACGACCGCTACTTTCCCTTGCAATGACCCGCTCATGAATCTTCTCCTCAGAACGATGCTGTCGGTTTGACAGTTAGATAAGTGTCTAACTATCGAGTAGCCCTTAGAGGCCGTGGGGTGATCGCTCCCCGATCAGATTTGAGCGAGACGCTCGAGATAGGCCTGCAGCACCTCGCGTTGCAGCACCAGATTCATGTACTTGCCGTCGCGCTCCATGACGATCAGGCCGGCGGTTTCGAGCTCTTTGAGATGATGCGATATCGTCGCCGGGCTCACGTCGTGACTCTCCTGGAGCGCGCTGCATGGGCAAGGGCCATTCGCGCTGCCGATTTCTTGAAGCAGTCGAACACGGCGCGGTTCGGCAAGCGCGCGCGCGATCCGTGCGAACTGACGTTCGCTGAGATTTGCAGTCCTGAGGCGTTCCATTGAACCTGGATTGTCCTACGTTGCACTTCGCCGCGCAGAATCGGGCGACGGCCCATCGGAAACCACACCATCCGTGCCAACGATGCTCGCTCGCCGCTGCTGAACTCCGCCATGGATCCGGCGACGTCAGCGCAAGGACGCGCTGGCGGACCCGATCCGCTCAATGGTTGTCGCGAGGCAGCCCGAAAGTTGTATTGATCCTCTGATACTTCACCGCAGGCTTGAGCACCATGCCCTCCGAGAGTTCGCCAACCACCGCGCGTTGAATCTCCTGCCACGGTGTCTGGCTCACAGGGTACTTGTAGCCTCCGCTCGCCTCGAGCGTCGCGCGCCTCTTGGCGATTTCCTCGTCCGACACCTGCATGTTCGCCGTACGCTTCTTCAAATCGATGCGCACGCGGTCCCCGGTCTTCAGAATGGCGAGATTCCCACCCGTCGCGGCTTCAGGGGACGCGTTCAGTATCGAAGGCGACCCCGACGTGCCTGATTGCCTGCCGTCACCGATGCATGCCAAGGCGGTGACACCCTTCTTCAGCAAGTACGCCGGGGCACGCATGTTGACCACTTCCGCCGCGCCCGGGTAGCCGACGGGGCCGACCCCCCGCATGAACAGCACGCTGTGCTCATTGAGCTTGAGCTTGGGGTCGTCTATCCGCTGGTGGTAATCCTCCGGGCCGTCGAAGACCGCGGCTTCGCCTTCGAACGCCATCGGATCCGCCGGATTCTCGAGATAGCGCTTGCGAAACTCTGGCGTGATGACGCTGGTCTTCATGATGGCCGAGTCGAACAGGTTGCCCTTGAAGTGGAGGAAGCCCGCGTTCTTCTTCATCGGCTTCGCGTAGGGGAAGATCACCGCCCGGTCGCTGGTGAGCTTGCCTTCGCAGTTGTCGATCAGCGACTTGCCGTTCACGGTCAGCGCCGGCTTGATCAGCCGCTTGGCGATCAGCTCGGCGACCACGGCCGGTACCCCGCCGGCGCGATAGAAATCCTCGGCCAGGAATTCGCCGGCCGGCTGCAGGTTCACGAGCAGCGGCACCCTGTAGCCGAGCTTCTCCCAATCGTCGTTGTCGAGTTCGACGCCGATGTGGCGCGCGATCGCATTCAGGTGAATCGGCGCGTTGGTCGATCCGCCGATGGCGGAATTCACGATGATCGCGTTCTCGAAAGCCGCGCGGGTCAGGATCTTGGAGGGTTTCAAGTCTTCACGCACCATCTCGACAATGCGCTTGCCGGTGAGGTACGCCATCTCCTGTCGGTCTCGATAGGGTGCCGGGATCGCGGCGCTGCCCGGCAGCGTCATCCCCAGGGCCTCGGCCAGCGCATTCATCGTCGACGCGGTCCCCATGGTGTTGCAATGCCCGGTGGACGGTGCCGACGACGCCACGAGTTTCAGGAACTCTTGGTAGCCGATCTTGCCCGCGGCCATCATTTCCCGGGCCTTCCAGACGATCGTTCCGGAGCCGGTGCGCTGGCCCTCGTGCCATCCGTTCAGCATCGGGCCCGAATTCAAGGCGATGGCGGGGATGTCGACCGTGGCGGCTCCCATCAGCTGCGCCGGCGTGGTCTTGTCGCAGCCCGTCGTCAGCACGACGCCGTCGATCGGATAGCCGTACAGCATCTCCACGAGCGACAGGTATTGCAGGTTGCGATCCAGTGACGCCGTCGGTCGCTTGCAGGTTTCCTGGATCGGGTGGATCGGAAACTCGAGCGCGACCCCGCCCGCGTCGCGAATGCCTTCGCGTACCCGTTCGGCGAGCACGAGGTGGTGTCGGTTGCATGGCGAGATGTCGGAGCCGGTCTGGGCGATGCCGATCATCGGCCGCCCGGACTGAAGCTCATCGAAGCTCAGGCCATAGTTCATCGTTCGCTCGAGATACAGCGCCGTCATGTCGGCGTTGGCTGGGTTGTCGAACCACGCTTGCGAACGCAGGCGCGGTTGTGCCGAGCGAGATGTGCTGCCTTTCGATTTCGACTTCATGAGTGCTCCTCCGGATCTGCAGAGACCGTCATCCTACAAGTTGATCTTCGCGCACGATCCTCGCGTACGCGGACATTGGGCCGTCGTTTGCAGATCGACTTCACACGGACTTCATGCCCACTTCACCGGCCGCGCCGACAGTCCGTAGCTTCTCAAGCGGAGAGGCCGATGAAGCCCAATGCGCTCTTCCTCAAAGTGGCCGCCGTCGCGGTCATCGTCTTCCTGCTCATGCTTGCGCTGGGGCAGATCACCTCCCTGGCTTCTGAACGGCAAGGGCGCTTCCGCGAAGCCGTCGCGAGCGTGGAACAAAGCCAGGCGGGCCGGCAGGCGGTGCTCGGCCCGGTGCTCATAACCAGCTGCGTTGAAGAGTGGACCAGCGAAGTCGTCGACGGCAAGACCCGCAAGACTGTCGCGGAGAAACGCGAATTCACGCTCACCAGCGCGCCGCGGCAACTCACTGTGAAGGCCACGGCCGCGATGGAACCTCGCTACCGCGGCCTTTTCAAGGTCAACACCTACGCAAGCCATGCCGTACTGATGGGGCAATGGAGTTCGCTCGCAGCGTTGAGCCCTCAGCGCGAGCATGCCGGCTCGAAAGTCGCCTGTGCCGCGCCCACGGTGACGGTGGCAGTGAGCGATGCGCGCGGCATCCGTCAAGCGCAAATCAAGCGTCGAGCGCGGGCAGCTCATTCGCCAGATTTTGCGTGAGACATCCATACTGGAAATCGGAGGCGACCATTTCGCCCGCGAAGGTGTCGAATATCAGATGAACAAAAGCCATAGCACATGACGCGTGACGCCCTCGGATTGTGAGCGCACCGTTCCCCGGTACGCCGGCATTTCCGTTCAACACGGCGGAAAGCGAGGCATTGTCGGTTCAACCGAACACTGAAAATCAAAAGCTGGCGGCGGCGCTGGCGGCGCTCGATCCGCCCAGAGAGTATTACCAACAATACTTGAGCACACGGCAGGCGAACGATGACATGTGGCACCTCCCCCAGACCGTCGCTCCATGCCAACCTTCCGCCGCCGAGATCCTGGCCTGCAAGTGGCTCACCGAGCCGGAACTCGGGGTGTACGCGGAGGAGTATGGCCGCACTGGGTTCCAAGTCGCCCTGCAGGCCTATCGTGTCTATTCCGATCCTGACCTGAACGCTGGGTTGCGCCTGTTTTCGGGCAGGACGATCGATGTCCCGTCGCTCTTCATCGGCGGGACGAGCGACTGGGGCACCTATTCGGCGCCCGGCGCGGTCGATCTCATGGGGACGAAGGCGGCGACGAGGATGGGTGACATCGAGATGATCGATGGCGCCGCTCACTGGATCCAGCAGGAGCAGCCGGTTCGGCTCGGCACGCTCCTGCTTGCCTTCGCCAAGGAGGTGGGAAAGGCGGATCACACGCGCGCCTAGGTGTGACGTTCCAGGAGGTTGTTGTCCCGTCGGTGATTTGGTGATTTGAGACTTCCTACAGGCTGGACTTGGCTACTCCGCCATGCCGGATGAACATGAATGCAGCAGGGTCGGCTGGATTCAGGCGATGCACGCGCTCGAGCTGTTCGTCGGCATGGAGCAAGTCTCCGGCAAACAGGTTCGCTGTCCCGGCCAAGTTCGCGACCAGCGCCGCATTCGGGTTGAGCGCAGTGGCACGCCGCAGGGCCGCAAGACCACTTTCATGGTCCCTGCCGACTGCAAACAGGACAAAGCCCGCGAGTCCCACGACGATCGAATCCTCGCCGCCGGCAGCGAGGGCATGTCGTGCCAGTGCCACCGCTGTCTCCCGCTGAGACTCATCGGCGCTCGGCCACGCGCGCGAAAGCCTCTGCTCGTAACACCATGCGGCATGCGCCTGCGCCCAGGCGTATCCAGGGTCCAGCGCCGACGCCCTCTGCAGTAATGACAGTGCCATGCTGTTGTCCTTTGGGCGCATGGCATAGAGATGGGGCAGGGCCTGCAGCACCAGATCGCTTGCGGCCAGAACCTCCGGGCGCTTGCGGCGCGCCTGCGCCACTTCCGCCTTGCGCGTTTCATGAACCTTCATGGAAGCGAGCGATTCTTTCAGGACAAGACCGCCGGCGCGCGACGAAAGTCCAACCAGCACGGAGCGACCGTCTTCGACGCCACGATCCGCCACCAGAACCCCGCAGCGGCGTTCCTGAGCTACGACGAAGAGCATCACCGGTTCGCCTTCGTCAACCTCGCCATCCTTCAGCCCGATGGATCCGAGATGGATCGCATCGGCACGATCGGCGTGGACCATCTCGCGTACACCTGTGGTTCGCTCGCAGACTTGTTCGACAACTACGAGAACCTGAAGGCGGGCGAATCGCCTGCGAATTTGCTGACGCGGACTGTGCATCTTCCCGTCTCGCCTGTGCGCGGCTCTGCCGGGCTGGCATGACATGGAGCGCGGCCTTGCCTTGCCGTTCAATGCCTCCCCAGCCGCAGCATGTCTTCTCCGTATCGAGATGGTTTCGGTAGGGGCGGATCGGCCGACCACATGACACGGAGGATAGGTTGGTGAGGTCACCACCTCAATTACGTGCGAGGTAATCATCGCGCACGACGAACGCATCGGGTGGTGCATCGGGGTTGGGTCGATAGGCATGGGCGGGAACTTGCCGGCTGCACTGGCTCACCACGTGATCCCGCAGCGGCCACTGCCGACGGCCGTGACCTTTGGTCATGTCCTCGCAATCTGTTTTGTGTACGCTGCTGATCTCTTGTCCCGCTGCCCTTGGGCGAGGATCGTGCGACTGACGTCCGGCTTGGCGTTGTGGAATCGTCGGACAGAACCACGAACAGCCCGAGGGCAGCTCGGCAAGTCCTGCAAGTCAGGGCGCAGACCGCAATGCGGCGTGCGGCGGGTTTCTCGGCTGGCGCCGACGGCCTCGCGCTGTCCTTGTCCACGCGCCCACGCTTCCCAAGCGGCGCCTCCTCGTCACGGTAGCAGTGGGTGGCCGCGCACGTACAAACCCTTTCACCAGCAAGCGCGAACGCGCTTGGTGCTCAAGCTGCGCCAAGCAGGCTGTTCTGGCAACATCAGAGCCGCGCTTCTGCCATGTTGCTTGGGAAAACGAAAGTAGCCATGCGAACTCGACCACTGTTCGGTGCTGACTTCCTGCTGATCGCATTGCTCTTTGCGGGGCTGATCGGTTGCGCTGAGCAGGCGCAGCCGAAGGACCAGTTCGTGTTGAAGTTCGTCAAGGCCTGACAGGGACCTGCGCGATGGACTGCACGATCCGCACCATGCACAGTGACGAGATCGAGATGGCGATCGAGTTTGCCGCGCTCGAAGGTTGGAATCCCGGCCTGCACGATGCCGCGTGTTTCCATGCGGCCGATCCCGACGGCTTCCTGGTCGCCGAGTGCCGCGGGCAGCCCGTGGGCTGCATTGCTGCGGTGTCGTATGCCGGCCGCTTCGGTTTCATCGGCCTGTACATCGTGGCACCGGCCTGGCGAGGGCAGGGCATCGGGCGTCGACTCTGGGCCGAGGGCATGGCCCGGCTGGCGGGCCAGGTGGTCGGGCTCGATGGCGTGCCGGCGCAGCAGGACAATTACCGGCGCAGCGGCTTCGCGCTGGCGTGGCAGAACGTTCGTTTCGCGGGCGCAGCACGGCGCACCGCCCGCACCGAGCCTGCACAGATCGTGCCGCTCGGCGCGGTCGACTTCGCGCTGCTGTGCGCCGACGACCGGCGCATCTTTCCCGCGCCGCGTGCGGAGTTTCTGCGCTGCTGGATCGCGATGCCCGATGCGGCGGGCCTGGCCTGGCTCGACCAGGGGCGAGTCGCCGGATGGGGATTGATCCGCAGGTGCCGTGAGGGCCACAAGATAGGCCCGCTCGTGGCAGACGACCCGTCGATGGCGAGCGCCCTGTTCGCCGCGTTGTGCGAAAGGGTGCCGGCGGGCGACACCGTGTACCTCGACGTTCCCATGCCCAACGCCGATGCGTTGGCACTGGCACGGGTGCAGGGCCTGCACGGCGTGTTCGAAACCGCGCGCATGTACGCGGGCCCAGCGCCCGCCTGCGAACTCCAACGGGTCTACGGGATCACGACCTTTGAACTCGGGTAGGACTGGTCGAGGTACGCCGGCGGCTTGGGCAGCCGCTCGAACTCGTGCGGATCGGGCTGAACGATCACGCGGGCCACGAGGTTCCTCGCCATCTTCTCGATTCGCTGCATCGAGGCCAACGTGTCCGCACGGTCGGCGTTCACGGTGGGTACCTGGTGCTCTTGGCGCTCCTCCAGCGTGAGATAGAGGTCGCCCGAGAGGATCACCGCGCCGCGATGTGGCAGCTTCACCAGGAGCGCGCTGCTGCCCGGCGTGTGCCCCGGCGCCTTCAGGATGCGCACGCTGCCGTCGCCGAACACATCGTGATCGCCGTCGATCATCACGGTCTTCGCCTGCGCATAGGCGCTGAAGAGCGCGGGCGCCATGCTCACGTGCGCCGGCGTGGCGAGCGCCCAGGCAAGCTCCTGGCGGTTGAGAATCCATGTGGCCCGAGGAAAGCGGTTCGCATTGCCGA
>Ga0105238_10008670_pt1 | contig 10172 bp, 5 predicted proteins | sample KBSC34metaG_FD_81526 | JGI IMG/M metagenome (GOLD analysis project Ga0105238, IMG submission 81526) | Corn rhizosphere microbial communities from Kellogg Biological Station, Michigan, USA - KBS C3-4 metaG | ecosystem: Host-associated > Plants > Roots > Rhizosphere > Soil | place: Michigan, USA...
CACTCAGTTCAGGCTGTCCCTTTTTTTCCCTTTTTTCCGCCAAGTCACCAACCCTGTTGCCAGAAACAAAGTTTGGTTCATTCGACCCGTAGCTCAATATGTTGTGGTTGACCCTCGTGGAGACTTACCTGCGTTTCCAACTGGGAAGTTGTGCGCGATGCGCTAGCAGTAGGCGCTACGGTAAGCTTATACGTTCCAGGCAACAGCTTCTTAAAAAAGAACGAGCCATTTAGGTCAGTCAAGAGCTCTTTAGTATAAATTCGGCTTAGACCGCCGAGTTCTCCGATGGGTACTAATCGCACATGTGCTTCCGTAACAGCGCTCCCGTGATGCAACACCTTCCCGCTCAACTGGGCCGGTGGGCGCGTTGAAACGGGAAATGTTTCGACTCTTTCTCTAATGTATCGAATTACCCATCCAGATGCAGGAATCGCAAGAACCAACGCAGCGCATAACAATACAACTTTCACGAAAGTCCTCCTTCCAAATAGTGCGGAGGTGGCGGATGCGAATGTGCTAACTTGTTCCGTCGCAACTCCCTCACCATCTGCTAGATATTAGGGACGAATCCTATCTTACAAAAGGCGATCCCTCGTCACAGGCCACAATTCTCTGTATGCCTATACCTCTGAGGCCAAAAATATCAATACCAGTAGTAACTGTAGTGATGCCGATAGGGCATTTTATCATGTTGCGGAGGCCACACTCTTTCTCTAGCTTCTCTGCCGAAAACTCTTTATCTCTCTTATGGTGCTTAATACCGGCTGCCGATTCGCTGACGCATTCGCATGAATACTGGCAGGTGACTACCACAAGACGCGGCCCTTTAGTGACGCAATCGCAAGTGTCAGTGGCAAAACCTAAAAGCAGATCAGCGAAATCCGGCTGTCCGCACAGGATTTCTACCCAAGAGCTTGCCGGCCCGCCACTGCCAAAGTCGCTGCCGCCAAAATCCATAGCCGTTTGAGCACACTGTCTGTACGAAGAAAGCGCACTCCGAAATCCTCCCAAAATCGATCCGACGGAAGATGTGAAAGCGTTTAAGGGCTTGGCCGCAGGGGCTGATACCTTGTTGAGTGCCTGAGGAGTGGTTGTCTTTTTTGCTGGTTTTGCCGCAACTGACAGGAGCCGCCCCGTAGCTGAACTATAGAGCCGCGCGGCATTCTCCAAACCGCTTTCCGTGTCGAGTTGTTTGGCTTGGAATTTCAGCAGGCTATCTTTAGTTGCCGTGATCACCCGCTGCCCGCCCTGCGGATAATAATCGGACTCAAATTGTTTCACACCGGTGGAGTTGGTCATCGCCCGAACGGAACCAGTCTCGTCCGTCACAAGGTGGTAGACCGCGCCAGCGGTATCATCACGATACCCCACTGGTTGTCCATTGAAGTGAACGTATTCATCCGTGTAAACACCTGTGCTCGTACTGCGTCCAAACAGTGGATGCTTACAACTAGCTGCGGAAAACCAATAAAAATCGTTAGTGCCTTTTTTTACGCGGGCGTTTGTACCGTCAAAAGTGTAAGCGGTGCCAGCCGCGGTCTTGGGGCGGTTTTCCGCGTCCCACGTGTAAGCCTTACTGCCATCGCTGAGGAGATTGCCGGCAGCGTCGTACGTGAAACCCACGATTTGATTGTTGGTATTAACCGTGACGCTCAGGCTCTGGGCTGTACATTTTGTCACACCCATGGTGAGCAGATTTCCGTAGCGGTCGTAACCATAGCTGTTGCCCCAGCAATCCGTTCCGGTTGTCGCCTGGCTCTGCGCGGTGTCCATGCGGTTCAGATTGTCATAGGTGAAACTCTGGCTTCTGCCGGTGTTGACGTTATTGGTAATGGAAGCGATATTGCCGTTATTGACTCCGCCGCCAAGATCGTAACTATAAGCATGATTCAGCGCTGTGCCGCCGCTGGACGCTGCTTGGTGGGTAACAACCTGGAGCCGATTGTTATAGGTGTAAGTTTCCGTAATTCCGGCGAAGCCGCCACTTACCTGGCCGCGCACCGCGCTTGCCAACGCTCCGTGGGGGGCGTATGTCGCGCCTGTAACATAATTGGTGGAACTGGTGGTGTCCACCACGGAAACTGCTTGCTGAGCGTTGTTGTAGGTGTAAGCGACAACTCGGCCGCTAGGGTAGGTGATGGAGGCAGTCGAGCCATCAACATTGTACGTGTATGAAGTATTGTCGGTTACGGTGCCAATGGTGCGGCGCTCGGTGACGATGTGCCCCACCGGATCATAACTCCAGGCCGTGGTGCCCGAAGCATCGCTCATTCCGGTACGACGGTTTCCAGGATAAGTGATGGTCAAGCCGTTGTAGCTGGTCTGGTCATAGGAATAATTCGTTGTTGGAGTGCTGTCTGAGTAGGCGATTGTGATAAGGCGGTCCTTCTCCGTGCCGATGTCGTACGTGTAGGTGGATGTAACTCCGCGGGCGTCGGTGGACCTGCAAACGTCGTCGGCGCCGCTGCAGATTGACCCATCACTGGCAGTAAACAAATATGTGGTCGTTCCCGACTCGGGCTCACTGGAAGACGTCTGACGGGAAATACCGTCATACGAGTAGCTCCGGGTTTCACTTCCCTGGACAATCTGGGTGTTGTTCTGCAATGCATCAAAGGCATAGCAGGTAGCGACGGTCAAAGCGTTGCTGCTATCCGGCTCATCCACTTCAATGGTGCTGCCAAATGCGTTGTCCCATTTCTGCAGTTTTTTGCCTGCTTCGTCTAGGGTGAGAGTTGGGAAGCCGAGTCCATATGTGCTGCTGGAACAAAGTTGTGACGCTGCTCCTCCGGCTCCGCTGACGTCCGATCCATAATAGACATGTGCTGCATTGCCATCCGCATGAGTTTTCTGCGTAGAGCGGTCCAAACCGTCATAAGCGGCAGTTTCAATGCCGTAACTCGGATCGCTAGTACTGCGGTACGGGTTCGAGCCAGTCTGGACCCTATCGTTGGAATCGAATGTGATATCTACTTTGGTCGCGCCGGAAGGATCATTCGCCAGAGTTGAATTGATGCCTCTGCCGAAACTGTCGACGGTATTCTGGTCGTGCCTGCAGGAAACGCATCCGGCAGATGCTGTGGTGTCAGTGACACCCCGGTAAGTGTCCATCTGGGTCGCGGAGGTATAGACCGTTAGCGTCCATCCGCGATTATTATTGATGAGCTTGCGGTCATAAACGTGAGTTGTCCGGTCTAATGGGTCCATGTAGTGATGAAAGATCGCGGCAAGATTGATGTCGTCTTCCCGAGCGAGCTTTCCAGTATTGAAATAATAGCCGTAATGCAGGCTGCCTGACCCGGCGGTTTCATTCAGTTTGATCGCCGTCACATACGCATTCGTGCTCACGGATGCTGTGAAGGTGGCAGGCGGATTCGCAGGCGGGTTAGGCGGAGTAGCATCGGTGTAATAGTTGTCGGCATAGGAATATGTCCGGGTATGCCCTCTGGGATTGGTCACGTTGATGCGTTGACCGGTCGTATCGAAAGTCGTGGTTGTGGTGAGAAAAGCAGTTCCCGAAACCCATCTCTGAACTTGGGTTGGGTTGCCGCGAACGGTATTCGTCGCGCCAAAATTGGCATCGTCATGGTGCGTGACGCCTGTGATTGAAGTAAGTGAACTTCCATCGTAGGCAGTCAGCGTCTGTGCCATTTGAGTGCCCGCGCTGTTCTTAACGGTTCTGCTGGTCACGCGATTGTGAATATCCTTGGCTACATAGCCAGAACTGGTAAGAAATACGAAGTCGGTTTCTCTATCCGGGTTGGCCGCTGGGGTGCCAGTGTAGAAATTCCATTCTTTAAGGACGGAGACATTGCCATAGAAAATGCTGTCGTATGTGTCTTCGGTTTTCTTACTGATGCTACCACCGGGAACCGGCTCCGTAATGGTGGTCCGGATCGCTCGGATATAAGCGTTTCCTGTACAGCCGCTGAGTGGGCACGCGTTCGTAAAGTCAAAATCCCGGGTGATCGTCCGCAGCAAAGTGCCACCGGCTACCCCGTTATAAAACTGCGCCTGCGTCTGCCATGCACCGTTGTTGAGCGTGAAAGTGTACACAACCTGGTCGCCGCTGGGCTTGGAGAAAGTCACTTGTTGCTGGCAGCCAGTGGTGCCGGAAGTGCATGTGGTAAGGACTAGCGGCGTGTAGCTCCAAGTCCCGGAAGCTATCCGGCTGCTTAGCCAGCGATTAATGTTGCCGTAAGCGTCAGAAAAATTGGTGTATCCATACTGAATCTGGCCTCCTGTACGGAGAGTCATGCTGGCTACGAGACCATAAAAGCCAGAAGTTGTACCGGAATCGTAGCTAAAGCTGTAACTGGTTCCGTCCGGCAGACCGATGCTCGAAATTGCTGCAAATGAGCCGGAATATTCGGTCACACCGGATTGCCCGAAAGCTGTATTGGCATTAACGGTTGAGGTGGTCACGGTGAAACTGGACGTTGAACCCTCGGAGTTCAGCACACTGTAAGTTGTGACATTCCCATTCACCGTCTTGGTAACGGGTGTCCTGTTCAGTGTATCGACGGTATTGCCGTTTCCATCGACTGTGATGAAGTTCCCATTGGTATCCTTGACCTGCGGGAAAACCTGAGTTCCGTCCTTCGCGAAGACAGTCACCGTGGTGAAATTTGTAACGTACATGTGGAACCCAGAGGAATCCTGAGCATAAGCGTCACCACTGGTGACATTCACACCCGTACATTGGTTCTGGCTGGTGGTAATGGGGAAGACCCGCTGCGTGCCGATGGGATCCGTCCATGTAAAGGCTTGCCATGTCTGAATCACTTGAGTGCCGTTACACACTGTGCTGGTCAAGGTCTGCGTGACCGCCCCCGGGTCGGCGGTCGTCACAAACCGCCACCCTCCCTGAGAATTAGCAACATTGGTAGGCTGCCAAGCACCATTAACCGTCTGCCAGATGCGACTGTCGTACACCAGCTTGGCGTCGAGTTTAATCGGCCCTCTTTGCGGAAATGAGCCCAGATCAATTTCCAGGTGAAGGTTCCCGTTGCCGAGATTCACAAAACCATTTTCAACTTTGGAAGTAGTTGCGAATGTGGGGACGCCGGTCGAGTTCAAATAGGTCTGAGCCTGGCAGACACTTGCGAGCAAGAACAGCAGCGTGGTCGTAAATGCGATGAAAGTTCTGCTAGAAAAAATTGATTTTGCACAGCGAGTGGGGAGAGCTGCTGGTACCGGCATTTTTTTGCTCCTTGTTGAGTAGGCACACGTATGGCTGGGAGCCGTTGAGGCAGGCTGAATGGCATCATTGGCGAGGTTTTAGCGTCAGTGAGTCGTTATGGAATATCCGGTGTGGGTGCCTTGCGGAAAGAGGTGATTTGGTAGAGGTGAATGTCAGAGTGTGGGAAACTGACTTGAGGCCGAAAACTGGGACAATCCATTTGTTGCTCCTGGAGATTACAGGGCCCGACAACCGGGAACTCTCTCCAGCAACTTGGATTCCATTTCTAAAAATGATCTTATAGTTATGGAAGTAATTGAAACCATGAATACAATTTTGTTAGGCAAGGCAGATGGACGGGTTGAGTCTACGCGGGAAAGTGTCTTTTAGTGGTAAGGCAAGCGTGAGCTTAGGCATTTAAGTGCCACTCGTAGTTCGCAACATTGATCTGATAGATATCGACTTCATCGTGCTGCGCAAGAAAAAAGTCCGCCTTGCGGCGGGCTTGAATCACTGCTGGATACAATCCCCTACTGCACTGGATTCCCATCCGCATCTATGTTGTGGATCTCGCCCAGGTTCAGCTCTCGGATACCGGCTTCAACCTTGGCCATGTCGCCCACGACCACCCAAATCAGATGATCGGCAGGATGAACCCTTCAGCGATGTATTTCGGCCTTACGGCGTCGCCCCTTGAAATCGCTCCTGTAAACTACTATCCGCTGTAGTAACCGTGACGTCCGTGTATCCTGAAGAACATTCATCGCCTTATGATCCGTGCTCAAATAACCTCCATTCTCGTTCCCGTGTGTCTCCTTGCGGGCTGCGGACGCTTTCAGAATCAACAAGCAGCCGCGGGCGCGGAGCAGCGGATCATATGCATTGGCCAGGCGTACAACGAGATGATCTATGCTTTGGGAGCACAAGCAAACCTGGCCGGCGTGGATTATTCCAGCACGTATCCGCCAGAAATCAAGAAGCTTCCGACGGTGGGTTATCATCGCGCCCTGAGCGCGGAAGGAATCCTGTCGCTGAAGCCTACGCTGATCATCCACGACAACAACATCGGCCCGGAGAACGTAGTGCGCCAATTGCAGGCGCTCAACATCCCAATGAAAACTTTCCAGGCGAAGGGCGACTCGGTTGAGGGAGAAAAAGCTCTGTTGCGTGAAATGGGCGCGTTCTTCCACAAGGAGCAGCGCGCTGAAGAACTCAGCGCAAAGATCGACCGTGACATGGCCGCGGCTGCCGAAGCGGTGAAGAAGTATAAGGATGCTCCACGTGTGGCTGTGGTTCATTTCGGGCGCGCTTCAAACGTGTACTTGATTGTCGGCAATGGCGGTGGTGGTGACGCGAGCACCGCGGGCAAGATGGTTGAACTGGCCGGAGGCAAGATGGCCATCCAGAAGCCCGGCATGCAACGGATGGCTTCGCCGGAGATCATTGCTGAAAGCAATCCGCAGGTGATCCTGATGACCGAATATGGCTTCGATCGCCTGGGCACGGCAGAACAAGCCAAGACGCTGCCCGGAGTGGCGGAAACCGACGCAGCAAAGAACAACCGGATTTACCGCGTTTCAGAACATGAGTTGATGTATTTTGGTCCGGACACTGGGGAAAATATTCTGAAACTTGCCAAACTGATTCACCAATGAAGGGCCGCCGAGCCGATCAGTTCTGGCTACTCGTGCTATTCGTCCTGATGATCGTGACGACCGTGGCTTCAATACGCTATGGTGCCATTGATTTCTCGTCGCACGATATGGCGGCTGCCGTTTCCGGAAAGCTTGCCGGCAGCAATGATTTAACGCTCGACCAGCGGATTTTCATTCAACTACGCGTTCCCCGCGCCATCCTGTGCCTGCTGGTAGGCGCATGCCTGGGCGTAGGCGGAACGTTAATGCAGGCACTGTTCAGGAACCCGATTGTTGAACCCGGACTGGTTGGCACGTCGAGCGGCGCGGCGTTTGGCGCGGCGCTGTTCTATGTGTTCGGAGCGTTGCTCAAATTGAATCTTGGAGGCTGGACGCTGCCGCTGGCAGCGTGCGCCGGCGGAGTGGTTTCCACATACATTGTTTTTGCGCTTGCGCATACAAAGCATGAAGGCCGAAGTTCAATCCTTCGTTTGTTGCTGACTGGGCTGGCGATTAATGCGCTGTTCATGAGCGGCATTGGATTTCTGTCGTACGTGGCGCGCGATCCGCAGGCGCGGTCGATCATTTACTGGAACCTCGGCACGCTCTCCGGGGCCGATTGGAACGCGGTGCTGGTTGTTGGGGCAGCGACAGTTTTGGGGCTGGTTCCCGCGATTGCTTATGCCAAGCCGCTGAACGCGCTGATGATTGGGGAAGAGGAAGCGGTGGCTCTGGGCGTAAATGTCGTGCGGCTGAAATGGATCATTCTCACGATCAACGTGATGATGGTAGCGGTTGCTACGGCGTTCACCGGTGTCATCAGCTTCGTGGGGCTGATTGTGCCACACATCCTGCGCATTCTTCGCGGTCCAGACAATCGTTTTCTGATCCTCGGCAGCGCGCTGCTGGGCGGAACGCTGCTGAGCGTTGCCGATCTGATTGCCCGTGTGTCGCTCCGGCCTGCCGAATTGCCGATCGGTATTGTTACCGCTGTTGTTGGTGTGCCCATTTTTGTATCGCTGCTGCGGACCCGGGAGTATCTTTCATAATGCTTAGCGCCAACAATCTCACGTTCCGCGTAGGCACTCGGGCTCTCGTCGAAGATGTGACAGCAAGCTTTGAACCCGGACGACTGCACCTCATCGTGGGCGCGAACGGCGCGGGAAAGTCAACGCTGATTAAGCTGCTCACACGATTGATGCGGCCGCATGCGGGCACGATTGAATATGACGGCACAGATATCGGCGGCTGGAGCGAGCGTGAGCTGGCGCGCCGCAGGGCAGTGCTATCGCAGGCGGTCGAGGTCGCGTTTTCCATGCCGGTCCGCGAACTTGTGATGATGGGGCGATATCCCCACTTTGGCGCGCGTCCCGGCGCAAGCGATCTGCACATTTGCGAAGAGGTGATGCGGTACTTTGAGGTCGATGCCATGGCGGACCGCAGCTATGGAACGCTAAGCGGCGGCGAAAAACAGCGCGTCCAGTTCGCCCGCGTGCTGGCACAGATTTGGCGTCCCATTGAAGGCGCAGCGCGTTATCTTTTTCTGGACGAACCGCTCACATTTCTCGACATACGCCATCAGATTGACTTCATGAACAAAGTGAGATCGTTCGCATCGCAGCCGGACGTTGTCGCTGTGGGTGTAGTGCACGACCTCAGCCTGGCCGCCAGATTTTCCGACCGCCTCCTGCTCCTGCACCAGGGGCGCATTCTTGCCGATGGCAGTCCCTCTGAAGTTCTCAGAGAAGAGCATCTGCGAACCGCATTTCAGGTCTCTCCGGTGCTGCTTACCAACCCCGCAACAGGCGACCGGCACGTTGTATTCGAGCCTGCCGAGTCGCGCATTGCAGACAAATAGCAACTCGCCGCAGCTTTGCCGCCGTGAGACCGCTCTGAAGTATTTGTCAGGTTGTCAGCTGCACAGCCAGGTTCAATACGATAACCGGAATGAGAACTGCAACGACCGTGCCGGCAGCTGGTTGGTGATGCCCGTAAGCGGCGATCCCAGAGTCGCGGGCGCTGCGCCGTTTCCGAACGTGCCGCTGTAGCCCACAAAGTTAGGATGATTCAACACATTGAAGGCCTCTGCCCGTAACTGTGCGCGCAGATTCTCTCCGGCTTTAAACACCTTCTCTACAAAGGGTGAGAAATCGTAGATTGCGCGTCCGCGGCCGGTGTTGCGGCCTACCACCACACCGTTGATCACAGGACGGTCGGTGGTTGCGCCTGTATCCCCGCTGTTGGTGGTTCCGGTTACAAGATTGAAAGGCAGACCAGAAGCCAGCGTAGTAATCCCTCCGGCGTTAATCCCAAAAGGCGCATGAAACGTGCCACTCAGCACAAAACGATGGCGCTGATCAAAAATGGCGTTTCCTTTCTCTTGCTCATTAATGAAGTTGGGATCGTTGGGATTGCCACCGGGAGCATCAGGATCGACGTTATCAATAGAGTGCGAGTAAACATAGCTCGCAAGCATGGCGAACTGGCGGGTAAAAGAGTGGCTTAGGTTTACGTTGAGCGAATTGTAGGAGACAAATCCGTTATTCACGTCCGTGGTGATCACGCCGAAGGCAGGCTGCGGCGGATTCGCGGCAGCCGGGTTGCACGTGCGTCCGGCGGCGGCGTAGAACGCTACCCACAGCGGACGCGTACAATTGGCGGCCTGTGCGCTCCGCGTTTGACCCTGCGCGGTACGGATGAACGGCGTCGGTGAATCAACATCGAGCGGACGAACCACCTTAATAGTGCGCGAGCCAACATAGTCAGCGCTCAACACCCAATTGTGTGCCAACTGCCTCTCCACTCCGAAGGTCAACTGCTGCGAATAAGGATTGAGCAGCGCATCCGGATAGCCTTTAAGGAGTGAAATATCAAAAAACTGGTTGTAGAAGGAGGCGCGTCCCGGACGAATATAAATGCTCCGCACCGGCGCCACAGCTCCCGCGGGGAAGGCCGGCAGCGGCACCGCTGCGACGCTGGTTGGGAAGCCGATCTGCCCCGGGCCGGCGGTAAAGTTAAAGACGCCGGTAGGGCCGCTGAGTGCGTAATTTGCCTGTGCGTTATCGACCACCTGCGCGTAGTAAATGCCGAACCCGCCGCGGATGATCGTATTGTGCCGGTGCAGCCAGTCGTAAGCAAAACCGACACGCGGAGCGAAGTTCATGTACGCATCGGTGAAAGTCTGCTGCTCATAGCGCAGCCCAAAGTTCAGCGTGAGGTCCGGCCGCACGCGGAAGTCATCCTGGGCAAACAATGCCCATAGCGTGTCGTCCACGGTGTAACTGCCGTTCCCGTAGCTCTGCGTGTAGCTGGCCACGTTCGCAATGTTGTTCAGGAACGCCGGCGCTTGGCAGGCA
>Ga0105238_10008671_pt1 | contig 10172 bp, 9 predicted proteins | sample KBSC34metaG_FD_81526 | JGI IMG/M metagenome (GOLD analysis project Ga0105238, IMG submission 81526) | Corn rhizosphere microbial communities from Kellogg Biological Station, Michigan, USA - KBS C3-4 metaG | ecosystem: Host-associated > Plants > Roots > Rhizosphere > Soil | place: Michigan, USA...
CTCGCTACGACGAGATGAAGAACGTCCCGCTGTTCCTGGCCGCCGCAAGCGCTTTCCTCGCCGCTCGGCCCGACGCCCACGTCGTCCTGTGCGGGGCCGGCATGACCGAGGCGAATCCGCTGCTCACCGCTGATCTCGCCGCCGTCGGCCTGGAGACGTCCGCGCGGCTGCACCGGCTAGGCGTCCGCGACGACCCCCAGGTGCTCTACGCCGCCGCCGACGTGGTGTCGCTGACCTCCGCCTTCGGCGAGGCCGCCCCGCTGTGCTTGATCGAGGGCATGATGTGCGGCGCCGTGCCCGTCGCCACCGCCGTCGGCGACTGCCCGTCCCTCGTTGCCGGCCGCGGCCTGCTCACGGGTTCGGACCCCTTGGCCATTGCCGACGCGTGGTCCGAGGCCCTCGCCCGCCGCCCCGAATTCGCCCCCGCCCTGCGGGCCGCCCGCGCCGAGTTCGGCCGCCGCCGCATGATCGCCTCGTACGCCCGGCTGATCCGCCGGGTGAGCACGCGCCTTCCCCTCGGCGCGGCGGCCTGACCTCAGGCGGGATCGAGCTGCACCGCGACGCGGAAGGCCGCCGGTTCCGACGTGATGTGCAGGCCGGGATCGTCGAACATCCGCTGGAGCGAGGCGCGCCACGCCGGATCGGCGGTCGCCTCGTCCAGCGCCGTGCCCGAGCTCCAGTCGGCGACGTGCACGAACCGGGCCTCCGGCCCGTCGGCCAGCGCCCGGTGCAGGCGGGACCGGACGAAGCCCGGGTGGGTCGTCATCATCCGGGCGTTCTCCCGGTACACCTCGACGAAGTAGTCGGCCTCGGCGGCCGGCACGCGGTAGTTCTTGATCACGGTGACCGGCCCGTCGACGCCGGTCTTGGACTCCAGTGCTTGGCTCATGCCGGCTAAGACCGTGCAGGGCCCGGGTTTGTGACGTCAGGCGCCGCGGCCCTGGACGACCCCGTCGAGTTCGGCGTAGTGCTTGGCGACATCGGCCGCGGGGGCTTTGAGCCACCGGCGAGTGTCCGCCCCGCGGAGCAGCGCGGCGAGCCGCACAGCGTGTGATCGCCGTCGCCCGCGTGCTCGATGTTCGCCTCGAAGTCGATCGCGGCGCCGAACGTGGCTGGCACCCGGGCGGTGGCGAAGGACCAGGTCATGGCCGCGAGTCTAGGGTTCGATGAGCGCCGGATGGTGCGGATCGTCCATCTTCACCACGACGTCGGCGACGGTCGCCGGCTCGACCTCGGCGCGGTAGCGGTCGAAGGCGGGCAGGGTCCAGTGATCGTCGGCCGGGGTGCGCCGGCGCAGCGCGGCCGGGGACATGTCCAAGTGGACGGTGAGCTCGAAGGGCAGCCATCGGCCGAGCAGCAAAGCACCGTCCAGCAAGACGATGCCGTTCTCCGGAAGGTCCACATAGGACGCTCGACTGGCCCGATCGGTCGCCGCGTTCCACAGCGACGGCAGCACGCGGCCGGTGCCACCGGGATCGACGGGGTCGAGGACTTCGCGGGCCAGGCCGTTGAGGTCGAGCCAGTCCTCGAAGTACGAGTCGGGATCGGTGCGCCCGTGCTCGAAACGCAGCGACGCCGGCCGTAAGAAGTCCTTGGCGGACACGCGAAGCACCGCCCGGCCGCGCAGCCGCAGCGGGTCGACCAGCGCATCGGCGAGCGCCGAGGGGTTGGCCGCGGGGGCCGCGTCGACCAACACCCGAAGCCGGGCAGGGCCCAGGTCGGCGATGCGGTCGGCCAGCTCGGCGACGAGCACGTCGAAGGAGACAGGGCGAACCTTCATGCCGGCCCTTCGGGATTCAGCCACTCACGTGGCGGGGGGTTTGGGGGCGTCGGCCGGTGCGGAGGCGGCGGATACGGCTGCGGGGGCGGGGGAGGCGCCGGGAGCCGGGTCGGCCGGAGCCGCGCCGGGAACCGGATCCGGGGCGTCGATTGCGGCGGGCTCGGGGTCGGTCGCCGGGCGCGGGCCGACGCCGGCGGCCAGCACGGCGCTGTTGGGCAGCCGGATCACGCCGTCGTCGGTCTCCAGCACCACGTACACCAGGCCCATCTCCACCACCCGGCCCAGGTGCGGGCCGCCGAGCGCGCCGGAGTGGATCACGATCTGGTCGCCGATGTTGAACGGCCGCGACACCAGTAACACCAACCCGGCGAACAGGTTGCCGAGGGACTGCTGGCAGGCGATGCCGACCACCACGCCGGTCAGCGCGCCGCCGACGAGCAGCTGCCCGAGGCTGACGTTGAGCAGCCCCAGCGCGGTGACCACGGCGACCTGGTAGCCGACCAGGGAGATGCCCAGCCGGATGATGCCGGCGTGGCTGATGCCGATGTGCGACTGGGTCTGCCGCACCACGACATTGCCCAGGTTGCGGATGGCCACCACCATCACGCCGAGGAAGGCGAACGCCCCGACCAGGGACACCGCCTTCTGCCACAGCATGGCCCCTGGCCCGAGCCCGCCGAACAGCTCCACCGCGATGATGATGAGCACAGCCAGGGTCCCGGCGCCGATGGTGCGCTTGGTGTCGGGAAACAGCCGCCGTGCCATGAGCTCTCCTGCCGCCGAAAGGATCAGCCGACAGACTCTCACGCCTCCGTGCGGGCCTGCTCGATGACCTCGAGCACGGCGATGGCCTCCTCGGGCGTGACCGGCACGAGCCCCTCGCCGCGCACGGCGTCCCGCATCAGCGCGTAGAAGTCCTGGTACGCACCGGGAACGGAGGTGACGCGGCGCAGCGAACCGTCCACTCCGACCTGCCCGGACAGCGAGCCGGGCTCGACACCCCACTCCGGACCGCCGGGGCGGTTGCCGGCCCGCAGGGCGTCCTCCTGACCGTCCAGACCGAACTTCACGTACCCGGCCTTGTCGCCGAGCACCCGCATCCGCGGCCCGAGCTGCGGGGTCAGCGCTCCCATCCACAGGTGCGACCGGACGCCGCTCTTGTGCGTGAGGGCCACGAAGGAATCGTCGTCGACCTGCACGCCGGCCCGGCGGCGATCGAGTTCGGCGCACACGGAGCGAACCGGCCCGAACAGCTGGAGCGCCTGGTCGATCAGGTGCGAGCCGAGGTCGTACAGCGCGCCGCCGGCCTCGGCCGGGTCGCCGAGCTCGCGCCAGCCGCCCTTGGGGGTGGGCCGCCAGCGTTCGAACCGGGATTCGAAGCGGTGCACGGTGCCGAGCTCGCCGGCCTCGATGAGCTGCCGCACGGTCCGGAAGTCGTTGTCCCACCGGCGGTTGTGGAACACGGCCAGCGGCAGGCCGAGCTCGCGGGCGTGCGCGCTGAGCTTGCGCGCCTCCTCGGCGGTCGGCGCGAACGGCTTGTCCACGACCACGGCGAAGCCGGCGTCGAGGGCCTCGGTGGCCAGCGGCACGTGCGTGCGGTTGGGCGTGGCGACGACGACCAGGTCCAACTCCTCGGACCAGAGCTGCTCGGCCCGGTCGAGGACCAACGCCCCCGGATGGTCGGCGGCGACCTGGGCCTTGCGCTCGGGGTTGGCCGTCACGACTGCGGACAGCCGCAGGCCAGGGGTGGCCGCGATCAGCGGGGCGTGGAAGACGGCGCCCGCGATGCCGTAGCCGAGCAGCCCCACCCGCAGATCGGTGCTTGCGTGCATGGCCCGAGTTAATCAACACTGTTGCGTAAATGCAAAGCAAACCTGGCGCGAATCTCGGCGCCCTCCGCGACCACAACGCCGGCGTGATGCTGGACCTGATCCGTCGCCGCGACGGTACCAGCCGCGCCGACCTGGCCGACTTCACCGGGCTGACCGCCCAGGCCGTGTCGAAGATCGTGACGCGGCTCATCGAGGCGGGTCTGGTCGCCGAGTCCGGTCAGGCTGCCCCAACAGTCGGCCGTCCGACCACGCTGCTGCGGCTGGTGCCGCCGGCCCGGCACGCCGTCGGCGTCCACCTGGACCGCGACGAGCTCCGGCTGGTGCTGATCGACCTGGCCGGCCGGGTGGTCCGGGCCGAGCACCGGCCCGGCCTGGTCGGCTCGATCGCCGAGCTGGCCGAGCCGATCCGCCGGCTGGCGTCCACTGTGGACCCGGCAACGCTTGCCGGGGTCGGCGTCGGCTGCCCGGGCCCGCTCGACCACCGCACCGGCGTGCTGCATCACGCGAATCGCTTGCCCGGCTGGGAAAACGCCGCCCTCGGTCCGATGTTGACGGACGCGCTGGAGCTGCCGGTGATCGTCGACAAGGACACCAACACCGCGGTGCTGGCCGAGTTGTGGACCACCGACCTGCCCCGGCAGACGGCGATGATCTACGTCGGCACCGGCATCGGGGCCGGCCTCGTGCTGGACGGCCGCGTGTACCGCGGCGGCAAGACCAATGCCGGCGAGTTCGGGCATCAGGTGCTGGCCCTGGACGGGCCGCGGTGCGTCTGCGGCCGGCGCGGCTGCGTGGAGGCGCTGTGCGGGCCGGCGGCCGTGGTGGCCAAGGCGGCGGGCGAGCCGGTGCCGGAATCCCTGGTGCTCACGCGGTTCGCGCAGCTCGACCACGCCGAGGTCGCCTGGGCCGGCGACCTGCTCGGCGAGGCCGTGCTGGATCTGGTGAACCTGTTGGACCTGGACCGCGTCGTACTGGCCGGGCGGGCTGCCCCGGCCTACCTGGCGGGGGTGAACCGGGGCCTGCTCGGCACGGGCGTCGAGGCGATGCTCAGCGGCTGGGGGCCGCAACTGGTCGCGGTCGGCGCGGCGACGTTGCCGCTGGCCGCGTCTCTGACGGCCAGCGACGCGCTCGCGGTTCGACGGGGCTGAACCGCGTGGTCGCCGGGGTGGACAGCTGCCAGCGGTGCGGCAGCCACAGCGGGTGGCTGACCAGGGTGTCGAGCTGGAAGCCGCACTGCCACTGGGTGAACCGCGGCCGGTCCAGCGTCTTGTCCCACTGCGTGGCCTGCGCCAGCAGCAGGTTGAGCACCGTGGTGCTGCCCTCGCCGACCGCGGTGATCGAGCCGTCGGTCTGGATCCAGGCGGTGCCGTGCGCCGGCTCGTGCTTGGCCAGCCGGCCTCGGCTCGGATCGAAGTCCGGATCGTCCAGCTCGGCCCGGGTGATCTTGGCGTCCCGCGCGGCCAGGAAGAACCAGAGGTCCTGGTAGTTGTCCTCGTCGAGGGCCAGGTGACCGCCGGGCAGCCGGTAGCTGGCCGGGCCGCGCAGCACGCGGTTCGGGTCGTGGAACAGCGCGTCGGGTCGCAGTCGGCCGGTGGCGGGCGGGAAGTCGCCCCACAGCACCGGGCGGGCGTGCGGGCCGGCGGCGCGCTTGGTGACGGCGAGCACCGGGTGCATGCCGCCGTGGGCCACCGGGGCGTAGATCACGCCGCCCGGGGCCAGCTGATCCAACCAGTGCGGCGAGATGCCGGCCACCCCCGCGGTGACCACGATGCGGTCGTACGGTCCCCCGAGGGGGTCGCCGTGGTAAGCGGCGTCGCCGGAGACGGTGGTGACCTCGTCCGGATCAAGCAGACGATCACCGACCGCGACCTGCAATACACGCTGACCAGCACTGATATCCACCGCGGCGAGGAACTCGTCGGTGGCAGGGCAAGCAGTGTTCTGCTGTTTGATCATGTGAGGCGTACCCCCGAGTGGGTTTCCACTCAAACAGTGTGCCAGACGGGCCAATACCCGCGAGCCGGCTGACGGCAGCCGCGGAGCGTCCCCCATCCTACCTCTTACCAGGGCAGGTGTTTCCACAGAGGGTAGTCAAAGTCATATCGTCGATCACCTGATCGAAATCAGTGTGCTGAGCACGGTGTGGAACGCGTCGCTGGCCTGAGTGGCGCTGGTGCCCCCGTGCAGGATCCGGGTCAGCGTGCCGGCGCGCAGCGCCAACAGGAAGGTGGCGAGCTGCTTCGGCGGCACCGCCGCCAGCGCCGAGTCGGCCGGCAGGACCTTCGCCAGAAGTTCACCGAACGCCGTGGACGCCTCGTCGTCGTGGTGGTCCAACCGGGCGACGAGGTCCGGATTGCGCACCGCGTGGATGCGGAACTCGAGGATCACCGTGCTCAGCGCGCTGTCCTGCTCGTTGAGCTCCAGCAGCTCCCTGGCCAGCATGTCCGCCGTCACATCGCTGGCGGCCAGCACGGCCAGTCGCTCTCGGCGCTGGGTCGCGTACTGGTCGAACACCTCCACCACCAGCTCGTCCTTGCTGCTGTAGTTGGAGTAGAAAGCACCTCGGGTGTAGCCCGCCCGGGCGCAGATCTCGTCGATCGACGACGCGTGGTAGCCACGCTCCGCGAGGACCTCGACCGCCGCCCGGAGTAGTCGCGCTTTCGTGTGCACCCGTTTGCGCGGCGCCGACTCCGATGCGTGGCTGACGTCACTGTCAGAAAGCCCCATGACTGACACGATACAGCTCTACACTCAGTACGTCGGTGCATTCAGTGCATTGGTGTATCAAACCCGGAGGGGATTGGCCGTGGCCAGCAGCAAGCAGCCCGCTCGGATCGTCGTGCTCGGTGGAGGCTACGTCGGCCTCTACACCGCGCTGCGTCTCCAGAAGAAGCTGCGCTCCAACGAGGCGTCCGTGACGGTGATCGACCCGCAGCCGCACATGACGTACCAGCCGTTCCTCCCCGAGGCGGCCGCCGGCTCCATCGAGCCGCGCCACGTCACCGTCCCGCTGCGCCGCACCCTCGACCGCTGCCACGTGCGCACCGCGCGCGTCACGGCCGTCGACCCCGACCGCAAGATCGTCACCGTCAAGACCGAGAGCGGCTCGGTCGACGAGATCCCGTACGACACCCTCGTCGTGGCCCTCGGCGCGGTCACCCGGCTGCTGCCGATCCCGGGCCTGGCCGAGCACGGCATCGGCCTCAAGACCATCGGCGAGGCCGTCTACCTGCGCAACCACGTGCTGTCGCGGCTGGACCTGGCGGCCAGCACCACCGACGCCGCCACCCGCAAGAAGCTGCTCACCTTCACCGTCATCGGCGGCGGCTTCGCCGGCGTGGAGGCACTGGGCGAGCTCGAGGACATGGCCCGCTCGGCGCTGAAGTACTACTCCACCATCGAGGCCAACGACATGCGCTGGGTGCTGGTCGAGGCCGCGCCGCGCATCCTGCCCGAGGTCCGCGAGAGCCTCGGCGTCTACACCGTGGACAAGCTCCGCCAGCGCGGCATCGAGGTCTTCCTCAAGACCTTCGCGCAGAGCGTGGAGAACGGCCACGTGCGGCTGTCCGACGGCACCGAGTACGACAGCGACACGATCATCTGGACCGCCGGCGTCACCGCCAACCCGGTGCTGGCCGAGGCCGGTCTGCCGCTCGACCAGCGCAAGCGCGTGGTGGCCAACGCCGCCATGCAGGTGCAGGGCCACGAGGGCGTGATCTGGGCGGCCGGCGACTGCGCCAGCGTGCCGGACCTGTCCAAGCGGGACGCCGACCCGGAGGCCACCTGCCCGCCGAACGCGCAGCACGCCGTGCGCCAGGCCAAGGTGCTGGCCGACAACATCCTGGCCTCGCTGCGGGAGAAGAAGGTCACCGACTACTTCCACAAGAACGTGGGCGCGGTCGCCAGCCTCGGCCTGCACAAGGGTGTGGCCGACGTCTACAACACCAAGGGCAAGGGCTGGACCGCGTGGGCCGCGCACCGCGCCTACCACGTGGCCAAGATGCCGACCTTCAACCGCAAGGTGCGGATCCTGTTCGGCTGGATCGGCGCCGGCCTGCTCGGCCGCGAGGTCGTGTCGATGGTGCACGTGGCCGAGCCCAAGGCGCTGGACGCCGGGCAGATCAGCAACATGCTCAGCCGCCAGGACTTCGCCAAGAAGTAAGGTCGGACATAACATAGTTCACGCCATCGGCCCATTACCGCTGACCAGCGGTGATGGGCCGTTGACGTGTCGTGCCGAGGGAATAATCCGGGCAACTCCGGACGTCCTACGTGTCATGATGGTGGCGCCTGTCCACTCGGGGGGATCCCACTCATGACACAGACTGTCCCGATGACGCACGCAGCCGAGAGTCGCGCGCCGTCACGATCCTGGCTCCTGATCGGGATCCTGGTGTTGTCGGCGTTCGTGATGATCCTGAACGAGACCATCCTGAGCGTCGCGCTGCGCGACCTGACCGTCGACCTGCGCATCCCGACCACCACCGCGCAGTGGCTGACCAGCGGCTTCCTGCTGACCATGGCGGTGGTCATCCCGACCACCGGCTTCATGCTGGAGCGGCTCACGCCGCGCCAGGTGTTCATCGTGTCGCTGACCGCGTTCAGCCTCGGCACGCTGTTGGCCGCGGTGGCCACCGGCTTCCCGATGCTGCTGGTCGGCCGGATCGTGCAGGCCTGCGGCACCGCGGTGATGCTGCCGCTGCTGATGACCACGGTGATGAAGCTGGTGCCGCCGGAGCGCCGCGGCGAGACCATGGGCACGATCACCATCGTCATCGCGGTGGCCCCGGCCATCGGCCCGACGATCGGCGGCGCGGTGCTGTCCTCGCTGGGCTGGCGCTGGATGTTCGGCATCGTGCTGCCGCTGGCCGTTGCCGCGCTGATCGCCGGCGCCATCCTGCTCAAGCTGGACAGCGAGACCCGCAAGGTGCCGCTGGACGTCCCGTCGGTGATCCTGTCGGCGCTGGGCTTCGGTGGCGTGCTGTTCGGCCTGTCCGGCAGCGGCGACCCGTCGTCGCAGCCGCTGCCGCCGTGGGTGTCGGTCGTGGTCGGCGTGGTCGCGCTGGTCTTGTTCACCTGGCGTCAGCTGCGGCTCCAGCGGAACGACCGGGCGCTGCTCGACCTGCGACCGTTCACCTATCGCAGCTTCGTGGTCGCCGTCGTGCTGACGAGCGTGCTGTTCATGTGCCTCATCGGCGCGGGCGCGATCCTGTTGCCGCTGTACCTGCAGACCGTCTTGCACCAGAGCACTTTCGTGAGCGGCCTGGCCGTGCTGCCCGGCGGTCTGGTGCTGGGCCTGCTCGGCCGTCCGGTCGGCGCGTTGTTCGACCGCATCGGCGCGCGGCCGCTGGTCATCCCGGGCGCGATCGCCATGGCGGTGGCGCTGTGGCTGTTCGCCGTGCTGGGGCCGGACTCGCCGCTGATCGCGGTGATCGGCATCCACGTGCTGCTGATGGCCGGCCTCGGCCTGATGATGACGCCGCTGTTCACCTCCGGCCTGAACGACCTGCCGGAGAACCTGTACTCCCACGGCAGCGCGATCATGGCGACGTTGCAGCAGGTCATGGGCGCGTTCGGCACCACGGTGTTCGTCGCGGTGGCCACCCTGGCCACGGTCGGCGGCGGTTCCGGGCCCGATGCCAGCGGCCTGCGGGCCGCGTTCATCGTGGCCGGTGTGCTCGGCCTGGTCGGCGCGGCGGGCTCGCTGTTCGTGCCGAAACGCGTAGCGGCGTGACGAAGCGGCCCCCGGCGCTGCCGGGGGCCGCTTTCGTTTCACAGCTTGATGGTCTGGCTGGTGTGGTTGGCCGTGATGGTCAGCTCGACTGATCCCGATCGGCAGCGTTCGTAGTCGCCGGTCGACGGGTCGAAGGCCAGGATGTCGCCCCATCCGCAACGGGTGTCGCCGATGCGCACGCCACGGCTGCCGGTCCAGGTCACGCTCATCGGGTAGCGCAGCGGCAGGCCTGACGTGCTGGTCGCGGTGATCTTGTCCGGGTCGGCGGTGATGGTGATCCCGTCGAGCACGGGCCGGAATTCGACCTGGTCGGTCACCGTGGTCCAGCCGATGTCCGACGCCGGCACGTGAATCCACGGCAGGCCGTCGTCCCGTTCGACGCCGGTCGGGCCGGTCGCCTCGATCACCTCGGCGTCGTGCGGCAGCCAATGGTCGAGCATTCGCCGCTCATTGGGGTCGCTGATCCCGTACGTGACGACCACCACTCGGCCGGTCAACTGGTCCTTGAGGTCGGCCAGTTGTGCGTAGTCAGATGACCTAAGCGCACCGGTGGCCGAGTTCAGCAGCACATAGCGGATGCCGTCCCGTACGAACGTCTGGTGGTCCGGCCCGAACGTGCTCGTCCAGTCGGGTCCGTAGTCCCGGCCGGGGGAGTAGTAGACCGGGAACCGGCCCCGCACCGCCGCGTCGACCTTGGCCTTGGTGTCGGGCGTAGTGCCGTCGACCACCAGGAACTTCGGGTGCGAGGCGACCGCCTGGGCCAGCGCCTTGTCGGTCACCGCGGACAGCACGGCCACGCCACCGTCCGAAGTGGACTGCTCGCGGA
>Ga0105238_10008675_pt1 | contig 10171 bp, 9 predicted proteins | sample KBSC34metaG_FD_81526 | JGI IMG/M metagenome (GOLD analysis project Ga0105238, IMG submission 81526) | Corn rhizosphere microbial communities from Kellogg Biological Station, Michigan, USA - KBS C3-4 metaG | ecosystem: Host-associated > Plants > Roots > Rhizosphere > Soil | place: Michigan, USA...
ACGGCCGTTGCCGAATACAGCCAGCACAACGGGCGTTGCTTCGGCGATGTCACCGCCGTCCGTTCGGTCGTGAGCGGCAACACCGCCACGACCGGCAACGGCGCAGGCATCTACATGTTCAAAGGGTATCTGATCACCGATCACGTCACTGTGGATTCGAACACCGCGCAGGCCGGGAGCGCCGGCGGCATCTTCACCTATGGCGTCGTTCTGCTCGCGGCGACCAGCGTCAGCGGCAACACGAGTCACGGCGATGGCGGCGGTTTGAACGCCAGGCTGAGCAGCGTGTACGACTCCACGTTCGCGAACAACACCAGCATCGCCGGAAAAGGGGGTGCCATCTACACCGACAACTATTTCCGCTTGATCAACTCCACGGTCAACGGCAACAGCGCCGTGAACGGTGGCGCGGGCAGCGCGCTCACTGCGAAAGTCATCGCGAGCACTATCACCGGAAATCACGCCACCGGTTCGCACGACGGACTTTGGTTTCCGGCAAGCGGTGCCGCCATGTCGACCTATTCCAGCATTCTTACTGGCAATGGCAGCGACGACATCGCGTCGGCGCAAGCGTTTTCGATGGGGGCGTCATCCTCCGGCAACATCATCGGCCACCTCTCGAATGTGACGGCACCCGCCGGCACGTTGAACTGCGATGCAAAGTTGGGCGCGCTGGCCGACAATGGCGGACCGACCAAGACGATGGCGCTCGGCAGCGGCTCCTGTGCGATCGACGCGGCCGCACCGACGCCGTTCACGCTTGGGTCGGATCAGCGAGGGAGTGCGTTTGCGCGCAAGGTCGGCAGCAAGGCGGACATCGGCGCGTTCGAGACACAAGCCGCCGGGGAAAGAATTTTCTATGGCGGTTTCGAAACGGGAACCGGGCCGGCATTCTTTCAGTAATCGAGTCGGAGTGCGCCCCATTCAAATGCGGAAAGCATGCGGCATTCTGGCCGTGTTGCTGTCAGTGCCGGGGCTGTCCAGCACGCGCTTGCATGAAAAGTCCACCCTGATCCCGAGACCATCGAAGTGACAGACTTTCTCAAGGTATCCGCCGAAGTAGCGAACGCATTGACGGCAGGCGTGCCGGTAGTGGCGCTGGAGTCGACGATTTTCACGCACGGCCTGCCGCGACCGCGCAACCTCCACGTGGCGCTGGACACGGAGCAACTGGTGCGCGATGCCGGAGCGGTTCCCGCCACCATCGGCGTGCATCGCGGCGTGCCGACGGTCGGCCTGACGCATGCGCAGATCGAGGAACTGGCGGACGACGACACCGCACTGAAGTCGGGTATCCGTGAGCTAGCCATCGGTGCGGTCAATCGCAGAAACGCCGGCACCACCATTGCGGCCACGTCGTTCCTGGCGTGCCGCGCCGGCATCAAGGTATTCGCCACGGGCGGACTTGGTGGCGTGCACCACGGTGCCGCGGAAAACTTCGATGAGTCCGCCGACCTGGTGGCGCTGGCGTGGAACCCGATCGTGCTGGTCAGTTCCGGCGCCAAGGCGGTGCTCGACATCCACGCCACGCTCGAACGCTTCGAGACGTTGTCGGTTCCCATCGTCGGTTACCGCACGAACGCCTATCCGGGGTTCTACGTGGTTGAGTCAGGCTTCACCGTCGCGCACAGGGTCGAGTCACCGCAAGAGGTGGCGAGCATCTTCATGGCACAACGCGCCTTAGGTTTACGCACGGCGCTCTTGGTCGGCAACCCCGTTCCGGTCGACGAGCAGCTTGATCCGGCACTGCTCGCCGGCGTGGTGGAGAAGGCTTGGATTGCCCTCGATGCGCAAGGCATCAAGGGCCAAGGCGTGACACCGTTTCTGCTGGACTTCATTCGCCGCGAAACGGGTGATGCGAGCCTCGATGCCAACGTGGCGCTGTACCGCGGGAACGCGCGTCTGGCTGCGCAGGTTGCTGTCGCGCTGGCGCGCGCATAGGCCGCGCCGTGCTGGCCGTCATCGGTGACGTGGTGCAGGACATCGTGGTGTGGTGCGCCCAGCCGCGGCAGCACGCCACCGACACGCAATGCCGCATCCACATGCTGCGCGGTGGCTCGGCGGCCAATGTCGCCGCATTTGCCGCGCCGCGCTGCGCAACGCGCTTCATCGGTTGTGTCGGCGACGATCCGGCAGGCCGTGCGCTGGTGGCGGAGCTCGAGGGCCACGGTGTCGACGTGCGCGTGCAAGTGCGCGGTGTCACCGGCGTCGTGGTGGTGATGGTGGCCGTCGATGGCGAACGCAGCATGTTTCCGTCGCGCGGGGCTTCGGCTGAGCTGCAGGCCATCGCGCCGGAGTGGCTTGACGATGTGGACGTGCTGCATGTCACCGGCTATTCGCTGCAGGGCGAACCGGCGGCTTCAAGCGTCATCGATGCAGCTCGGCGCGTGCGCGCGGCGGGCGGACGCGTGTGTTTCGATGCGTCGTCCGCCGGCGTGATTGCGCAGTGCGGCGTGGATGCGTTTCGCGCGCGGCTGCTCGACCTCGCGCCTGACATCATCTCCGCCAACCGCGACGAGGCTGAATTGCTGCAACTCACCGCTGACGGCGGCGCAGGCGCATTTCTCGCGCGACTCGCCGACACCATTGTGCTCGCCCGCGCTGGCGCGAACGCGACCTGCATCTGGGGCGGCAGAGAACTCATCGCGGAAGTGCCGGTGCCGCCGATCGCGGAAATTCGCGACCTCACCGGTGCCGGCGACGCCTTCAACGCAGGCTTTCTTGCCGCGTGGGACGACGGCGACCTGGTGACGGCTTGCCGCGCCGGGCACGCGCTGGCCGCTCAGGTGATCGCTTGCGCTGGTGCCGCGCTGGTATAGAAAAAAGGTGAGTTACTCCGACCCACTCCTTCCTTCCTCCACGCAAGGTTCGCGGTGAAATACGACGACGCTGAATACTACTTTCTCAACTTCGAAACCGATCTGCCGAACGAGGCGGGTGGGCGGCATATCGGCTTGTTCCTCGAATGGGCGATCCTTCGCGGTCTCGCCAATGCCGAGTTGATGGCGCGCGCCGCGGATTTACGCAGCGGGTCGACGAATGGCGCGGATCTGCTGTTCGATCATTGTGATGGCAAGCTCACCGACGAGGATTTGAACGAAGAAGGCAATGCGTTCGCCACTGCTGTGTACGAGGCGCACCACGTCAAGGACGTGTTCGAGGCAATGAACGCGAGCGACGACGAGCCGGACTCGATGTTCAGCGCGGAGCTGACGCCGCAGCGACACCAGCGCGTGCTATGGCAGCTGGATCGCCGCTACTCGGATTGGCTGCGCCAGTTCGGCCTGCCACGCAAGGAAGCGATGCGGGACCGCGTGCTCGCGATCGTCAAGCCGGTGTTCGATGCCGCCGGGTTCACAATGGATCTCGAAGCGGGGTGGGGCACGGTGCTAACCATGACGCGCTTTAACCGAGAGATTCCAGGCGGTACGCACAGCGTCACGATCTGCGCCGTCGATCACCCGCAATGGTTCTACGGTATCCGGATCAGCCCGGAAGTCGACTTCGATGCGTTGTGGGACCGAGCCTATGCCGAGCGCCAGCATGACTTCGGCATCACGAGTTCGGTCGGTACTTGCGCGTGGATTCCGTTCGAGCGCTTCAGTGAAGGATATGCGGGCCAATTGCAGACCTATGTCGATCCCGGCTTCTGGATTCTCCGCGATGCGGACATCGAGCCGGTCGCGCAGTGGATCGCCCAGCGCCTGAGTACATGGGCGCTGCCCCAGCTCATGCGGATCGACAGCGTCGCCGCGCTGGCCGACGTATTCGCGACGAAGCCGATGTCCGCGTCCTTGCTCTATACCGGCTACGAAAACTACATCCCGTTGCTTGCCGCCGAAATGGCGGGGCACGCGCGCTATCCCGATATGCTCATGGAAGTCGAGCAACGACTGCTCAACATTGGCCTGGACCGTTCGCGTTGGGAAGAGGGCTGCTTGGCGCTCGTGCAGCGAATGCGCGAGCGCTCGACGCAGGGGAGGGGGAAATGAGCGAGAAGAGTGGACGGAGGCAATTAATTTCTCACTAGTCGCCTCCGCCTCCGTCCTCACTGACCGGGCGCTGTCCCGAAAAGTGTGCACTCGCTCCTGTTTGCCGGAGAAACTCTTGACCGGCTGGCTACGCAGCGTAGTCTGGTCGTGGAAGCCGCGGGGGAGTTTCTATGTGGCGAATCGTGACCGTGCTTGGTCTGTTGCTATGCTGCGCGGGGTTTGCTGCTGCCGCGGGCCCGGCTGAGTATCGCTTCCAAGCGCTCGTCGATCGCGACCAGTCGGACAAGACCGGATGCGATTTCGAAAGCCCGGCCGGCACGCTGCACGGAAAAGAATTGCGGGTGTACGCGGAAACCGATCGCACGCAGATTCTGCGCGTGGTGGCCGAACAATGCGAAGCGGGCGAATGGCGCGAAGTCAGTTCGGTTGCGAGCGCGCGGCCGCTGGGACTCGGACTGGGCAGACTCGGCAGCGATGCCATCGAGTTCGACATCCAGCGCAACTGGCTCGACGACGCGCAGGCTGTCGACTTGCAATTGTTCGGACAAAACATCGCGTCCGGCGCTTTCGATTTCGTCGGGAATGGCGATGGGTCCAGCCAGCCGCCCATATCGATCGACGGATCTATCTCCGTCGCCCCCATCCCAGTGTTTGGACCCCTTGTCGCAGTGTTGTTCGCCTGCGGCGTTGTCCTGATTGCGCGTCGCCACCAGATTGCGCTGCGCGGCCGAACAGTCTTGCCGCTGCTTGCGTTGCTGGGATTGAGTTTGTTCGCGATCGCGCCGGTCAGGGATTCGCATGCCGGCCGCGTCGGAGTTACCGTCGAGGTTGCGGATCCAGCCAACGACAGCATCGCCAAGGATGCCGGCGTGGATTTCATTGGCGCATCGATACGCGAAGATGGTGACGGCCTCGCGATCCGGCTCGACGTGAACCACATCGAGGCCGATGGATTGGCCGATCATTCCAAGGTCCTGTTCATTGGAAACAGTTTGACCTACGTCAACGATCTGCCCGGCATGCTGAGTGCGGTTGCTGCCCAAGCAGGAAAGACGCTGGTGACCGCCGATGTGAGCGAAGGCGGGTTCGCTCTGGAAGATCACTTTCACGCGGGCCATGTGCAGGCCGAGATCGCCAAGGGCTATCAACTGGTGATACTGCAACAGGGACCTTCGGCAGAGCAGGCGAGTCAGGTCAACCTGCTGCAATGGGCGACGCGCTTCGATCCGCTGATTCGCAATTCCGGCGCCCGGCCCGCGTTGTACATGGTATGGCCCGAATTGGCGCGCTTCAGTCGATTCGACGACGTCCGCGCCTCGTATTCCAACGCGGCCCTCGCGATCGACGGCATGTTCATCCCGGGCGGCGAAGCGTGGCTCGAAAGTTGGCGGATTGATCCGGCGCTAAAATTTTACGGCGAAGACGATTTTCATCCATCGACTTTGGGAACCTATGCGATCGCAGTGAGCATGTTCGCCGAAATTTTTCGACAGACTCCGGCCGACTTGCCGGCTACGTTCTCGCTGGCGAATGGCAGGCAGATTGTGCTCGATCCCGCGCAAGTTCGTGTGGTTCAGCAAGGGGCCTGGCAGGCCCATCTGCAGTTTGGACGAGCGGGAAAATAACGGAAGCGGAAAAGCACAAGGAAGGGAGGCAATTGAGGTCGGTTAGTTCCCTCCATCCCCATTGGCGACCAGGAAGCGCCACGTCCTGCAAGCCGCAGTCACGCTGAGTGCAGAGCAGCAAATTTCGTGCACCGCTAGTTCACGGTTGAATTCGGCGCGCACGGCGTCACGCATTTTCATTCTCCTGTTCTCCTGTGGGATGATCGCCTCGTCGCCTACCCGGAGGAAAGCACCATGCCTCGAATCGTGAAGTGCGGTCTCATCCAGACGTCGATGGCCTGCAAGGCCGAAGAGTCGATCGAGACGATACGCGGCGCCAGCATCGACAAGACGCTGATCTACGTCGAACAGGCCGGACGCGAGGGCGTGCAGATGCTGTGCATGCAGGAGATATTCACGGGACCGTATTTCTGCGCCGAACAGAATCCGCGCTGGTACGACGCCGTCGAGCGCATTCCGGATGGTCCGACCGTGCGGCTGATGCAGGAGCGGGCGAAGAAATACCGCATGGTCATCGTGGTGCCGATCTACGAGGAGGACGAGCCGGGCGTCTACTACAACACCGCCGCGGTGATCGATGCCGACGGCAGCTATCTCGGCAAGTATCGCAAGCATCACATCCCGCATTGCCTGCCCGGCTTCTGGGAAAAGTATTACTTCCGTCCCGGCAATCTGGGCTATCCCGTGTTCAATACGGCGTACGGCAAGGTCGGCGTGTACATCTGCTACGACCGGCATTTTCCCGAAGGCGCGCGTGCGCTCGGCCTCGGCGGCGCGGAGATCGTGTTCAATCCGTCGGCCACGGTCGCCGGTCTCTCGGAATATCTGTGGAAGCTGGAACAGCCCGCGCACGCGGTGGCCAATGCGTATTTCGTCGGTGCCATCAATCGCGTCGGCACCGAGGCGCCCTGGAACATCGGCGAGTTCTACGGCCAGAGCTACTTCTGCGATCCGCGCGGTGCCTTCCTCGCTACCGGCTCACGCGATCGCAGCGAACTGGTCACAGCCGAACTCGACTTCGACAAGATCCGCGAAGTGCGCAATATCTGGGCGTTCTACCGCGATCGCCGGCCCGACTCCTACGGCGCACTGGTGGCGCCTTGAGGAAAGGAATTTATCGATAAAATGAACCTGACCGCATTTCTTCAAGGCTCGATGTAACGCCACAGGCCGGCGTTGTAGTTACCGGTGACGATGATGTAGTGGCTGCCGTCGTAAGTCACGGCGACGCTGCCGGGGCCTTGGGTCATGGCGGAAGGGGTTCCCGGTTGCGTCCAGGTTCCCGTGCCGGGTTGATCGCTGATCCACAGGCTCGGATCGACGGCGCCGCCGATTCCGATCGGCCATCCCCACAAAGTATAAATGTGTGCGTATGTGCCGAACACCAGCGCTTCCGCGCTCGTGGGGCCGACATGCCCCCAGGTCTGGCCATAGTCGGTGCTGCGCAAGACGCCCCATCCGTACGCGGAGTAAATGCCAGGCATGAAGACAACGCCGCTGCTATCGGGTTGATAGATCTGGAAGCCGCCGTGAGGCTTTTCGTTGTTGTCGACTTTGTTCCAATTGGCGCCGCCGCTACCGGTGCGCCAGGTGCCGATCGAGCCGCCCGTGCCCTGGGGTACGTACAGCCAGGTGTTTCTTGTGCTGCCGGCGTTGCCGGTGTCGATGAAGACCAATGCGGCGGTGCCGCCGTTCTGCAGCATGCCGGACGCCATCGTGACGCTGGTCCAGTTCAGGCCGCCATCGATACTCTGCGCCAGCACATTCATTTCGTGTCCGGCGATCAACAGGTGATTGGCGTCGTAGGGATCGACGGCCGGTGCGTAGAAGTCCTGACGAGCGCCGCCGGGTGCGATGGTGTAGCGCGTCCAATTGACACCGTTATCCGTGGAACGCCAAAAACCTGTCGCCGCGCCGCGAATACAAGTCAGATAGAGCGTGTCGTTGCTGCTGTTGGACGCGCCCGTCACGCCGCCCGCGCAATCCTTCGTCACATTCGCGTTGCTGCCGCCGTTGATCGGTCCGCTCCATGTGCGGCCATAGTCGAGGGACTTCCAGATTCCCTGGCAATCGAAGTTCGCGTACAGCGTGGAAGGATAGGCGCGATTGACGTAGGGCCCACCGCCATAATTTCCGCAGCCCAATGCGTCGGTCAAATTCACCTCTGCGGGAGTCACATTGTTCCAAACGCCGAATCCCTCAAACCCGTCGGCGTAAATCTCGTCGGCCGCAATCGTTTGCGATTGCGCAATTGTCGGAAGCATCAGCAATCCGAAGGCAGCCACCGAAATTCGAACCATGTCGCGGCACCAAGGAGGTGAACGTCCGCGTACTGTATGTCCCGGACGCTGCTGGATATGTGACGTCCGTTGCAAAGAATTCAGTGTGGTCGTTGCGCAGCGCGCGTTGCCGCAAAAACAGCAGGCAGAGTACACTTTCGCACGCAGCAAATTGGAAACAGTACTCCGACCCCTGTTCGAAGATGCCCACGCTGACCACACACTCCTCGCGCGCCTTGCCGATTTTCGCCCTGCTAGGTTGCATATCGGCTCACGCCGCCATTCCGGCGAGCGAGGCGCAGGCCCTCACCAATTTATACAACGCCACGAACGGCGCCGGCTGGACGAATCACACGAACTGGCTCACGGCCGGCGCGGAGTGCACCTGGTACGGCGTGACCTGCGATGGCGGCGCAACGCACGTCACCAACCTCGCGCTTGCATCCAATCAGCTGGCCGGCACGCTGTCGGATTTGTCCGCGCTGACCGCCTTGCAAACGCTGGACCTTTCCCACAATCAGTTGACCGGCGCGTTTCCGGTCCTCAGCGGCAGCGGACTCCATCCGGGTTACATCCGGATCAACGACAACCAACTCAGCGGGCCGCTGTCGGCAAATCTCAGTTCGCTCGCGTTCGGTGCGCTTTACGCGCAGAACAATCAGCTGACGGGTTCGCTGCCGTCATTGCCGTTCGGCGGCATGCTGCATCTCGACCTGCACAACAATCAGCTCACGGGTTCGGTCCTGGCATGGAACGGCACGATCTGGGTGGATATCGATTTGTCTGGCAATCAGTTGAGCGGAAGCGTGCCATCGCTCGCCGCGTTGGCGAATCTGCAGACATTCCGGGTTGCACATAACCTGTTGACCGGCGCGCCGCCGGCATTGCCCACGAACGGTGTGATCGAGGCATACGACATCTCGTACAACGCATTCACCGGCACCTTGCCGGTGCTGCCGGCCGAGAATCCGTCGAGCCCTCTCGTGATCTTCGCGGTCGATCACAATCAACTTGACGGCCCGGTCCCGGATATCCACGGCACCGTGTTGCCGAGCTACCGCGAGTCGCTGCTGTGTCCGAATCATCTGGATCCGCATACCACGACGCAAATGGAAGCCGATTGGAATACCGCCACGAACCAGCCATTCTTCGTATCCGCGCACTGGTATCAAGGCTGCGACGATTGGATTTTCGTGCAGGGTTTCCAGTAGGGGAGAAAAGGGACAGAGGCAATTGACCTTGTTTGCGCTCGAACTGTCCCTGACATTTTTTTGCCTCGGCTCGCCGGTGAATTCTTGGTCCGTTCGAAAGGACTTACCGAACGGAGAAATCCTGCAACGTCACAGGCAGCGATCCGAAAATCGATAGTTCGTAGTCACCGCAACCCGGAGTCTCGGTGTTGAGGTCGGAGATGAAGACGTAACCCGTTGCGCCGTCGGCTATCGGCAGGACTGGACTATCCGGGCCGACAGTCTGCGTGCCATTGTTGTCGTCAATTGTGCAAATCGACAGGGAGGTGCAGCTACCCGTCGTCAATGCCAGCTCCGGGTTGAAGCCTGATGTGGAACTCACCAGTTCCAACTGGATGGCAGGGTTGTTGCCGAAATTGATCTGCACGACCGCCGTACCGGCGCCATTGGGAATATCTGTCCCGGAGCAGAACGACGTCAAAGCCGGATTTTTTCCGCAGGTGTTGCCAAAAGCGTGAATCGGTGTCGATTGCGCGTTGAAGATGGCGTCATTCGTGCATTGAGCAAACGCAATACCTGAAAGCGCGCAACCGGCGAGCAAGACGAATACTTTTGTCGAGGCTCTCATTTTCTCGTTTCCGAGGTCCATTGAAAGTTCAACGTCTGACGAAAAAATGGGACGGACAGAAAACAGGCGTCAGAGTACACTTTTCCCTTGTTGCGAGGAAAAGGGGCGGAGGCAATTGAATCGCTCTAAACAACGAAAACAGCAGTCAGAGTACACTTTTGGCCTGATGCTGGAAACCTATACTCTGACCCCTATTGTTGTCGCTCATAGCAGCGACTCAATGCGACCTCAAGCACTCGGCAGTCGTGTGCACACCGATCTGGCCTCGAGTGCCTTCATGAACAAAACGGGATCAGAGTGCCTTCCATGTGCAAAGGCACTCCGACCCATTTCGGTTGCTGCCTTACTGGTGCAGATACCACCAGCCTTTGACGTCCGCCGGAAGAATCGTCGGGCCTTTCGTGCCCTTGCCGATGTAGAAATCATCCTTGTCGGTGACGCCGCCGGGACCGATCGG
>Ga0105238_10008676_pt1 | contig 10171 bp, 9 predicted proteins | sample KBSC34metaG_FD_81526 | JGI IMG/M metagenome (GOLD analysis project Ga0105238, IMG submission 81526) | Corn rhizosphere microbial communities from Kellogg Biological Station, Michigan, USA - KBS C3-4 metaG | ecosystem: Host-associated > Plants > Roots > Rhizosphere > Soil | place: Michigan, USA...
CCTGCGCGACATGAATCAGGCGGCCATGGACATCTGGACCGCCGTCTCGATCACGCTGGCGGCCTGCGTGATCTTCGGGGTCGTCTACAACAACGCGCGGATCGCGCTGGCGCTGCGCAGCCGGGAGCTCGCCAGCCTGCGCGTCCTCGGGCTGTCGCGGCGCGAGATCTCCTCCATCCTGATCGCCGGGCTGGCCTTCGAGGTGCTGCTCGCGATCCCCCTCGGTCTGGTGCTCGGGCGCGCGTGGGCCGAGCTGTTCTTTTCCCGGGCCGTGGACCAGGAGACCTTCCGTTTTCAGGTGCTGGTGGAAGGGCGGACCTATCTGATGGCCGCGCTGACCGCGGTCATGGCGGGGACCGTCAGCGCCCTGTGGGTCCGCCGCAGCCTCGACCGCCTCGACTTGATCGACGTCCTCAAGACCCGCGAGTGATGGAAAGAAGGAGAGAAACCATGTCGCCCGAGACGACCCGCGCGTCCACCTTCCAGCCCCCGCTTCCGCCGCAGGCCCCGCGTCCGATGGACGGCCCCGGGCACACCCTCGCCGGTGATCCGAGCCGTGCGCGCGCCCGCGAGGCGCGCCGCCGGCTGGCCCACCTCCTTCGCCGCGCCCTGCTGGGCCTGGCGCTGGCTGGTGCAGTGGGCGCCGTGATCCTGGCCCTGCGGCCGCGGCCTGTCCCCGTGGACGGCGCTCGGGTGACCCGCGGCAAGCTGGTGGTGGCCGTCGAGGAGAGCGGTCAGACCCGCGTCAAGGACCGCTACCTCGTGTCGGCGCCCGCCGCTGGGACCCTCTCTCGGTTGATGGTAGAGCCCGGCGACCTCGTCCAGGAAGGCGACACCCTGGCCGAAGTCGCCCCGTCGCTCGCGCCCCTGCTCGACCCGCGCGCCCGCGCCGAGGCAGAGGCACGCGTCGGGGCCGCGACGTCCGCCCTCGGTCAGGCGCGGGCCCAAGCCGCGCGCGCCGAGGCGGCTCGAACGCTGGCCGAGACCGAGCTCCAGCGGTCGCGCACCCTGGCCTCGAGCGGCGCCATGACCAAACAAGCGCTGGAGCAGGCCGAGTTCGCGACGCGTATGCGCGTCGAGGAGGCCACTTCCGCGCGGTTCGCCGTCAAGGTCGCCGCCGAGGAGGTGCGCCTGTCGCGCGCCGCTCTGGGCAGCGGCGGCCCCGCTCCCCGACCCCGTCACGTCGACGTGATCGCTCCGGTCTCGGGGCGCGTCCTGCGCGTCTTTCAGAAGAGCGCCGGCGCCGTGCAGGCGGGGGCCCAGCTGCTGGAGGTCGGGGATCCGGCCGCGCTGGAGATCGTCGTCGATCTGCTGACGACCGCCGCCGTCCAGGTGACACCCGGCCTGCCCGTCGTCATCTCCGGCTGGGGCGGCGAAGGCCCCCTCAACGGCCGCGTGCGCCTCGTCGAGCCGTCCGGCTTCACGCGGCCGTCGGCGCTGGGGGTGGACGAGCAACGGGTGAACGTGATCGTCGCCCTCACCGATCCCCGTTCACGCTGGGCAGCGCTCGGAGACGGCTTCCGCGTCGAGGCCCGCCTCGTCCTGTGGCAGGGCGACGACGTCCTGCAGGCCCCCATCGGCGCCGTCTTCCGCCACGGCGACGGCTGGGCCCTGTACCGCATCGACGGCGCCCGCGCCAAGCAGGTCGGGGTCACGCTGGGCCACCGGAGCGACGACGCCGTCGAGATCGTATCGGGTGCCGACGCCGGAGACGTCGTGGCAGTGCACCCAGGCGAACGCGTGCAGACGGGGGCACGGGTCGAGGTGCGGTGAGGCGGAAGGGGAGCAACGGGCCACTCGAACGTCGTTTCATCTCCGACACCGGAGAGCTTCGTTCAGGACCGCTTCCCCATGACGTCGCACAGTCCGCCCCGGCAGAAAAGAGCCCCCGGATAAGATGAAAAGATCAAAAGTTTCAACGAGCTCGAATCTTCCGAGCCGACAAAGGATCGTGCTCTATGAATTTTCGCACGACGAACAACCAGGCAGAATAGAAAGTTGTGTAGACGGCGGGATCGGCATGAAGTACGAACTCTGGCACTCGGAATCGGCATCTTCCTACATGTTGCTCTACGAGGGCGACACGGCTTCCGACCACGTGAAGGATCCGGACTCGCGGGTAATTTGGAGCTGCGAGGCTGAAACGTACGAAGAGGCGCTGCACAAGCGAAACGATTATCTCGGGTGGGGTGAGAACAGGAGCGGTGGTACTCCGTTCGACTACCCGCCGGCTGGCCGTCGCCGCTGAACCTCCGGAACCGCCCAACCGCCGTTGCAGACGGACGGGCGCGTCGGTCGCTGCGCGCCCTCTCGCACCCGCCGCTGAACGGCAGTATCGTTCGGCAGACGAAAGATGATGACGAACTCGCCGGTCGACATGAAGCGCTTATCGGACTTTAAACCTCTTCGGCGCGTTCGGCTTCCCGGCCTTGGTGATCTCGAATGTTCAGGCCTCATCGTGGTGGTGGGTCCGAACTCCGCCGGGAAAAGCCAGTTGCTACGAGACATCTACCACCGCATTTGTGGCGAGCCACGCCAACTCGTCGTAGCCACCGAGGTGCAAATCGACAAGCCGCCTTTCGAGCCCTTCCTTCGTTGTCTGGAAAGCGAAGGCTACTTCAGTACCATCGAGGATGATGCGGGGAACAAGCACCTGCGGCCCTTGACCATGCATCTCGGGACGGGCCAGCCGTTGAACCAAATCCAGCCGCAGCAAGCACAGTCATGGTACGGCTCGTTCGCACCGGAAGCACCGCAGTTCCCTCGACGCAGCAGCGAGTTCTTGAATCATTTTGGTCGAATGCTCGTAACGGCACTGTTCCTGGACCGCCGGCTGACGTCGCTTGCCACAACGGGCATTATCGACTTCGTAACTCAACCTCCCCAACACGATCTCCACGCTTTGTACCTTGACGACAATGCTCGAGATCTCCTGCATACCGAAATGCTGACTTCCTTTGGTAGAGCTGTGTGGCCGGACATGTCTCGTGGCAACGCCATCTCACTCAAAGTCAGTGACGAGGGCCTCCTGCCGACCGCCGAGGAACGCTTGTCGCACAAAAAGATGGCGGAGTTCAGGTCCGTTGAGACCGAAGGCGATGGGATGAAGTCGTACCTCGCGACTTGTGTCTCGCTACTGCTCGGTCGGCGGTCCGTAACTCTGATCGACGAGCCGGAGATGTGTCTACATCCGCCGCAGGCGTACAACCTCGGAAGATTTGTCGGGCGATTCGGCGCGAGTCCCGATCGCGCTACACTCGTTGCGACCCACAGCAGCCATTTCCTTCGCGGCGTGATCCAGACTGCGCCCCAGGTTCAGATCGTCCGACTGACGAGGCAGAATCGGGCGTTCTCGGCGCATCGAGTGCCGGCATCAGACCTTGCGGATGCGCTGTCCCGGCCGACACTGAGGGCGGAGGCCGTACTCGATGGGATCTTTGCCCAGGCCGTCGTCGTGGTCGAGGCCGACGGCGATCGTCTCGTCTACCAGGCAGCGCGTGGGAAACGTTACAGGATGAGTTCAGAATTGATATCCACTTCTCAGCTGTCGGTGGGACAGGCGGGATCGCCGACACCTGTGGTCTCTACCGGACACTAAGAATTCCGATCGGCGTCATCGCGGACCTCGATATGCTAGTTGACAATGATCGTATGTCGAGAGTCCTGAATGCGCTCGTCGACGACGTTGGCGTCCGAGGGGAACTGCTTCGCGCATGCACGAAGGTCGGCGAGGCGGTCCGCCAACTGCCACCCATAGTGTCAGCCACTGATGTCGCGAACCAATTGGCGGCGATGGGCGCTCAAAGGATGAACTGGGCGCAGCAGGACGATGTCGAGTTGCGCCGCCGCCTGCGACAACTGGCTAGTGAGATTGATCGTATGCGAAGGCTCAAGCGAGGCGGGATTGGAGCCTATGATGGAAGCCTCGGTGACGAGATGAGGGCGCTCCTCGAACGTCTTAGGCAGCATGGCCTGTTCTTGGTTCCGGTCGGCGAACTCGAGGAGTGGCTTGGGAATCGCGACGTTGGTATATCGAAGAGCGACAAGCGAGCGTGGTCAAACGCCGCCGCTCAGCGAATCCAGAAGCTGGGAAGACAAGAGGGAGACGTCTGGGAGTTTGTGATGGCCGTCGGACGTCATCTCTCCTCGGGGCGCAGCGCTGCCCAACGAGGCGTTGAACCCGATGGCCCTTCCGCTGGCGGATTAACGCCATGACGTTGGGGAGACGAGGGAGGCGGGCGGGGGATGAAATACATCGTTACTGGACGTGTGCATCCGGAGCGTACAGCGGTGTACTTCGCCCCTATCCGCTTCGCGAACGATGGCGGGGGCTCATTTCCGGTCCATTGCGAGGCGTCCCAGATCACGGTTGTCGCCGATGACCCGCCCATCGACGGCTACGTCAGCGCAGACGAGGTCGCCGAGGCGCTCGATGAGACGTTCTCGAATGGGAGTCTTGACGGTGAGTGGCTGCCAGGATGCGCCGCCGCTCAGCTCACCATCAGCGCGTCCACGCACGCCTCGTAGTCGACCCGATCGCCGTCCCACAGCGGAGGCGGCATTGGGCCGTCCGCAGCCCGCGGCTCGCCGTCTCGTTCGTCCCATTCGCCGGCCAGCCAGTCGACGGCGCCAGGATCGGCCGCGATGGTTGGTGATCCGGGTAGGCGGTGGCCCTCGTGGGTCCAGACTTTCACTTCCATGTCGGGCGTCAGGGAGATTTCGAAGCCGCCTTCGTGGACCTGGCGGTGGTGGAACGAGCAGAGGGTCACCAGGTTGGTCAGCGCGGTTCGGCCGCCGTGGAGCCAGTGGACGACGTGGTGGCCGTGGAGGAAGGATCGATTCGTGCAACCCGGAAAGCGGCAGTGGTGGTCGCGGATCAACAGCGCGCGCCAGATCGCGGCCGGAATGGCGCGGGTCCGGCGGCCGACGTCAAGGACTTCGCCGGCCTGATCGACCGATGCGACCACCAGGCCGCCGTCGCAGGCTGCGCGCCGGAGCGTCTCCGCGGAAACGTTTGTTCCGTCCTCGAGAGTGGCGGCGAGCGCGCCGGCCCCGTCGTTTGCGCCGCCTGCCACGAGATCCGGGCTGAGGTGAATCACCACCTCGGCCCGCGGGCCGGCGGAAACAGCATGGTCGCCACGAGACTCGGGAACCTCTGCTCGCTGCATGAGGAAGGTGGACGCCAGGTGCACGAGCGCATCGGCGGCGCAGACACGGGGCGCTTCCGCCCCACCCTGGCCGGCCGCTCCGGCGCCGCGGCCTCCACCGACACCCGCAGCCCCCATCGGCCGAACCGACCCGCCGGTCGGGATCACGGACAGAAGCGGTTCGCTTGCCTTCAATGGCCCCGCCGGCTTCATTGTCTCGGACGAGAGTTGCCTGCGCGCCTCGGCGACCGCCTTCATGACCAACTCGGCCTCGTCCGCCGCCAGGACGACCTCCAACCGCACCAGACCGTCTCCGAGCACGCGCGCCCGCACGCTGCGCTCGGCGGCGTGAATCTCCTCGGCCTGGGTTGCTTTCCGGAACCCGCGACAGATCCGTTCGAGCTGGGCGCCGGTGGCGGCGACCGCGATGTCGACGACCCGTTCCTCGTTCTCGGGCGTCGCGATCCGCGTGACCGCGCGGACCTGCGCGCAAGAGAGCCTCCCCTCGGCAAACACCCGATCGAGGGCAGGCAACCCACCCAGCGCCCGCGCGACGCGCACCTTCTCGCGCGCCGCGCCCGGATTCAATCCGATCCGCCACGTCAGCCAGTGTGCACAGCTCTGAGCCCCCTGCCGATGCCACCCCTCGGCGGCGTCGAAGTCGCGGATGCAGGTCAGCATCCGGTGCGTCGCCACGTTCATGCGCGCCGCGAGCCTCGCAATCTCTTCTCCGAGAGCAACATGGTCGTTCGTAAGCTCGTTCATTGCGTCAGTACTATACTAATGTTCAGCCATCGGTCACAACGACAATCATCGACAAAATCAGGTCAATTCACGACGTCGGAGTACTATCTCGAACCCGAAGCGAACGAACGACCAATCAAGGAGATGACAGACAATGAAGAGACTTCTATTGACGGCGGCCTTTCTCGGCACCGTTGCTGCTGGTGGCCTGGTGGCCGCTCAAGCGCCCGCGCCAGGTGCGGCTGGCACCGATGACCACGCCGCCCATCACCCGGCGCCGGCGAAGGCCGCGGTCCCCGCGCCAGCGGGAAAGACGGCGGCACCCGCCGCGCCCGGCGCGAAGGCCGCCGATGCGCCCGCTCACGGCGAGGGCATGATGTGCGCCCACATGATGGGCGGCGGCATGATGGGGGGAGGCATGGCCGGCGGCGGCTCGATGGGCGGCGGCATGATGGGGCACATGATGGGCGGGATGGGCGCGATGATGGGCGCCCCGGGCACGAAGGTCGACGTCAAGAAGACGGACAAGGGCGTCACCATCACCCTCACGGCGCCGGACGCCGCAGGCGCCGCCCGCCTGCAGAAAATGGCGGAGGCGATGCGCCTCATGCACGAAGCGATGGCGCAGTAGCGCCCGCCCACCCGCGGGCGTGCGAGCCGCCCCCTCGGCCCGCACACCCGCCCCCCCTCAGCGCCCCAGCTCTCGCTCCACGATGTCGTGGCGAGGCATGTGCCTCGCGTCGGGCAGTCGTCGCAGCCGGCGCACCACGTCCGGCAGCGCGTCGGCCGTCACCGAGATGCTGTCGAGGCCCGTATCCGCCAGGAACTCGGCGAACTCGGGGTGATCGCTCGGGGCTTGGCCGCAAAGGCCGACCTTGCGACCGGCCACGTGCGCCGCGCCGGTCACTCTCTGGATCATCTTCTTGACGCCCGGATCGCGCTCGTCGAACAGGTGCGCGAGCAGCTCCGAATCCCGATCGATCCCCAGCGTCAGCTGCGTCAGGTCGTTCGACCCGATCGAGAACCCGTCGAAGATCTCCGCGAACTCGCGGGCGAGGATGACGTTGTTGGGGATCTCGCACATTACGTAGACCTCGAGCCCGTCCTGGCCTCGGCGCAGGCCGTTCTTCTCCATCTCGGCCACCACGCGCCGGCCTTCGCCGAGCGTCCGGCAGAACGGGATCATGACCTTGATGTTGGTGAGCCCCATGTCGCCGCGGACCCGCCGGATGGCCGCGCACTCCAGCGCGAAGGCCTCGCGATACCGGTCGTCGTAGTAGCGGCACGCGCCGCGGAAGCCGATCATGGGGTTGTTCTCGACCGGCTCGAACGGCCGGCCGCCCAGCAGCCCGGCGTACTCGTTGGTCTTGAAGTCGGAGAAGCGAACGATCACCGGGCGCGGAAAGAACGCGGCGCCGATCTGGGCGACGCCGGTGGCCAGTCGATCCACGAAGAACTCGGCCGGGGTCGGCCACGCGGCGGTCCTCACGCGGATCTGCTCGGCCTCGGCCGGCTCGACCCGCTCGGGGTGCAGAAGCGCCATGGGGTGCACGCCGATCCAGCTCGAGACCACGAACTCGATGCGGGCCAGCCCCACGCCGGCGCTGGGCAGGCGAGCCAGCCGAAACGCGTTCCGTGGATCTCCCACGTTCAGCATCACGGGAATGCGCGGCTCGGGCAGCGCCGCCGGATCGAGCTCCTCGCGCCGGAAGGGGAGCCGCCCCGCGTACACGCGCCCCTCGTCGCCCTCGGCGCAGGACACCGTGATCTCGTCGCCCGTGCGGATCGCGGTGGTGGCGGTCCCGGTCCCGACGACGCAAGGCAACCCCAGCTCGCGCGACACGATGGCCGCGTGGCAGGTGCGACCGCCCTGCTCGGTGACCACGGCCGCCGCGCGCTTCAACACCGGCTCCCAGTCGGGATCCGTGCTGGGCGCCACCAGCACCTCGCCGTCGCGAAAGGACGACAGCTCGTCGGCCTTGTGAATCACGCGCGCGACGCCCGCCGCCACGCGACCGCCCACGCTTTTGCCACGCGCCAGCACCGGTCCCTGGCCGTCGAGATGAAAGACCTCCAGGCGCGTGCCGCGCTTCTGCGCGTGCACGGTCTCGGGGCGTGCCTGGACGATGAACAGCTGCCCGCTGCGACCGTCCTTGGCCCATTCGATGTCCATGGGCGTGTCGCGCCCGGCGCGCGCCGAGTAGTGAGCCTCGATGGCAACCGCCCACCGTGCCAGCGTCAGGGCCTCCTCGTCCGACAGCACCAGGGCGCGGCGATCCGCCTCAGCGACCGGCTGCTCGACCACGCCTCGCCCCCCGTCGCCGTAGACCAGCTTCGTGCCCTTGTCGCCGCGCTCGCGCCGCACGATGGGGACCCGCGCCGTCCCGAGCTGGGCCTTCGACACCCAGATCTCGTCGGGGTTCACCCGCCCCTTCACCACCGACTCGCCCAGCTCCCACGAGCCGGTGATGGCCACGACGCCCCGGTGGCCGCTCTCGGTGTCGAGCGTGAAGATCACGCCCGCGCTGGCCAGATCGCTCCGCACCATCTTCTGGACGCCCACCGACAGGGCCACGTCGCGGTGGCGGAAGCCGCGCTCGGCGCGATAGACGATGGCACGGTCGGTGAACAACGAGGCCATGCAGTCGCGCACGGCCCCGAGCAAGGCGTCGGCGCCCCGCACGTTCAGATACGACTCCTGCTGCCCGGCGAAAGAGGCCGTCGGCAGGTCCTCGGCGGTGGCGCTCGATCGGACGGCCACGTCGGTCTCGGCCTCGCCGTACACGTTCGACAGCGCCCGATAGGCGGCCAGCACCTGCTCGCGCAGGTCGGCCGGCAGCGGCAGGGCGCACACGCGCTCTCGCGCGCGGCGCCCGACCCGCTCCAGCGCCGTCACGTCGCGCACGTTCAGATCGTCGAGAGCGCGATAGATGGCCTCGCCAGCGCCTTCCTGCGCCAGGTGCCGGCGGAAGGCGTCCGCCGTGATGGCGAACCCATCGGGGACGTGAACGCCGAGGGGGGACAAGGCCCGCAGGAGCTCGCCGAGGGACGCGTTCTTGCCTCCCGCCTCGGCCAAGGCGCTCAGGTCGAGCTCGCGAAACGGGATCAGAAGCCTGGGTTCTTTCATGTGGGCCTCCTCGGCTTGCCTCGTCTACGCCACGCCCGCCAGGAGCGCGATCAGGTGCTCACCACGGCGGACCACCGCCGTGACGTCGGGCGCCAGGCGGTCGTGCTCGTGGCGAAGGTCAGTGAGGAGCTCGAGGAAGGTGCGCCGGCTCCGCCCGCTCATCTCGCGCAGCAGGACCGGCGCGCGATCCTCGACGAACGAGATGACCTTTCCCGTCAGGTACTGCTGGCCCGCGTGCGTCAAGCTTTCGAGCGTCGAGAGCATCCCGCGAACGATCGTGAGCTGGTCGGCGAGGACCGGGTCCGGGCTCCGGGTGGGCATCGGGATGGGCATCGGGGTGGGATCCACCGCTGCGAGGGCGACTTGTGAGCTCATCGCCAGGGCAGCAAAGCAAGCGTCAGGCCGTTGACTCCGCCCCGGTCTATGACGACCGATGACCACCCGGAACGCGACGCTTGCGTTGTCCCCCCCGACAGAACGCAGGACTTGCGCGAAACCGGCCCGCGCGGCGGGGCGGTTTCGTCAGCGCCCGATCAGCCCCGCGAGCACGCCGGCCTCGAAGCGGGCGTCGACGAAGGCGGCCAGGCCGTCGAACACGGCGTCGAGAGACCGTGGCTCGTCGCCGAACAGGGCGCGCATGACGGGGGCCGCCTCGAACATGCCGTGGACGTAGAGGCCGAGCACGTTGTCACGCTGCCACCCGAGCGCAGCTCCGGCCTCGTCGCGCAGCACGGCGCGGACGGGTCCTTGGCTCCCGCCACTGTCGACCGGCGCTGTGCGGCCGTGGCGAATCTCGTAGCCGTCGAACGACACGCCGCCGAGCGCCCGCCAGACGCCTGCCATGTCCATGTCCGTCGCGAACCGCGCGCGCGTCTCGGCGAGCCGCTTGTCGCGATCGAAGCGCGTCTCGAGCGGGAGCAGGTCGAGGCCGTGCTCGTCACCGTCGACGCCGTGCGGGTCACGCAGGCGCCCGCCCAGGATCTGGAGGCCGCCGCAGATGCCGAGGAGCGGCTTTCCGGCGGCCGCGTGGGCGCGGATGACCGGATCGAGCCCCTGGTCGCGGAGCCACGCGCGATCGCCGCTCGTGTTCTTCGAGCCCGGCAGGATGATCCAGTCGGCGCGCGCGAGCTCGGCGGGTGTGCGGGCCCAGCGC
>Ga0105238_10008677_pt1 | contig 10170 bp, 11 predicted proteins | sample KBSC34metaG_FD_81526 | JGI IMG/M metagenome (GOLD analysis project Ga0105238, IMG submission 81526) | Corn rhizosphere microbial communities from Kellogg Biological Station, Michigan, USA - KBS C3-4 metaG | ecosystem: Host-associated > Plants > Roots > Rhizosphere > Soil | place: Michigan, USA...
AGCCCGCCCATGTCGCCGCGCGCGACTTCCCCTTCAGCGCGGCCGAGCTGGCAAAATTCGACTGCGTGATGCTGAGCGACATCGGCGCCAACACCTTGTTGCTCCACCCTGACACGTTCGTGCGGTCGAAGATGCTGCCCAATCGCCTCGAAGCGATACGCGACTATGTCCTCGGTGGCGGCGGGCTGGTGATGGTCGGCGGCTATATGACCTTCCAAGGTATCGACGCCAAGGCGCGCTATCGCGACACCGAAGTCGCCGAGGTGCTGGGCGTGGAGATGGAGGCGGGGGATGACCGTGCCGAGCGGCCGCAAGGCGTGAAGCCACGCGTTGCCGCCACAGATCATCCGATCGTCAGGGGACTGGGGGCGGAGTGGCCGGCGCTGCTCGGTTACAACCGCTTTGCCGCCAGCCAGAAGGCCACGGTGGTCGCGACCGTCGGCAACGACCCCCTGATCGTCGCGGCGGAATTCGGCAAGGGGCGGTCGGTCGCCTTTGCGTCCGATTGCGGGCCGCACTGGGCGCCGCCGGCCTTTGTCGACTGGCCGGGCTACACGACGCTCTGGCGGCAGATCGTCGGCTGGGCGGCGGGAGCCTGACATGGTGACGCTCAACATCATGCGCTGGGGCGACCGCGGCGCGCCGAAGACGATGGTGGCGCTGCACGGCATCACCGCCAATGCGGGTGCCATGACCGAGCCGGCGCGGGTGCTTGCTGCCCGCGGCTGGCAGGTGATCGCTCCCGATATGCGCGGCCATGGCGAAAGCTCGCGCGGCGATGGCGATTTCTCCTTCGACAGCCTGCTCTCCGATTTTGCCGACAACCTGCCTGCCGCGCCGGACGTGCTGCTCGGCCATTCCTTCGGCGGCACGCTGGCGCAGCTTGGCGTCTTGCGCGGCCTGTTCCGGCCAAAGGCCATGCTTCTGGAAGACCCGGTCTCGCATTTCGCCGACAAGGCGACGCCGAAGGGCATGTTGGACTGGGACGAGGCAAATCTGCCCCACGACATTGAAGGGCTACTGAAACTCAATCCTGGCTGGTCGCGGCGGGACGCTGCCTGGAAAGTCGTGTCGCTCGAGCAGATATCCTTCGATGACGCGAGGTCGGCCTTCGCCGGCAACGCGCCCTGGGATCTGCGCGACGAGGCGGCGCGCCTGGCCCGGATGCTGCCGACGGTTTGGGTCCTGCCGGAAGTGAGCCGGTTCGTCCCGGCCGACGACACGGCGCGCCTGCGGGCGGAGGTCGGTGAGCGGTCTGTCGTCGTGATGCCCAATGTCGGTCATAGCATCCATCGCGACGCTACGCAGGCATTCGTCGACATAGTCGAGAAACTGGGAGCCGGCACTTGGTTCGACCGCTGAACGACGGGCACGATTTCGTCTTCCAACTGGGAGGGCATGCGCCGCGGCTTGCCGTCAGGACCGGCGAGCAATTCACGGTGTTCACCGAGGACTGCTTCTCCGGCAGGCTGACAGGCGTCGACGGCAAGCCGCGTGAGGTCGCGCCCTATCCGAAGGTCAACCCGCTGGTCGGTCCGATTGCCGTCGAAGGCATCAAGGCCGGCGATATCATGGCGATCCGCCTGCATCGCCTGGAGCCCGCTCGCGACTGGGGCGTGGCGACGATTTCGCCGAATTTCGGCTTCCTGTCGGGAACGCGCGCTTCGCCCAATTTGCAGCAGGAGCAGGAGGAGCGTGTGTGGATCTGGCGGCTTTCGTCGGATCGAAAGCAATTGACCGCCCAGACGTCCTCCGGCCGCACCCTTCGCGCCAGCTATCGGCCGTTCCACGGCACACTGGGCGTCGCGCCGGCGCATGGCGAGGTTCGTCTTGGCGTCGTCCCCGGCGACTTCGGCGGCAATTTAGACATCCCCGACCTGACGGAAGGCGCGACCCTTTACTTGCGCGCCAATGTCGATGGCGGGCACATCTATATTGGTGACGGCCACTATGCGCAGGGCGATGGCGAGATCGCAGGCACTGCGGTCGAGGGCGCCTTCTTCACGACCCTGTCCGCTGAGAAGGCTGTGCCGGGCGAAAGCTTCGACTGGCCGCGCCTGGAGACCGAAAGCCGCATCGGTGTCATCGGCTGTGCCCGGCCGCTGGACGATGCCGCCCGCATTGCCGTCGCCGGACTGGTGCGCTGGGTGGCGCGCCGTACCGGCCTGGATACGATGGACGCGCATCAACTGGTCAGCCAGACCTGTAGCTTGCGCATCGGCAATGTGGTGAACCCCGCCTTCACGGTGCTTTGTTCCGTGCCCAAGGCGGCTCTGTCGCAATAGCGGAACGGCGACTTCGTCCGTAGTCGATCCGTCCGCGTGTTGCCTGGCCGGCTGGACGCGACGCCGGCGATTGCCCATGGTCGGTCGAACAGCTGGAATCGCGCCATGGACGTCGCCATCTTCATCCTTGTCGTGCTCGCCTTCGTGACGCTGTCCGGCGCGCTGGTGCGGCTGGTGCGCGTGCCGCTGCCGGTGCTGCAGATCGCGATCGGCGCCGCCCTGGCCTGGCCGGCGAGGGGCCTGCATGTCGAGATCGATCCGGAACTGTTTCTTCTTGTGTTCATTCCGCCGCTTCTGTTCGGCGATGCTTTCGCGGCGCCAAAGCGCGAGCTGATCGCCTTGCGCCGACCGATCCTCGATCTCGCGATCGGGCTGGTCTTTTTCACCATCGTCGGCTTCGGCTATGCCTTGCACTGGCTGGTGCCGAGCATCCCGTTGGTCGTCGCCTTCGCCTTGGCTGCCGTGCTGTCGCCGACCGATGCGGTCGCCGTATCCTCGATCGTCGACCGTAATGTCGTTCCGGCGCGGCTGATGCACATATTGGAAGGCGAGTCGCTCCTTAATGACGCTTCCGGTCTGGTGATGTTCCGCTTCACAGTCGCGGCGGCGCTCACTGGCAGCTTTTCGTTTGCCGCGGCATCCCTGAGCTTTGTCTTTGCCGTGGCGGTCGGCATCCTCGCCGGCATGACGGCGCTGTTTATCGCGGCGAAGTCGTTGCAGGTCCTTAGCCGCATCACCAGCACGCCGGCCGACGCGCAGGTGCTGGTCTTGGTCCTGTTGCCGTTTGTCGCCTACCTCATCGCCGAGCATTTCGGCGCTTCGGGCATTCTGGCCGCGGTCACCGCCGGGCTTCTGACCGGATACTCCGGCATCGTCCGCCACATGGCGGTCTCGGCGCGCATCCAGACGATTTCGCTCTGGTCGACGCTGATCTTCATGTTCAACGGCTCGCTCTTCATCCTGCTCGGCCTGCAACTGCCCGACATCATCCGCAAGGTGCCGCCGGAACTGTCGACCCGGCACTGGTTGTTCGAACCGGCATTGACCGTGCTGTTGCTGACGCTCTGCCTGATCGGCCTGCGTTATCTCTGGATCTGGATCGGCGATATGGGCGCCGTGCTTGCCGCGCGGCTCGGCAAGCGCAAGGCCGAACCCTTCGGTTTTCGCGTCAGGCTTGCCGGCTCGATCGCAGGCGTGCGCGGCGCCGTCACGCTGGCCGGCATACTGTCGCTGCCGCTTACCTTGCAGGACGGCTCGCCTTTTCCGGCCCGCGACCTCGTGATCTTCCTCGCCGCCGGCGTCATCATCTGCTCGCTGGCGATCGCCAGCCTTGCCCTGCCGACGGTCGCGTGCGGTCTCGTCGAACCTGGCGAGGATCCAGGTGCGGCCGAAGAGCGCCGGGCGCGGGTCGGCGCCGCCAACGCGGCCATCGCCAGGATCGAGAGCCTCGCCAGCGACGGCAATGAAGGAGAGGCGGCGGAAACAAAGCTTGCCATCGCCGAGAGTGTCGCATCCATATACCGGCGGCGCATCTCGCTCTCCGACGGTGCCGACGAAGCGCGCGCCGAGGCCCGCGAGTCCGGCCGGATCGAGCTGGAACTCAGGTTTGCCGGCATCGAGGCCGAGCGCGCCGAACTGCAGGCGATGCTGCGCCGCGGCGACATCAATGACCGCACGGCGCGCAAGCTGTTCACCGAGATCACCTTCTCCGAAGCGATCCTCAAGGGCCGCGCACCGCGCGAATAGCCTCGGGGGAGGCTATGTTGCCGCAAACCGGCCAGCAAATTTCGCGCCGCAAACGTGGCGGGCGCAAAACAACTGTGTTAATGCGCGGCGAAATTCAGTGCATCTCGCCCAAAAGTGCCCAGCGGTTTTGGGAGAACGAGTGCATAAAACAAATTCGCCCTCGAACCTCAAGGATTTCAGGCCATGTCAAACGCAGCGGCAGCCACCAACAAATTCGAATCCTTCTTCGAGACCACGCTTGCCGACGCCGATCCGGAAATCTTCGGCGCCATCCGCAACGAACTCGGGCGCCAGCGCCATGAGATCGAGCTGATCGCTTCCGAAAACATCGTGTCGCGCGCCGTGCTCGAGGCGCAGGGCTCGATCATGACCAACAAATATGCCGAGGGCTATCCAGGCAAGCGCTACTATGGCGGTTGCCAGTTCGTCGACGTGGCCGAGGAACTGGCCATCGAGCGCGCGAAAAAGCTGTTCGGCTGCAACTTCGCCAACGTCCAGCCGAATTCGGGCAGCCAGATGAACCAGGCGGTGTTCCTGGCGCTGCTGCAGCCCGGCGATACCTTCATGGGCCTCGACCTTAATTCGGGCGGCCATCTCACGCACGGCTCGCCGGTCAACATGAGCGGCAAGTGGTTCAAGGTCGTCTCGTACGGGGTGCGCAAGGAAGACCACCTGCTCGACATGGACACGATCGAGAAGACCGCGCACGAGACCAGGCCGAAGCTGATCCTGGCCGGCGGCACCGCCTATTCGCGTATCTGGGACTGGAAGCGCTTCCGCGAGATCGCCGACTCGATCGGCGCCTATCTCATGGTCGACATGGCGCATATCGCCGGCCTCGTCGCCGGCGGCATGCATCCGTCGCCGCTGCCCTATGCCCATGTCGTGACCACGACGACGCACAAGTCGCTGCGCGGTCCGCGCGGCGGCATGATCCTGTGCAACGACGAGGATATCGCCAAGAAGATGAACTCGGCCGTATTCCCCGGTCTGCAGGGCGGCCCCCTGATGCATGTCATCGCCGCCAAGGCAGTGGCGCTCGGCGAGGCGCTGAAGCCGAGTTTCAAGGCCTATGCCGAAAGCATCGTCGCCAACGCCAAGGCTTTGGCTTCGAGCCTGCAGGAGACCGGCCTCGACATCGTCTCCGGCGGTACCGACAACCATTTGATGCTGGTCGACCTCAGGCCGAAGAATGCCACTGGTAAACGCGCGGAAGCAGCACTTGGCCGCGCCAACATCACCTGCAACAAGAACGGCATCCCATTCGATCCGGAAAAGCCTTTCGTCACCTCGGGCGTGCGTCTCGGCACACCGGCTGGCACCACGCGCGGCTTCGGCCAGGCCGAATTCCGCGAAATCGGCAAGCTGATCGCCGAGGTGCTGGACGGGCTGAAGGTGGCGAATTCCGACGAAGGCAATGCCGCCGTGGAGGCCGCGGTCAAGGCCAAGGTCACCGCGCTGACCGATCGCTTCCCGCTCTACCCCTATCTCGGTTGACCTCCTGTCCCGGTTGATCCCTGTTTCGATTGACCGGGCGCTGCGCGTCATCTTTTATCCTGCGCTTGCGCCGCTCTTCCGGGCGGCGCGGCTTACTGGAGAACCGATGATGCGTATTTCTCGTCTCGCCGCCGCGGCTGTATTTTGTTCACTGACCGCTTTCGCCACCTCCGGCGCGGTCGAACAGAACGAAACCAAGCCGAGCGCGGATCTGCCCGCCACCAACACTTTCGGGCGCTGGACCACCATCATCGACACGCTCGATACCGGCCAGGATGCGCATAAGACCTGTGCCGCCTCGACGGCTTTCCTGGACGGCGCCGGCAATGCGGGCTCTCTGACGCTGTCGATCTCGTCCGGCGACGCGCTGCCGCCGGATGCCTATCCGGCGATCATGTTCATCGTCGACAACAAGACCCTGCCAACCGGCAACAAGATCGCTGCGACCTTCGGTGATCCTGGCGTGAAGGTCGCCGCGACTGTGACCTCCAACGCAGCCGCTGGCGGTCGCCCCAGTTGGATGGTCGACAACCAGGCCAAGACCAGCCTCGCCTTGCTGCGCGCCATGCGCAAGGTCACCTCGCTCGATGTGGTTTTCGGCAAGCAGGCGGTGGCCAGCATTCCGATGGACGGCTTCACCAAGGCCTATCGCAATCTCGGCACATCCTGCGGTTTCTCGACAAAGGACGTTGCGCCCTGAGCCTGCTGGCTGTCGGGAGCAGGGCGCTGGCAATTATGCTTGCGCCTCGCTATCTCTGGTACGAAAGCTCAGCGCTTTGCCATACCGGCAAAACACACTAAGCCTTTCGCATCCCGAGAATCGCCAAACCGAAAGCTTTCCATGCGCTGTCCCTATTGCCAGTCCGAAGATACGCAGGTGAAGGATTCGCGTCCCGCCGAGGACGGCGCCGCGATCCGCAGGCGGCGGGTATGTCCCGATTGCGGCGGTCGCTTCACGACCTTCGAGCGCGTGCAATTGCGCGACCTCGTCGTCGTCAAGAAGTCCGGCCGCAAGGTGCCTTTTGATCGTGACAAGCTGCTGCGCTCCGTCGAAATCGCCGTGCGCAAGCGCAATGTCGATCCCGAGCGTATCGACCGCGCCGTCACCGGCATCGTGCGCCAGCTCGAAAGCTCGGGCGAGACGGAGGTGGCTTCCGGCGAAGTCGGCCGGCTGGTCATGGAGGCGCTGAAATCGTTGGATGACGTCGCCTATGTCCGCTTCGCTTCGGTCTATCGCAATTTCCGCGAGGCCAAGGATTTTCACGAGTTGCTGGGCGAACTGAAGGGCGACGAGGAAAAGACCGAAGAGGACGCCGGCTGATCATGGCGGGACCGCGACTGAACGAGGCCGCGCAGGCGGCCCTTGATCGCCGTTTCATGGCTGCGGCCATCAGGCTGTCGCGCCGCAATGCCGGCCGCACGTCGACCAATCCTTCCGTCGGCACCATCATCGTGCGCGACGACGGCGCCGGCCCGATGATCGTCGGCACCGGCGTAACGGCCGTCGGCGGCCGCCCGCATGCCGAGACCGAGGCGCTGGCCGAAGCCGGCGAGCTCGCGCGGGGTGCCACGGCTTACGTGACGTTGGAGCCTTGCGCCCATCACGGGCGCACGCCGCCCTGCGCCAATGCGCTGGTCAATGCCGGTGTCGCGCGCGTCGTCGGGGCAGCGAGCGATCCCGATCCGCGCGTCTCCGGCAAGGGCTACGCCATCCTGCGCGCCGCTGGCGTCGAGGTGGTGGAGAAGGTGCTTGCCGCCGAGGCCGCCGAGCAGATGGCCGGCTATCTGACTCGTTCTCTGAAGAAGCGCCCCGAAGTAACTCTGAAGCTTGCGCTTTCGAGCGACGGCAAGATCGGCCGTAGGGGCGCCGGCCAGGTCGCGATCACCGGCGAGATCGCGCGGCGCGATGTCTATCTGATGCGTGCGGAGGCCGACGCCATCCTGGTCGGCATCGGTACCGCGCTCGAAGATGATCCGGCGCTCACCGTGCGTCTGCCGGGGCTGGAGAACCGCTCGCCGGCGCGCATCATCCTCGATCGGCAGATCCGCCTGCCGGAGACGTCCAAGCTGGTGTCCGGCGTCGACCGCGTGCCGCTCTATATCGCCGCCTGCCTCGAGGCCGACCCGCATCGGCGGGCGGCGCTCGAACGTGCGGGCGTGCGCTTCATCGGCACCGAAACCCATGATGGCGTCGTCGCGTTGCCGGAACTGCTCGAGGACCTTGCCGCGCTCGGCATGGCAAGCGTTTTGGTCGAAGGCGGCGCCAAGGTGGCCAAGGCCTTCCTGGAGGAAGATCTGGTCGACCGCATCGCTTTGTATCAAGGCCCGGAAACGATCGGCGAGGATGGCATTGCATCGCCGATCGACGCCGACCATATCCCGGCTGGATTTCGCAAACTGCGCGAGATGCGGTTTGGCGAGGACAGCTACGCCGAATGGGTGAGGGACCTCTGATGTTTACTGGGATTGTCACAGACGTTGGTACCGTTGGCACGGTGAAGCCGTTGGCCGAAGGCGTTGGCCTGCGCATAGATACGGCCTACGATCCCGAGACCATCGCAATCGGCGCCTCGATTTCCTGCGGCGGCGTTTGCCTCACCGTCACCGCTCTGCCCGAGCATGGCTCGAACGCACGCTGGTTCGAGGTCGAAGCCTGGGAGGAAGCCCTCAGGCTAACCACCGCTTCAAGCTGGAAATCCGGCACCAGGATCAATCTCGAACGGGCGCTGAAGCTCGGCGACGAGCTCGGCGGCCACATCGTCTCCGGCCATGTCGACGGCACGGCCGAAATCGTCGAGCGCAAGGAGGAGGGCGATGCCGTGCGCTTCACGCTGGAAGCACCGCGCCATCTAGCGAAGTTCATCGCGCCGAAAGGCTCGGTCGCGCTCGACGGCACCTCGCTGACCGTCAACAAGGTCGAAGGCACCCGCTTCGACGTGCTCCTGATCCATCATTCGCTGAGCGTCACCACCTGGGGCCAGCGCCAGGCCGGCGACCGCGTCAACATCGAGATCGACACCATGGCCCGCTACGCCGCGCGTCTGGCGGAGGCGGCGAAAGAGGGGCTTTGAAGTAGGCCTTGAAGTTGCCGGCCATTGGCCGTACATTGTCTTTCGGAGAACGACAATGACGGTACATACGAATCTACCCCGCAATCGCGCCCGTGGTGAACGCCTGGAGGCCCGCATCACTGCGGACCAGAAGAGCCTGATTGAACATGCCGCCGCGCTGCAGGGCCGCACTGTGACGGACTTTGTGTTGAGCAGCGTTCAGGAAGCTGCGAGGCGGGCCATCGAAGAGCATCAGCGCCTTGATCTATCCGTCCGTGACAGCCGGGCCTTCGTGGATGCCCTCGTCAATCCGAAGCCTGTGAACGATCGTCTGCGCGACACGGTGCGTCGCTATCGCCAAGCCACTGGCATCCGAGGGTGACGGGCTCGACTGAGGCCTCTTTACGAGTTGAGGTGCTCGGTCCGCAGCACGTCAGAAACTCATTCGAAAGTGGCGTAGAACCGCTCGCTCGATATCTTCGACTGCAGGCTGGACAAGATGCCCGTAAGAACATTGCGGCGCCGTTCGTGCTGGTCTTGCCGGATGGAGCTATCGCCGGCTACTACACGCTTTCGTCGACTGCGGTAAATGTCGGTGAATGGCCTGCCGAGACCATTAGCAAACTGCCGCGCTATCCGCTCGTTCCGGCGACGCTGCTCGGACGCCTGGCCGTCGATCGACGGCAACAGGGCAGGGGTTATGGCCGGTATCTTCTGGCCGATGCCTTGCATCGGTCTCTCCGTAGCGAGATTGCCTCGTTCGTTGTTGTTGTCGATGCAAAGGACGAGAACGCACGCCGCTTCTATGAGCGAGAAAGTTTTTTGCCATTTCCGGATCGGCCGAAGAAACTGTTTCGGCCAATGGCCGATATCGCGGAACTGTTCAGATGAAAAAGGGAACTCCAACGGAGAGTGATAATTCCGAGATCAAGGAACGGCTGACCCGCGAAGCAATGGCCGATGTGGATGCGGGCCGTGTGATGGACCACCGAGCCGTTCTTGCCTGGGCTGAAAGCCTGGGTACCGGCTGTCCGCTCCCGCCGCCTCGGATAAAGATGCGATAGACCAGGCGTCATCTCCGCCAATCTTCCGCTTGCGATCAACCCGGCTTCGGCCTAAGTCACCGGCAACCCCCCGGAGACTTTTATGGCTGGCACATCCCAACACGGCAAAGCGTTCATTCGTCCGAAGGCGAAGGCGCATCTGCTCATCGTCGAAGCGCGTTTTCACGACGATCTCGCCGACGCTCTGCTCGAAGGCGCGACTGGCGCGCTCGACGAGGCCGGCGCCACCTATGACGTCGTCACGGTTCCCGGTTCGCTGGAGATCCCGGCCGTGATATGCTTCGCGCTCGACGGCGCCGCCGAAGGCGGCTCACATTATGACGGCTTCGTCGCGCTCGGCACAATCATCCGCGGCGATACCTATCATTTCGACATCGTCGCCAATGAATCGAGCCGCGCCCTGATGGATCTTGCGGTGCAGGAGGCAATCGCAATCGGCAACGGCATCCTGACCACCGAGAACGACGCGCAGGCATGGGCGCGGGCGCGGAAAACGGAAGGCGACAAGGGCGGCTTCGCCGCGCGCGC
>Ga0105238_10008682_pt1 | contig 10166 bp, 10 predicted proteins | sample KBSC34metaG_FD_81526 | JGI IMG/M metagenome (GOLD analysis project Ga0105238, IMG submission 81526) | Corn rhizosphere microbial communities from Kellogg Biological Station, Michigan, USA - KBS C3-4 metaG | ecosystem: Host-associated > Plants > Roots > Rhizosphere > Soil | place: Michigan, USA...
CGGCCAATTTTTCGATCCAGATCGGCCGTTTGTGGGTGGGAAGCGGACTTCCATCGCCACCGTCCGAAATGTCTTAGACGCAGGCGCATACACGAATTATAGCGCGAGCCTATCGAACGCGAAGCCGGAAATCTTTCCGGTCAGGCCAGCTTGTCAGGAGACTTGCGCCATCATGAGAGAATTTCACTCCTATCGCCCGGCCGAGGGCCATCGTCTCAAGCATGAGCCGGCCAACTCGATCGTCGCGCCCCGCCCGATCGGCTGGATCAGCACGGTCAGCACCGAGGGAGTCGCCAATCTTGCCCCGTTCAGCTTGTTCAACATCTTCAGCTATCGCCCGCTGATCATCGGCTTCTCCTCCGGCGGGGAGAAGGACAGCGTCCGCAATGCGCGGGAAACCGGTGAATTCGTCTGGAACCTGGTCGGCCGCGATGTCACCGACGTGATGATCCTGACGGGGGACGAGGTAGGCCCCGAGGTCGACGAGTTCGAAATGGCGGGGATCGAGAAGATCGCCTCGATCGATGTCGCACCGCCGCGCGTGGCGGCGAGTCCCGCCCAGTTCGAATGCAAGGTGACCGAGATCGTCCACCTCAAGGATCTGGACGGCATCCCCAGCGACTTCCGGGTGGTGTTCGGCCAGGTCGTGCATGTGCACATCAATCAGGAATGCATCCTCGACGGCATCTATCAGACCACCCATGCGGTTCCGGTGTCGCGTGGGGGCGGCCCTGCCGATTACTATGAGGCGCATGCCGATGCCCTGGTTCAGAAATGGCGGCGCGGCCCGATCACGCCGGTCGACCGCAAGCGGGAGTTTTCCAAGTGGCCTTCCAAGTGACCTACCCGCTCGAAATGCGAGCTTGAGGAGAGGCCAGTCTCATCGGGTCTAACAGACGACGGGAGCCGAGAGCACGACGACGGGGTGGAGGACGTTGGGGATCGTCACAGGGCCTAGCCACCCTTCCCCAAGTCCGGCGAGATCGGCGCAAGCTCAAAAATGATGTTGTGATGCCTTCGAACAGCCAGCGGCCCCAGATCGGGGCCGCAATTGCGCCGTCTCTCGCCGCCTGCCGCGCGTCAATCTGTGATCGCAGCCCTTTTCGATGCGCTCGCGCGGCGTTGTCAGACTGATGCACCTGTCGTCTGAACGCGCATGATAGGCGACACGCACGCCTCGCCCCCCGCAGCCCGTTCCGCTACTTCGACGGTGAGATGGTCCGCGGCTCGAAGATCCCGCACTAAAACTCGATCTCGAGGAGACCTGCCGCTAACTCCGGCAGATCCGCTCGCTGCAAACCTTCCTCTGTCGCTGCGTGCGGCCCCGCGACCGTGAAACGGCTTCGCGACTGAACGCTCGTTCCCGGCGACCGGTGCGCCACCTCTAACGACGCCGTGTTGCGGCAGCCTGGCGCTCGCCACGCCAAGCTGCCGCTCTAAACCCGCTCGAGCAACACCCCGATCCCCTGCCCTACACCAATGCACATGAATGCCATCGCGTAGCGGCCGCCGATACGCTGGAGATCCTCGACCGCGCTCATCGTTATCCGCGCGCCCGACATGCCGAGGGGGTGGCCAAGGGCGATCGCACCGCCGTTGCGGTTCACGCGTGGATCGTCAAACGGATCGATATCCAGATTGCGCAGCGTCGCGATCGCTTGACTGGCGAAGGCTTCGTTCAGTTCGATCACGTCGAGTTGATCGAGGGTTATGCCCCCAAGCGCCATCAGCTTGCGTGCCGCCTCGACCGGGCCGACACCCATGATTCGCGGCGCGATGCCCGCCGCCGCCGTCGCCACGATCCGAGCGCGCGGCGTCAGACCGTGACGCGACGCTGCCGCTTCGGACGCGACCAATACCGCTGCCGCGCCATCGTTCAGGCCTGACGCATTGCCGGCAGTCACCGTGCCATCGGGACGCACGACTGGCTTCAGCTTCGCCAGCGCCTCCAGGCTGGTCGCGCGCAGATGTTCGTCGGCCGAAAAGACGGCGAGATCGCCTTTCTTCTGCGCCACCGCAACGGCCACGATCTCGGTCGCGAGCCGGCCATTCGCCTGCGCCGCGGCAGCTTTGTTCTGGCTCGCCAAGGCGAAGCGGTCCTGGTCCTCACGGCTGACCCGCCACTGATCGGCGACGTTCTCGCCGGTCTGGGGCATGGTATCGACACCGTAGGCCTCCTTCATGGCCGGGTTCACGAAACGCCAGCCCAGCGTCGTGTCTTCGATGCGCTGCGTACGATCGAACGGGATCTGCGCCTTGCCCATCACATACGGTGCGCGAGTCATGCTTTCGACACCCCCGGCGATCATCAACTGGGCGTCGCCGCTGCGGATCGCGCGCGCTGCCGACCCGATCGCGTCAAGGCCCGATCCGCACAGACGGTTGATCGTCGATCCGGGCACGCACTCCGGTAGGCCGGCAAGCAGCACTGCCATGCGCGCCACGTTGCGATTGTCCTCGCCCGATTGATTTGCGCAGCCGAGAATGGCGTCGTCCACCGCGGCCCAATCGACCCCCGGATTGCGTACCATCAGCTCCTTGATGGGTATGGCCGCAAGGTCATCGGCACGCACGCTTGCCAGAGATCCGTTCAGGCGCCCGATCGGGGTGCGGATCGCATCGCAGAGAAAGGCACCAACCATAGTCATTCCTAATTGCTGACCCGTTCACGCTCAGCGAACGGTTGCCCTTGCGACTGTTTTGCGATCCGACGCCCCTCTCCCGTTCAGCGCATTTGGTCCGTCACGCCAAAATACGGCAGCATTCTCAACCGGACCGCGTCTTTTCGGTTTCGAACCAAGCGCCCGCCGCGATCAGGGCACCGCCGATCGCAGCCAGCAACGCCACGATGGCCATCGAGTATCGCAGCGCTTCCACCCCGTAAGACCGAAAGATCGTATCGTTCATCACGCCGATCACGGTCGGACCGATCAGATCGGCGAGCAGGTTGCTGACCAACATGGCGAACGCCAATCCTGTCGCGCGCAGACCGGCACCCGACACGTCCATGCAGACCGCGATGAGCGACGCCTGTGACCCGAGCAACAGCGCGCCCGTCAGCAGATACGCCGGCATCCACACCCAGTAGGGGCTCGCGAGCAGATAGACCATCTCGGTGGCCGTGCCACAGATCAGCATGATGCCAGGCACCCAGAACCGCCAGCGATGGTTGTTGCGCGCGAGCCGATCGGTCAACCATGCACCGGCGATCGATCCGAGCAACAGTGCCGGCCCACGTGAAATGCCGGCCAAGGTGCCGATTTCGGTCGGCGACAATTCGCGGACACGGGCCAGGAACGCGCCCGCCCACGAACCGTTCGCCTGCAAGGTCACCCCCGACACCGCGAACCCGAATAGGACCAGCAGGAAGGCCGGCGATCGCCGCCAGCGGGCCCATGCCTCCCCGAAGCCGACTTTCGCGATCGGCGCCCCATCGGTGGTCTTCTCCCGCGCCGGTTCGCGCGCGGTGAAAAGCACCAGCGGCACTAACAGCGCGGCGGGGACGGCCAGGACATAGAACGAGGCCCGCCAACCGTAGACATCGGCGACATGCCCGAGCCAGGATAGCATCCCCATGACGATAATCGCGCTGAAGACCCGCGACCCCGCGAGCGCCTTGCGCCGATTGCGCGGACTGACGAGGTCATTGACCATCGCGCTCGCCGGAGCAACGCCCGACGCTTCCCCCACGCCGAGCAGCATGCGTGTGGCGAGAAGACCGGCGAAATTGGTGACGACGCCCATCATGCCCATGACCAGGCTGTAGAAACCGAAGCCGATCCCGACGATGTCGCGACGACTATACCGATCGGCCAGGCGGGCAAGCGGGACGCCGGCAATGGCGTTGAGCAGAAAGAAGCCGATCCCGGTCGCAAGCGCCATCTGGGTATCGGTGGCGTGCAGTTCGAGCTTGATCGGCTCGAGGTTGAGCGACAGCAGACCGCGATCGACGACATTGAAGCCGTACAAAACACCAAGCAGAGTCAGAGCCCAGAGCACCTGCCCGGAAAACTCACGCTCTTTCGTGCCACTTGCGGCGAGCGGCACACTGGGCGCGGCGGCAGAATCGGTAGCCATGATCAATCTGCTCCCCCGACGGCCCTGCGGCGTCGCTTGGCCTCTGCGGGTTCGATGAAGCCGCTCTTGTTGCTATCCAGGGTTACCATCGCCGCCGGGGCACGGCCCGCCTGGATCCACTCGGTCGTGGAAATCCGCCCGTCCTGGTTACGATCGAGCGGAGCGAGAGCGCCCAGGCGCGCCGATAGCGGTAGTGGCTTCAGGTGAATTAGGCCATAGAGACCCAGAACCGAGGACGCGAGTCCCAACAGGGTTCCCGTGATCCGAGCGACATCCATCGTTCATCCTCTCCGCTAAAAACCTCTAGCAGCCAACCTTGACCGGTTAACCCATAAAACCATGTTTACCACTCTAGCCGCTCGCGGAGCGATATCAACTTGAATCTGGTGCCACGGATTGGCCCGTCATCGACGCGGCGGCATCGACAAAGGCAATCCACCGAGATAGGCGCGGGTCGATGCGACGAGCCGCGCGATCCGTGGCGGTTTGGACTGCGGATTTATAATTCTCGACATGCTTGACGATCGTCGATCACCGCCGGTAAGGCAATAACCTAATTTCCTAGGTTAGCGCATTTCCTCAAGTCAGTTAGGCATCACGTGATCGACGAACGCTGGGTTCAACAGGTTACCGAGGAGCTCTACTCCGCAGCGCTCAGACGCGAACGCCGCGCCGCCACCGGCAGTGCGGTCGGGGCGGCGTCATGACCAACAGCGAAGCCCTGTTCATCGATCCGGCGACCGACCGCACGTTCAAGCGCGGCATCTTCAACGCCATCATCGCACCGCGCCCGATCGGCTGGATCAGCACGCTGAACCCCGACGGCACGGCAAATCTGGCGCCATTCTCCTATTTCACGATCGTCTCGAACCAGCCGCCGATCCTGATGTTCTCGTGCAACACCCCGGAGGACCGTCCGAAGAAGGATACGGTGGCCAACGCTCGCGCGACCGGGGAATTCGTCTTCAATCTCGTCAGCCTTGATCTGGTGGAAGAGATGAATGCGACATCGACGCCGGTGGCGGCTGATGTCGATGAGTTCGAGTTGGCGGGGCTGGACAAGGCCGCATCGATCCGGGTGGCGCCGCCACGCGTCGCCGCATCGCCAGTCAGCCTCGAGTGCAAGGTGATCAAGATCATCAATTTTGGCGGCGGGGACCGGGGCCCGGAAACCGACGTCACCTTCGGCGAAGTGGTCGGGATGCATATCGCGCCGGGCTATCTGCACGACGACGGGCATTTCGATACCGCCAAGGCCCAGCCGGTGACGCGGCTCGGCGGCGCCGAATATGCCGTGTCGCAACCCAGTTTTGTACTCGAGCGGAAATTCACCCGCGCGGGTGAAGAGAGCTATTGATGGCCAGACAAGACCGCCTGCTCACTCGCGGTGACCGGCGATGACCGCGCCGCTGTCGCCTCGTTCCGGGCTGTTCGTGAAGACTGCCTCGCCCCACATCGTCGAAGTCCTCGCGACTTGCCCCGGCGTCGATTTCGCGGTGCTTGATGGCGAGCACGCGCCGTTTGATCGTGGTGATCTCGATCTCATGCTGTTGGCCGGCAAGGCAGCGGGTCTGCCGCTGTTCGTCCGCGTGCAGGATTCGCAGCCCAGCACGATACTTTCCGCGCTGGATCTCGGCGCACAGGGCCTGGTGATCCCGCATGTCGACAGCGCGGATATCGCCCGGAAGGTCGGCGCGCTCGCCCGGTACCGTGGAGGGACACGCGGCTATTCGGGTGGCACCCGCATCGCCGGCTATGGGTCGGTCGCGATGGCACGGGTCTGCGACGCGGCCGATACGGTGCCCGTCATCGCGCAAATCGAGCATTCCGATGCCGTCGCCGACATCGAGCCAATCCTTGCCGTCGATACGATTGCCGGAATCCTGATCGGCCGCGCCGATCTGGCGCTGTCCATGGGCTATGACGATGCCGCCGCTCCCGAGGTCGATCGCGTCGTGCGATCTCTGCTCGCGCAGACGGCGGGAAGCGACAAGATCATCGGGGTGGTGGTTGCCGACCATTTCGAACGTGACCGATACGCCGCGCTTGGTGCCAACTGGTTCCTGGTTGGTACCGATCATTCCTATCTGAGGCTAGGCGCGCGTGCCGCGTTGATCGGCACCCAATCACGATCGGCACCTCTAGAAGCGCCGTGATCGGGATGGCCAGGGCGACCACTGTCCGCAACGTCTGGTCGGTGAGATGTGCTGGCCCGGCCGTCACGGCTCGCCAGCGAATTTGATAAGTGGATTACCCAGGTCACGTCGGGGACGAGGATAGAGAATGGTTGAGAACGATCGGGTAGCGCGCCTGCATTCATTCGATACGTCGGTTCCCGATCGAGCGTCGGCGATCCGCGCGCAGAATTTCATCGTTCAACAGATTTCAGGGCATGACGGCCACGACGTGCGCTTCGCAAGCAGCGAGGAAATCATCCTGATATTGCCTGACGCCGGTGGCATGTTGAAGCGCGAGGGCGCCGATCGATCGGATCGCATCGACGAACGTGGCGTGGTGATCGTGCCGCCGGGCACCTACCATTTTTCGTTCACGGGAAGCGCCCGGCTGTTCGTTCTTGCGACCGATCGCCCGGATTTGCGCGATCACGACATTGCCAACGCCGAGACCTATCGGGTGCCTGATGAGCGCGTCGCCCCCGTCGGTGCGCCATTTGTCCGCATCGCCGGCGCAGGCGAGGTGCAGATCCTGCCCATTGCATCTGTCCCTCACCCCGCGACCAACCCGCGTCTCAAGTTCCTCCAGAGCGCAACGATGAGCATCAACTGGGTGGAATATGCCGCACCGCGGGACCGAACGTCGCTCAGCCCACACGCGCACGATGATCTTGAACAGGGATCGCTGGCGATCGACGGTGACTTTGTTCATCATCTTCGCACGCCTTGGGGCAAAAACGCAGATCTCTGGCGAGACGATGTTCATGCCGATGCTGGTCCGTCGTCCCTGCTGATCGTCCCCCCCTCCATCATCCATACGACGGAGGGCGTCGGCACCGATCACCATCTTTTGATCGATGTTTTCGCGCCTCCTCGGCGCGACTTCATTGCGAAGGACTGGATGTTCAATGCCGGTGACTATCGCGACCCGCTGGCGGACTGACGCCAACTGCGTCGTCCGACGCCGCCGCGCCGTCCAAGATACGGCGCCAGTGCGTAACCGCCCATTTCGCCGCCATCCGTAAAGGACATAATATGCAGCTTCCATCTTCCAACGGCGACGCGGTCAGGCCCGACGCACAGCCGCTGTACGATACCCACGCGCATTTCTTCACAGCCGACACCGTCCGCTACCCGATCAACCCGGCCGGTGCACGTGAGGGCGACGACGCGCTTGCGCATCGCATAGCGACCGACCCCGGGACGCCGGAGCGCGTGTTCTCGCTGTGGGATGCCAACGGGGTCGTCGGCGGCGCCGCTGTACAGTTCAACACGGCCTACAAGACAGACAATCGCTATGTCTGCGATATCGTTGCGGACCATCCGCAGCGCCTTGCTGCAGTCGTCATACTCGACGCAAACGACCCGGCGACCCCGGCGCAACTGGCCCGGATGACAAGCGACGGCTCCCGCATCACCGGATTACGCCTGGTTGGCTATGCCAATGCGGAAGGCCGTTACACTTTCCTCACCAGCGACAACGCAATGGCGAGCTGGGCGGAGGCCGAACGGCTCGGGCTGGCAGTCGTGCTGATGATCCGACTGAGCCCGGGCGAGTCGCCTGCACCGACGCTGGCGCGAGTGGCGCAGCTTGCTCGGCGGTTCCCGGCGGCCCGCATCGTGCTCGATCATTGCGGATGGCCTGGATCCGGTCAGGACGGGGATGCCGTCGGCCTGACCCCGGCCCATCGCGCCCTCGCCGCCTGCCCCAACATTTTCCTCAAGGTGAGCAGCATTAATTTCACCCGCTTCGACGCGGCGCGGATCGACCCCGCCCGGTTCATGCGTGCGGCGGTCGATCACTTCGGCGCGGAGCGCATGATGTGGGGATCGGATTTTGGCAACACGCTGATCGACTACGCGATGCTCGCGGCCAGGGCACGGACCTCGGCGGCGTTGTTAACTGAAACCGAGCAACGCGCCTATCTTCACGACACCGGCGCGGCAATTTTCGCGCAGCGCCGCACCTGAGCGCGTCCCGGCCACGCACCCACAATCGTGAAAGCCAGCACGGTCGTCCGACGACCACCAGACCCGGTCCTGACCGGCAATGGCGAACGCCGTGAGATCTCCGTGAGAGGCGGGTGCGCGGCCGGGGGGCCGCCCCGCGACCCATACGGAATAAGAGCGCAATGTGGAAGAGTAGCTGGCGGGCAACCGAGTGAGCCCTGCCCCGCAGCGGGGCCCGATCGACGATTACAGCAAAGCCGAGGCGATCTTCTGGATCTCATCGGCGGCCGAGCGCAGCCGCGGCAGCATGTCGTCGACCAGGCCGCGCAGCGACACATTGCTGACCGTGGCCGCGGCGACCAGGGACGCTGCCTGTGCCCCGTCGATGGTCAGGGGCACGGCGATCGAGCGCTGGCCGAGGAAGATTTCCTGATCGTTGGTCGCCCAGCCCTGCGCCCTGACCTCGATCAGCTCCTTGCGCAGCGCCTCCACCGTCGCGACGGTATTCGGGGTAAAGGGGTCGAGCGTCAGCCCGTCCAGCCGGCGATCCAACTCGTCCGAGGACAAGCCGGCCAGCAGGACCTTGCCCGGTGCCGTCGCATAAGCGGGCAAGCGGGCGCCGACATGGACATAAAATGGTTCGAACTGCCGATAGGTCGCGCGCGCAACATACACGACTTCCCGTTCGTCCAGCACCACGATCGAGCAGGTGCAGCTGAGCTCGGTCGCGACCTCGCGCAACAACGGCCCGGCCGCCTCCGAAAACGGTTGCGATGCCAAATAGGCAAAGCCCAGATTGAGGACGCGCGCCGTCAGGCGAAAGCGCCCCTCGGTCGAGACGGCGTAACCCAGTATCTCCAATGTGCGCAGAATACGGCGCGTACTGCCCGGGGTCAGCTGCAGTTGCCGCGAAATATGGCTGAGCGTCCACTCGGGAGTTTTTGCGCTGAACAGCTCGATGACCGCCAATGCCTTTTCGAGCGAGGGAATGAAATCATCGTCGGTGTCGCGCGCAGTTGCCAACATGGTCTCCTGTAATTCGTCGTCCGTGCCAGCACATCGGCGGGCACCATCACATCCAATGCAGCGTGGCCGACGGCGCTGCGCCACTGGCGCGTCTGCGCCCGACGTGCCTTATCACCATCCGATCCGCAAGATCGATCGTATCACGGCCCGCGGAAGTTGTTAAAGACTGGTTTGCTGGGTTATGGATCGCGACACGCCGCGATCGGTCGCCTTGCGGTTGGTGCTGCACTTGACGGGCGAAACCGGGAGACGCCCCCACGAGCGCCCTCCCCTCGTTCGCCATCGCGCGCCACTGGCCCGCAAGGCATGCCGACCGTATCCAGCTCTAGGAGCCGCATCTTATCCCGATGGGTGACGACGGCACCAAGACCAGCGCCTTCCAGGCGCTGAACCCGAACGGCAAGATCTCGGCGATCATCGATCCCGATGGCCTCAGCGGCAAGGGCATCGGATTGTTACGTTGGAAAGCGATCCAGTGACTGTTCTTCCTGATGGCCGGCATCGGGCCGAACGTGCGCGCCTGGACCACCCGCGCACTGGCGCGGCCCGCTGTGCAGCGCGGCTTGAACAGCCTGGAACGCAAATAGGCCCACCTGCATCCGGGTGGTCGCGCGCTCGCGCGCCGACCACCCCCGACCACCCGGCGACATGAAAAGGGGCGGCCCGCTCCGCCCCTTTATCGTCCTAGAAGCGCTTGCTTACCGTCAGATACCATTGCCGCGGCGGGGCGGGCTGGGCATTCTCATACGGCGACCCGAGCCCGGCCGCATCGAAAGCGTTGTAGTAATAGAGTTTGTTTAACAGGTTCGTCGCCCCGGCCGCGACGGAAAACGCATGCGGCTCGTTGTCGTAGCTGACGCGGAGATTGAACACCGACCGTGCTGTCAGCAGGTTATTGAACGCGGTGGACGTCACCGAAACGACCTGGCTCGATTCATA
>Ga0105238_10008683_pt1 | contig 10165 bp, 8 predicted proteins | sample KBSC34metaG_FD_81526 | JGI IMG/M metagenome (GOLD analysis project Ga0105238, IMG submission 81526) | Corn rhizosphere microbial communities from Kellogg Biological Station, Michigan, USA - KBS C3-4 metaG | ecosystem: Host-associated > Plants > Roots > Rhizosphere > Soil | place: Michigan, USA...
CGGTCAGCCAGTGCATCTCCCGGGCAGTTCGCTCCAGAGAAAAACCGCACGGAGAAACGACGATCACGTCGGGGTCCGCCGCTGCCAGTTCCTGCCAGTTCAGCCAAGGCGAGTGAATTCCAGGACGCCCGAACAAGTTGATCCCTCCAGCCATGTCAACCAGTTCCGGGATCCAATTTCCCGCCGCCATGATGGGTTCCTGCCACTCTATACACGCGACGGCCGGGCGGCGGGCGGCTCCCGTGGCCCGGTCCGAGATAGCTTCCATCTCCAGCTTCAAGGAAGCCACCAGGGCGGCGGCGCGCTCCGGCACGCCACACGCGCCGGCCACGCGGCCAATATCCAGCCAGACATCCTCCAGGCAGTTGGGTTCCAGCGCAACAATCCGCGGGCGCGAGGGGAGCGTCTGGCAGAGTTCGCGCTCGACGTCCTCCAGGCTTACGGCGCAGACCTTGCATTGGGTTTGGGTGATGATGTGGGTGGGGGCGAGATCACCCAGCACGCCGCCAAACACCTCATAGATGGAAGCCGCCGAGTGAAGTTTTGCCTTTACCGCCCGGTCGATTTCGGCGCTATCGCCATCGATGCGAAAGGCCGGCCGCGTGCACACCGGAAGCCCGAGGACGGATTCCGGAAAATCGCATTCATGGGACCGGCCGACCTGCCAGCGGCCCAGATCCAGAGCGTGAATGATCTCGGTAGCGCTCGCGATCAGAGATACGATTCGAAGCATCCCCTGATCATCGTATGAATCCTCCCGCCTCCGCGGCGGATGCGCCATGTGGTGGTGGAATTGGGCCGGAATGGCCGGCTCCAAGCGGCGTGCGTTTTTTATAGAGACGGGCTGTCTGCCGTTGCGGCGTGATTTTCAGACTCAGGGAACCGGCTGGGTAGGAGCTTTGGGGAAAATGCTTAGGTGAGTTCAGGGCTTAGAGTTTGTTGAGGTTGTGCGTTGCGGAGCAGCCTGGTTCCTTGAGTCATCCCTGTTTACCACGCACTTGTTCAGTGCATGCATCGTGCCAAAGCGTTACAAGCCACCTTTTGGCGGGAAATGCGAGGGCCGCCCTGGACCGGATGGAAAAACTTTCCTCTTCCGGCACACCGCCAGTGCAATTTTGAACAGGCTATTTCCTGCAATCCGGTTACTGCGGGGGCGCTTCGGCCGGAATAGGCGACGTAGGTGTTGGCACGACACCCTGGTGCGCTTGCTCCAGATCGATGTTGTAAGCCGGCAGAACCTGCCCGGTGGCCAGTTGAAGACTGACCTGGGCCTGCTGATACTGGCTGGCGGCCGTCACTTCGTTTGATTGCGCCTGCGCAAGGTCGCGCTCGGCCTGGATCACCAGGAAGATGGTAGATGCGCCGAGTTTCAATTTCTTCTGCTCCGCATCGAGCGTCTGCTCCTGAAGGACTCTCTGCTTCGTGGCCGCCTGGTAGCGCGCACGCGCCTGCTCGACACCGATGCGGGCATTCTGGACATCCACGCCGATCTGGTTGATCTGTTTCTGGAGAGCGATCTCAGACTGCCGGAGCTGAAGAGTGTTGTACACGTAGTCAGCCTGGGCAGAGCGGTTGCGCAAGGTGATGTTGTAGTTGACGCCGGCATCGTAGTTGGGGAAATCCCTGCGGAACGCCTGGGCCAGCGCCGTTCCGTAACCGCCAATGAAGTAGGGGTCCGGCTGGCCTACCACGCTCCGTCGATTCACCTGGCCCGACAGACCGTTGTTGGTCAGTTCGCCGAAAGCGGAGACCGTGGGCAGCAGACCATTCTTGAGACCTTCGATGGAGATCTTGCTGTTCTGAAGATTGAGCCGGCTCTGCTCAAGCTCCGGGCGATGCTTAAGGGCCGTGTCGAACAGGTCTGTAAATTGCGGAACAGTTTCGCTTTCCGGGACGCGGATCCGGTCCGTGGGAACAATGCGCGCGGCTGTGACATTGGCGCTGGCCACGCCGTTGCGGCTGAGGGCGTTCTTGATGATGGTTTCCTGCTGAAGAACATTCGTCTCCGCAACGGTCAAATCCTGCTGCCGCGCGGCAACTTCCGCTTCGGCCCGCGTGATTTCAATGGGGGCCAGCGTCCCAATCTCCACCTGCCGCTTGTTGTCGCTGTAAGTTTTGTCGGAAAGCGCAAGATTCTGCTTGGCATACTTCACCGTGTCGTTGAGGCTGACCAGCTGCCAGTAAAGATTCACAATGTTGGAGACGGTGTTGATGACCTGCTCTTGAAAAACGATATTGGACAGTTTCACTTCGTTGCGGGAAATTCGAATGTTCCGGTTGTTTACCGAAACGCCGAACCCCTGCAGCAGGTTCTGGCTGACGGTCAGATCCAGCAGCACCGAAGAGGAAGGGTTGAGCGAGTTGATGGGCGAATTCTGATTGACAAAGCGGTTGTCAAAAGAGAGGACGGCCGTACCACCGGTGAGAAAGCCCTGGGTGAGGGACACATTCGCATTCTGGCTCTTGGTAACCAGGGAATTGGTTCCGGTGAGGAACGTACTGGTTTGCGGCGTCGAAGTATGGAAGTAGCCGTAAAACCCTTGAATTACTGGATCGAGGTTGGGGGTCGTCGGGCCGAGCTGGGTGATGATACCGTTCACGCTGGAGGCGGAACTGGACGCTCCAGCCGCGCCGCCTGTCGCGCTGCCGAGCGCGCCGCTCGACACGCCCTGTCCGGCGCCGGCGGCGCCCTGCTGCACGGACTGGGAGACTCCGCGCAGGACACCACCGCTCTGGGCGCGCTTCAAGTCCTGCTCCGCGATGAGCGGGCCAAAGCGCTGCACATAGATATCCAGATTGTTCTCGATAGCGAGGGCCACGGCGTCCTGCAGGGAAAGGTAGAGGTTTCCGCCGCGGATCAACGACTCCAGTCGCGGAGTATTCGTCAAACTCGCGGGCCCGACCTCGCTCCCACGGTAGGTGTGCGTGAACCATCCGAAAGCGCCGCCGCTCGAAGGTGCCTGAACGCTGACGCCATTCTCCGTCTTTTCCTGCGAAAACGCGGCCGGAACTGCTAGTAGAAAAACGCAAAACAGCGCCAACTGCCGCTGAGCGATTTTTATGAATTCTGTCATGCTATGGTTTCTCCTCCGCGGGCAATGCAGAAGGCGGGCGCGAAATCTTCCCGTGTCTCGCTTCCTCAATGTTGATGTCGTAGGCTGAAAAAATCCGTCCCGTGGCGACTTCCAGGTTCACGCGGGATTTCATGAAGGTAGACTGGGCCGTCACTTCGTTGGACTCCGCCTGCGCCAAGTCGCGCTGGGCCTGGATCACGTCAAACAGGGTGTTGGCTCCCAGCTTGTTCTTTTTCTGCTCGCCGTCCAGGGTCTGGGCTTCCAGCACCCTTTGCTTCACGGCTGCGTTGTACTGAGCGCGCGCCTGCTTCAGACCCACCAGCGCATTCTGCACGTCCACGCGGATCTGATTTTCCTGCTTGCGGTAGGCGATCTCGGACTGCCGCAGCGTCAACTGGTCATGAACATAGTCCGACTGCGCGGCGCGATTCCGAAAGGGAATGTTGAGCGAGAATCCGACGCGATAGTCCGGGAAATTTCTCCGGAATACCTGTCCAAACGCGGAGCCCATACCACCGACGAAGTAAGGATCCACGCCCGAGCCGCCCACCGCCAGGGGAGGGTTCGTATTGATGAACCCCGCCGCGCCGTGATTGGTGAGGTCGATGTAGAGCCCCAAGGCCGGTAACAGCTCGTTTTTCGTCCCGCGCAACTGAATCTTACCGTTGTCCACGGTTAACGCCGACTGTTTCAGTTCCAGGCGGTTTGCCAGCGCCTCATGAAAAAGGTCCGCAAGCTCCAGCGGCTCCTCCGGGGGGATCTGTATCGTGTCCGTAGGGACGATGCGCGATTCATTCACCACCGGGTTGAGAATTCCATTGCGGCTCAGGACCGTCTTGAGAATGGTCTCCTGCTCCAGAACGTTGGTCTCGGCGACCATCAGATCCTGGTTCCGAGAGGCCACTTCCGCTTCGGCTCGCGTGAGTTCAATCGGCGCGAGGGTCCCGATCTCCACTTGTCTTTTGTTGTCGTTATAAGTCCGGCCGGCAAGGGCAAGGTTGTCCTGAGCATACTTGACCGCCTGGCGGAAGCCGACCAGGTCCCAATACAAGCCAATCACGTTCGATACCGTCGCGATCAATTGCTCCTGAAAAACCAGGTCGGCCACCTTCAGGTCGTTTTTCGCGATCCGGATATAGCGCTTATTCACCGCCGGCGAAAAACCCTGGAGCAGGGGCTGGAATATGGTCAGGTCCAGGGTCGCCTGACGCGAGGGATTCAAACCCAAGGCGTTTTGGCCGGCGTTCTGGACGATCAGTGCGTTGCTGAGAGTCAGGATGGCGGCTCCGCCGGTGATGAAGTTCTTGGAAACGCCCACGCTGTTCTGCGTCGCGCTGGTAGTCAGCGAACTCAATCCGCCGGCCTGCAGAAAGTTGGTTTGGGGAGCGCTGGTATGTCCCCAGGAAAGCGACCCGGTGATCACGGGGTCCAAGGCGGGAACCGTTGGTCCAAGCTGGGACAATCCGCTCCCGGAATTGGCTGAGACGCCGACGCTACTGGCGGTAATGGTCGAAGCCGGGCCGGCGCTGGCGGGTCCGGGGGTGACGGTTTGTGGCACGCCGCGCGTAAGACCGCCGCTTTCGGCGCGCCGCAGGTCCTGGCCGGCGAGCAGCGAGTCATACCGAACCGAGGCAATATCCAGATTGTTTTCCACCGCCAGCGCGATCGCATCGCTCAAGGAAAGGTAAATGCGGCCCGCTCGAATCAGGTTCTCCAGCCGCGGCGAGTTCGTGAGGTCGATAGGAGCCACATGCGCCGGGCGGAATTGGCGTGTCAGAAATGGGATGGGACCACCCTTCGCGGGCAATACGCCAAGGTCCGCGGCGCTCGATCCGGCCGGAAGCATTAAGAAAACACACAATATGACTAGAAGCGTTCGAATGCGCTGTATCAAAGTCCGAGTACCCTCGTCCCCGATCCGGGGCCAGCCCTTTTCGCCTGGGTGTTCACTAACCTAACTTAAATTAGGTAGGCACTGATGTCAACACTTGCCACGCGCTCACTCATGAGACACGAAAAACGATGCAAGGATGTTCCCTAAATCGTTCATCGTAACACGCCAAGCCGGCGGACCACCCCCGGGAGCACATCGAGCAAGCCCATGATTCTCATGCCTCTACAAGCGCAAAGACTGCTTTGCGCTATAGTGTCCGTTGTGAGCGAAACCGACGACCCAATTCTCTCTGCTTTCGATCAGACGGGGGCCTATTTGAAAGGTCACTTCCGCCTGACGAGCGGTCTGCACAGCCCCGAATATCTTCAATGCGCCCTGGTACTCCAGCATCCGCGGCATGCGGCCCGGTTTGGTGAGTTGCTCGCGGCCGAATTCGGCCGTGTACTGCCCGGCGAGACAATTCGGACCGTGGTTTCCCCCGCGCTGGGCGGCCTTATCATCGGGCACGAAGTAGCCCGGGCGCTGGGAGCGAGATTCCTGTTTACCGAGCGGGATCCGGCCGGAGTGATGACGCTCCGGCGTGGATTCACGGTAGAGCAGGATGAGCCAGTGGTGGTGGTGGAAGACGTGGTGACCACCGGCGGCAGCTCCCGAGAGGTGATCGACATTCTGAAGAGCGCGGGCGCCAGGGTGCTGGCGGCGGGATCTATTATTGACCGGAGCGGCGGCGCCGCAGACCTGGGCGTGCCCCGCGTGGCGCTGAAAACAATGAAAGTGGTCGCCTACCAGCCGGACGAATGCCCGCTGTGCCGTGCCGGTTCCACGGCAGTGAAACCCGGATCCCGGGCGAAGTGAGCTGAGATGCGGCGGCTACGAATCGAGGTAGCCTACGACGGGACGGCGTATCACGGATGGCAGGTGCAGCCGGGCCTGCCCACGATCCAGGGGACGCTGGAGCAGGTTGTGTCCGAACTGGAAGGACGGCCGGTGGGAGTGGATGGTTCCGGCAGAACAGACGCTGGCGTCCATGCCCTGGCCCAGGTGGCTGCGTTTTCGCTGAGCAATCCGATTCCCGCAGCGAATCTCCGGAAAGCGTTAAACCGCCAGCTCCCCCGCGACATCCGCATCAACGGGGTGGAGGAAGTGAGTGCGGCGTTTCATCCCCGCTTCGACGCCCGGGCCAAAACCTACGAGTACCGCATCTTCCGCGGCGAAGTCTGCCCGCCGTTCGAGAGGAACTATGTCCTGCACCATCCGTACCCGCTGGACGAACAGGCGATGGCGCGTCTGGCGCCGTCCCTGGAGGGAGAGCACGATTTCACCGCCTTCGCCTCGACGGACGAAAATGACGAAGCCGGCCGCTCCAAGGTCAGAACCATCTTCCAGTCCCAGTTGACGGGAGCGAAGGGCCGGCTGATATATCGTGTTCGAGGCAGCGGTTTCCTGAAACACATGGTCCGCAATATTGTGGGCGTACTCCTGGAGGCGGGCAAAGGAAACCTGGGAGAAGCCGACCTGACGGAGCGGCTTCAACCGGGGTGCGGCATCGCGGCGGGACCTTCCGTGCCGGCGCGGGGCCTGTTTCTGATCGGAGTGGAATACTGATCGCGATGCGGCGGCTTAAACTGATGGCATTGCATGCGAAAAACGCCTGACGATTTCGGAGAACGCGAACTGGACCTGGTTTACATCGCGAAAAAGCTAAAGGACGCCCTGCGCCTCGAGTCACTCCTCACCGAGCGGGGCATAGATTACCTGGTCGAACCCGACCACTACGTGGGAGGCCTGCTGTTTCGCACCGAGCGGATCGGAGCGTTTTTTTACGTCGACCCCGGCGTAAACGAGGCAGCCAAGGCCGTGTTGCTGGAGAACGGGATGACTCCACATTCCCCATAGCCGGTTTCCCCGCCTAAGGCAGGCGCTCCGGCATGTCGGCCAGAACGTAGGCCATCACGGCCATGGTCGCCACGTTCATTCGAAACTCCTGCGGATTCACCTTGTCCACGGTATCGGCCGGAGAATGATGCCAGTCAAAATAGTGGGTGCCGACGGTCCGCAGCCCGAGCCCGGGAACTCCATCCTGCATGAGCGGGCCGATATCGGCGCCGCCTCCGCCGTGCTGAATCGTCGAGGCGCCTATGGGATCCAACAGCCCTCCAATCGCCGTAAGCCTCTCCAATGCCGCGGGCGACCCTCCAAAGCTGAAACCGACCGGCTTCTCCGCCCCGCCGTCCATCTCGATGGCCGCCACGTGATCTCTGATCCTGTCGCCCACCCAATCGCGATAGGCCTTCGCGCCAGCGCCGCCATTTTCCTCATTGGTCCAGAACACTACGCGCAGGGTACGCCGCGGCTGAAGCCCAAGCTTATGAATCAGGTGGGCCGCAGCCAGCGCCGCCATGATGCCGCTTCCATCGTCCTGCGCTCCCTGGCCGACATCCCAGGAATCGAGGTGACCGCCGATCACCACCACCTGCTCGGGGTTTTCACGCCCGGGAATCTCACCAATCACGTCCGCGGAGTCAGCGTCGGCCAGGGTGTGTGCTTCCATTTCGAGGTGCACTCTCACTTGCAAGCCGCCCGCGGTTAATCTCTGGATCAGCTCCGCGTCTTCGATGGTGACGGCGGCTGTTGGAATTTTCGGCGTCCCGGCCTCGTAATCCATGGCCCCCGTGTGGGGATTCTGGAGACTCAGGGGAGTAACCGAGCGGACCAGCGCGGCGACCGCCCCCAGTTTGGCCGCGCGCGATGCGCCGGAAGTGCGGTACTGCACCGTGCGGAAGTAATTCTCAAACGGGGCATTATAGAGAACGATTTTCCCGGCCACCGCGGCCTTGCCGCGCCGTTCCAGATCCTCGAAGCTCCTCACCACCAGGACCGGTGCGGTGATCCCCTGAGCCGGAGTTCCGACGCTTCCTCCCAACCCCAGCATAGTCAGCGGCCGGCGCTGCGGCGCTACAATCTCGGCATGTTCCCTGCCTCTGACCCAGTGGGGCACCTTGGCCGGGATCTTCCGCACATTCTGCAGCCCGTCCTTCTTCATCACATCGACGGACCAGTCCACGGCGCGCTCCAGCGACGGAGAGCCGGACAGCCGGTTACCGATCTGGTCGCAAAGCTCGGACAGCTGGCTGTAGCCGGTGGCGTCTTCCATGGCGGCATTGATGATGCGCTGAGCGGTTCCCCGGTAGGAGGCCGGGACCTCCGCCGCGGATACAACAAGAGCGCCGGCCATGCCGATCGCAAGCGCGCAACGTCCGGTCATAACCAGACAGCATATCGCAGCCTGCTTTTCACCCGCGAGCCCGAGGGAGAGGCTCGGCCGCAGTCCTGGAACCGGGTTTCACGACCCCACGGCGAATACCCGGGCATGGGCCTTGCATCCTGCAACAAAGCCGATCTAAAATCCAGGCATGCATAAGGTAACAATGGTGTCTTGCAGTTTGCTTCTCTCTCTTGCGGCTGCGGGCTGCGGCGGGGGACGTCACGAGCCGACGGAAAAGTTTTTTCTGGTAGCAACGAATGTCAAACTGCAATACTGGCAGACCGCCGCGACGGGCTTGACGGCAGCCGCGAGACAGATGGGGGTGCAAGCCGAGATGGTGGGCCCCGACACGTACGACGCCCAGGCAGAGCGAGACGCCTTCCGAAACGCCGCGGCGAAGAAGCCCGCGGGAATTCTCGTCTCGGTTTCCGACCCGGCGGTGATGGGACCTGAGATTGACGCCGCCATTGCGCAAGGCATTCCGGTGGTGACCATGGATTCCGACGCGCCCGGCAGCAAACGGCTTCTCTTCATCGGAACGAATAATCAAGCGGCTGGCGAGATGGGGGCCAGAGCCGCGCTAAAGGCGATGGGCGGCAAGGGTAAGGTTGTGGTCTACACCATGCCAGGTCAACCGAACCTGGAGGAGCGCTTACGCGGCTATAAAGACGTGTTCGCCGACAATCACATCGAGATTGCGCAGACCGTCGACGTCAAAGGCGATCCGCGAATCGCCTTCGACACCACCAACGACATCATCGTTCAGAACAAGATGAAGCCGGACGCTTTCGTCTGCCTGGAGGCGGAGGCGTGCAAGGAAGTGGCCGACGTGCTGGATCGCAACAAGGTGACCGGCAAAGTAATCATCGCCATGGATACGAACAAGGGAACGCTCGATTGGGTGGATAAAGGACTGATCAACGCGACCATTGCACAGAAGCCCTGGACGATGGCGTTCTACGGGGCAAAAGTGCTGGACGACCTGCATCACTACAAACCGCAGTCCCTGGATCTGAAGTGGGCAGAAGACACCCAGGCGCCCTTCCCCAGTTTCATCGACACGGGCGCCACGCTCATCACGAAGAGCAATTTGAGCGCTTTTCAAACGGAGCAGACCACAGGAAAGTAGCGCGTCGCATCCCAGCCGGCTCACGGAGGGATCCTCGACGTTCATCTGAAATAGCCGGGGCGATCGGATCGCCCCGGCTATTTCTTTCTGCGAGCTTCGGCTACCAGCCGGAGCGCTCGCGCAAGGACACCACGTGGGCGACGTGGTGCCGCCCGTGCCAGGCATAGAGGGCAAGGTTCCGGTCCAGCGCGACGGAACCGTGTTCGGGGTGATGAAAGGTGCGCTTCCACTGGGCGGCGGTCAGCGACTTCAGAAGAATCACCCAGCGTGCGTGCAACGCGTCCAAAAGCACCAGGGACGTCTCGATGGGTGTTTCCCGGGTGTCGGCAAGACGGGCCCAACGGTCCTCGTCATACGGTTTGATTGCGGGGTTGTCTTCCGTGAGGGCCAGTTTGAACCGCGTGTAGCAGTTCAGATGGCTGTCGGGAAGATGGTGCACCACCTGACGGACCGTCCAGCCTTCCGGACGGTAGGGCGTGTCGAGCTGGCTCTCGGAGAGCCCCACGAGGGCGGCGCGGAGACGGGCCGGCGTGGCGGATATGTCCTGGATCATTCCGAGGCGCGCCTCCTCGCTAACGGACTCCGGCCAGACAAACTTGCCGATCGGGTAGCGCAGATCTGTTTTTTCGGCAGCCATAAATACCTACTCTAATTCGGTTTGCAGCTTGTCTTTTCGCAGGCGCAGCCAGAGCGGAAATAAAGACGGGGTTTCGGGCCACGTCAGGATCCAGCGAATCATCTCCTGCTGCTCATTGCGGCGGAAAGGGGCATGGACCTTTGCTACGATTGCCGCGCGCCGGCAC
>Ga0105238_10008686_pt1 | contig 10163 bp, 12 predicted proteins | sample KBSC34metaG_FD_81526 | JGI IMG/M metagenome (GOLD analysis project Ga0105238, IMG submission 81526) | Corn rhizosphere microbial communities from Kellogg Biological Station, Michigan, USA - KBS C3-4 metaG | ecosystem: Host-associated > Plants > Roots > Rhizosphere > Soil | place: Michigan, USA...
GAACCAATATCGGCGCCGACCAGCGCGACCGCGCCTTGCGGACGGCCTGGATCGGTGCCGCCATCGCCGCCGGTCTCTGCGAGATCGTCGGGCTGACCGCCGCCGCCTTCCCCCAGGGTTGGCTCAGGTTGTTCGGCACCGATCCCGCCATGCTCGATGCCGGCACGCGCTATCTGCAGACGGTCGGGCCGGCCTATGGCCTGTTCGGTCTCGGCCTCGCGCTTTACTTCGCTTCGCAAGGCGCGGGCCGGCTACTCTGGCCCTTGCTCGCCAACCTCACCCGCCTGGCGATCGCGGCCGGCGGCGGCTGGCTCGCGCTGCGGTGGAGCGGCGAGCTCGCCTATGTCTTCGTCGCGCAGAGCGCAGCGCTCGTCGTCTTCGGCCTGATCATCGCCGCCGCCGTCCATCGCGGCTGTCTGTTCGGCCGTATCCGCTGGTCGTCGCGGCGTCGCGGCGATGCCACAGCCCCGGAAGGAGCTCTCCATGAGCAAGCCTGACATCGTCCTCTGCGAGCCGGTCCGAACCGCCATCGGCAGCTTCAACGGCTCTCTCAAGACCATTCCCGCGACCGAGCTCGGCGCCGTGGTCGTGGCCGAGACGCTGCGGCGTTCGGGGCTCGATGCCGCGGCCATCGGCAGCGTCGTCATGGGCAATGTCATCCAGGCCGGCAACGGGATGAATCCCGCCCGTCAGGCAGCGATCGGCGGCGGGCTGCCGGTCGCCGTTCCCGCCATGACCGTGAACCGGGTCTGCGGCTCCGGCGCCCAGGCCATCGTCACTGCCGCGCAGCAGATCGTAGCCGGCGAGGTCACGGCCGCCATCGCCGGCGGGATGGAGAACATGGACCGTGCCCCCTATCTGATGGCGGGCGGCCGCTGGGGCTACCGCATGGGTCCCGCGGAGATCCATGACAGCATGCTCCGCGACGGCCTGGACGATGCCTTCTCCGGCAAGCATTCGGGCTGGCACACCGAGGATCTCGTGAGCCGGGCGCAGCTGACCCGCGACGCGCAGGACCGCTTCGCCGAACGCTCGCAGCGCCTCTTCAGCGCGGCCCAGAAGGCGGGCCGCTTCGCCGACGAGATCGTGGCCGTCAGCCTTCAGGGCAAGAAGGCGCCTGCGGAATTCGCCGCGGACGAAGCGCCACGGCCCGATACCACGATTGAAATCCTGGCGAAGCTTCCCCCCGCCTTTCGCGAGGGCGGAACGATCACGGCCGGCAATGCGCCCGGATTGAACAGCGGCGCCGCCGCCATGATCGTCGCCGGCCGCGCCTTTGCCGACGCCAATTCCCTCGCGCCGATGGCTCGCCTCGTCGCCTATGGCATCGCCGCGGTCGAGCCCGGCTTCTTCGGCCTGGGCCCGGTACCCGCCGTCCGCAAGGCGCTGGCGGCGGCCGGATGGAAGCTGGGGGATGTGGAGCGCGTCGAGATCAACGAGGCCTTCGCCGCCGTTCCTCTCGCCGTCGCGCAGGCGCTCGGTCTGCCGGAAGACATCATCAATGTCGAGGGCGGCGCCATCGCCCATGGCCATCCCATCGGCGCGACCGGCGCCGTGCTGACGACGCGACTCCTCCATGGCATGCAACGCGACGGCGTCCGTCGCGGATTGGTCACGCTCTGCATCGGCGGCGGCCAGGGTATCGCCTTGCTGCTCGAAGCGATCTGAACCGTCGTGGGTCAAGCCGCGGCGCGGGCGGATTCAAAATCGGCGGCGCGGCAGCACCAGGAATCGTCCCGGCCCGTTCACCGCGGCGAAGAGCAGCCCCGCGATGAAGGTGAAATGATCGACGAAGAATCCGAACTCGGCCTGGTTGCCCGCCCAATGCGACGGGCCATGAAAGGCAAAGGCGAGGAACAGGACATAGACCGCGGCAACGAGTGCCGCTTCGGTGAAGAAGGCGCCGGTCAGGAAGCAGATCACGAGCCCCGCCTCCAATATCGCGGCCAGCCAGGCCAGCAGCAGCGGCACGGGAAAGCCCGCCGCCGCGATATAGCTCGCGGTGGCGGCCATGCCGAGAAACTTGAAGCTGGTGGCCATGAGGAAGATGCCGGCGAAGATCAGCCGGCCGAGAATGATCGCGATCGACTGCCACAGAGGCGCTGATTCGTTGTTGTTCATCGCAGGGGCCCCCTCGGGTTGGGGAGGGAGGATATCCGCCCCGCGGCGGCGGGTTCAAGCGCGGCTCTTGTGGAAGAATTCGGCCGTCAGCTCATCCATGGGAAAGAAGCTTTCGATTCGGATCTCCTGGACGGTGATGTCCTGCGGCGTGCCCAGGGTCGCGATGGTCGTGAAGACCCGCAGCGACGTCTCACCCTTTCGCAGATGGATCGGCAGCAAGGGCCGCGGCGCCTCCTCCAAAGCGGCGGAATGGGAGAGCTCGCGCATTCCCTCATAGGACAGCAGACGGGCGAGCAGCGCCGAGGCTTCGGGCGAGGCATCCGCGATCGCATCGGCCTGAACGCCGCGGATGAAGTGGAGCGCCACCTCCTTCCAGTTCACGACATAGGGCCGCATGACCGAAGGCGACAGGAGCGCATCGGCCAGATTGACCGGACCCGCCGGCACCGCACCCAGCACGAACTCGACGAGACGGACCGCCCCGCCATTGGCACGCGTCAAATTCCAATGCCGGTCCACGACGAAGGCCGGGAAAGGCTCCTGCTGGGCGAGAATATGATCGAGGGCGGCATCGACCTGGGCCAGCTCCGGCGCGCCCAGCCGCCCTTCGCGCCAGACCGCGGCATAGCCGGCCGACTGGAGAAAGGCATTCTGCTGGCGCAGCGACACGTTCAAGGCCGCCGCCAGGCCGATGACCATCTGGGGGCTGGGGGTCGCGCGCCCCGACTCCAAAAAGCTGAGATGGCGCTGGGACGTCCCGGCGACGCCCGCCAGCTCGAGCTGCGACAGCCCGCGCCGCTTTCGCCACCAGCGCAGGTGATCGCCGAAATTCCTCTGCACCGCCTCCGCCATGGCCTCTCGCTTCCCGGAACGGCCTCAGCTGCGTTTCGGCCATTCAACAGCAGAAGCAGGCTTCCGGCCAGCGCGGGGGATTCGTGCTTTCGCCGTATCAGCCACGCCCACGGCCGCGCCGCCCCTCCTGGCCGCTATCGATTCGAGGGGACTCGCGCAGCCGCCAATAGGCGCTCGTGCTGTCGCCGCCGACGGTGGATCGATCGATGCCGAGGTCGCGGAGCTGCCGGTCGTCGAGGCTCGCGAGCAGGCGCCGATCGGCGAATCCCTGATACCAGGCGATGAGCAGCTTGGCCCAGCGGGCGAGCCTGCCGCTGCGACGACGTTGCGCGACATCGCCGGCCGCGACGCGCCGCTGCGGCTTTCTCGCATCCTCCTTTGCGGCGATTACCCTGAAGCTGGAGTCTGCCACTTGCCCGCTCCTCGAAGCTGCGGGCCCGATCCTCGCGATCTCCCCAGGGGCGTGCAATTACCTCCGGCGTAATGCCGCGTGGCTGCTAGTGCGCCTCCAGCTGCGACTGCCGGCGCCAGGCCGCCGGGGGCACGCCATATTCGCGCCGGAAGGCGCGATTGAAGGCCGCCTCCGCCTCATAGCCGACCTCATGAGCGATTTGGGCGATGGGCTTGCCGCCCTCGCGCAGCTTGTCCTTCGCGACATGCAGCCGCCAGGAGATCATGTAGCGCTTGGGCGGCATGCCGACGACGGCGGTGAAGCGGTCGCAGAAGGCCGAGCGGGACAGCGACACCTCCGCCGCCAAGGATTCCGCGGTCCAGCGCTGATCGGTCCGGCCATGCAGCAGTGCCAGCGCCCGGCCGACATAGGGATCGCGGGTGCCCGCGAGCCAGCTCCTCTCCTCCGGCGGCAGCGCCGCTGCATAGCGGCGCACCGCTTCGACGAACATCAGCTCGGAGAGCTTCGACATGATCGTCGACGCGCCGAGCAAGCCTTCACTCAAGCCGCGCAGCGCGAAACGGAGCGAGGATTCGATCCACTCGTCCGATCCCGTCTGCGTCATGTCGATCTTCAGGACCCGCGGCAGAGTCGTAATCAGCGGATTGCGATGCTGGTCGCTGGCGAGGAAGCCGCAGACCATATGCGTGGCCTCGCCCCCGCCGCCATGGACGATCCGCTCCAGGCCGCCGCCCATCTCCGACTTCACCAGGTTGCGGGCGCAGACCGGACGCAGGCCGATTTCGCTGGCCATGACATGCGGATCGTTGCGCGGCAACAGCACCGCTTCGCCGGCGCGCACCTCCACGGGATCCTCGCCCGCCACCTGCAGCCACCACCGGCCGCACGTCACATAGTGATAGGCGATGAGCTGAACGGGATTGTCGATATAGGGCCGGCAATCCTGGGAGGTAAACCGGGATAGGACGCACCAGGGCGCGGTGAAACGCGCCTCGACAAAGACGCCGCCCGTCAATCTGACGGTCTGCAACACATCCGACAAAGCATCCATGAGCGCCTTCCCCTCAGCCGCCGGTCAGTCGGTCAACTCATCCGGCGGATCAGTCATTCACGCCGAGCGCTTCGAACTCTATCTCATCCTTAACGTCACGATGTTGGAAGTAACACAAAATTAACCAAATGACCGTGGTATCTAGCACGTTTTTTAGGGCAGTTGCAACAAATTGACGCAACCACGGGCGTCACACCGGCAGTCGGAGATCAAGACGAACATGAGTGCTTTCGAATGCACGGGCTCACGGGCCCGCGGCCAGGCCGGCGCGACGGCCAAGCGGCCTCAGCCCGCCGCCCCCGGCCTTTTCGCGCGCCTCTGCGCTTTCCTGCGCCGCCTTCGCCGCGGCCATCATTCGCGAATCGCCGTCCGCGGCCTGCAATCATTGAGCGATTGGCAGCTCCGGGATATCGGCATGCATCGCAGCCAGGTCTGGTACCGGGCCGGCGGCATCGAGCGGCGCTCGACGGGGATCAGGCATGCCGCGGATTGAGCTGAAAGGCGCACGGATTGCCTATGCGGCGGCGGGCGCGGGCGACACCGTGCTCCTGCTCCACGCCACCGCCAGCGCCGGGACGCAATGGCAGGCGCTCGCCGAAACCCTGCGCCCGGGCTGGCGCCTGCTGGCACCGGATCTCTACGGTTACGGCGAAAGCGATCCCTGGCCCGGCCATGGTCCCTTCGCCCTCGCCGAGGAGGTGGCGCTGGCCGAGGCGGTGCTGGCGGATGCGGGTCGCGGCCGCGCGCCGATCCATCTCATCGGCCATTCCTATGGCGCCGCGGTGGCCCTGCGCTTTGCCGTGCAGCAGCCGGAGCGGCTGCTGAGCCTCACGCTGATCGAGCCCGTGGCCTTCCATTTGCTGCGGGAGGAATCCCTGCCGGCGAACCGCCGCCTCTTCGCCGATGTGAGAAAGCTGGCCGCATTGGTGTCGAACGCCGCCGCGAGCGGCGACTACCGCCGCGCCATGGCCCGCTTCGTCGATTACTGGAACGGCAAGGGCGCCTGGCGCCGGGCAAGGCCGGAGCTGCAAGCCGCTCTCGCCCGGCAGACGCCGAAGGTGGCGCTCGATTTCTGGGCGGCGACGACGGAGGCCACCCCGCGGGCGGCCTATGAGCGGATCGCGGTGCCGACCCTGATCCTCGCCGGCGGATCCTCGCCGCGGCCGACCCGGCGCATTGCCGAGCTGCTGGCGGAGAGCCTGCCGGCCAGCCGGCTGCAGACCATCGAGGGGGCGGGGCACATGCTCCCCCTCACCCACAGGGACGTGGCCAATGCCGCCGTCCTGGCGCATCTCCTGCGCAACAAGGCGGGCCGCCATCGCCCCGCGGCCGCCTAGATCCCTCTTCCCGTTCAACCCAGCAGGTAAAAGGAAAACGACGCGATGACCAAGTCGAAGAATCCCCAGACTCTCGTCCTCCATGGCGGGACCTACCGCAGCGACCCCACCACCGGATCGGTGGCGGTGCCGATCTACCAGACCACCTCCTACCAGTTCCACGGCACCGAGCATGCGGCGAATCTCTTCGCCCTGAAGGAGCTCGGGAATATCTATACCCGCGTCATGAATCCGACCACCGACGTGCTGGAGCAGCGCGTCGCCGCGCTCGAAGGCGGCGTGGCGGCACTGGCGGTCAGCTCCGGCCAGGCGGCGACGGCCATCGCGGTGCAGAACATCGCCCAGGCCGGCGACAATATCGTCAGCTCCACCGATCTCTACGGCGGCACCTGGAATCTCTTCGCCAACACCTTCCGGACCATGGGCATCGAGGTGCGCTTCGTCGACCCCGCCGATCCCGAGGCCTTCCGGCGCGCCACCGACGCCAAGACCCGCGCCTATTACGCCGAGACCCTGCCCAATCCGAAGCTCACCGTCTTCCCCATCGCGGAGGTGGCGGCCATCGGGCAGAAGCTGGGCGTGCCGCTGATCATGGACAACACCGCCGCCCCCATCCTCTGCCAGCCGCTCACCCATGGGGCGGCGATCGTCGTGCATTCCACGACCAAATATATCGGCGGCCACGGGACCTCGATCGGCGGCGTCATCGTCGATGGCGGCAATTTCGATTGGGAGCGCCAGGCCAAGCGCTTCCCGCTCCTCAATCAGCCCGACCCCAGCTATCACGGCGCGGTCTGGACCGAGGCGGCCAAGCCGCTCGGCCCCATCGCCTATATCCTGAAGGCGCGCGTCACCTTGCTGCGCGATCTCGGCGCCGCCATGAGCCCCTTCAACGCCTTCCAGTTCATCCAGGGGCTGGAGACCCTGCCCTTGCGCATGCGCGAGCATTGCGCCAATGCCGAGGCCGTGGCGCGCCATCTGGCGGGGCGGCCCGAGGTGACGAAGGTCATCTATCCCAGCATGCATGCGGATCCCGAGCAGAAACGCCGCGCGGACACTTACCTGAAGGGCGGCCAGGGCGGGCTGGTGGGCTTCGAGCTGAAGGGCGGCAAGGAGGCCGGCCGGCGCTTCATCGACGCGCTGGAGATGCATTACCACGTCGCCAATATCGGCGATGCGCGGAGCCTCGCCATCCATCCCGCCAGCACGACCCATTCGCAGCTCTCGCCCGAGGAGCAGCGCGCCACGGGCGTCACCGAAGGCTATGTCCGCCTCTCCGTGGGCATCGAGCATATCGATGACATCCTGGCCGATCTCGACCACGGGCTTGACGCCTCGCGCATGGTGCCTGCGGCGGCGGCCTGAGGCCGCAGCCGGACGGGGCGGCAGCGCCCGCCCCGTCCGGCGCCGTTTCTTCGGGGATATCGGGAATCAATCATGTCCATCTCGCTTCCCGCAGGGCTGCCGGCGCGGCGGACCCTGCTGGCGGAAGGCATCGAGGTCCTGGACCGCGACCAGCTCCGCGCCTGGGGTCGCCGGCCCTTGCGGGTCTGCCTCGTCAATTTGATGCCCAACAAGCCCGTGACGGAGACCCAGATCGCCCGGCTGCTGGGCGCCACCTCGATTCCGGTCGAGCTGACCCTGTGCCTGCCCGACGGCTATCGCTCCCGATCGACGCCGGCCGAGCATCTCGCGCATTACCGGCCCTGGTCGAGCCTGCGCCATGAGCCCTTCCACGCGCTGATCGTGACCGGTGCGCCGATCGAGGCCCTGCCCTTCCAGGAGGTGACCTATTGGCCCGGCCTCTGCGCCATCTTCGATTGGGCGCAGGCGCGGGCGATCGCTGCGCTTTACATTTGCTGGGCGGCCCAGGCCGCCCTCTATCACCGCCACGGCGTTCCGAAGCACAAGCTGCCGCGGAAGATGTTCGGCATCTTTCGTCAGCAGGTCTCGAACGGCGGCTCGCCCCTGCTCCGCGGCTTCAGCGAGGAATTTCCCGTGCCAGTATCGCGGCATACCGAAATCCGCGCCGCCGATCTGCCGGCCGAAGCAGGCTTGACGGTGCTCGCGTCCTCGGAGACGGCGGGCCTCTGCCTCCTCGGGGAGCGCGACCGCCGCGCCGTCTATATGTTCAATCACCTGGAATACGACGCCGGGACCCTGCGCGATGAATTCCTGCGCGACCGGCAGGCCGGCAAGCCCGTGGACTTGCCCTGCGGCTACTTCCCGAACGACGATCCGGAACGCCCGCCGGTGAACAGCTGGCGGCCCTATGGCCATCTCCTCTTCGCCAATTGGCTGGGCGAGATCCACCGGAGCGCCTGGCCGCGCCTCAGCGACGAGCCGGTCATTCAATGGGCCCTCGCGGCCGCGCCCCCGGCCCGTGACGGCGACGGCCCGGCCGAGCTGCTGATCACCGTGGCAGGCGGCCGGGATATTCTGCCATCGGCGCTCGGCATTCTGGCGGATGCCGGCATCGCGCCGCGCCGCGTCAAGGTGCACCGGGAACCCGGTTGCGGGCAATTGATCGAGCTCAGCCTGGAGCCGCTGGCGCCGCCGGCGATCGAGCGGATGGCGCGGCGGCTATGCGTCTTGGCCACGGTCTTGCGCGTGGCCTTCCGCGGCGCCGGCGGGATCGGCGGATGGCTCGTCGGACGGGCCGCCGAGAGGAAAAAGTCACGGACGCCGGGCGATCTGCACGCGCCATCGGCGGCGGCTTAGGCCCTTCGGGCTTCTTCCGGGTTCTCGCGCGACTGCTCTCCTTCCGCCCGGGTTCAAGCGACCTATACATAGGTTTGCCTTAACTCTTTTTATCTTTTTAGCTGCCCGCCGCATCCCACCTGCAGGTCATGTCGCAAATCCAAAGGAGACCCGTGATGTTGCGCGCGGCAATGACCGTCAGGACGCTTCTCTTGCTCGGCGGGATCGGCGCTGCCATAGCGGCAGCACAGCCGGCTGCGGCCCAGACCTGCAGTTCGGGCTACTACTTCAATCCTGTCTATGGCTGCCTCGTTGCGGGTGTGGCGTCTCGCCCGCTGCCCTTTATCATTTCACCCTCCAACCACGACTTCGCTCATCCCAATGGCCGCGCGCCCCAGGGCCGTATGGTAGGCGGTGGCACTATGGCGGCCCCGAGTCTTTCCACGCCGCATGCTTTCGTTCCGCCCGTTTCCCCCTCGACCGGCTTCGCCATGAGCCATTCGGGTCAGGGCCTCGAAGGTGGTTCTCTGAGCAGCGGCTCCCTCGGCCACAGCTCGATGGGCGGCAGCGGTCTCGGCAGTGGCGGCGGTTTCAGCGGTGGTGGTTTCAGTGGCGGCGGCTTCGGTGGCGGTGGCTTTGGCGGCGGACATGGGCGCTGACGCGAGCCGGTGACAATATGACGACATAGTGACGCAGGCCCTATCCGCCCGCGCCGAATCTCGCCAAATCTGCGCTGTCGGGATTGCGCCTGATTCGGACGGAGCAGGATATGGATTCCAGGTATCTGGAGATTGCCGAGCTATGCGAACGCGCCTTGGCCGCGCGCGAGAAAGCCGGCAGGGCAAGAGACCTCGCGGCACGAGGCCCTCGAAGCGCCCAGGTCTTCTGCCGACATGCCCAGGAGTTCGAGACCAAGGCAGCGGAGCTGGACCGCCGCCGGCAGCAGGTCGAAGCGCTGCTCCGAGAGAGAAGCGCCCGCTAGTCACGGGCTACGCCGACATCCTCCGCTTTCTGATGAGTCCATCCACGGAGAGCGGTCCGGAACCGCCGAGGAAAAGAGCCGCGAGGCAGGCGAGATAGAGAAGGTCGGTCTCATAGCCCGGCGGTCCGAACTGGGCACCGGCCGCGGTCACGGCCAGGAGCTTGATCGAGCTGAAGCCGTAAGGCAGATGTACCGTGACGGCGGCCACGAGCAGCACCGCCCCCATCGGAATGCTGACGAGCGGCACGAAGGCGCCCAGGAGCACGGCGAAGCCGCCGAGCAGCTCGACCAGGATGGTCGCCCAGGCCATGAGATGCGGGGCGGGCACCCCGATCGCCTGCAGGATTCCGGAGAAGACCTCGGGGCCGCGCTCCAGCTTGGCGAAGCCATGTTCCATGAAACCGAAGCCGACGATCAGGCGAAGCGGGAGCGGGGCCCAGCGGGCGAGCGAGAGTCGGGCTGAGGGTTCGAACCTGAACATCCCAGGTCTCCTTGCAGGCATCCGGCTCGCGCGCGCTTCCTGCGGGATCGCCTCGCGGCACGGAAGCGGCCGGCCGGGTTCAAGGGAAGATCAGTCCTCCGGCGCACGGCTTCAAGCCGACAGCCAATCACTATGCCGGGATGCTGGGGTCGGCAAATCTGACCGTCCCGGCTGCTGGGCGGCGAATTGCGTCGCCTTGACGGCAAAGCCCTTTGGCGGGATACTTC
>Ga0105238_10008687_pt1 | contig 10162 bp, 9 predicted proteins | sample KBSC34metaG_FD_81526 | JGI IMG/M metagenome (GOLD analysis project Ga0105238, IMG submission 81526) | Corn rhizosphere microbial communities from Kellogg Biological Station, Michigan, USA - KBS C3-4 metaG | ecosystem: Host-associated > Plants > Roots > Rhizosphere > Soil | place: Michigan, USA...
CCTGGCGGGTTCGACGGTACCGGCGTCGTGACGATTCGCGACTTGTTGCGCAACACGCTGCGGATGCGTCCGGATCGGATCATCGTCGGCGAAGTGCGCGGCGGCGAAGTGCTCGAAATGCTGCAAGCCATGAACACGGGCCACGACGGCTCGATGGGCACGGTGCACGCGAGCTCGCCGCGAGAGTGTCTGTACCGTCTCGAGATGCTCGCCGGTTTCGCGGGCTTCCAGGGTACCGAGTCGAGCCTGCGCCGCCAGATCGCGAACGCGATCGACTTCATCGTGCAGATCGGCCGGCTGTCGAATGGACGCCGCCGCATTCTGTCGATCACCGAAGTGACCGGCTTGTCCGACAACATCATCGCGACGCAGGAGTTGTATCGCTACGAAGCGCGTGTGACGCCGGAGGGCGAGGAAGTCGATCACTGGGAATCGCTGGGCATCCATCCGCATTCGCCGAAGCTCGCGCGTTTCCGTCAGACGTTGACGAGCGGCGGGATGGGCGGCGGCGGGTTCGGCGGTGGCTTTGGCGGCGGCGGTTTCGGCCGCGGCGGGGGCTTCAATGTATAGCGCGATGATCGGGTTGCTCGCGGTCGCGATGCTGTGCGTTGCATCGGCACTGATGCTATGGCGACACGCGGAAACCCGGCGCGTGCGCACCGATGCGAAGCGCTTCATCGACAGCCGGCTCGAACCCGGTGCGCGCGCGACCGCACCGGCCGCGAGACCTGCGGGACCGGCTGCGTCGCGGACCATGTCGCCATCGGGCGGCGCGCGCAATGCGACGTCTCGCACTTTCTGGGTGCACTGGTATGCGATCGCGACGGAGTATCTGACCAACCTCGTGAACCGTGCCGGGATAGAAGACGCACGTGGCAAGGCGATCGTCGCACTCGTAGTTCTCGTCGTGATTTCGGGGCTTGCAGGCAGCCGCGGCGGCGCGCTCGCATGTCTCGCTGCGCTTGTCTGCGGCAGTGCGATTCTGGGTATCTGGCTGACCTCGCGAATCCAGCGGCGGCGATTGAAAATCGTCCGGCAGATCCCGTCGTTTCTCGACGGGATTGTGCGACTGGTGACGCTTGGCAACAGCGTGCCGGCCGCATTTCAGGCAGCACTGCTGACGACGGAGGAGCCTCTGCGCGGGTGTCTCGATCACGTGTCCCGGATGTTGCGTACGGGTGTCGAGATCGATCGCGCGATGCTCCATATCGCGAAGATCTACCGGACACAGGAATTCGAACTTCTTGGATCGGTGCTGCGCCTGTCGGTCAAGTATGGCGGTCGTGCGGACGTGATGCTCGAACGCATGGCCGTGTTCATGCGCGACCTCGAGCAGGCGGAGCGCGAGCTGACGGCTATGTCGGCAGAGACGCGGCTATCGGCATTCGTGCTCGTGATGCTGCCGATCGGGATCGGCAGTTTTGTCGTGATGACCAATCCGAAATACCTGGAAGGAATGTGGATTGATCCAGGCGGACGAATGCTCCTCGTCCTCGCGTTCCTGCTGCAGATTGCGGGTAGCGTGTGGTTGTATCGAATGGCTCGACTCAGGTGATGCGATGACGGCAACTCAGATCGGATCGGTTGCTCTGGCGCTCGGCGCGCTGGGCGTGCTGTTGTTTGGAATGGTCGCGTTGCTGCGGGCGAGTGCCGCGTCGCGTGCCGAACGTGCGCTGGCCGACGCGCTCGACCGACGTATGGCGGCGCTCGAAGCGGCCAGGGTGCCGAAGACGGCCGAAGATGGCGAAAGCGCGAAACCGGATACGCGAGGCCGCCAACGTATCGAGCGCATGCTCGACCGATTGTCGGCGGCGGGGATGCGCTGGCTCGATACCGGATTCGGCAAACACATCGTCGCGGAAGAAGATCGCCGTATTCTCGAGCAATGCGGCTACGTCGACACGCGCACGCGCGGGCTGTTCCTCAGCGCGCGGATTGCGTGTGGGATTGCGTTGCCGCTTCTGTTCGCGATATTCGCCAGCGGGCACTTGAAGGGCAGACATTGGATGATCGGGACGTTCGCCGCATTCGCGCTCGGTTTCATGTTGCCGAAGCTTGTCTTGCGGCGCCGGGCGGCAGCTCGTCGCCAAAGCGTCGTCGATGAACTGCCGCTGTTCGTCGACATGTTGCGCCTGTTGCAGGGCGTCGGGCTGTCACTGGATCAAAGTCTTCAGGTTGTGACGAACGATTTTCGCGGGATGATGCCGGTGCTGTCGTCCGAGGTTGGGATCGCACAGCGTCAATTCGCGGCGGGCCGCACGCGCGATCAGTCGATGCAAAGGTTGTCGAGCGGATTCGACAACGAGGACTTGCGCGCGATTGCCCGCTTGATGGTGCAGGTCGACAAGCACGGCGGCGCGGTCCAGGAGCCGCTCAAGCAGTTCGGCGACCGGCTGCGTGAGACGCGCCGCGCGATGCTTCGCGAGCGGATCGGTCGACTGACCGTGAAGATGACAGGCGTCATGGTGCTGACGCTGTTGCCGGCACTGTTGATCGTGACGGCTGGCCCGGGGTTTCTGGCGGTGATGCATGCGCTGTCGGCGCATCATTGAAGGGTGGAAGGAAAGACGATGAAGCGGATCAGCAGGATGGCGATGCGCGCAAGTATGGTGGCAGCGGTGCTGCTGCTTGGCGCTTGCGCGACCAAGGAGAGCGGTTACGGTGTCGGTGCACAGGCCGAGCGGGCGGCGCTGATTCAGGCGGCCGACCAGAAGCAGGCGGTGCCGGATACGCCCGCGATGTATCTCGGGTTGATCCAACGGATGCAGGCACAGGGCCTCTATTACGCTTCGCTTGCGCACATCGACGCTTACGACAAGGCATACGGCGTGTCGCCGGACACGGTCTTATTGCGCGCGGACGCATTGCGCATGACCGACCAGCCGGCTGCGAGTGCGGCTGCCTATACGCAGTTGCTGAAGACGCCGCTCGCCGCACGCGGTTATCGGGGCCTTGGGTTAATCGCCGGTGCGGCCGGCGATTTCGGTCGGGCGGTACAGGCACTGACGCAGGCGTCCGAACTCGCGCCGACGGATGCGTCACTGCTGTCCGATCTCGCCTATGCAAAATTGCGTAACGGCGACGTGGTCGGCGCGCGGGTGCCGCTGATGAAGGCGGCTGAACTGGATCAACGCAATCCGAAGATCGTCAGTAACCTCACGCTGTATCTACTCGCTGCGGGACGCACACAAGAGGCGCAGCGGCTGATGAATCAGCAGCATTTGCCGGCGGATATCCGCAAGGACATCCTTGGCGATGCCGCAAAAATTGCAGCTGCGGCACGTGCGCAGCAACGGGCGGTCGCGATGCCGCCGGTGGTATCGCGGCACGTCGCGACCGCCCCCATTACGCCGATGGCGAACAATTTCGACTATGACCAGACCGTGCCGCTGCTGCAACGGTTTGCACAATGAACAGACAGGCGGGGACCGACATGAACAATAAGCATTATCGCAACACGCTTGCGGGTCGCATCGTGGTGTTGGGCGCGATCACGGCGATGGCGATGGGCACGCTGGCCGCACATGCGCAACAGGTTACGACACCGACCGCATCCGACGTCGACCGTTCGACGAAGGAGTGGCTTTCGATGCAACGAGAGAACCGCGCGGCGGCACCCACGCAGCCGATGCTCGGCGACGTCGCGTCGCTCGTTTATCAGCGCTATCTCGATTCGTTCAAGAACAAGATTCCACAGTCGATGAACACGCAGCTTGGTAGTTCGGCCGGCGGCATGTCGGGTAGTGGGCAGGGTACGCAGTAAGCGAGATGACGATGCGCGCAGATCACGCACATGGGGCTCGGCGGCGCCGTGCTCATTGGCCTGGGAAACGACGTCAGCGTGGCTCCATCGTTGTCATGGCAGCGATCTGGGTCATGGTCGCGATCATCGTGCTTGGGGTGATCGACATCGCGAATCTGTATTTGCAGAAGCGGGATCTGCAGAGGGTCGTGGATCTGGCCGCGTTGGCTGCAGTGCAACCCATGACGAGCGATCCGAGCGGCTGCCTGAGCGATGCAAAAAACAATGTGACGTCGAGTGCGAACATCAACGACAAAGGTTATGCGTTTACGCTGATAAGCGCGACGGCTACGGCAAATCCCACCGCGGGAAACGACCAGATTGCCGTCAGTTGCGGAAGGTGGGACTCGGCGACCGCTTATGTGACGCCGGCGTCGGCGTCCGCGAATGCAGCTCAGGTTACTGCGTACCGGCAAGTGAACTACTTCTTCCTGGGGCTGCTGAATCAACTGAGTGGGCGGCAGGCTGTTGTCTCTGCGACGGCGACCGCACGTGCGGCGGCGATCGACACGTTCAGCGTGGGTTCGACGCTTGCGAACCTGAATACCTCGTCGTCTGCAATACTCGATCCACTACTCACGGGTTTGCTGGGCGCCACGACCAACGTCAATGTGGGCCTGGCGAATTACCAGGCCTTGGCCGCGGCGAACGTCACGCTGGGACAGCTGGCAACCGTCGCGACCCAACTTGGCACGGCCGGCATGTCGAGTCCGGCGAGCGTCGGGAAGTTGCTTGGTCTCAATCTGACCGTATCGGATATCCTGAGCCTCACCGCCACGGCGGTAGGCAGCAATACCACGGTCGGCACCGTGCTCACCGCGTTGAAGACCAGCGTTGGCGCCAATGTCAATGCCAACAAGATCTCGTTGGGGAGTCTCCTTCAATACTCGGGCGGCAATGCGGAGGCGGCGGCGAACGCCAGCATCAATGTGCTTCAGTTGTTGCTCGCGACGGCGGAGATCGGCGCATACAACAGCGCGCTGACGCTGTCGGTCAGTCAAGCCAACTGCCCCGGCAGTGCGTTTTGTCCGCTTATTTCAGCGGTGTCGTCGCTGGTTAAAGTCAATAGCTTGCAATTGCAGGTGCTGGCGCCGCCGTCGATCGGAATTGGCGAAGCCGGACAGGTGAACGGCACCTGGCGCACGCAGGCGTCGCAAGCGGAGATTGGACTCTACGTCGATGTGCAAGCGCTGTCCGATCCGTTACCGCTAGGACTTCCCGGCCTATTGACGCTCCAACTGACGGGACCGCACTTGCCCCTCTATATCATTCTGGGAGGCCCAGGTCGCGCGTGGCTTGCCAATACGAGCTGCCAATCGACCCCTGCATCGAGCACTGCGACGTTCGGCGCGTTGCCGGGCGTGGCGATGATTTGCGCCGGACAAAATACCGGGGGAACGTTGAACCTCAATTCGCCGAGCTGTGCGGCCACTTCGGGCACGATTCCCGTGGCGAAGCTGTCGGGCGGGGGGCTGCTTGGCAATTTTTCGCTTCTGCAAGTCGTCTTGGCCGTACCGAACCCCGTCGCGTACGTTGGGAGCAGCACCGGTACGCCCATCTACAGCGGGCCGCCATTGCCTTCGACGCCGGGTGCGCTGAACGCCAGCTTGCCGCTAACCGGGACGGGGACGCTCTATCCGAACAGTTCGCAATACTCGTTCTGCAATACCAAACCGGGTAATGGTGCTTGCACGTCGTCCGCATGGTCTCCGGGGCCCAACTGGACCACGTCGTCGACAGCGACCAATTCGCTCAACGTGCAACTGACCAATCTGTTGAACGGACCGTCGCTCCAGCTCAGCGTCTTGGGGCTCGATCTATCGATTTTGACCCAGATTCTTCAGCCACTCACTGGACAGCTCATTCCTTTGCTTCTCGGGCTCGTCAATCCGTTGATCAACACGTTAGTGACGCCGTTGTTGACGGCGTTAGGATTGCAAATCGGCCAGCTGACCGTGATACAGCACGGCCTGACTTGCAACGCCCCGCAAATCGTTCATTGAAAGCATCAACAATGAGAACCACCTCCGCAATCGCAGAACTCGATCTGTACGTCTGGGAAGGCAAGGCGGACATTGTCGACCGCGTTGCCCGCTGCATGGCGAGCTTCGACGTCGAAGTGATCCGCGCCGACAATGCGGAAATCTCGCCGGAGCGCGCCGCATTGCGGCCCTCGCTCGCGATCATCAGCGTGACGATGATCGAGACCGGCGCGGCGTTCCTGCGCGACTGGCAAGCCAACATCGGCATGCCGGTCGTCTGGGTCGGCGCGGCGCGCGACCACGACGCATCGCAGTATCCGCCCGACTATTCGCACATTCTGCCGCTCGACTTCACCTGCGCCGAACTGCGCGGGATGATCGGCAAGCTCGTCACGCAGCTGCGCGCGCACGCGGCCGAAACGCTGCAGCCGTCCGAACTCGTCGCGCACTCGGAGTCGATGCAGGCGCTGCTGCACGAAGTCGACACGTTCGCCGACTGCGACACCAACGTGCTGCTGCACGGCGAAACCGGCGTCGGCAAGGAGCGGATCGCGCAATTGCTCCACCAAAAGCATTCGCGCTATCGCAACGGCGAATTCGTGCCGGTCAACTGCGGCGCGATCCCCGACGGCCTGTTCGAATCGCTGTTCTTCGGGCATGCGAAAGGTTCGTTCACCGGCGCGGTCGTCGCGCATAAAGGCTATTTCGAACAGGCGGCGGGCGGCACGCTGTTCCTCGACGAAGTCGGTGACCTGCCGTTGTACCAGCAGGTCAAGCTGTTGCGCGTGCTCGAGGACGGCGCCGTGCTGCGGGTCGGCGCGACGTCGCCGATCAAGGTCGATTTCCGTCTCGTCGCGGCCAGCAACAAGAAGCTGCCGCAACTCGTGAAGGACGGCCTGTTCCGCGCGGATCTTTACTATCGGCTCGCGGTGATCGAGCTGAGCATTCCGTCGCTGGAGGAGCGCGGCGCGGTCGACAAGATCGCGCTGTTCAAGTCGTTCGTCGCGGAAGTGGTGGGCGACGAGCGGCTCGCGCAGCTGTCCGATCTGCCTTACTGGCTCGCGGACGCGGTCGCGGACAGCTATTTCCCCGGCAACGTGCGCGAACTGCGCAACCTCGCGGAGCGCGTCGGCGTGACGGTGCGGCAGACGGGCGGCTGGGACGCGGCGCGGCTGCAGCGGCTGGTCGCGCATGCGCGCAACTCGGCGCAGCCGGTGCCGGTGGAAAGCGCGGCGGAAGTCTTCGTCGACCGAAGCAAGTGGGACATGAACGAGCGCAGCCGCGTGATCGCCGCCCTCGACGCAAACGGCTGGCGGCGCCAGGATACGGCGCTGCAGCTCGGCATCAGCCGCAAGGTGTTGTGGGAAAAGATGCGCAAATATCAGATATTCGACGAAGAGCCCGAGACCCGCGAAAGCGAATAATTAATGAGATAAAATCGCGCTGCATTACAACGATACGGGCGGGGAATAAAAATTCATGAGCCATATGACGAGGTTGGCGCGGGCGTGTGTGTTGCTCGCGATGATGGGAGGCGTGCAGGGCGCGTACGCGCAGGGGCTGGCCGGCAATGGAGCGCCGGCGGTACAGCAGGCGTCGGCGCCGGTGGCGGCGATTCCGGTGCTGGATCAGCAGGTGCAAACGTCGGTGCAGCCGCAGGCGGGCGACACGACCGGCCCGAGCACGGTTGACGAGCTGCAGCGCCAGATCCAGGCGCATTCGCTGACGGAAATGCGCACGAGCTATAACGGCAGCTACGGCGCGAGCCTGCTGTTCAGCGTGAAGGACGGTGCGTATTTCGTTGCGCTGTTCCAGCAGAAGGCGTTCTGGCGCGTGATCAAGAGTTACGATGAAACGCGGGCGGAAGCGATCTATCGCGATTTCTCGCATCAGGCGGAACGGCTGGCCGTCAACGAATTGCGTGCGGCGAAGCTGGAATCGCAGAAGGCCCAGACGGACCGGCAGATCGCGCTCACGCAGGAGCGGGCGCGGCGTCTGCAGGCCGACATCTCGATCGCACGCGAGCAGCAGGCCGCGGTCGTGGATCGCCAGAAGAGCGTCCGCAATGAAACGGCGGCGCTGCAGGCGCAACAGGCGGAGCTTCAGTCGCAACTGCGCGCATTGCAGCAGCAGGTGCGTTCGCTGCAGCGCGAGGCCAACGCGGGTTTGCCGGCGACCGCACACTGAGCGATCACGGTACGCCCGGTGCGGCGACATGCCGCGCCGGCCCACGAGGAAAAAGGGCAAGCCGGTTGGCTTGCCCTTTTGTCTTACTGGCCGTCCGGCACGATTCGCCGGCGGCGCGTGACGATCACCGGCCCGTTGCCGCCGCGTGTATCGGACGGCGACGTGTTGCCCGATGCATCGCCGGCGTCGCGCGGCGCGCTGTAGCCTTCACGCGGTTCGCGCGGGGCGCTGTAACCTTCGCGGGGCGCGCCATAACCCTCGCGCGGTTCGCGGGAGCCATAGCCTTCGCGCGGTTCACGGGAGCCATAGCCTTCACGCGGCTCGCGCGAGCCGTAGCCGCCGTCGCCGCGCGATTCGCGGGAGCCGCCGTGCGAGCCGTACGGGCTGTGACCACCGCCTTCGCGGCCGCCCGGCCGACCGCCGGTGCGCGGGCCGCGGGGGCCGCCGCCGCCCGGGCGCGAGCCGCCCGTATCGAGCTGGATCGTGGAAATCGCACGCTTGTAGATGCCTTGCAGACCCACGGGGGTGCGCAGCATCACCAGGTACTGGTCGAACGACTCGATACACCCCGTCAGACGAATGCCGTTGACGAGATAGATTTCAACACGCTTACGTTCCTTGCGCGCCGAATTGATGAAGTCGTTTTGCGGATGGGATTCTGCGGGATTGGCCATTGAGGTGCGGCAGGAGCCTGCGTCAGAGAATATGTTGTGCGTGTGGATGGCGTGGTCGCCCACCAGGTGTTTGGCGGGATTTTACCCTGTTCGTTCCAGCAGCGCGCGCTCGTGATTGTGTCGAACCGTAACCCACTATAGACGTTGCAGCGCGTTTTCGCGATTCGGCCAAATGGCTGGCGCCGTTTCGTTACGTCGCGTTACGACTCTCGCAGCGGCGTAGCACCTGGCCGGGCGCGGCCGGCTTATCTTCATCGCGCGTGCCGGGCAGGCCGGCGGATCAGGGAACGGAAACATGAACAAGAGGGGATGGGCGGTATCGATCGGGAGTGTGGCGTTGCTCGCTTCCGCCAGTGCAATGGCGCACGTCGACCTGTCGGTGGGCGTCGGTGTGCCGGTCGCGCCGGTCTATGTCGAACCGGCACCGGTCTATATGGCGCCGCAGCCGGCGGTGGTCGCGTATCCGGGCTACGGATACGGTTACGACGGCGACGAGGACGACGACCGTTACCGGAAATGGCGCAAGCACTATTACAAGCATTGGCACAAGCATCACCACGACGATGATGACGACTGAGCGCGACCTGCGGCGTGCCGTTGGCGCTCAGAACGCGTAGTCCGGGTTTTTCGGGTCGAACGCGGATTCGTCGAGCGGGGCCGGCGCGATCTTCTCGATGACGATCCGCTCGAAGATCCTGCCGTCGTTGTCATACGATTCGACGGTCCGGAAGTAGGGCGCGTGCAGGTCGAGACCGAGCGTTTCCTTCTTCGCGTAAAACTGCGGCCGGCCGGTCGGCGTCTCGTAGGTGAGCGCAACGACGCGCACACCGCCGATCGTCTTCGCTTCCACCTGCGTCGGCCGCTGCACGCCGGCCTCCTGGTATTTCTTCCCTTCGGTCAGGTACAGGTTCGTGATGAACTCGGTGCCGAGATCCTTTACCTGGTGATTCGACTGCGCGCGCGCGAGTGCGCCGTCGAGCGCCGTCCACAACGGAATCTTGCCGAGCAGGCCGCCGAGATGGCCGTACATCTCGTCCTTGCGCAGGGTCGTGTCGTAGATCGTCTCCTGTCCCGCATGCGCGCCGCCCGGCAGCCATTTCGCATAGACCCGCAACGGCTCGCGGGTGGTTTTCACGAGCATCCGATCGGGCGTGTCGGACCATTTCCCGCTGATGCGTTCCTGCCGCACCATCGTGAACTGGTACGACGGATAACCGTTGGGACCATTGCGGATATAGAGCGGCACGGCGAGCGGATCGAGCGCCTTGAACAGCGTCGTCAGCGTCGCATCGTCGAGTTGGGCGAGCGTGCCGCGCTGGGCGGCCGTGCGCAGCCAGCGCGCCTGCTGCGCGGGCGGCTCGTGCGCGACCTTCGCCAGCTCCGCCGGCAGCGCGGCGGCCTGGGTCGCGCTCGCGGCTTCGGCCGTTTCCTGCGCATGCAGGCCCGGCTGCGCGAGCAACAGCATGCAGGCGACCGCAGCGGCCGCCTGCGGCGCGCGGCGCTTGTTTCCTTCGTTC
>Ga0105238_10008694_pt1 | contig 10159 bp, 8 predicted proteins | sample KBSC34metaG_FD_81526 | JGI IMG/M metagenome (GOLD analysis project Ga0105238, IMG submission 81526) | Corn rhizosphere microbial communities from Kellogg Biological Station, Michigan, USA - KBS C3-4 metaG | ecosystem: Host-associated > Plants > Roots > Rhizosphere > Soil | place: Michigan, USA...
AGGCGCTGGCGCGCCGCAATGCCGCGTCGAAGGAGATTGGAGCTGCGAAGAAGGCCAGGGATGACGCCAAGGCCGACGCACTGATGGCTGAAGTGGCCGAGCTCAAGACCAGATTGCCCGAACTCGAGACGGTCTCGAAGGAAGCCGACAAGGCGCTCAATGACTCGCTCGCCTGGATTCCCAACCTGCCGTTTCCAGCGCCGGAGGTGCCCGACGGCAAGGACGAGCACGACAACGTCGAGCACCATCACTTTGGCGCGAAGAAAGTTCACGGCTTTCCGTCACAACCACATGATGAACTCGGCAACGGACTTGGCGACATGGATTTTGCCGCCGCGGCAAAGCTCTCGGGCGCGCGCTTTGTCGTGCTGAAGCGCGGGCTGGCCCGGCTGGAACGGGCGCTTGGCCAGTTCATGCTCGACGTCCACACCCAGGAGCACGCCTATACCGAAGTGAATCCGCCGCTCCTTGTTCGCGATGACACGATGTTCGGAACGACCCAGCTCCCGAAATTCGAGGATGATCAGTTCTGGGCCGTGAGCGGCGAATTGCTGAAACAGCCTGGTGCGTCGATCGCAGAGTTCCTTGGAGAACTGCGCAAGAACCGGTTCGGTCTCATCCCGACCGCCGAAGTGTCACTCACCAATCTCGTCCGCGAGTCCATCCTCGACGAGAAGGAATTGCCGCTGCGCTTTACGGCACTGACGCCATGCTTTCGCGCAGAAGCAGGAGCCGCAGGCCGCGATACCCGCGGCATGATCCGGCAGCATCAGTTCAACAAGGTCGAATTGGTCTCGATCACAACGCCTGAAACTTCGCGCGACGAACACGAGCGGATGCTGTCCTGCGCCGAAGCGATCCTGCGCAAGCTCGATCTGCACTATCGCGTCGTCACGCTGTGCGCGGGCGACATGGGCTTTGCCTCTCAGAAAACCTACGACATCGAGGTCTGGATGCCGGGGCAGGGCGAGGGCGGCATGTATCGCGAGATTTCGTCCTGCTCGGTGTGCGGCGATTTTCAGGCGCGGCGTATGAACGCGCGTTATCGCGGCGCCGACAACAAGCCGCGTTTCGTCCACACGCTCAATGGATCGGGAACCGCTGTTGGCCGCGCTCTGATCGCCGTGATGGAAACCTATCAACAGCAGGGCGGTTCGATCGCAGTGCCGGATGTGCTGCAGCCCTATATGGGCGGCCGCAAGACGATCGAGAAGGAATGATCAGCTGACGTCGGAGTCGCGCGGGTTTCGCAGCCGGGTCGCGAGTGCGCGGATCGGTGCCGTCGAGCGCCATACGCGCGACGCCTGCATCGCCGTGATTTCCGCTCGCGCCAAAGCAAGCTCGTTGCTCAGCACTGCGACGCGTTCATCGTGGTGGCGCTGACTCTCGGACAGATTGGCGCGTAGTGCATTGCCTTCGGCGGAGAGGCGAGCGAGCTCCGATTGCAGCCGCTCTTGCTCGGCGGCGAGCTCGAACTGGCGCGCCAGACCTTCGATGTCGTATTCGCCCGTCCAGCCGTTGACAGCGTGACGATCGCAATACTCGCGCAACAGCGAGCCGCGCGGCGGGAGGTAATATTTTCGCACGCCGCTGCGACGGAAGATCTCGTTCCAGAGATGCAGGAACAGCGCATTTTCCATTCGCTCGCGCAGGTCTGACGCGTGCGACGGCCGCAGCAGATCGAGCGCTTCCTGATAGGGCACGGGATAAGATTCCGACGCGGGCCGTGCGTTGCCGGTGAGACCCAGATCCGCAAGAACAGGCGTCAGGAGATCGGGACCGGTCTGCCCCCACTGCACGGCAGCGCCAATCTCTTCAGCCCGCGCGAGGCAGCGCTGCATGACCGGATGGTTCGCTTCGAAATACAGGACCGCGCCGTTGATCTGGGTCGCGTTCTGCCAAGCATAATATCCGCCGGCCTTGGGGACCTGCGACGACAGACAGATCACGTCGGTATCGATCCACCAGCCGCCTTTCCGGAGCAGCAGCAGATATCGGAACAAGTTGGAGAACGCCGACGGTGATCCCTTGCCGGTTCCATTTTGGTATGTGAAGAACCGCCCGCGTTCGATCAGCGTCGACGCGTCACAGACGGCCACCCCATTTGGGACTTCAAGGCCGCTATCAAACGTGTAGAGATCGACCCGATGTCCGTGGTCGACGAACGATTTCAGACAAACGTTCTCGTAAGGCGTCAGCCTGGCACCCCACCAAAATGTTTGAAACGTGTGCAATGATTTTTCCACCAATCGCGTTACGGAGATGCGTCGATGCTGCCCTGGTCGGCAGGCCGGACACTCCGATCATTAGACGCTCCCTTTCCGTCCGACAACTGTGACGAAACCGCTCTCCAGGCTGCGCCTCGCGATCACGCTCCCGCCGCCGAATTACTTCGGCGGCATCGACCGCATGCGGGCATCCGATACAGCGACCGTGCTGCGCGCGTTGGGGGCGGTTGTGTTCGAATTCGAGACCGACGCCGCCTATCGTGGCGATTCAGCCGCGGTCGCGCAACAAGTTGCAGACCTCAGTGCATTTCGCGCCGATGCGGTCGTGACTGCATCCCAGGCCGGCTACGCGCTCGAACCGTTCTCACCGGCTTACAGTGATCAGCGCAGCAATGTCTTCCTCGATCAGCTGGAGCTGCCGGTCATTTGCTATTGGGATCATCTGATCCCGCAGTTGCCACGCTTCGTATCATCGCATTGGCCCGGTCACCCGCGAGAGTCTGTGGGCGGCGTGTTGGAGCGAGTGCATGCCCTTATCACACACCCACGGACCGTCCATTTTGTCCCTGACACCGGCCACGCGGCGCGGTTGATCGGCATGGGTATGCGCGAATTGTCCGATGCGAAATTCTTCGTCACCAGCATCCCGGCTGCCTACATCAACTTCGGCAAGCAGGCCCAGCAGGACGTTGGGCCGGCCAGCGGGCCTGACGTCGCATTCTTCGGTAACATCTATCTCGCCGCCACACGCGAGATCGATCAACAGCTGCCACATCCGTTGCTCGGCGTACGCGATCGGGCAATGGCGATGCTGGAATCGGATTGGTCGCTGGCGCCGTTCGACGCCTACGTGAAGGCGTTGCAATGGCTCGATGACGACCTGAGAGTGCGCTACAATCTTGATCCTGACCAGTCGTTCTATTGGCGCTTCCTGTTTGACGAGCTATCGGTCGTTACCAACGGCAACCTGCGGCTCCGGAAGCTTCGGGCGGCCGATCGTCCGATGGATTATTTCGGCGGATTTTCCGACCCTTTATCCCGCAACCTGCTGCAGGCGCCGGCCTGGTCCGTTCGCGAAAGCCTGCCGTATGGCGACGCGCTCGCGGCGCAGTATCGGAGGACGCGCGTGGCGATCGACATCGCCAACGGCCCCTTCATCAACGGCTTCTCACCAAAGCTGTTCGAGTGCTTTGCCTCGGGCGGTTTCATGCTGACCAGCGCGCAGGCAGACATCGCGACGGCGATTGGTCCCGCGCTCGCGGGCGCCATTGGATTTTCAAAGCCTGACGAACTTGCCGCCAAGGTCGACCGTTTCCTGACCAACGATCGCGAGCGCCGCGAGATCAGCGGTGAAATCCAGCGCATCATTGAACGCGAGCACACCGCCACTGCGCTGCTGTCGCGGACCATCCCCGAGGCGCTCGAGCAGATCCGTGCCCGTTGACGGCGGGCGTGCACTCTGCCCGTGTTTGGCGCTACGGCGCGCTATCCGGACTCTCCAGCCATTTGATTAGGCCGCCCTCGGCGTATAAACAGACAGGGCTCCGCCGGCCGGTGACCAGCCGAAGGACGACAACGAGAGCAAACAAACGGCATGCGTATTCTTTGCACCAATGATGACGGAATCAACGCGCCGGGCATCGGCATCGTCGAGGAGATCGCGAAGCAGTTGTCCGACGATATCTGGGTGGTCGCGCCGGAGATGGATCAGTCCGGCGTTTCGCATTCGCTGTCGCTGAACGATCCGTTGCGCTTGCGCGAAATCTCGCCGCGGCATTTTGCGGTGCGAGGCACGCCGACCGACTGCATCATCATGGGGGCGCGGCACGTGATGGGCACCGACCGGTGGCCTGACCTCGTGTTGTCCGGTGTTAACCGGGGACGCAACGTCGCCGAGGACGTCGTCTATTCGGGGACGATTGCGGGAGCGATGGAGGGCACCATTCTCGGCATCCCGTCGTTCGCGCTGAGCCAGGAATTCGGCGTCGACACCAGGCACAAGTTGCCGTGGGACACGGCATTGAAATTCGGCCCGGACATCGTTCGCAAGATTGTCCAGAACGGCGTCCCGCCCGAGACCGTGATCAACATCAACTTCCCGAACTGTTATCCCGACGAGGTTCAGGGCGTCGTCGTGGCGCGCCAGGGCAAGCGCAATGCCGGTTTCTTCCGCATCGACGGCCGCAAGGATGGCCGCGGTAACGACTATTACTGGATCGGCTTCGAGCGGGCTGCCGCGCTCGAGGCTCCGCGCGCTGGAACCGACCTTGCCGCGCTGGCACAGAAATACGTTTCGGTTACGCCGTTGCGGCTCGATCTCACCGACGAGAAATTTTCGGCAACGCTCGCTGACGTGCTTTGCTAGGACGACAGGCTAGCTCCTGGTCCGCAAGAGTTCGTCGATCGCGCTTTGCAGCGTGTCGATGCGGAACGGCTTTTGCAGCGCCGGGCGGCCGCGAAAACTCTCGGGCAATGCATCGACGCTGTAGCCGGTCGAAAACAACAGCGGCAACTTGCGTCGCTCAACGACCCTGGCCACAGGCTCGATTGTCCTGCCGTTGACGTTGACGTCGAGGATCGCAAGGTCGAAGTCGGCACTCTCGGCGAGCCGCAGCGCCTCATCGATTTCGCCGGCCTCGGCGGCGATCGAGTGGCCGAGGTCGATCAGCATGTCGGTCACCATCATGCGGATCATGACCTCGTCCTCGACCACGAGCACGGATGCCTTTCGTGGCGACGACGTCGAGGTATCGGAGGTTGTCATGCGGTCCTGCTCCCAGGTCTGCGGGTCACGCCGGGAACCCTCGACCCGGTTCGATTTTTAGAACGATATGGGGCGGAGCGCCAGCACGGGGCATGCCATACTGGTTCCCGCCGGTTCGATTCTTCGTGTTCGGACAAAGCGAGAAGGAACAGGACGTTGCAGTCTGATTCACGCCGGGACCGGCGCATGGAGTTCCAGCTCGGCCTGCGGCGACGTCAGATCACCGATCAGGCCGTGCTACGGGCCATGGATGAGGTTCCGCGGGACGAGTTTGTCGAGCCGGAGTATGCCGAGGATGCCTACGCCGACTCGGCGCTGCCGATCGCGTGCGGACAAACCATCAGCCAGCCGTTTGTCGTCGCATACATGACCGAACAGCTCCGGGTGGAACACGAGCATCACGTGCTCGAGATCGGAACCGGTTCGGGCTACCAGGCCGCCGTGCTGGCACATCTGGCCCATGAGGTCGTGACGCTGGAGCGCTTTCCGAAACTGGCCGCGCGCGCCGCCGAGCGGCTGCGCCGGCTTGGTCTGATCAACATCGCGGTTCGCACCGCCGACGGCTTCGACGTTCCCGAGGATCTCGGCGTGTTCGATCGGATCATGGTCACGGCGGCCATGACCGAGGTGCCTCAGAAGCTCAAGGAGCGCCTGACACCCGGGGGCATCCTGATCGCGCCGGTCGGCCCCCAGGACGGGGTCCAGACGCTCGTTCGGGTTCGGGCGGCGCCGGCCGGATTTGAGCAGGACGATTTGATCGATGTCCGCTTCGTTCCCGCGCTGCCGGGGCTCGCGAAAGCGACCTGATTGCGTCGTCAACCAGCTGATTCCGAGGTTAAAGGGTTATTTACGGGGCGCGTGTTAACTCAAATTCGGTGTTGTTGCGTACCGAGTGAGTAACCATGTTGCGCGTTGTCGAGTTGCGTCGCCGACGCCATGTGCCGCAGGTGGCGGCGCTGGCGCTGATGTCGATCTCATTTGCCGGATGTAGTGCAGACACCACGCGCTTCGCGGCAAATCCATTCTCAAATTCGCAGCCCGCGCCAGAGGCGACCGGGTCGGTGCCGACGGGGCGGATCGAAAGCCATCCGCTGCCGCAGTATCAGCCGACCGTGTCCGCACCGCACACGATGCCGGCGCAGCAGGTTTACGCCGCTCCCTCCAGCGGGATGTCCGGCGGAGGTCGCGGGTTGGCCTCGTACACGCCGCCGGCGCACCCGATCGAAACCACCGGCGCTGTCGGACCGAAGTCGGTCGCCGCGACGTCGAACTGGAACCGCGATGATGGTGCGATGATCATCGTCGGCACCAACGATACCATCGACAGCATCTCGCGACGCTACGGTGTTCCGTCGCGCGAGATCATGCGTGTCAACGGCCTGCCGACGCCGCGCGCCATTCAGCCCGGACAGTCGCTGTTCATTCCGCGGCCGCAGCAGGCCCAGGCACAACCGAAGCCGGCGCCCGTGGTTGCTGCAGCGCCTCCGGTTCGCGCCGCGCAGCCGGTGGTCGCGCCGGTGGCCGCGCAAACGACCGCGTCGGCCGTGCACTACGTCAATTCCGGCGAGACGCTGATGAGCATCGCGCGGAAAAATCACATGACCGCAGCGCAGCTGGGTCACGCCAATAACCTGCCGCCGAACGCGCCGCTAAAGGTCGGCATGAAGCTGGTCGTGCCGGGTGCCAAGGTCGCGACGGTTACACCTGCGATGCAGGCGACCGTTCAGCCGCTTGCGCCGGCGCCTGTCGCGGCGGTCGCCGCTCCGCAGCCCAAGCCGCAGCAGATGGCCGCGGTGACTACGATCGGCAAGCCGATGGCGCAAGCCAAGGTGCCGGCGGCTCAGGAGAGTGCGCACGTTGCGACCGAGACCAAGGAAATCGAGCAGGGCACGAAGACGGCCGACGCGACGAGCGGGTTGCCGACGTTCCGCTGGCCGGTGCGTGGCCGCGTGATCGCGGGCTACGGCGCCAAGACCTCGGGCAAGCAGAACGACGGCATCAACGTCGCTGTACCGGAGGGTACGCCGGTCAAGGCAGCCGACGACGGCGTCGTTACCTACGCCGGCAACGAGCTCAAGGGCTATGGCAACCTCGTGCTGGTCAAGCACAGCAACGGCTATGTCACCGCTTACGCGCACACCAGCGAGCTGATGGTGAAGCGCGGCGACACGATCAAGCGTGGCCAGATCATCGCGAAGTCCGGCCAGACCGGTGAGGTGCAGTCGCCGCAGTTGCACTTCGAGATCCGCAAGGGCTCGACCCCGGTCGATCCCACGCAGTTCCTCAACGGCGCCTGAGCAGGTTCAAGTTCAATTCGACGGCTTCAGCCGGACGCGCAGGCGTCCGGCAAGTTCCTGCACGTATTGCCAGGCGACGCGGCCCGAACGCGCACCGCGCGTCGTCGACCACTCCAGGGCATCGCGACTGAGTTCGTCGTCGCCGATCTTGATGCCGTAGTGATCGCAGTAGCCGCGCACCATGGCGAGGTATTCGTCCTGGCTGCAGCGGTGGAAGCCCAACCACAGTCCGAAGCGATCCGACAGCGACACTTTCTCCTCGACGGCCTCGCCGGGATTGATCGAGGTCGAACGTTCATTCTCGATCATGTCGCGCGCCAGCAGGTGGCGGCGGTTGGACGTGGCGTAGAGGACGACGTTCTCCGGTCGTCCTTCGATGCCGCCCTCGAGCACCGCCTTGAGCGACTTGTACGAGGCGTCATTGCCGTCGAACGACAGGTCGTCGCAGAACACGAGGAAGCGATATTCGGATTGCCGCAGCATGGTCATCAGTGCCGGCAGGCTCTCGATATCCTCGCGATGGATCTCTATCAGCTTGAGCGTACCTGCGACGTCAGAACGTGCGTTCACCGTGGCATGTGCGGCCTTCACCAGCGACGACTTGCCCATGCCGCGCGCGCCCCACAGCAGCGCATTGTTGGCGGGCAGGCCAGTGGCGAAACGCTCGGTGTTCTCGATCAGGATGTCGCGCATCCGGTCGATGCCCTTGAGCAGTCCGATGTCGACGCGGCTGACGCGAGGAACCGCAGTAGCCCGGCCGGCCGGATTCCAGACGAAGGCGTCGGCCGTGGCGAACGAGTTGGCGGCGTCGGAGCGAGCGGCTGCACCCGGTAACGCTTGCGCGATCTGCTCGAGGGCCTCGGCAATGCGCTGCAAGGTTGGGCTTGCTGCGGCTTGCGGATTCGGTCGCGCGGCATTCAGCCGCTGGCTCGGCTTCAGCGGGGATTTGCTGCGCGCGCTGGGCTTGCGCCGTGCCGGTTTGGTCGGCTGCTTAGGCATGGTTGGGCATGGTGGCGAATCGTCGGGAAGGCACTCATATCGGGGCCCTCGGGCCCCCGCAAGCAGCGTGAAAAATGAGGTTCGACGCGCCGTTGCAATTGGGGGGCCTGCCGCTATAGTCCGCGCGAATTTCAGGGCATTTTGTGCCTTCCGGCCTCATCCCGCGCACAGCGCGGCGAGGGCGGTCTCGCGACGAAGGATTGACGTTGATGTGGATTACCCCAGCCTATGCTCAGGCGGCCGCCGGTGGCGATGCCAACAGCATGATCATGTCGCTTTTGCCGTTCGCGGCGATCTTCGTGATCATGTATTTCCTGATCTTGCGGCCGCAGCAGCGCCGGCAGAAGGAACATGGCGACCTCGTCAAGAATGTGCGGCGTGGCGACACCGTCGTCACCAATGGCGGACTGGTCGGCAAGGTGACCAAGGTGGTCGACGACGATCAGATCGAGGTCGAGATATCCGACGGCGTGCGCGTGCGCCAGATGCGCAGCATGATCTCCGGCGTGCGCACCAAGGGTGAGCCCGCCAAGGACGACGCGGCGGCCAGCTGATGAACGCGCCGCTCGACACGGCGGCGGAGCGGAATTGACTCGATGCTCTATTTCAACCGGTGGCGCGCGCTTGCGATCATTCTGACTGCGTTGGTGGTCTGTCTGTGCGCGGTGCCGAACTTCTTCTCCGAGAACAACGTCAAGACGTGGCCGGACTGGGCGCAGCGGCGCATGGTGCTCGGCCTCGACCTGCAGGGCGGATCGCACATCCTGCTTGAGGTCGATTCCAATGCCGTGAAGAAGGACAAGCTCAATCAGGTCGTCGATGACGCACGGCGCACGCTGCGCGATGCGCGGATCCGCTTCACCGGCGGTATCGCGGTTCGCGGCGATGCCGTCGAAGTGCGGCTGACCGATCCGAACGACACGCAGAACGCGCTGGCCAAGCTGCGCGAACTGGCGCAGCCGGTCGGCGGCGTGTTCGGCACGGCTGCCGCGCGCAGCGTCGAAGTGAACGATGCCGGCGGCGGTCTGATCCGGATGACGGTGCCGCAGCCCGTCATCACCGAACGTATTCGCCAGTCCGTCGACCAGTCGATCCAGATCATCGAGAAGCGCGTCAACGCGCTCGGCACCGTCGAGCCGCTGATCCAGCGCCAGGGCCTCGACCGCATTCTGGTGCAGGTGCCGGGCCTGCAGGATCCGACGCGACTGAAGAACATCCTCGGCGAGACCGCGAAGCTCGAATTCCGCATGGTCGACGTCGCGGTGCCTGCGGACCAGGCGACCCAGGGCCGGCTGCCGCCGGACGACGAGGTGCTCTATTCGGCGCAGGAGCCGAAGACGCCGTATGTCGTGAAGAAGCAGGTGCTGGTGCAGGGCGCCGACCTGACCGACGCGCAGGCAACGTTCGACCAGCGAACCGGCGAGCCGGTGGTGTCGTTCAAGTTCAACACCTCGGGCTCGCGCAAGTTTGCCCAGGCAACGCTGGAGAATGTCGGCCAGCCGTTTGCGATCATTCTCGACAACAAGGTGCTGTCGGCGCCTGTCATCCGTGAGCCGATCACCGGCGGTGCGGGCCAGATCTCGGGCAGCTTCACGGTGCAGTCCGCGAACGATCTTGCGATCCTGCTGCGCGCCGGCGCATTGCCGGCGCCGCTCACCATCATCGAGGAGCGCACGGTCGGTCCGGGTCTCGGGCAGGATTCGATCCGCGCGGGCGAGATCGCGGCTTACGTCGGCTCGATCCTCGTCATCGTGTTCATGTTGCTGACCTACCGGCTGTTCGGGTTCTTCGCGAATGTCGCGGTCGCGATCATCGTTGCCATGATAATCGGGTTGTTGTCGTTGCTGAACGCGACGCTGACCTTACCCGGC
>Ga0105238_10008696_pt1 | contig 10158 bp, 10 predicted proteins | sample KBSC34metaG_FD_81526 | JGI IMG/M metagenome (GOLD analysis project Ga0105238, IMG submission 81526) | Corn rhizosphere microbial communities from Kellogg Biological Station, Michigan, USA - KBS C3-4 metaG | ecosystem: Host-associated > Plants > Roots > Rhizosphere > Soil | place: Michigan, USA...
CACCCCTCGCCTGCGCTGGCAACGGCGACAGAGCAAGACGAGCCGCGCAGCGGCGTCGATGTATCCGGCGCATTTCGCGACGGTGAATGATCGATCGCTACCGAAGAATGACGAGCGAGCAGGCGCGACCTGCACTCACTGACCGGGAAGCCTCGGCCTCAGTCGAGCTCGCGCGTCACGCGGAGCATGAGCGAGCTCGTCCCCGAGTACGTGATGACGCCGATCGGCTCGGCGCCCGGCGTGACGCCGAACCGCGCCACCAGATCGATCCGGTTGGCGCCGAGGCGGACCATCACGCCCGGCAGCAGGAACGCCGCGCGCACGTGGTTGAGGCGCGGGAACATGACGGGGTCCAGTCGCGAAAGCTGGATGGTCGTGCTGGCCGCGAGCGAGAGGGCCAGCCACGGCGCCGCGCGAACGGCGAGCGCGTAGTGCGCGTCCCAGAAGTAGAGGGTCGGCGTCTCCACCGGGAGGTTCGCGATCTCGCCGTCCGGTCCCAGCATCACGAGGGCACCCTGGTTCATGACGAACGTGACGGGCCCGACCGCCGCGCCGAAGAGCAACGCCGGCTGCACGTGAAAGTAGTAGGGGAGCACGTAGAACCCCTCGCTCCCGTCGACGAGATGGAAGGTGAACCGGCCGGTGTGGGTCGGCACGCGCACCCCCACGCCGAGCCCGGCCACGAGGGCGACCGCGTCGGTCGGCAGGGGCGTCGTCCACTGGGCCCCGGCGCGCGCGTCGCCGAGCGCGTAGCTGGTCTGCCGGCGGTCGCGCGGATCGATCATGATCGCCTCGTTGACGTCGAGCAGATCGAGGCGGGTCACCTGGAATCCGGGCAGCTCGGCGTCGAGCTGGAAGCGCCCCAGCTTCCAGCTGCCGCCGACGGCGATGCGCGCGCCGCGCGCGCTGCCGGCGATGGTCGGCAGCGCGGAGAGGTCGCGGCTCGCGGCGGCGGTGCCGTCGACGTACAGGCGCGTACGCGGCTCCACGTTGCGCATCCGGGGCGCTTCGATCGCGGCCGGCTCGTCCCGGAAGGTCTCGTCTGGCGCCTCGGGCTCGGAGGCGGCGCCGGGGACCTCGTCGTCCTCGGGCGGACCGTCGCCGTCGCCGGTGGTGGCCCGGGCGGTCGCGGCCAGGAGCGAGCACGAGATCAGAAGGGCCGGGCCAAGGAGCATTCCTTGCTCTCTGCGCTTCAAGGCCGCGCTCGCTCTCCGAAGATGGCGGTGCCCACCCGCACCAGGGTGGCTCCTTCCTCGATGGCCACCGCGAAGTCGCCGCTCATCCCCATCGACAGCTCCCGCAGCTGGACGCGCGGTCGGGCGATGCGGTCTTCGTGCTCCGCCAGCGCGCGCAACGCCGCGAAGTGGCGCCGGCTGTCCTCGGCCACGGGCGCCAGAGGCGGGATCAGCATCAATCCGACGCAGTGAACGTGCGCCGCCGTCGCGAAGCGGTCGAGCACGGCCGACAGCGCGCCGGGCGCCACGCCGCTCTTCTGCGCCTCGCCCGCCACGTTGACCTGCACCAGGCACGCCGTGGAGGCCGCGGGCCGGTCCTCGTTCGGTCCGGCCCCGGAGGTCCGGTCAGCTCCACCGACCCCGTCCACCAAAGCGGGACGCGGCGCTGCCGCCGCGCGCCGCTCGAGCTCGTCGACGAGCTCCGCGTCGGCGACCGAGTGAATCAGGGCCACCTGGCCGGCGAGGACCTTGGCCTTGTTGCGCTGGAGCGGGCCGATGTAGTGCCAGCGAGGGGCGCGGACCGTCGAGGAAGCCCCCGCCGGAGGAGGGGCAGCCAGCTCGGCAGGAACGGGCCATCCTGCCTCGCCCCCCAGCTCCGCGCGTTTGTCGCGGAGCTCGTTCGCATAGTTCTCCCCGAAGTCCCGCTGTCCAGCGGCCAGCGCCGCGCGCACGTCATCCGCGGGCATCTTCTTGCTGACCGCCAACAAGCGCGCGCTGCCGGGCGGCCGTCCGGCCCGCGCCTCCGCCTCGGCGATCTGCTGCCGCACCTCGCGCAGCCGCGCGGCGATGTCCGTGGCGCGGCTCATTCCGGGCCGACCACCGGAAAACGCGCAGGTGGATACGCAGGCAGTGCCCCCAGCGCGCGCAGGTCGGCCAGCACCTCAGGTAAAGGCAGCCCGATCACGTTCGTCGGCGAGCCTCGCAGCTCGGTCACGAAGGCGGCGGCCGTCCCCTGGACCGCATAGCCGCCCGCCTTGCCGCGCCACTCGCCGCCCGCGAGGTACGCGTCGAGCTCGGCCGGGTCGATCAGGCGAAAGGCGACGGTGGTCGAGACGGCGCGGTCGGCGCCGTGCGCCCCGAACGCGATTCGGTAAGCGGTCGTCACCTCGTGCCGGTGTCCGCTCAGCCGTTCCAGCATGGCGCGCGCGTCGGCCTCGTCGCGCGGCTTTCCCAGGATGGCGCCGCGCAGGATCACGATCGTATCCGCGGCCAGAGTGGCCAGAGGCGCCGGCGCGGGCTCGGCCGCCGCGCTCGGCTGCTGCGCGTGAAGCGCCGCCGCGAGCTTGTCTGCGGCCATACGCCGCACATAGTCGGCAGCCGTCTCGCCCGGGCGGGGCGTCTCGTCGACCTCGGGAGCCGCGATCCGCAAGCGCAGCCCGACCCTTTGCAACAGCTCGCGACGGCGCGGCGAGGCGGACGCGAGCACGAGGTCGGGACCCTCGGAATTCATGCGCCGCTTTTACCCGAATCTTTGTGGCTTCGCCGCCGTGATGGGGTGTTCCTCCTCACGAGCTCTCCCCCGCGGGCCGCCGACGCCGGCGAACGGGGAAGCCCGGCGCCGATGAGATATCCCGGCCGGTCCTACCGAAACGTACCAACCGGCCACCGAAAGCGAGGAAACGAAATGGTGCCGCGGACCAGTCGCACGCCTTCGCGGGCGAGCAGGCGCGCCTGCAGCTCCTCGTGTCCGAGCCCGTCCGCGCGCGGGCTGATTCGCCCGCGGGCGTTCACCACCCGATGCCACGGCACTCGCGTGCCTTCCGGTAGAACGCGGAGCGCTCGGCCCACCAGGCGGGCCGCCCTCGGGAAGCCGGCCAGCTCGGCCACCTGACCGTACGTTGCCACGGCGCCCTTCGGAATGCGGGCCACCACGGCGTAGATGCGCCGGCGCGCGGCCGAGGATCCGGTCGAAGCTGCCCGAACCACGGGGCCGATTCTACCGCGCACGGATCGTCTTGGCGGCGAGCGCCATCGGGCGGACAATTCGGCCTGCCGTTCGCGACCCCGCGGGCGGCTCATCGATCAGCTGGCTGGCCCATGCGCAGGAACTCACCGTGAACATCAGCGACATGCTCGGTCGCGTCCGCGACTACCTTCGTTGGAGCTCTCTCTTCGTCGTCGTCTGGATCCTGGCGGCCTTGGTCGTCGGGCGGCTCCTCAGCTGGCTCTCGGCCCGGCTGCTGGCCCGCCTCGGCAAGCGGGGTACGAACCTCTGGAGCCCGCACGTCATCGTCCGCCTCAGCCGGCCTCTCACGATCTGCTGGGCCGTGCTCGCCGCGTACGTGGGCCTTCCGGCGCTCGCGCTCACCCGTTCCGGGATCGAGGCCGCGCGCCACTTTCTGATGATCGCCTTCGTCGTGGGGTTGTTCTGGGTGTTGCTGCGCGCGATCGACGTGGCGGATCACGTGGTCGGGGCTTCGGACTGGGCCAGCAAGCGCGCGGCCTCGCGGTCGCTGATTGGCCTCGGCGTGCGCGCCGCGAAGATCGCGATCGTTTGCCTGGGCGCGGTGACGATCGTGTCACAGGCCGGATACCCCGTGGGCAGCCTGATCGCGGGGCTGGGAATCGGCGGGCTCGCGCTGGCGCTCGGGGCGCAGAAGACGCTCGAGAACGTGTTCGCGGCCTTCGCCATGGCCCTGGACGAACCGTTCCGGTTGGGTGACTTCGTCTCGGTCGATCAGGTCCTCGGCACCGTCGAGAGCATCGGCCTTCGTTCGACCCGCATCCGCACGCTCGATCGCACGCTGGTCGCCATCCCGAACGGCAAGTTGGCCGAGATGCGAACGGAGTCGTTCGCCGCCCGAGATCGCCTGCGGCTCGCGTGCAACGTGAAGCTGGTGTACCAGACCACCGCGGCTCAGGTGCGGGAGGTCCTCGCCGGTCTGGAGCAGGTCCTGCGCGAACAACCGAAACTCTGGCCCGACGCGGTCGTCGTCCGGCTGAAGGAGCTCGGGGCTTCGTCCCTCGACATCGAGGTGATGGCCTGGTTCACGACCATCGACTGGGGCGAATTTCAGCTGATCCGCGAGCAGGTGTTGCTGCGCTTCATGGAGGTGGTCGAACGGGCCGGGACGGCCCTCGCGTACCACACGCAGACGGTTCACGTGGCATCGGCGACGCCTGCTCCCCCGGGGCGCGCTCCGTTCCGTCCCCGTGACGCCGGTTGAGCGCACAGGCTTTCGTGGCGCCGCTGCGATCGCGGCACCATGCTTGCTACTAGGGAAAGCAAGAGGGAAAGGAGGTTTCCCATGCTCGTGACTGGATTGTGCTTGATGGTCCTGGCGGGGGTGGTCGCCGTGCTGGACTTCTTTGGTGTCACCCCGGGGGCTGCCGGCTTCGTGAGCCTCACGCTGCTCGTGGCTCTGGCGTTGTTCCTGGGCGGTGCCGTTCGGGCTTCGCTCCGTGACCATCACTGGAGACACGCGCACCACTGATCCACGGTGATCGCGCTCCGGATTCGGGGTGGAAGTCGGAAGCCCGCGAATCCGCGAGCGCGGTTCAGCGCGAAATGGTGGCGCACGCCGGATCGCCAATCATCTGAGCGTCCAGCCGCCCCAGGACCTTTTGAGCTTCCAGGAGCTCCGGAGGGACCATGGCGCCGGGCCGAGAGTTGCCGATTCCGACCGTTTGGCCGTCCGGGCGACGGAGGACCAGTATGGTTCCGTCGACCGGACGCGGGTCGTACCCGAACACGGGCATATTGGCACCGAACGCGCCCGCAACGACCGGGTTGGTCAGCGCGCGCGTGAGATCGGACGTCGTCACCACCCGGGCGTCCCGCGCGCACAGGGGCAGCGCGACCATGCATTGCTGATCGGGCATGGTGGTTGAATTGGGGAACTTCTGCGTGAGCGTGTACGCGGCCAGGGGAGCGATCGAGCTCGAGCGCGTGCGGTAGACCAGGCCGCCCTCCGCCCCGTAGGTCATGGAGAGCGGCAGGGTGCAAGCCGTTTCGCGCGGATCGGCGCCGGTGCAGGCCGGGGTCGCCGCCACGGCCGGGCCGGCGCAGGGATCGGGCTGCACCGCCGAGATGGGCACCTGGAGCACGCCCGTGGCCACCGGCAGGTCGAAGTCTTGCGTGACGATTCGGCCACCGCGCATGTCACGCGCCGAGTCCGCGTCGTTGTAGACCCGGATCGCGATGCGGTGGCGCCCGGGGGCCACGGGCCGCGATCGCACACAGGTGTATGTGCCGCGGTCCTCTTCGGTCGTCTCCACGGCGTCCCACATCACTTTCGTGAAGGCGCCGGCGGCGACCGGCGCGCCGCTCGGGGCCGGGCACCCCCCGCATGAGGGGTTGCTCGTGCACGAGGCGGAGTCGCAATAGCAAGCACAGTGGTTCATCGGCTCGAGAGAGTCACGGTATTCCGACGCGCACGAGCTGATGCCGTACTCGAGGCCGATGCAGCCGGTGCGCAGGTAGAGGGGCGTCGCCCCGTCGTTGCGGAACCTGATCTCGGTGGGGTAGGGGGGCGAGGTCACGGGCGTCGGGACCCCGCACGCCGGATCGGGCGCGCCTCCCCCTCCGCCCGCGCCGCCGCCGGCCATGCCCGCGGTCCCTCCGCTGCCGGCCCGGCCACCCGCGCCGCCTGCGCTGCCCGCCGAGCCGCCGCCCCCGGCGCCCGCGTCCCCCGTGACCGTCGGGTTGCCGCCGGCGCCGCCGGGGCCCGAGCCGCCGAGCCCGGGCTTGCCGCCCGCCGCCGTGCCGGCCGCGCCTCCGGTCAGCGCGGGCGGTCCCGCCGTCTTGGAGTCGCAGCCCGCTCCCATCGCGCCCAACGACGCGACGAGAAGCGCCAGGAAGGTTCCGGTCCGTCGCGCCCGATCCCGGTCACGCCGGTCCGAGACCATCGAATTTTTGAGTTCAACCGAGCGAATTGGTGCGGGGGGTGGGCACGTTTGGGTCATGTTCCAGACGGTTCATCAAGGCCTGTGCCACCGTCGGAGCGATACCGCCAGAACGCCGGCAAGATCGGGATGCACGCCAGGACGCCGAGGACACAGATGACGCCCCCGGAGACGATCGAAAAGCGCAACGACCGCGCCGACGCCAGCCAGCCGGCCCGCGCGTTGCCGAGGAGCGGCCCGGTCATGTAGCTGATCATCTCGACGCCGGCCAGCCGGCCGCGCAGGTGCGAGGGGATGGTCTCGTTCCAGATCGTCATACGGAACAGCGCGCTCACCATGTCGGCCGCGCCGGCCAGCGCCAGGCACACCAGCGCGCCGGCCAGGCTGTGGACCTGCCCGAGCAGCACGACCGCCACGCCCCACAGCGCCGCTGCCAGGATCACGGCCGCTCCTCGCCGCGCGACGTGCTTGGTCCAGCCCGACAGCAGGGTGGTCACGAAGCTGCCCACCGGCATCGCCGCGTAGAGCCAGCCGGCGGCCGTCGCGCCGCCCCACGCCTGCGCCATGGCCGGGAACAGGGCGGTCGGCATGGCGAACGTCATGGCCACGATGTCGACCACGTAGGTGCCGATCAGCTCCGGCCGGCGGCGCGCATAGTTCAATCCTTCGACGATGCTGCGCAGCCCCGGCTCGGCGGCCTCGGCGGCGGGCGGCATGGCTGCCATGCCGCCGAGCGCGACCAGCGACACGACGAAGCTCGCCACGTCCAGCAGGTACGTCGCGCTGGTGCCGAGATGCGCGATGCAAAAGCCGCCCAGCGCGGGTCCCGCGATGGTGCCGACGCTCCCGCGCAGCGACGCCAGGGCCGCCGTGGCCGGCAGCTCGTCGCGCTCGACCAGCCGGGGCGCCATGGCCTCGAGCGTGGGGCGGTGAAAGCCGTTCACGGCCGACATCAGGCCCGTCATCACGAAGATGACGGCGACGCTGGGATGCTCGAGCCGCGCGTTCAAGGCCAGCCCGAGCGAGATCCCGGCCAGCGACAGCTCGGCGCCGATCAGCAGCCGCCGGCGGTCCATCGCGTCGGCGTAGGCTCCGCCCCACAGCCCGAACAGCAGCAGGGGCACGAGCTGAACCACGCCGAGCAGGCCGACCCACAGGCTCGAGCCGGTGAGCTGGAAGACCTGGTACGGCACCGCGACGTTCGTGATCATGCTGCCGAGCAACGACACGAGCTGACCGACGAAGAGCCGGCGGAAGTCGCGGTGGCGGCGGAGAGGCGTCAGATCCAGGAGCACGACCGCATCCTCGCGCCCGAGCTCCGGGCCGCCATCTGGCGGCCCTCGCGCCTCATGGCGAGACCGCGCGCCGGCCGCGCTGGCGCGGCAGCAGGAACCGGCGCAGGACCTCGGCGGGCGGCGCGCTGGTCACGACCGGTTGATGCTCGACGCGCGCGTTCAGACAGCGCTCTCGCCACTCGTCCCGGAACGCCTGGGACTGCTTGCGGAAGGCGGCCCGCAGGTCGCGCGGGTCGGCGAGCAGCTTGCGCTCGTCGCCCGGCTCGACACCTTCGAAGTGGGTGAGCTCGTCGAGCGGAAGCTCGATCTCGTCGGGGTCGAGCACGTGGAACAGCACCACGTCGTGCCCGCGCGCCCGCAGCTGCCGCAGGCGGTCGCTCACCCCGCCGCCGGCGTCCAGCAGGTCCGAGTAAAGGACGATCAGGCTCCGCCGCTCCGCGAGCTCGCCGACCCGGGCCAGCGCCGCCTCGGGGTTGGTGGTGCCGCTCGCGTAGGCGCCGTCGACCAGCGCCAGCAGGTCGCGGATGTGCCCGGGCCGGGTGCTCGGGGGGAGGTAGCTGCGCGTCTTGTCGTCGAACAGCAGCAGGCCGGCGGGGTCGCCTTGCTGGGCCAGCAGGTACGCCAGCGCGCCGGCCAGCACGCCGGTGTAGTCGAGCTTCGAGACGCCGGTCCGGCGGTAGCCCATCGACGCGGACGCGTCGAGCAGCAGGTACGTGCGCATCTCGGTCTCGTCCTCGAAGCGCTTGATGTACGTACGATCGATGCGCGCGGCGGCCTTCCAGTCGATGTGGCGGACGTCGTCGCCCGGGGCGTACTCCTTGTGCTCGGCGAACTCGATCGAGCTGCCCGAGTGCCGGTTGTGGTGCAACCCGGCGAAGGCGCCCTCGGCGACCACGCGGCAGCGGATGGCCAGCGACGACAGCTTCGCCAGCTCGGTGGGATCGAGCAGGGTCCGCGTGGCGCCGCCGCTCACCGCGGTCGCACGACGGCGAGCAGCCGGTCGATCAAGCTGCGCGCGCTCACCCCGTCGGCCTCGGCGTGGAAGTTTGGCAGGACCCGGTGGATCAGGATGGGCATGGCCAGCGCGCGCACGTCCTCGATCGCCACGGCGTACCGCCCCGCCAGGATGGCGCGCGCCTTCGCAGCCAGCACCAGGTTCTGCGAGGCGCGCGGGCCGGCCCCGAAGGACACATACCGGCGGATCTCCTCGGGCGCGCCCTCCGCCGGACGGGTGGCCCGGCAGATCGCGACGGCGTGCTCGACCACGTGGGGTGCGGCCGGGACCCGCAGCACCAGGTCCTGCAGGTCGAGGATCCGCTCCGGCGACAAGACCTTTCGCAGCGACGGGCGGTACGCCGACGTCATCTGGTTCACGATGCGGATCTCCTCGGTCTCCGACGGATAGCCGACATCGATCTGGAACATGAACCGGTCGAGCTGGGCCTCGGGCAGCGGATACGTGCCCTCCTGCTCGATCGGGTTCTGGGTGGCGAAGACGAGGAAGGGGCGCGGCAGGTCGTAGGTCTGCCCCCCGGCCGAGACGCGTCCTTCCTGCATCGACTGCAGCAGGGCGGCCTGGGTCTTGGGTGGGGTGCGATTGACCTCGTCGGCCAGGATCACGTTCGCGAACAGAGGTCCCTTGACGAATCGGAACACGCGCCGCCCTGTCGCGCGGTCCTCTTCCAGCACGTCGGTTCCCGTGATGTCCGACGGCATGAGGTCGGGCGTGAACTGGATGCGCCCGAACGCCAGCGCCAGCACGTCCGACAGCGTCTGGATGAGCAGCGTCTTGGCCAGGCCGGGCACACCCACGAACAGGCAGTGGCCGCGCGCGAACAGCGCCACCAGGAGGTGCTCGATGACCGCCTCCTGTCCGATGATGCGCTTGCCAATCTCCTGCGTGATGGCGCGCCGGGCCTCGGCGATCTCACGGGCCGCGTCGAGATCCCGCTCCCCGCTCTCGTCGGCGCTGACGGGCTTCGGGGTCTGAGTCGCCGCCAACGGCGTGGTCTTCGGAAACGCGGCGGATTCGGACATTCGGCGGTCTCGCAGGGCCAGAATGCCACGCGCGACGAGCCGCCGCCACTGGGCGCGCGGCAGAACCTTCGCGTGCAGCGGCGGGTGACGCGCAGCCGACAGTCGCCAGCTCCTTGACGGCGACGCCGCTTGAAAATCATCGTCGGTGGGGATACCGATACACTGGGAGGACACCATGCATCGATCCCTCGCGCTCGCCCTCGCGCCCGCCAAGAGGCTCTCCCCGACCGGGGCGGCCGTTCTGCTCGTCCTTGGGCTCGGCGCCCTCGCAGTCCGCGACGCCGAGGCCAATCCCCTCGCGGGCAAGGTCATCGTCAGCGACGCCGAGTTCGGCACCGGCTATGGCAGCGACGCCGACATGATGAAGGCGGTGAAGAAGCAGGGCAAAGCCGTCATCAAGGGCGAGGGCACGAGCTGGACGTTGAACCTGATGGTGTTCCTGAAGGAGGCGCCCGGCGCCACCACCATCAACATCGTCTACTACGACGTGTCGGTGAAGCCGCGCGACCAGGTGAACTTCAGCGAGGTCAAGGTCCAGACGACGCAGAAGATCGTGCAGGTGAACGGCGTCGCCATCTCCAAGGACCTCGGCTTCGTCAAGGGACACAAGTACGAGGTCCTCGCCACCCGGGTCATCGGTGGCAAGGAGAAGGTGTACGCGAAGGGAACCGTCACGCTGAAGTAGTAGGAGGATCTGACGCGCCCGCGATCAGCCCCGTAAACATCCAATCATACGGTCGCCACCG
>Ga0105238_10008698_pt1 | contig 10156 bp, 7 predicted proteins | sample KBSC34metaG_FD_81526 | JGI IMG/M metagenome (GOLD analysis project Ga0105238, IMG submission 81526) | Corn rhizosphere microbial communities from Kellogg Biological Station, Michigan, USA - KBS C3-4 metaG | ecosystem: Host-associated > Plants > Roots > Rhizosphere > Soil | place: Michigan, USA...
CGCCCATCCACATCGCCTCGCACGTGGTGGTGGTGCCGTTGTAAGGAAACGAGTCGAGTCCGATGTCCACGTCGGCGTAGACAGCCAGATGCTCGAGGCGGGTCCGGGTGTACGGGGCGACGACCAGGCGCTCGGGGTCGATCCCGCTCGCCGCCAGCCGCTCGCGGACGCGCCGCCGCGGTCCCTCGTCCCCCAATCCCTTGCATTTCAGCAGCAGGCGAGACCCGGGGACGGAGCCCAGCACCGCCGCCCACAGGTCCAGCACGGCGTCATTCAGCTTGGACAGGTTGTTGAAGGAGCCGAACGTCACGGTCCCCCGGGTCGCTGCCGGGGGCGCGCCGGCCGCGGGAAGGTCGGCTACCTCGGGCTGGTAGCAGAGGAATCCGTTCGGGAGCCGCCACAGGCGCTCGGCGTGGTACCGGTCGGCGTCCCCTTCCGGATCGGCGATGGCGTCGGTCAATCGCCAGCCGATGGCCGAGAGTCCGGTCGTCCCTGGATAGCCGCAGTAGGACACCTGCACCGGAGCGGGACGGCGGGCGAAGGCCAGCAAACGGTTGTCGGCCGTATGGCCACCGAGATCGACCAGGACGTCGATGCGATCCTGTACCACCAGCTCGGCCAGCGCCGCGTCGCCCAGGTGCCGCGTCTCGCGCCAGCCGTCGGCCCGGGAACGGAGGCGCGCCGTCACCGCGTCGTGCAGGGTCGACGAGTAGCAGTACACCTCGACCGACGCGCGATCGTGGGCGTCGATCAGCGGCTCGACGAACGACGCCACCGAGTGACTGCGCAGATCGGCCGAGACATAGCCAATCCGCAGGCGGCGGGCCGGATCGGCGTCCCGGGCCCCGAACATCCCCGCCGGCCCGGGATCGAGCGGCCTCGCGAAGCGCTGCTCCCACTGCCGGTGATCGGCCAGCAACTCGGCCGGATCCGCGGAGGTGTCGGCCTGGCGGGCCAGCAAGTAACTGGAGAAGATCACCGCGGAATCCGGTTTGGCGGCCAGCGCCCGACGATAATGCGTGATCGCCGCCGGGATCTCCCCCTGCTCGCGCAGCACTCCGGCCAGGTTGCCGTTCGCGTCCGGCTGGTCGGGCGCTAGCTCCAGGACGCGCCGGGCCGTCTGGGCCGCCTCGCCCAGCTGACCGAGCTTGGTTTGCACGGCGCCCAGGTTGACCAGAGCGGCGACGTTCCGGGAGTCGAGCTCGAGCACGCGGCGGAGCACCGGCTCGGCCTCGCGCTGGTTCAGGTCGAACAGCAGCGAGCCCAGGTTCAACAGCACCAGGGGATCCCCGGGCGCCAGCGCCACCGCCTGGCGCAAGTACGGCAGCGCGCGCTCCGGCAGCTTCAGCTCGCGAAGGGCGCGGCCCGCGTTGGTCTGAAACAGCGCACACGAAGGATCGATGACGCACAGGCGCCCGTAACCAGCGGCGGCGTCCTGCCAGCGGCGCTCGCGAAAGGCCGCCAGCGCCATCGCCTCCAGGGCCTTCGACAGGTTCTTCCGGATCTCGGTCGTGTTGGGAGCGAGGGTCAGCGCCAGCTCGTATTGCACCACCGCGGCGGGGAACTGCCCGCGACGGGCCAGCAGGGTCCCCAGATCGTTGAACACGATGTGCGAGCTGGTCCCCCGGGAGACCGCTTCGGCCAGCATTGTCAGGGCGGCATCATCATTGCCGGAGGCGAGTAGCTGCTGGGCCCGCCGGGACAGCGCCAGCGCCGGATCGGAGACCGTCGGACGCGGGGCCGCCACCGGGACAGAAGAGCGTTTTCGCCGGGCGGCGCTGGCCATCGCCGCGGTTCATCGGCGTCTGGTCGCGCGATCTTGACCATTTCGCGTCAGCAACCCGACGCGGCCGGCTCAGGTCGGGCCGAAGAACTCCCGATGGAATCACCGGTGCGCCACAAATCCGTCCCTCCCCGGTCCGGGCATCGCCCCTCCTCCGCCCGATCGGCAGCGACGCGCGACGCCCGGGTGCTGCTGCTGACCGGCTCGCCAGCCCATTACATGGCCCCGCCGCGGCTCGGCACCGAGCAGATCACCGGCGGCCCCGACTGGAAGGATCAGCAAGACGAGGCTGGCCGCTTCACGACCATGGCCACGCCCGTCGGCCAGTACGACGTGGCGCCGCTGCTGGCGCGGTTGCCGCCGGAGCAGCAGCCGGAGGTCCTGGTGTGCCTGGTCGACGCGTCCCGCCGCAACCTGCCTCGCAACGTGGGCGCGTTTCGCGGGCCCAAGGTGCTACTGGTCGCCGACACGCATCATCTGACGACACCGATCAGCACCATGGTCCGCTACGCCGCCAGCGAGACCTACGATCGGCTGGTCTTCCTTTACGACCGGCACCACGCCGCGATCTTTCACGCGGCCGGCTTTCGCAACCTGTTCTGGTTCCCCGGCCTGACCTTTCCGCACGACGATGCGTTCGTGCGGCAGAGCCGCAGCGTCGAGGGGCGCGTTCCCCAGGTAGCGTTCGTGGGCCAGGCTGGCCGGTTGCACCCGCGCCGGGCGCGCCTGCTGGAGGCCCTGCAAGGCGCCGGGCTGCCGCTGGCCCAGCAGGCGCTGGGGCAGCGAGACGCCCTGCCCTTCTACGGCGCGTCGCTGTTCGGCTTCAATTCCAGCCTGAACGGTGATCTGAACCTGCGCGTCTTCGAGATCCTGGCCAGCGGAGCGCTGCTGCTGACCGATCGGCTGGCGCCCGCGTCGGGCCTGTCGCTGTTCCTGCAAGACGGCCGCGATTGCCTGATGTACGACGACGAGCGCGAGCTGGTCGAGAAGGCGAAGGCGTGCCTGGCGCAGCCGGCAGAGGCGTCGCGGATCGCGGCGGCCGGCGCGCGCTGGTTCCTGGAGTCCTTCGGCGAGGAGCGCCGCCGCGCCCTGTTCGGCGCGCTGGCCTTCGACGGAAAGGCGCCCCCGCTGTTTCCCTTGCCGGCCGCCGAGCTCGACACCTTGCGCTTCCGTGATCAGCTCGACCTGCAGGCGAACGTCCTCGTCTACGAGGGCATCCAGGAGCTTCATCGCATCCAGCCCGATGTGCGCGTGGTGGTGGACGGGGCCGCTCCGCCCGCCGTGACCCAGCTCTTCGCCACGTTGCCCCGCGTGTACGTGCGGCCGGAGATCGGAGAAGACCGGGCCGATCTGATCGTGACCGGCGCGCAGCAGGCGCCCGCAGCCGCGCACAGCCGGGCCACCCATGTCTGGTGCTGGGACGCCGCACGCGCGCAGCTCCCCGAGCTGACGGCGCTCTTCACGGCGACCGGCTACGCGGCCGCCACCCCTCAGCTGGCGTTTTATTCCTTACGCCCAGCGGCAGGCGCCGCCGCCTGATCAGCGGGCGGCGACCAGCTCGAGCAGCGTCTCGATGACGTACCCCTGCTCGTCGTCGGTCAAGGTCGGATAGAGGGGCAGGCTGAGCGCGCGGGCGTAGTACGCCTCGGCGCGAGGCAGCGGTCCACCTTCGTATCCCGTGGCCTGGTAGTAGGGCATGGTGTGCAGGGGGATGTAGTGCACCTGGGCGTGGATCTGTCGCTCGCGCAGGCCATCGTAGACACGCCGGCGCTCGGGCACCTCGACGACGAACAGGTGGTAGGCGTGCCCATCCTGGTCGGGCGTGGGCGCCGAAGGGAAGGTGCGCACGGCCGTGCCGCGGAACGCGTCGAAGTACCGATGGGCCAGCTGCCGCCGGCGGGCCAGCCCCGCGTCGGCGCGGGTGAGCTGCGACGTCCCCAGCGCCGCCTGCATGTCGGAGAGACGATAGTTGAACCCCAGCTCCTGCATCTCGTAATACCAGCCGCCCGGATCGGGAGGCAGGCGGGCGGGGTCCTTCGTGATGCCGTGGGTGCGCAGGCTGAGCAGGCGCTCGTACAGCGCCCGCGAATCCGTGGTGATCATCCCGCCCTCACCCGTCGTCACGTGCTTGACCGGGTGAAACGAGAACACCGACAGCTCGGCGAAGCGCCCGTCGCCGCAGCGATGACGCTGGCCCCGCTCGTCGTCGAAGTGCCCGCCCACGGCGTGGCAGGCGTCCTCCATGATCCACAGGCCGTTGCGATCGGCCAGGCGGCGCAGCGCCTCCATGGGCAGCGACCGGCCCGCGAAGTCGACCGGGATCAGCCCCTGGTAGTAGCCGCGCGGCGACGCGGCCAGCAACCGCTCGATGGCCGTCACGTCGATCAGCAAGGTGTCGGGATCGATGTCGGCGAAGGCCACGCTGCCCCCGCAGTAGCGCACGCAGTTCGCGGAGGCGGCGAAGGTGATGGGCGTGGTGATGACCCGCGACGAGTCATTCACGCCCAGCGCCAGCGCGCCCAGGTGCAAGGCGGCCGTGCCGTTCGCCACCGCCACCGCGTAGCGCGCGCCCGTGTAGGCACAGAAGGCCCGCTCGAACTCGGCGACCTTCGGGCCCTGGGTCAGGAAGTCGGAGCGCAACGTCGCCCCGACGGCCGCCACGTCGTCCTCGGTGATGGACTGGCGGCCGTAGGGGATGGGCCGCGCAGGGCGCCTCATCTCAGTAGCTTTCCCAGCTGAAGTTCTTGTCGACGTGGGTCTTGATCATCGAGCGCAAGTCGTCGACCCCCAGCCAGGACGTGTTCGTGCCCGAGCTGTAGTGGAAGCCGGGCGGGACCGGCTTGGCCCGAAAGCGATCGATGTAGGCCGGCAGGTCGAAGGTCGTCGCCTGCGGCAGGATCGAGAAGTAGTCGTCCAGATCATAGGTGGTGAACGAATCGGAGGCGGTGATCATCTCTTCGTGGATCTTCTCGCCGGGGCGGATGCCCACGATCTCCTGACGGGCGTGCGGCGCCACCGCGGTGGCCAGATCGGGCAGGTGAAACGACGGGATCTTTGGCACGAACACCTCGCCGCCCCAGGCGTGGGCAATCGCGTACAGCACCATCTCGGCGCCATCCAGCAGCGAGATGTTGAAGCGAGTCATGGTGGGATCGGTGATGGGCAGGACGCCCTCCTGCCGCTTGTGCAGGAAGAACGGGATCACCGAGCCGTTCGAGCCCATCACGTTGCCGTAGCGCACCACCGAGAAGCGGCAGTCGCGGCTGCCGCGGATGTTGTTGGCGGCGATGAAGAGCTTGTCGGAGGTCAGCTTGGTGGCGCCGTACAGGTTGATGGGGGCGGCGGCCTTGTCGGTGGAGAGCGCCACCACCCGCGTCACCTCGGTGGCGAGCGCGGCGTTGATGACGTTCTCGGCGCCCATCACGTTCGTCTTCACGCACTCGATGGGGTTGTACTCGGCGATGTGCACGTGCTTCATCGCGGCGGCGTGGATGACGATGTCGATGCCCTGGAAGGCGGTCTTCAAGCGGTCGACGTCACGCACGTCCCCCACGAAGTAGCGCATGGCGGGATGGCGGCTGTTGGGGAACCGCTGAGACATCTGATACTGCTTCTGCTCGTCGCGCGAGAACACCACCAGGCGCTTCACGCCCGGGTAGCGGTCCAGGATCACCTCGACCAGCTTCGTCCCCAGCGAGCCGGTGCCGCCCGTGATGAGGATTCGTTTTCCGTCCAGGCTGAGACATTCGTTCATGGCGGTTCGGGCCTCAGGGGTGGTGGGGCAGCGATGGCGTGACAGGAGTGACCGGCACCGGCAACGACGCCGGCGGCGTCAACGACAAGGGCGCGGCAGGTTCCAAAGAGAAGAACGCCCGCTCGTCCGCGTCGTCACCCTGCAACTCGGCGGCGGAGGGAGTGGGGATGACCGACTCGCCGTCGAAGACGATCCTTCGCAAGCGATCCAGGTCGGCGTACTTGCCTGGTGCCAGCTCGTCCACGGAGCGGAAGCGAACCTTGCCCGTGTAAGGCGTGGGCATCTCGACCATCGGCAGATGCAGCATCCAGCGATGGAACCAGGTGTAGACGAAGCGATGGGCCTGACGCGCGATGGCCGCGTCACGGAACAGCGGCGGCAAGCGCAGTGCCGCCTGGTAGGCCTCCTGCAGCGCCTCCGGGCTGAAGGCGGACTGCAGGAACGGCAACCCGCGGTAGCCGCCGTTGCCCGCCATCACCACGTTCAGACCCCGGCTGGCCATCTCGACGCCGACGGTGCTGATGTAGGCGAGGCCCAGCGTGCTGGCCTCGATCAGATCGTACGAGCTGACGGGCGATTGGGCCCCCAGGTAGCGCATGTTGGGCGGCAGGGTCGTCTCCAGCATCTGCTGAAAGGCGACCTCGTGCGGGTTCAGCGCCTGGATGATGGGACGGAACTTGCCCGACACGGGCCGGTTCGGGTGCTCGCGGATGACGATCTGCACCTCGGGGTGCTGCCTGGCGAAGGCGATGGTGGCCTCCAGCCAGGCGTCCTGGGTGAACGTCGTGTCGCCGTGCGCGGGATCGCCGCTGAACTCGTACAGTGACGACGTGAAGGCGGTCCACAGCGGCTTCGCCGGATCGAGACCGAGCTGGCGATGCAGGTCGGAGGCCTGCCCCGGGACCGGCGAGTAGCGGATCCAGCTGAGGTTCGTCCCCTGGGCCAGACCTTTCAGCTGCGTCGCCGTGGTCTGGAGCTGCGCCGACGTCAGGGGGACGTCCTTCCAGGCCTCCCAGACCTGGGCCAGGACTCCGGGAGCGTTGCACTGATCGTCCTCGATCAAGCGAATGGTCTCTTTCAGGCCGCCGCGCTCGTGGGTCAGGGTGCGCACGCCCCGCTGGCGAGCCACCTCCATGGCGACCTTGGTGCTGGCCCTCAGCCCGTTGAAGACGATGAACAACTCGGGCTTGTGCTCGTCGAAGGCGCGGCAGAGCGCCCGGTAGGCCAGCGCATCGGCCACCAGGAACGCTATGAAAACGTTGCGTAGGTCCGGGTTCGTGAGGTCGAGCTTCTCGACCTTGAACATCAGGTGAATCGAGGCGCGCACCCAGCTGCCCAGGGGCTGACCGGCGAACGACACGCCCTCCAGCTCGGCCCGCGAGGCGGCGCCGAGCGCTGCGGTCCACGTCCCCACCTCGCGGCGATCGTCGTCGGTCAGGTAGCGATTCAGCCAGTGGAACGACAGCGGAAACTGCGCCAGGAACCCCGCCTGAAAGGCCTGGCATTTCTCGCATTTTTGCGGGGTGCGGGGGTTCGTGGGCGTGTCCAGATCGCAGATCGGATAGACGCCGTCGCACAGCAGATACTGCACCTGGGCGCCGTCCGCCTGCAGCGCCAGCAACATCGTCGCTTCCCAGGCCGCGTGGATCTGCCAGCTGAGATACGGCGCGTAGCAGAGGATCTTCTTCCGGCGGGCGGGCTGGGTCATTCGCCCCGACTCATCGGCGGCGGATTTGTGACACTTGAGGCGCCGGCCCCGCCCCGGGAGGCCGTTTTGGCCCCTGACCGGGGCGGTTTTCTGACACGCGGGTTTTTGTTTCGCGGCGAGGCGACCGATATGATCGCCACGCTCATCGTGTAGCGCGGTCAACCACACTCCCATGCGCATCCTCTTCGCCGGCAACAACTGGCTCGGGCTGCAAGCCTTGCGGTTCCTGCGCGAGGCAGGCGAAGAGATCGTCGGGCTGGCCCTGCACCCGCCCGGCAAGCGCAAGTACGCCGACGAGCTGGCGGCGGCCTCGGGCCTGGCGGTGAACAAGATTCTCGACGGCTCCTCGCTGAACAGCCCAGCAGGCCTGGCGGCGGCTCAGGCGCTGGAAGCGGACGTGGTCGTCTCGGTGCTGTTCGACTACCTGTTCCGGGCGCCCTTTCTGGCGTCGTTCCCCCGGGGCGTCGTGAACCTGCACCCCGCCCTGCTGCCCTACAACCGCGGGCAGTATCCCAACGTGTGGAGCATCCTCGAGGGGACGCCGTCCGGGGTGACGTTTCACTACATCGACGCCGGCGTCGACACCGGCGACATCATCGCGCAGCGGCAGGTGCCGGTGGCTCCCACCGACACCGGCGAGACGCTGTACCGGAAGCTCGAACGCGCCGGGCTGGAGCTGTTTCGCGAGGCCTGGCTCCCCTTTCGCGAGGGCCGGGCACCCCGCCATCCCCAGAGCGGCGCCGCGGGAACCAGCCACCGGACCGCGGACGTGGATACCGTCGACGAGATCGATCTCGAGCGAACCTACACCGGGCGAGCCTTGATCGACCTGCTGCGGGCCCGGACCTTTCCGCCTTACCGGGGCGCCTATTTTCGGGATGGCGACCGCAAGGTCTATCTGCGCCTGCAGCTCGAGTACGGGCAAGAGCAAGAGCAACAGCAAGAAGACGAGAGATGAGCAGCACGGAGCAGACCTACCTGGTGGCAGGCCGCATGCCCTGGAATCGGCGTGTCTTCGACGAGGACATCGCCGGCAAGCTGCCGGGGCGGTGGAGCTTCGCCGCCGCGCCCGACCAGCTGACGGTGGCTCGTCTGGCGACGCTGCGGCCCCGCTACGTCTTCTTCATGCACTGGTCGTGGAAGGTCCCCGACGAGATTTGCCGCGACTACGAGTGCGTGAACTTCCACATGGCGGACGTACCCTATGGCCGCGGGGGCAGTCCGCTGCAGAACCTGGTGCAGAGGGGCCACCACACCACGAAGCTGACCGCTCTGCGCATGATCGACGAGCTGGACGCCGGCCCGGTCTACGCCAAGGAGGAGCTGAGCCTGGAGGGCAGCGCCGAGGAGATCTTGATCCGGCAGAGCCGACTGTCGGCCGTGATGATCGGCCGCCTGATCGAGGAGCAGCCCACGCCGGTTCCCCAGACCGGCGCGCCGCTGGTGTTCGCGCGTCGCAAGCCCGCCGACAGCCTGATCCCGGCGCTGCCGTCTCTGGAGAAGCTGCACGACTTCCTGCGCATGCTGGACGGCGCCGGCTACCCTCGCGCGTTCCTGGTCCACGAAGGGTTCCGGTTCGAATTTTCACGGGCCAACCTTTATGACGGCCGGGTTGTTGCCGACGTAACCGTCACCCGTGTCGACCCGGAACCAGGCAAGAGTGAAGGCTGAGGAGTGGACCCGCCCATGAAGATGAAGCGCATCCTCGTGGTAGCCGCCCACCCCGACGACGAGATGCTGGGCTGTGGCGCCTCGATCGCCAAGTGGACCGCGCAAGGGCACCAGGTCTCGATCGCGATCCTGGGCGAGGGGGCGACCTCGCGCTATTCCACGCGTCAGGCAGGCCTGGCCGCCACGGGCGCCGAGGAGATCTCGGACCTGCAACGGTGCGCCCGCGCGGCGGCCAAGGTGGTGGGCGTCACCGACGTCAGCTTCCACGGCCTGCCCGACAATCGCTTCGACTCGTTGCCCCTGCTCGACGTCGTGAAGGAGGTCGAGCGGCGCGTGGCCGAGCTCTCCCCCGAGCGCGTGGTCACGCACCACGGCTCGGATCTGAACGTCGATCACCGCGCCACCTACCACGCGGTGCTGACGGCCACCCGCCCCAAGCCGGGCCATCCCGTGAAGGAGGTGCTGGCCTTCGAGGTCGCCTCGTCGACGGAGTGGGGCTTCCAGACGATCGAGCCGACGTTCCGCGGCAACCACTTCGAGGACGTCACCACGACCATCGCGAAGAAGCTGGCCGCGCTGGAGCAGTACCCGTCGGAGATGTGCCCGTTCCCTCACCCCCGGTCGGCCGAGGCCGTGGCCGCCATCGCCCGCCGCTGGGGCAGCGTCGTCGGCTGCGAGGCGGCCGAGGCGTTCCAGCTGGTGAGGGGTATCCATTGAAACCCGATCGCGTGAGTGACGACGGGCTGCGCCCGGCGGCACTCGTCCGCGGGGGATTTAAAGGACCCTTTGAGGGTCCTTTTCACAATCGAAACCGGGGAGTCGACTCATGCACCTGAACATTGGGGGCCGGCGCGTCGGCCCGGGCGAGCCCGTCTTCGTCGTCGCCGAGATGTCGGCCAATCACAACCACGACTACCAGCAGGCGATGGCGATCCTTCGCGCCGCCAAGGACGCCGGCGCCGACGCCGTCAAGCTGCAGACGTACACGCCGGACACCATGACCATCAATCATGGTGGCGAAGGCTTCGTGGTCGGCAAGGGCACCCTGTGGGAGGGACGAAACCTTTACGACCTGTACACCGAGGCGTTCACGCCCTGGCAGTGGCAGAAGGACCTGCGCGACGAGGCCAAGCGCCTGGGGCTGGGCTTCTTCTCGACGGCGTTCGACGAGAGCGCCATCGACTTCCTGGAGGAGCTGGAGGTCCCCGTCCACAAGGTGGCCTCGTTCGAGATCGTCGAC
>Ga0105238_10008699_pt1 | contig 10155 bp, 9 predicted proteins | sample KBSC34metaG_FD_81526 | JGI IMG/M metagenome (GOLD analysis project Ga0105238, IMG submission 81526) | Corn rhizosphere microbial communities from Kellogg Biological Station, Michigan, USA - KBS C3-4 metaG | ecosystem: Host-associated > Plants > Roots > Rhizosphere > Soil | place: Michigan, USA...
CACGTTGCTGGTGGGCGCCGCCGACGATGAGCTGAGCGTGGCCCGACCGCTGCTGGCGCCCTTGGCCGATCCCCTGTTGCACTTCGGACCGGTCGGGGCGGGGACGGCCTACAAGCTGATGATCAACCTGGTCGGCGCCATCCAGATCGCGTCGGCGGCGGAGGGGATGGCGCTCGCCGAGCGGGCCGGGTTACCGCTCTCCACGGTCGTCGAAGCCATCGCTCTCGGTCAGGCGGCGAGCCCGCAGGTGGTCCGGAACACGCGTCGCATGGCCGCCGGCGATCACGAGCAGAACGTGCTCTTCACGCCCGCACTACGCCTCAAAGACATCGAGTACGCGCTCGCGCTGGGGCGTCGCCTGGGCCAGGAGACGCCCTTCGGCGACGTCGCGGGCCATTTGTTCCGGCGGCTCTGCGCCGAAGGCGACGCTCATGCGAACGAGAGCAATATTTTCGAGCTGCTGCGGTCCGCACGAGCCCGAACCTGACTGACCTCGCGGGCCCTTCCCGTCACCATGCGAGTGCCGGCCGGTCGATGTAACTTGTTGTGTCGGGCTTTGTTGACATGTCGGGAATCTCCGACATGATGGCCGGCATGCCAGACGTCGACGTGTTCTCCGCGCTCGCCAACCCCGTACGGCGCGAGATCCTCATGCGCCTGCGCACCGGACCCCAGGGGGCCAGCGAGCTCGCGCATGGGTTCGACATCGGCCGGCCGGCCGTCTCCGAGCACCTGCAGGTGCTGCGCAAGGCGCGCCTGATCCGCGAGCAGCCGCGGGGACGCGAGCGGTACTACCACCTCGATCCGCGTCCCCTGTCGAAGGTCCACGCCTGGATCGAGGCGTTCGACAAGTACTGGCAGAAGAGGCTGGCGGTCCTGGAAGAGGTGCTGAACGAGGAGGCGAAGAAGTCGTGACCGCGGCGGCCGTGATCCGCGCAGAGCGCGTCTATCCTCATCCGCCCGGTGCGATCTGGAAGGCCCTCACCGATCCGGAGCTGCACGCGCGCTGGTGGGCGGCCGGCGACGTGCGGCCGATCGTCGGCCACCGCTTCGAGCTCGACATGGGCAAGTGGGGCAAGCAGGCATGCCAGGTGCTGAACGTCGAGCCCGAGCGGCTCTTCCGATACCGGTTCGCCACCGGGAACCTCGACACGATCATCACCTGGGAGCTGGTGCCGGAGGGGCAGGGGACCCGCCTCCGGCTCACCCACGAGGGCTTCGATCTCGATTCGCCCCTGTCACGGCAGGCCTTCGAGGGGATGAAGGGGGGCTGGCCCAAGGTGTTGCAAAGGCTCGAGGCCGCGGCCGTCGGACCGGATTGACCTGATTGTCCCATCCCACGTTCTGAACGAGGAGGATCCAATGTCTGCCGTCGATCGTTTCGCGTGCATCACCGTCGCCGTGAAGGACCAGGACGAGGCGCTGCGGTGGTTCACGGAAAAGTTGGACTTCGTCAAGCGCGTCGATCAACCCGGGCCCGGCATCCGGTTTCTCACCGTGTCGCCCAGGAAGCAACCGGACCTGCAGGTCATCCTGGCCTCATGGTTCCCGGAGCACATCGGCAAGAATCCGACCGCGGTCCTTTACACGGGTGACTGCCGCCAGGCCTACGACGAGCTCAAGGGGCGCGGCGTGGAGTTCACCGAGGAGCCGCAGCCGAGGCCGTTCGGGCTGCAAGCCGTCTTCAAGGACCTTTGCGGGAACAGCTACGCCCTGGTTCAACCGGGCCCGTCGGCTGGGCCGTAGGCGCCCGGGCCTTTCGCCACACTCGGCAAGCGCATCTTCATGGCACATGTGGCCGGCGCCCCGGCGTTCCTCGACGGCCGGAGTCGACCCGTTGCGACGCCGTTGCGTCGGTCACTTGAAGGGGCGGCGGTCACCGTGGGAGGCTCGAGTCGACGTGTCGAGGAAACGCCGGCGGAAACAGGCGACGGCGGCGGCACCTGCGGCGGCTGCCGCCCACCTGCCGGGCGCCGCAGCCGCACCGCCCGCCCAGATCGAAGCCGCTCGCGCGCCCGCGCTCGCCAAGGAGCAATTCGTAGGGAGCGTGGTGTTCATGGGGGTGGTGCTGCTGGCCGCCATCTACGGGTTCGATCCCACGTGTGGTTGGTCGCGGCGCGGATGGTCGAGTGGGCGAACGCGGCGCTCGATCGCGGCGGCTCGGTGAGGGTGACCGCCCAGGTCGTCGACGCCGAGCACCGCCGCGGCAGCACGCGGGGCTTGCTTGGGAGGGCGTATCTCGCGGGGGTGCGGGTGAGCTCGCGTGACGCCGTCCGGCTCGACGACACCTTCGTGGGCCAAGCGGCGCTCCCTCGAGGGAGAGAGCGGCCGCGCAGCGGCGCGACCGTCACGCTGAGGCTGCACAGCGGCTTCCTGTCGATTCCGTGGGTCGACGAGCTCGAGTGGTCCGAGCAGTAGATCTGGCGAGTCTTCTTCAAGGACATGCTTGCCCGATCCGAGACCCCGTCGAGTCCGCCCTTCATTTCTTCGCGCGCCGAGCGCCGAGCGCCCGGTAGTCGATGTGATAGTCGATGATCTTCTTCATGATGGTCGGGTACGAGATCCCGAGCATGCGCGAGGCGGCGGTCCGGTTGCCGCGGGTGATCCGAAGCATCCAGGTGACGTACGCGCGCTCGATGTCCTGCAGAGTCGCGGGAGGAGCGTTCTCGTCCTGTTGAACGACGAAGACCCGCGAGCTCGGCGCGGACCGGGCGGCTTCCGGGGAGGCTTCATCGAGGGTGATGGCGCGCTCCGGTAGCGAGGGAACCATCTCGACGTCCGCCGGAAGCGTTGGTTGCTGCTCCTTCTCCATGGCTGTTCTCCCTTGGTTGAGGCCTCTTCCTCGCCGGCCGCGAGCTCCGCGCGGAACGGGTCAGTTGGCGTCGAGCTCTCGCTTCAAGAAGATCGCGCCGTCGGTGACGATCTTTTCACCCACGGTGAGGCCGCTGTAGACCGGAACGACGCCGTCCGCCTCGTCGCCGACCTGCACGCGCCTCGCGCGAAACACGTTGCCCTCGCTGGCGACGATCACCATCGCCTTGTCACCGTCGGTGAGCAGGGCCTTCATGGGGATGCCGAGGGGCGCCATCGTTCGCGTGGTGCGCAGCCGGACCGTGGCGAACATCTCGGGCTTGAGGCGGTGGTCCTGGTTGGACACCATGCAGCGGATCTTGAGGGTGCGACTGGCCGGATCGATCACGTCGCCGACGGCCGCCACCTGTCCGGCGAAGGTCACGCCGGGGTAGGCCGGGACGGTCACCTCCACGGCGTCACCGGCCTTCACCGCGCCGATCTCCGGCTCGTAGACGTCGGCCAGCACCCAGACCGTCGAAAGATCGCTGATGGTCATGAGCGGCGTGGCCTGGTCGGCGCGCACCTCCTGGCCCACCAGCACGTCCCGCGTGACGACCGTCCCCGCCACGCGAGCGCGCACGGCGGCGCTGACGGCCGGCTCGCGGGACGAGAGCCCGAGCGCCTGGAGCTGGGCCCGCGAACGGGCCACGTCCGAGCGAGTCTTGCGGAGGTCACCTTCGATCTGGGCGACGTCCTTCTCGGCGATGGCTCCGTCGGCGCGAAGACGCCGGGCCCGCTCCATCGCCTTCTCTCCCAAGGACAGGTCGGCCGAGGCCTTCTGGGCGTCGGCTTGCACCGATCCGACGCTGGGAGATGAGAGCTGCACCAGCGCCTGTCCGGCCCGGACCGTGTCGCCCACGCGCGCGGCGACGTGGACGACGCGGCCGTCGATCGGAGAGGCCACACGTTGCGTGTGGTCCTCGTCGAAGCCGACCCGCGCGGGGAAGGTCGGGGCCGAGCCCGCCGCCGCGGCCTTCACCGATTCGATCTTCACGAAAGAGAGCGGGGCGCGGCTCGGGTCGTAGTGGATGAAGTCCCGTTCGTCGGGCGCGGCGTGATCGACCTCGGCGGCGTGGCCTCCGCCGCAGGCCGGTAGGAGGAGGAGCAGCAGCGCCCCGCAGGCGACCCAGCGCGCGGCGCGAAACCCGAAAACCAGGACGGAGCGTCGAACCGTCACGGCGAGCGCGCTCACGGGTGAGCCTCCCCGGCGAGCGCCACGCCGGCCGCTCGGCGCAGCCGCGCGCGCTGGCGCCCCTCGCCGAACCAGCGGTCGGCCAGCTCGTAAAGCGTTGGCAGCAGCAACATGGTCAGCAACGTCGACGACATCAGCCCTCCGATGATTACGATCGCGAACGGGCGCTGCGTGTCAGAGCCGATGGCCCGCGACATGGCCGCCGGAAACAACCCGAGCGACGCCAGCAACGCCGTCATCAGCACCGGGCGAAGCCGCTGCGAGACAGCCCGCAGGATCGCCTCCTGACTGTCGGGTGAGTGGGCCTGCGCCTGGCGCACGTAGAGGATCAAGAGCACACCGTCCATGACCGCCACGCCGAACAAGGTGATGAAGCCGACCGCCGCCGAGACTGACAGCTCGGTGTGGGTCAAGTACAGCGCGAACACCCCGCCCACCGTCGCGAACGGCACGTCGAGGAGGACCACGATGGCCGGCAGGGCCGCCCGGAACGTCATGTAGAGCAGGAAGAAGATGACGACGATCGAGACCGGCACGATCACCGCCAGCCGCTTCATGGCCCTCCGCTGATTCTCGAACTCGCCCCCCCAGGTCAAGTAGTAACCCTCGGGCAACTTGACCTCGCGGGCGACGCGCGCCTGGGCCTCGTCCACGAACGAGCCCATGTCGCGGCCCTCGATGTTGCACTTGATGGCCAGGAACCGCCCGCCCTGCTCGCGGTTGATCTGGGTGCGTCCGGTGTCGAGGTGCACCTTGGCCAGCGAAGACAGGGGCAGCCGCGCCGCCGCGTCGGTGTCGCCGCCGCCCACCGGGACGTCGAGCCGGGCAACGGTGCCGGTGTCACCCTCGACGACGTCGGGCAGCTTCACGCGCACGCCGACCTTGCGCTCGCCCTCCCACATCTCCGTGGCCAGCTTGCCGCCGAAGCCGGCTTCGACCACGTCCTCGACGTCCCGCACCTGCAGGCCGTAGCGGGCGAGCGCCGCGCGATCGAGGTCGGCCACCACGTGCTCGGCACGGCCGGCCCTGTAGATCTCCACGTCGCGAGACCCGCGCGTCGCGGTCAGGATGCGCTGGACCTCCTCGAGGCGTTCGTGCATGAGGCCCAGGTCGTCGCCGTAGATCTTGACCACGACCTGCCCGCGGATCCCCGAGATCGACTCCTCGACGCGGTCCTTGATGGGCTGGCTGAAGTTGTACTGGACGCCGGGGGTCTTCTCGAGCTCGATCCGCATGGCGTCGACGATCTGCTCCTTGGTCCGGTGCCGGGCTCCCTTCGGCCACTCCGAGTCCGGCTTCATGATCACGAACGTCTCGGCCTGGTTCGGGGCCTCGTCGTCGGTTCCGTCCTCCGGGTGGCCCTGCTCGGTCAGCACGTCCTTCACCTCGGGGAACTTCAGCAGGGCGAGCCGCGTGTCGCGCAGCAGGTCCGCGCCTCGGTCCAGCGCGACGGCGCTCGGAGCGGTGACGGTGATGTGGATGTCGCCCTCGTTCATCTGCGGCAAGAACTCGGTCCCGAGCTTGGGGACGAGCGCCAGCGCCCCCGCCAGCACGAAAAGCCCGGCCACGCGGGTGGCGATGGGATAGTCGAGGGCCACCCGCAAGGCCCGCAGGTAGTGCGCGCGCAGCCACACCAGAAACCCCGGGTCCTTCTCCCTGACCTTGCGGTTCTTCAAGAGAACGGTGGTGAGCGCCGGGACGCAGAGGAGCGTGAAGAGGAGCGCGCCCACCAGGGCGAACGCGTAGGTCAGGGCGACGGGGCGGAAGATGCGCCCCTCGACCCGCTCCAGCGTGAAGATCGGCATCATCGCCGCCGCGATGATCGACATGGAGAACAACGTCGGACGGACCACCTCCTTGGCCGCGTGGGCCACCACCGCCGGCACGCGCTCGGGCTCCGGACGCTCCTCGGCCAGGTGACGGTAGACGTTCTCGACGAGGATCACCGCGCCGTCGAGCAGGATGCCGAAGTCGACCGCGCCCATCGACAGGAGGTTGGCGGGCACGCCGGCGTAGTAGAGGCCCACGAACGCGGTCAGGAGCGCGAGCGGCATCGTCACCGCCACGGCGAGCGAGCCGCTGAGGGCGCGCAGGAACAGCCACAGGACCAGCGACACCAGGATGGCGCCCTCCAGCATGTTGCGCCCGACGGTGTGCAGGGTCGTGTCGACGAGCCGCGTGCGATCGTAGAAGGACACGATGCGCATCCCCTTGGGAAGCACCTCGCGGTTGACCCGGTCGATGGCCTGGTGCACGGCCGTCAGGACGTCGCGCGGGTTCTCACCGCGCCGGAGGAGCACGGTGCCTTCGATCGAGTCGAGCTCGGCGCCGCGGGCGACGGCCCCGCGCGGCGGCGTGTAGGACTCGACCACGGTGGCGACGTTGCGGACCAGGACGGGCGTGCCGTGGTGGGTCCGGATGACGGTGTTCGCGATGTCCTCGGGGGACTTCAAGTTGCCGCGCGCGCGCACGACCAGCTCGGACTCACCGCGCTTCAGATAGCCGCCCGAGGTCGATCCGTTCGATTGATCGATCGCCTCGATCAGGTCGCGCAAGCCGAGGTCCATCTCCCGGAGCTTCCCGGGGTCCGCGAGCACGTGATACTCCTTGATGAACCCGCCGAAGCTCACGACGTCGGCGACGCCCGGCACGCCGCGTAGGTGCTTCGAGACGACCCACTCCTGCCAGGATCGGAGCTCGCTCGGGTTGTGGTGGTCGCTCTCCAGCGTGTACTGCAGGATCTGACCGACCGGCGTGTCGTTCGGACCGAGGGCGGGCGAGACGCCAGCCGGGACCTCCGCGTCGGGGAGGCGCTCGGCGACCTGCTGGCGCGCCCAGTAGATGTCAACGTCGTCCTCGAAGGTCAGGATCACCTGCGACAGCCCGAACGACGTGATCGATCGCTGCACCAGCACGCGCGGCGCACCCGTCAGCGCGCGCTCTACGGGGATGGTGACCTTCTTCTCGACCTCCTCGGCTGCCTGGCCGGGGTAGAGGCTGATCACCATGACCTGCACGTTGGTCACGTCGGGAAAGGCCTCGACCTTCAGCTTCGTGAACGTGTAGACGCCGAAGATGGCGAACGCCGCCGAGATGAGCAGGGCGAGGACGCGCCGGTGAACGGCAAAATCTATGAGTCGGTCCAGCATCGGGGTGACGCCCGGGTTCCAGAGGAACGCAACGCGTTCCTCTCTAGTGCCAGCAAGGGACATGCCTCGGCCGGAGCGCCCAGATCCGTCGTCGTGGCGCGCTCTTCGGCCCGGCGCGGACCGGGCCTACTGAAAACCTTCGAAGGGACCCGAAAGAAACTTTCTAGGGCGGCCTTCCCGTGGGCGCATGACCCCGGAGAGACGCCCCGGAGCTCAGCGCGTATGGCGCATCAGCACGGGCCAAGCGATGGCGGGATCCCCGGGATCGCCACCTCCGTCGCGCTTCGTGCACAGGATGACCTCGGCGCCGTCGCGGCAGGCTCCGTAGCGGGCACAGCCACTCGCGTCGGGCGCCGAGGGGGAGCCGGCGCATCCATCGATCTCGGCCCATTTGGCGAAGGTCCCCTCGGCGCCGAGGAACGTGAGGGGCATGCCGGGGACCAGCGTGGATGGACCGCCGTCGTAAGGCACCTTCTGATCGGCCGTGCCGCGGAACGAGATCTCCGTGATGCCTCGCCCCGGCTGACAATCGGCCACGTTCTCGCCGAGCAGATCGAAGGCCGCGGGCGCCACCGCCGCGTACACGTCGGCGGCGTGGCAGGCGACGAAGTGGGCCATGCCGCCGCCGGTCAACACGCCGACCGCATAGACGCGATCGAGATCCAGGCACACCGCCGCTCCAGCGTCCGCCACCAGCAACCGCGCGAAGCCGACGTCGTCGGCGTTGGCGACGCAGCAAGGACCGACGTTCCAGGCCGTCCCGGCGGGACCGCGCAGGCCGTCGGGGAACGCCATCACCACGCCCGCGGGATCCAGCACGGCGGGATAGGGAGACATGGCCCGTTCGCCGGCGCCGGTCGCCCCCACGCCGTGGAAGTCCACCACCAGCGGCATCGGTTTGATTCCGTCGAAGCCGGGCGGAACGTGCAGGACGTAGGTGCGGGACGCGGAGCCCACCTGCACCGTGCGGTTGAAGTCGCCGGGAGCCAGGGCGGCCTTCTCGCATCCGGGAGAGGCAACCCCGCCCTCGCCCTCGCCGCCGTCGGTCACGCTGTCGGCCGCGCCGTCGGCAGGTCCCCCCGTCACCGCGTGGAGGGCGGCGCGCGAGCAGCCGAGGCTCGTCATCGCGAGGGTCAGGCCCGCGGCGGCGAGCCGCAGGTCGCGCCGGTTCGCGATCAGCGCCAGCCCCCGAAGGTGAGGGTCGCTCCCAGAGTGGGGCGGCCCAAGGTGGCGATCGCCTCGTCCCCGACGTAGACCGCGACGTAGGGCTCGGCGACCTGGGCGTGCACGGCCAGCGCCACTTCGTAGCGCGAGAACGCCACCATCCGGACGCCGAGGCTCGCCTGCAGCAGCAGCGACCACTGGGCGACCGCGTGGCCCTTGGCGGGCGCCTCCGCTCGTCCGTCGACCGAGGTGTGCGACACGCCGGCCAGGAGAGCGACGGTCGGTCGCAGGCGCCGGGCCGACGGGCCACACGTGCACACGCCGGCCACCGCATGCTGCTCGGCGATCCGGGCGCTGCCCGTCGAGTTGCCCACCTCCGGGCGGCTCCCGAAGCCGGCGGCCTCGATCTGGAGCGCCACGGGTCCGGCGATGTCGCCGTTGACGCGGACGAGCGGCGCGATCGCCGGCCCGACGCCATCGAAGCTCGGGACGATCAACGCGGCGCCGAGCTCCAGGCCCAGCTGGAGCGAGCCCTCCGGGCGTGGGATCGGCGCGGGCGCCTTCCCGATGACTTCTTCGCTTCGGACGATCGGGGCAGAGGCGCGCGGTCCTGCGGCGTCGCCCGTCGTTTCGACGAGCCCGGCCTCGATCAGGCTCGAACGCAGGACCTCGACGGAGCGAATCGCCATCCGCACGAGGGCGCTCTCGACGCCGGCCTCGGCCACGACGTGGGTGACCTCGGCGCGATGGGGCTCTCGCCAGAACGTCCAGACGTCCACGGCGGCAGGCGCCCCGTTGTCGACGATGTCGAGCGCGCCGTCCACGTGTCGTGCCGCCGCGATCCGCTCGAGCCAGGCGTCCGAGCCGGAGCCGTCGGGCGGCCGGAGCGACGGCCGGGTGACGACCTCGACCGTGAGCCCGACCGACAGCAGCTCTCCGCGCAGGCGCGACAGCGCCTCGCTGGCCACGGGGGACGGGACCGCCGGTCTCACGATCATCACGATGGCCGCTCGAGCGGGCGCGGCCCACGACGACACGAACGCCGCCACGACGAGCGCCGGGATGCCGAGCCGCGCCCAGCGCGCGAGCCCGCGCCGACAGCGGGCACGACGAGGAGGGTCGCCGGTGGGCCTCGGACCTCGAATTTCAGGCCCGGCGCAGGCCCCCCCGTCGGTAGGGGCGCTCATGTGATCGCGAAGACCGAGGCGCGAGGCCCGAGGCGCGAGGCCCGAGGCCCGAGGAGGCCCGAGGCCCGAGGTCCGAGGCCCCTTCCGCGGGTCACGGCTCACGAGCCAGCGCCCGCGCCGCGGCAGCGTAGCTCGCGGTGGGAAAGCGGACCAGGTACTCGCGCGCGATCCGTCGCGCCTTCGCCCGGTCTCCTTCGTCACGCGTCAGGATCATCTTTCGGCCCATCGCCAGGGCCGCGTACGGTCCGTCGGGAGCCTGCCCCAGGTACTGGTCGTAGAAGGCCATGGCGCGGGCCGCCTCACCGTCGCGCAGCTCCGCGACCCGGCCGAGCAGGAAGACCGCGTCGAGGGACCGCGGAGAATTGGGAAATCGCCGCCGTTGCGCCAGGAGCGCGGCGCTCGCCAGGTCGACCCGGTGGCTGTAGCGGGCGGCGTCGGCCAGCGCGAAGAGATCTTCGCTGGGCGCTTGCTCGAGCGTCGCCTCCACGCCCCGGCGCTCGGCGTCCGCCAGGATGCGATCCCATTGACCCGCGGCGAGCAGGGCCGGCCAGGGACGCGCGGCGGCGCGCCGGGCGCCGGCGACGGTCGGCTCACCGCCGCTGTCCGGCTG
>Ga0105238_10008700_pt1 | contig 10155 bp, 7 predicted proteins | sample KBSC34metaG_FD_81526 | JGI IMG/M metagenome (GOLD analysis project Ga0105238, IMG submission 81526) | Corn rhizosphere microbial communities from Kellogg Biological Station, Michigan, USA - KBS C3-4 metaG | ecosystem: Host-associated > Plants > Roots > Rhizosphere > Soil | place: Michigan, USA...
GACCACCACCAGCCGCGCGCCGCGCTGCTTCAGCCGCTTGAGCCGGCCGGGCATGCCAGGGGCGCCGAACATGCTGCCATGCGAGACCATAGGGTTTGCGCCGAAGATCAGGAAGAATTCAGTGCGATCCACATCCGGCACGGGAACATTGCCGATATTCCCGTAGAGAAATGCGTCGACCATGTTACGTGCGAAATTGTCGATCGCCGCCGCGCCGGTAAGGAGCGCCGGCATTACGCCGAGCAGCGGTCCGCTGACCATCTGCAACGCCGCCACGTGCGCAGTGGGGTTGCCAAGATAAAGTCCCAGCGCCTGCTGGCCATGCTCGGCGAACACTTGCTTCAGCCCGGCGGCCGCATAGTCCAGCGCTTCTTCCCAGCTCGCCTCGCGGAAGCCCCCGCTCTCGCGGATCAGTGGCTTGCGCAACCGGTCCGGGTCCTCACGCAGCGCCTTGATGGCCTGCGACTTGGGGCAGACATAGCCCTGGCTCGATGGATGGTCTGGATCGCCGAATACCCGGCCCACCTCGCCGCTGTCCTGGTCGGCTTCGATCACCAGTCCGCAACTGGCCTCGCAAGTCGGGCAGATTCGTGGGAATTTCTGCAGGGCCATAGACTATCTCCGGATGCGGCTTATGGGCCGAAGTCCGGCCGGCCGCCCCGTCCATTTGAATTAGGCGGGATGGTCGGACCACAGGGCCGTCGGTCATGACCATGTCATGGCGCGCTCAGGCTCACTTCCTTCCGGCATCAAGGGCAAAGGCCATGACATAATCGCCGGGCACGGTGTTGAGCCCGCCATGGCCGCCGGCTGCTACGACGACGATCTGCCGCCCTGTCCGACCCGAAATATAGGTCATCGGAGTCGCCTGCCCGCCGGCCGGCAGGCGAGCTCGCCACAATTCGTGCCCGGTCTGTGTGTCGAACGCGCGGATATAGCGATCCTGGGCGGCAGCAATCAGCGTGACGCCGCTGCCCAGAGTAAGGGGTCCGCCGGCGCTTGGCACGCCAATCGGCAATGGCAAACCAATACGCAAACCGAACGGGCCGGTATCCCGCGAGGTGCCGAATGGCTGCTGCCAAAGGATCCGTCGGGTGCCGAGATCGATCGCGGTGAGCTGCCCCCATGGCGGCGCGATACAGGGGATGTTCAGCGGGGACAGGAATGGCGTTGCCTGCGCGGCGAAGGGCGTGCCGACTTGCGGAAGTCCAGCCATGGCGCCGCTCGCTTTCTCCGGCGTGCCCCGGGCGGCGTCGCTCGCGCCCCGGCTATTCGGCGGCGTGCCCAACCCCGCGCGATCAGCTTGTGCCCGTGGGATGAGCCGCGTGACGAACGGCGAGTCCACGCTGTTGACGATGAGCAGATGACGGGCCGTATCAATCGAACCCCCTCCCCAGCTCACCACTCCGGCGCTTCCCGGGAATGAGAGACTTCCCTGCACCGAAGGGGGCGTCAATGGCCCGTCATAGCGCAACTGACGAAACCGGATACGGCAGGCGAGCTGGTCGATCGGGGTGATCCCCCAGGCGGACGCCTCTGTGAGGGGGGCCGGCAGCAGGCTCGGCATTCCGATAGAATAAGGCTGAGTCCGTGCGGTGAAATCGCCCGCCGCGGCTCCGGCCGGCGCCGGGCGTTCACCAACGGGCGTCAGAGGCTTGCCGGTCCGCCGGTCGAGCACGAACAGTTCGCCCCGTTTGGTCGGCTGAACCAGCGCCGGGACGAGGCCATGCGTCGTCCGCATCTCGAACAGCGAGGGTTGCGCTGGAATGTCCTGATCCCACAGGTCGTGATGCGTGGTCTGAAAGCTCCAGCGTAACCTGCCCGTCGCAAGATCCAACGCGACGAGCGCGCTGCCGAACCTCTCCATTGCCGGCGTGCGATAGCCGCCGAAGAAATCCGGTGTCGGGTTGCCGAGCGGAACATAAACCAGACCGAGCGCCGGATCGGCGGTGAGCGGAGCCCAGGCATTGGGCGTGCCGCGCGTGAAAGCCTTGTTCTTGGTTCCGTCGGGCTGCCCCAGATCCCAGGCCCAGTCCAGTTTGCCCGTCTTCGCGTCGAACGCCCGGATGACGCCTGACGGCTCGCCAACTTCCGCTCCATCCATGACATTCGCACCGATGACGATCCGGTCGCCGATGACGAGCGGCCCGGAGGTGCTGTGATAATAGCCCGGTCGGACCCGCCCGAGCCCCTGGCGCAGATCGACGATCCCGGCGGTGCCGAAACCGGGACAAGGCCTGCCGGTCGCGGCATCGACAGCGACAAGCCTGCCATCGATCATCGGCGCGATGACGCGTTCGACACAGGGGCCTGCCCGTGCTGACGGATCGCGATAATAGGCGACGGAGCGACAGGCGCGCAGCGGGATCCAGTCGAGAGCGGGTTTGGGATCGTAGGCCCACAGCCGCTTGCCCGTATCGGCATCGATCGCATGGACCTGCGAATGCGCCGTGCACAAGAAAAGGCGATTGCCGATCTTAAGCGGCGTGTCCTCGAACGTCCACGCGGTCATCGCGTCGGCCGGCCCCGGCATATCGCCGGTGCGGTAGATCCACAGCGGTTTCAAGCTTACCACATTGGCCGGCGTGATCTGGGTGAGACCGGTGTGGCGCGTTCCCGCGAGGTCGCCGGCATAGGTCGCCCAGTCGGTGCCAGGGCGGATCGGCGGTATAGGAACGGGACCGCCACGCGTGGGACCCGAAACAGCCAGCAAATAAGCTGCAGCGCCGATGGCCGCGGCAAGAGCGATTGCTGTGCCATAAGTTCTCAGCAGGCCGGCGCGACGAGACAGAATGCCGAGAAGAAGGCCCAAGCCGACGACGAGCGGCGCGGCCAGCCTTGCGAACATGCCCCAGAAATCCGCGCCCACCTCATGCCAGGCCCAGAGGGACGTTCCGGCGAGAAATGCGGCGTAGAGCCAGTAACCCAGTCGCGGACGCAGGAACATGCAGGCCGAGGCTGCGGTCAGGATGACGCCAGACATGAGATAGTAAGCGGAGCCGCCCAACATCATCAGCTGGGCACCGCCCCAGGTGAGGACCACCCCGGTCAGCAGCAGAAATGCCATGGCTGCCCATGGTCGTCCTCGCGCCGGTCGCACGTCGGATGATGACACCTTTGCCCCCTCTCATGCCGCCGGGCCGGGCAGGGCTCCGGCGCTGCTTCGCCGGTTCGGTCAGATGCCGCCCATGCAGATGTACTTGATCTCGAGATAGTCTTCGATTCCGTACTTCGATCCTTCGCGACCGAGCCCGCTTTCCTTGACCCCACCAAAGGGGGCAACCTCCGTGGAAATGATGCCGGTATTGACGCCCACGATGCCGTATTCCAGGGCCTCGGCGACCCGCCAGACCTTGCCGAGATCGCGCGCATAGAAATACGATGCGAGCCCGAAGCAGGTATCGTTGGCGAGGGAAACGACCTCCTCCTCGGTCTTGAAGCGGAAAACCGGCGCTAGTGGTGCGAAGGTCTCGTCCTCGGCGACGAGCATATCGCGCGTCGCGCCGGTCACCAGTGTCGGCTCGAAGAAGTTGCCGCCGAGGGCGGAGCGCCTGCCCCCGGTCATCAGCCGAGCACCCTTGGCGAGTGCGTCGGCGACGTGGGCTTCGATCTTCTCGAGCGCGGCCTGATTGATGAGCGGGCCGATCTGCGTGTCAGGGATGGTCCCGTCGCCGACACGCAACGCTGCAATCGCTTGGGCGAACTTTTCGACGAAGGCGTCGTGTATGGCGTCCTGCACATAGATCCGGTTGGCACAGACGCAGGTCTGCCCGGCGTTCCGGAACTTGGAAAGCATGGCGCCCGCCACCGCCGCATCGAGGTCGGCATCATCGAACACGATGAAGGGCGCGTTGCCGCCCAGTTCCAAGCTGAGCTTGGTGATGTGACGTGCCGCCTGTTCCATCAGCTTACGGCCGATCTCGGTCGAGCCGGTGAAACTGATCTTGCGGACGGCCGGGCTCGTGCAGAAAGCGTCGCTGATTTCGCCCGCACCGCCGGTGACGCAGGACAGGATGCCGGGAGGTATGCCGGCTTCTTCGGCAAGACGGCAGAGCGCGAAGGCGGTGAGCGGCGTCGCGCTGGCCGGCTTGATGATCATCGGGCAGCCGGCGGCAAGCGCGGGACCTGCCTTGCGCGTGATCATGGCGGCCGGGAAGTTCCAGGGCGTGATGGCAGCGGTCACACCGATCGGTTGCTTGATGACAACCAGCCGCATCGACTTGTCATGCGCGGGGATGACATCGCCGTAAATCCGCTTCCCCTCTTCGGCGAACCATTCGATGTAGCTTGCCGCGTAAGTGATCTCGCCGCGTGCCTCGGCAATCGGCTTACCCTGTTCGGCAGTCATGATCGCCGCGAGATCATCGGCGTTGGCCATTATGAGATCGAACCATTTGCGCAGGACCGTTGCACGCTGTTTGGCGGTCCGCCCTGCCCAGTCCGGCATCGCGGCTTCCGCGGCCGTCACGGCCTGGACGACCGCGTCACGTCCGAGCCAGGGAACCTGCGCGATTTCCTCCCCTGTTGCCGGGTTGCGGACGGAAATATTGCGATTGTCCGTGACCCATTGCCCCCCGATCAGACAGCGGGTTTCGAACAATTCGGGACGTTTCAGCTTTATCGCTACCATCATGATTCCTGTGAGTGGCACAGCGAGATTAGTAAGGTGGCCGGGCGCCTTCCTCGTCCGATCGGATAGTGTTCGCGCGGGACAGATATGATGAGAAGCGCGATGCAGCTTGGCTGACGGCATGGTGCATCTGGATGAATTCGCGCGACGTGTCGGTCCCAGTCGGCTGAAAGCCGGGAGTAGTGCAATGAAGGCCCGCCGTCCGAAGCTCGAATTCTCCGCCACGCCAGCGCACTGGTGCCATACGCCCGAGTTCGCACAGGGGATGAACGCGGCATCGCTCTGGATTCCGCATCTCGAGCGCTTCCTGAACCGGGTGGTGGCGAAAGCCCTTACGACCCTCGATCCCGCCGCGCCGGGCACGACACTTCTCAAAGCGGATGGTCGGTCCTTCCTCCAACAGGAATCAAATCATTACGCGCTCCATGACGCGTTCAACACGATCCTGCCGCGGAACGGATACGATACCGAAGCACTCGAAGCCCATTTCGCAGCCGAGTTCGAGCGCCTGTTCCAAACCAAGTCGCTTGGTTTTCTCACGGCCTACTGCGAGGGTTTTGAGACCATGGGACCTCCCCACGCGCTGGTCTGGCTGGACGAGATTGAAGGGTTGCTCGCCGGCTCCCGGCCTGAAGTGATCGACTTGTGGAAATGGCACCTGATGGAGGAATACGAGCATCGCACCGTGTGCCACGATATCTTCCACGCGGTTCATGGCGGCTATTTCATGCGTCTCTACGGCTTCTTTTATCAACTTTGGCACCTGCGCGGCTTCACCCGGCAGGCGCTGCAGATGTTACGGCAGAAGGACAGCGAGGCGCTCACACCAGCGCAAGTGGCCGCGTCGAGACGCCGCGAGAAAGCGGTTAACCGAACGATCGGAAAGCTGGTCCTCCCCCGGCTGCTCAAGGTGCTGTCGCCCTGGTACAATCCGCACCGAAGCCCGGAACCAAAGGCCTATCGCAGCTATATGGCGCATGTCGAAAGCCGGTTGGCGTGACGCCCCCGGACCGGCCGGCGGCGCGGCCCTTCGCCGTACATGTGCCCGACGAGGTCCTGGCCGACCTCGCCGACCGCCTACGCCGTGCGCGTCTGCCGAACGAGCAGGCAGGTCCCGATTGGGCGACCGGTACGCCACTCTCCTATGCGCGCCGTCTGCGCGACTACTGGCTCGACAGGTTCGACTGGCGTCTCTGGGAGGAGCGGATCAACCGGTTCGACCAGCAGATCATTGATGTCGACGGCCATGACATACACGTCATCATCGAACGCGGCTCAGGAACGACGCCGCTGCCCCTTCTGCTCACCAGTGGATGGCCGGGTTCCTTCCTCGAATTCATTGACGTGATCGATCGCCTTGCCCATCCGGAACGCTGGGGTGGAGATGCGGAAGACGGCTTTACCGTCGTGCTGCCGAGCCTGCCGGGTTACGGCTTCTCGCCGGCGCCCGCCGCCCCCATGAGACCGGAAGATATTGCCGCCCTTTGGTCGCGACTAAGCGAGTTGCTGGGTTACGATCGCTACGGTGCATATGGCAGCGATTGGGGAAGTCTGGTTACGGCCAGCCTTGCCCTCCGTCATCCTGAAAGGCTGGCCGCGATCCTGATCACCTCGGCGGGTCTGATGCCTGCGGTAGGCGCGAACGGTGCCGCGCCGCCAACACCAGAGGAACAGGCGTGGATGGCAGCCGCGGAACGGCGATTACGGGCGGAAAGCGGATATCAGGTCGTACAGGGCACCAAGCCGCAATCGCTTTCTTACGGGCATACCGATTCTCCCCTCGCTCTGGCCTGCTGGATCGCTGAGAAGTTCCACGGCTGGACGACGCCGGGAAGCCTGGACGACCCGGCTATCCCGATGGACGCGTTGCTGGCGAACGTGATGCTCTACTGGATCAACGGATCACTCGCACCGATGTGGCTCTACTTGTTCCTTGGCGACTTCATGCCGCAGCCTGTGGGCACGCGCGTCTCTACCCCGGCCGGTTTCCTGCTTGCGGCGCAAGATCTGTCCGTTCCTCCGCCCCGGTCCTGGCTGGAGCGCACCTTCGACGTCGCGAGGTTCACGGTCTCTTCGGAGATCGGGCACTTCCCCGGGTACGAAAATCCAGACGTCCTGATCGGCGAGATTCGGGCTTTCTTCAAGCCATTCCGCGGGCAGTAGACCCCCTGCCCGTTTCGTTGTTCCTTGGCTCATCGACGAAACCAAGCTCGATCATGATGCCGTTAGGATCGTGGACGATGAGTTGGCGGATACCGAACTCTTCGAATATCCGCCGCTCGAACGGCACGCCGGCTGCCGCCAGCCGCGCTTCCGCAGAGAGCATGTCTTGGCAGGCGAAGGCAACGTGGTCGAGCGCGGGCGCACAGGGAGCGTCGGTACCCCCCTCCTCCCGCCGCACGAGGTGCACCACCGGGGTGCCGCCAGCATAGAGCCATGCGGCAATCGGCGGATCATGGCACTCGCCCGGTGTCGGGCCCGCTCTCAACCCGAGGGCATCGGTAAAGAACGCGAGCGTCTCAATGAAGCGCGATGTCCCGATGTTGATATGATCGAGAGCGCACACCCCCACCGTCCCATGCTCCGTCATTCGGTGCGGCCGCCGGTCATTTAGGCCGTCCTCCCGTCAGTCGGCGCCGAGCTGACAGCCGCGTACCAGCCGTCCGGGCAACGCGCCGGTCGGTTCGCCGTGCTCGAACGTGGTCACGCCCCGCTTGATCGTCAGGCGATAGCCGCGCGCCTGCTGGATCAGCCTCATGCCTCCCGCCGGAAGGTCGTGAATCGGCTCCGGAGGCGGTAGCTCCAGTGCGTCCAGATCGATCAGGTTGATGTCGGCGAGTTGGCCCGGCAACAACGCTCCGCGGTCGTGCCATCCGACTTGCTTCGCGTTGCGCTGGCTATAGCCATGCACCACTGCCTCGATCGGGATCGACCGCCCCGATCGGTTGCCCTTCGGCCAGAAGGAGAGAGCGGTGGTGGGGAAGCTTGCGTCACAGATGGCACCACAATGCGCGCCGCCATCAGACAGTCCGAACAGCGCGAAATCGGCGCTCATCATCTCATGCACATCGTCGAGATTGCCGTGCGCATAGTTCAGGGAGGGCATATAGAGGAGGCGCTGGCCGCCTTCCTCCAGCATGACGTCGAGCGTATGTTCGGCCGGGTCGCGGCCAGCTTTCTCGGCTTCTGCCGCCAATGACCGGTCTGGTGCCGGCTCGTAATCGACCGGATCGTCCATACGAAACAGACGATCGTAGCAGTTCGCCATTACGGCGGCGAAAGGATGGTCGTTCGGCTCTTTCACCTCGCGCAAGAGGCGTTCGCGCATCGCCGGGTTCCGTATCTGGGGGAGACGGGCCTCAAAAGGCAGGTCCGCAATCTCGCGCCAGGCCGAGGTAAACGCAAAGGGATTGCTCGATGTGCGCAGGCCCACGATCGCACCGATACCCCGAGCCGCCACCTGGGCACGGACATCGAGCCCGCGGGCGCGCAGCCCGGCGATCCGCTCGTACATCCAGCGCCAGCGATCGGGCAGATGGCCGACCTGCTGCACCGTCAGCGACAACGGCCGCCCCGACAAGGCCGCGATCTTCTCGATCAGCCTGAATTCGGACGTTGCGAAATCCTCATCGGCCAGCAGATAGGCGTCCGAGATGAGTTGGATCACGCCCTTCCCGGCAAGACCGATCGCCCGGGCGATTGCGAGCAGTTCTTCCTCGGGCGCCCGCATGGTTGGGATCGGGAGGCCGGCGCGGGTCCGGTGGACCATCGTGCGCGAGGTGGAGAAGCCGAGCGCACCCGCCGCGATCGCATCGACCGTCAGCGCTGCCATCCGGTCCATCTCGTTGCGTGTCGGGACCTCAGCGGCATCGGCGCCGCGATCCCCCATGACATAGGCACGCAGAGGAGCATGCGGCACATGCGCCCCAACATCGATCGTGTAACGGCGGCGCGACAGCGCGTCGAGGTAGCCCGGAAAGCCCTGCCAATCCCAGCTCAGCCCCTCGGCAAGCGCGGTGCCCGGAATATCCTCGACCCCCTCGAGCAGATCGATCAACCAGTCATGCCGGTCGGGGCGCGCCGGCGCGAACCCGACGCCGCAATTGCCGAAAGCCACGCTTGTCACGCCATGCAGGCTGGAGGGCATCAGCAGCGAATCCCAGCTCGCCTGCCCGTCATAATGGGTATGGATGTCGACGAAGCCGGGGGTCACGAGCAGACCGCTGGCGTCGATCACCCGTGACGCTTCCGCGTCGACGGCCCCGACTGCGACGATATGCTCGCCGCTGATGCCGACGTCGCCGATGACAGGCGGAGCGCCTGTGCCGTCGATAAGACGGCCGCCTGTAATCTTAAGGTCAAGCATGATCGTTCACTTGTGCGAGCCGGGGCGCGGCAGCCGTCCCGCCCTCGGAGAGTCCCGGCTGGCCCTTGAGGCTGATGCGATAGTTCAACCGGCGGCAGCCGGGTGCGTCGCTATAGTCGATCGGGGTCGCGCGATGCATCACGCTCAGATTGTCCCAGATCAGTATGTCACCAGGCATGAGCTTGTAGTCGGCGCAGAAGCGCGGCTGCGTGGCGTGGCGTCGAAGATCGAGAATGAGCGCGCGGCCCTCCTCGGTCGACAGGCCCTCGACCGCGAAGGCGGACCCGCCGAGACCGTAGAGCGCCTTTCGCCCGTCAAGCGGATGCACCTGCACAAGCGGATGCGTGACCGGGTCCAGGCGGACGATCGTCCGCCGTATCTCATCGGGCACGTCCTCCGGGCGGGTAATATGCTCGTCCGGCAACATCTCGGCTGCGGCGGTGGCATGGCGGGTGCGCAGCGTATCATAGCGCCGCCGATCCGCTTTGGGCAGATCGTCATAGGCGGCCACCAGATCGGCGAAACGCGTCGTCCCGTCGCGCTCGGGCGACTCGATCCCGTAAAGCATCGTGACACTGGCGGCCTCTTCCTCGTAGGAGCTGTCACAATGCCAGTGATTGGCGACATTGCGAAGGAACGCGGGCGTCGCGGCCTTGTTGGACTGCACGATGATTTCCGGATGCTCGTCGAGGACGTTGCGGCGGGCGATCAGCTGGATCGGGCGACCCCAGCGACGTGCAAAACCGACATAGTCGTCATTGCTGAGTTGCTGTCCCGGCAGGACGATGAATCGGTGAAGATGCAGCGCCTCGCATAGGTCCCGCATGTCGTCATCGTCGGTGCGGCGCACGTCCAGGCCTCCGATCGAGGCCCCGAAGTGACCGGGCAGGCGGACCATCTGCAGCCTCATTCCCATATCTCCTCTGCCAAAGAAGGACGTCCGAACGCCCGTCTTCCTAGCGCGTTCGCGCGGGATCGCTGCGTCCAACCGGACTATCGGCCCAGCCACTGCCTCCAGCCTTAGTCCAATGGGACGAAGGCGTGGGGCTGGTGTGGTGGGAGGTAGGGGGTGGGTGGGTGTGTTGGCGGGGAAGAGGAGGCTGGGAGTGTCGAGCGGCGGATCGGGAGATATACTGATCAAGGGCGGGACGGTGGTTGA
>Ga0105238_10008701_pt1 | contig 10154 bp, 4 predicted proteins | sample KBSC34metaG_FD_81526 | JGI IMG/M metagenome (GOLD analysis project Ga0105238, IMG submission 81526) | Corn rhizosphere microbial communities from Kellogg Biological Station, Michigan, USA - KBS C3-4 metaG | ecosystem: Host-associated > Plants > Roots > Rhizosphere > Soil | place: Michigan, USA...
AGGGGTGCCGCGGAAGCGTAGGGCAGAGGTTTGTCCTCTGCTCGCGCCAAACAGCAGCAATGGCACGAACAATGGGAGGACAGAGATGAGATCGAGGACAACAGGAGTGCCCGCGGGAGCCGCGGTCGGAGTGGCGATGTCGTTGGCGTTGATGGGATGCGGTCAGGCACCGGAGACCGGCATCGCCGAGCGGACGTCGGCGATTGTGAGCACGGCAGGTCTGCAGTTGAAGGTGCAGACCGCCACCTGCGTGGCGAATCAAGCGCAGGACTACTTCCAGATCACGAACACCGGGTCGACGGCCGTGAAGCTGTCGGACATCAAGGTGAAATACTGGGTCGACGACACCACCGGTCAGACCGTCGTCCCTCAGATCAGCTACGGCGGATGCGCCTCGGGCGCGGGCGGCAACCCCAGCTGTGCCCACCCCGTCACCGGCGTCACTGCGGCGGCGGCCTCCTTCAGCCCTGCGTGCGGTCCCGATGCCACTCACCAGGCGAACTGGGAGATCACCGTCTCGACGTCGGACGCCACGATGCTGCCGGCCGGCGCGACCTGGGCGAACATCCAGACGGCGGTCCACCTGGCCAACTACGCCAACTTCACGCCGGGCACCGGCAAGTGGTTCAGCCCCTGCGTCTCACCGACCAGCTACGTAGCTGACGCCCACTTCTCCGTCTACTACCAGGGGAACCTGATCTTCTCGAATGGCATCGGCGGTCCCGATTGCCGCGCGCCTCACGGCACGCAGCCGATCACCACGTACACGCCGCCGCCGGTCTCACCGGTGGTCGGTCCGGCCCCCGCCACGACCGTCATCTCACTTTCCGTGGGCCTGCCGCTGCGCAATCTGGCGACTCTGCAGTCCTTCATCGCGCAGGCGTCGGATCCGACGAACACCGCGACCTATCGGCAGTACATGAGCGCGGCGACCTTGCTGGCGAACAACTCGCCCACCCAGGCCGACTACGACACCGTCGTCGCCTGGGCCCAGGGGCGTGGCTTCAAGGTCGGCACCTTCGCGAACCGGGTCGGCCTCGACGTGACCGGCACCGTCGCGCAGATCGAGCAGGCGTTCTACGCCAACGTGATCCTGGCGACCCGTCCCGACGGGACCCAGTTCTACCGCCTCGATCGGCAGCCCTCCGTCGACCTCGGCGTGCAGCTGCTCGGCGTGTCGGGCCTGGACAACTACGTGGTGCCGCATCCGCTGGCGGGCACGGCGCCCATCCCTGGCACGTATCAGTCGAGCGATCTGCGCGGCGCTTACGCGGCGGGGCCGGCGTGCAATGGCCTCACCGGCGCTGGTCAATCGATCGGCGTCTTTCAGCTCACCGGCTTCAGCCTCGGCGACATCACGACTTATGAGGCCAACACCGGGCTGGTGGGAGTGCCCGCGGTGCAGATCCTGACCGCGAATGATCCGACCGGCCTGGCCCCGAACGTCGCTCCACCGCTCGCCGCCACCGGAAATCTCGAGAACTGGGAGGTCGATCTCGACATCGAGGCGGCCCTGGCGATGGCGCCAGGGGCGCAGGTCGTGGTCTTCGAGGGAACGAACTCCGACTCGATCCTGACGGTGATGACGAACAACTCCAACGTCCGCCAGATCTCGTCGTCGTGGGGTGGCGGCTCCAGCGCTCTCACGCCGCAGCTGTTCACCATCCTGGCGGCGCAGGGCCAGACCTTCTTTCAGGCTTCCGGCGACTCGGGGGCTTACCAGCCGGCCGTGCCGGCCTGTCCGGCGGCGATCCAGGCACAGATCACGGCGGGGACGGTCGTGGGACCGGAGACGGTCGTCGCTGACTTCCGTTCTCAGCCCTACGTGACGGTGGTCGGCGGCACGCGACTGACGACCTCCCTCGGCGCGTGGTTCAACGATGTCACCTGGTCGGGCAGCGGCGGCGGCATCCTGCCCGGGGTGGCGCAGCCCAGCTACCAGGCGAACGCCAACCCGGCCAACGCCGAGCTGTCTGCGGTCAACCGCAACTTGCCCGACGTCGCGATGCCGGCGGCCTCGGTCTACATCGTCACCAGCAACTGCAACGGTGTCGATTCGCCCGGCTTCACTGGCCAGGTGATCAACAAGGTGGCGGTCCCCGCCTGTCCGGCTGCTCAACTGACCGGCGGGATCCAGCGCGCGGTGGGTGGCACCAGCGCGGCCGCGCCGATGTGGGCCGGCTTCATGGCGCTGGTCAACCAGAGCGGCGCCAACGCGGGGTTGGGCCCGATCGGCTTCGCGAACCCGGCCATCTACCAGATCGGCCGCGATCCGGCGCGGTACCCGACGTCGTTCCACGACGTCATCGCACCGGGCTCGACGGCGAACACGTGCGGCTTTGCCTACAACGCCGCAGCTGGTTACGACCTGACCACCGGCTGGGGAACGCCCCAGTGTGGCCTCATCGCCCAGCTGAACCAGCGCCCCGCCGCCTCTGTCGGGGTATCGGGCACCACGACGGGCGGCCCGTTCATCTGCGTGAACGGTCAGGGATTCACGCCGGGAGGCACCGTCACGGTGCAATACTCCGGCGTTCCCGAGGTGGCGGGCGGCCTGAAGGTCGTCACCACCACGCAGACTGTCGGAACCACCGGCACCTTGTCGTTGAAGGACAACGAGAAGCTGTTCGTGCGGCAGTCGGTCGCCGCCGGTATCCCCGCCTGCACGCCGCAGGAGATCGCCTCCGGCGTGGTGAGCGTGAACATCGTCGACAACACCACCGGGCTGTCGGCGACGACCACCATGCCGGCCAGCTACTGGTGCGGGATCAATCAAACGACGCCGTTCGGCGGGGGATGCAACATCCCGGGCGTGACGATCGAGTACAGTCAGTACGCGTCGTGCACGCACGTGCTGCTGAATCCGGGCGTGGCCAGCGTCGATCCGAACGGCGCCTACGTCGTGTTCCAGGTCGGTCGGATCAACAACCAGTCGTCGCAGCCGTTCGACTGGGTTCCGAACCGCAGCTACGTGCAGCAGGCGACGAAGGACTTCGTCGACTCGACTCTGCGCATCTACGACCGGATCTTCGGGCCTTTTGCGGCGGCCCCCGCCACCTTCGGTCCGGGCGTCGACGCGGGATTCCAGACCCCCGAAGACATGTCCGTGGTCGTCACCACCACCAGCACCGACGGCGCCATCGACTCGAGCGCGACGTCTTACAGCCTGATCTATGACGAACAGGCGACCGACCCGCCGGTCACCTTCGTCAAGACCAACGCGAGCCAGACCAGCTGGCCGGTTCAGCAGGATTGCTGCTCGATCGGTCTCGCCATCTGCCAGTGACCTGAGATGACTCGACGCCGCGGGGCCTCGGCTCCGCGGCGTTTTCTATTTGTGCGTCCCGGCAAGCCCCGATTTACGCGGCGGCCCTGCTGGCGATACGCTCTTCGAACATGCCGGCGCTCACGCGACATCAAACAGCCGTCACCTGGTTGCTGGCGCTCTCCATCGGTAGCGCCCTACCCGCCTGCAGCAGCACCGGCGGAGCAGGGAGCGGGACCGGGGGCAACGCACAGTCCGGCGGGGTGAGCGGCAGCGGCGGCAGTAGCGGCAGTGGGGGCTCGACGAGCCCGGTGGCCACCGGGGGGGCGACGGCGACCGGAGGAGCGACAGCCACCGGCGGCACGGCGAGCTCGGGCGGCGCCTCGGGCACGGGCGGCTCGAGGGGCAGCGGTGGCGCGACGGCGACCGGCGCGGGCGGGACGGTCGGCTCCGGAGGGTTGCCTGGGTCTGGCGGGTCCGCGGGCCGGGGTGGCAATCCGTCCATCGGAGGCGCGACAGGCTCCGGGGGAACCGAGGCGGGCGGCAAGTCGGGGTCCGGAGGAACGGGCGCCGGTGGGAAGCCGGGGACCGGCGGAGCGACGGCGAGCGGCGGCAATACCGGAAACCAAGACGCCGCCATGCCGGACGCGGGCACCGACGCAGGCGCCACCTTCGAGCCCTGCCCCAGCACCGGAGATCCCTGCAAGGTGCTTCCCCTCGGTGATTCGATCACCCTGGGCACGAACTACGGCGGTGGCTACCGCATCAAGCTGTTCAGCCATGCGGTCACTGACCAGAAGAAGATCACGTTCGTCGGTTCCGACACCGCGAATCCTCCTTCCGCGAGCGCGCTCTCTGCGCTGGGCAGCGCCAGCGCGAGCTTCGTCAACAAGCACGAAGGTCACTACGCGTGGACCATCCAGCAAGATGACGACATCGTGACCGGGGTCTCCACGGGCAGTCAGGACGGCGTCAACTACCAGGGCAAGAAGGTCGTGGCCGACGCCAAGCCGAACATCGTGTTGATTCACCTGGGGACGAACGACATGCAGGTCCAGCAGAACGGGGCGAGCGACCGGCTGGCCAAGCTGGTCGATCACGTCGTGGCGGACGCCCCCGACGCGCTGATCGTGGTGGCCAGCATCATTCCCTTGCCGTCTCAGGCAAGCGCCGTCACCGCCTTCAATCAATCGATCCCCGGCATCGTCAAGCAGCGAGCCGACGCCGGAAAGCACGTCATCTTCGCCGACCAGTACGCAGGCTTCTCCGGAAAATCCGGCCTGATGGACTCGGTCCATCCCTACGAGGCTGGCTACGAACAGATGGCGGTGGTCTGGTACGCGGCCATCAAGCCTTACTTGCACTGACCGGCGCGCTGGCCGGCTGGCGAGGCCCGGTCGTCCCGGGATCCAGCGTCCGCCAGGTGCAGGGCCGGGAACGCGTCGTCGGCCGGCGCCGGCGAAGCCCCGCCCCGACGCCCAGAAACAACAGGAAACCGAACAGCCCGTCTCCGCCTGCCGTCGACCGCCCCAGCGCGCAGGCGCATCCACTCGATCCGCTGGCACCGCCCGTCGCGCCAATCGTACCGCCCGAGTGCGTGGACGGGCTCGCCCCCCCCGTGCCGGTCACGCCCCCACTGGCAGCGCCTCCGGTTCCTGGCCCGCCGTTCGCCGGACCGCCCGTGCTGCTGCTCCCCGACCCGCCCGTGCTGGAAGGCGAGCCACCACTGCCAGAGAGACCAGCCCCGCCAGTTCCAGCTGGCCGCGAGCCACCGCTGCCCGTCCCCGGGGACTCGCCTCCCGCTGCCCCACCTCCGCGCGCGCCGGCGGTGCCTCCCCCGTGACCAACCGAACCACCGGAAGCACCGGCCAAACCACCGGCCCCGCCCCGTCCGCCCGCCCCGCCCGTGGAGGAACTGCCGCCGTCGTCGCCCGTCATCCCGGCGTCGGCGCCGGGCCCGTGAAACTGCCACCAGTTGAAGTTGAACAAGTTGCCGGCCCCACCGCGAAAGACGAAAAACAGATCTTGCACGCCGGTGGCTCCGTCGATGGCGCAGGTGCTGGTGCTCCACATCTGGTCCCCGCCGGTGCCCGCAGCCATGCAGGTCCCCACCACCTTGCCGGTGGGACTGCTCAGGCGAACGTCGATGGTTCCGCCGCTGCCGGCGCTGGCGATCCGGACATCCAGCGACGAGGCCCCGGCGCCGAAGTCGACGCCCTGGACCTTGATGTACGAACCGTTCTGGATGCTGGTGACGTCCATGCCCCCACCGGCGTCGCCGCACACCTCCGTCTTGACGCCCGTCTTCCAGCAGTTGTCGTAGTCCGCCGACGACGTACACGACACGGTGCCCGGCCCCGATTCGAAGGCGATGGTCTCTGCCTCGGTGCGAACGTAAGGATTCAGGCGACCGAGCTGGGAGACGCCCGCCAAGGTCCACCACGGCACCTTCGGGATCGAACCGTCGGGGTTGTAGGTGAACTGGGCGACATTGATCGACCGTCTCTCCTGGTGAGCGCCGTTCGTGAGGTTGTTGTTCAGAAAGTAATCGAAGCCGAATACGTAGGAATTCCCCTTGTAGTCGATGATCCCCGGGTGATTCCCCGAGGAGGCGCTGGTCGGGTCCATGACGGAGCCCTTGTACGTCCAGGGCCCGGTGGGGCTGCTGCTCATCGCGTAGCCGATCCCCTCGGGACAGCAGGTCGACGCGAAGGCCAGATAGTAGCTGTCGTTTCGGCGATAGAACCACGGCCCTTCCTCGAACGTCTGCGGGCGCGTCACGGGCATGATGCCCCCCGAGTACGAGATCATGTCCTGATTCAGCTTCACGTAGGAGACCGACGGCTGGTGGCCCCAGTACAGGTAGCCCTGCCCATCACTGTCGATGAACACCGTGGGATCGATGTCGGTGCTGGAACTCGGATTGTTGATGAGCGGCCCGTTGAGGGCGTCGACGAACGGTCCGGTCGGCTGGTCGGCGACCGCCACTCCGATCACCATGTGACCGCCCTTGGGGAACGGCGCGTAGAGATAGAACTTCCCGTTCCGGGGGATCACCTGCGGGGCCCAGGCGTTGACGCCGTCGGACCACTTGAAGGTCTTGTTGGGATCCTTGACGCCGCCGATGATCCCTCGGTCCGTCCAGTTCACCATGTCGGTCGACGTGTAGAGCAACCAGTTGTACATGGTGAAGCCGGTCGCGTTGTCCTCGTCGTGGCTGGTGTAGAGATAAACCGTGTCGCCGTACACCATGGGCGCCGGATCCGCCGTGAACTTCGTCTGGATGATGGGATTGTCGGCGCCCGCAGGGCTTGGCGACAGCAGAGTCACCAGCCCCACCAACGAGCCGATCGCCACGGGCCAGGCGCGGCCCTGCCACGAGTTCATGTCCATCTACTGCCCGGCAGGGCACTTCTTGTGGGAAGAAGAACACGATCTTCCCGGTGAGCCCGCGGTCGTTCTCAATGGTGTTTGCTGTCCGCATCGGACTGCCCGTCTCTTGGCTCGACAAGCGCCTGAAACCGGGCGCCTTGACCGCGGGCGGGGCGGTGGACGAATCTACCGTCAGGTGATTCGTGGTGATGCGGATGGACGAGGCGGCTAGGGCCGGCCGGTGCTGATGGTGTCCGCCGGGCGATATCAGTTCTTCTCGCCGCGACACGGTCCCGTGACCGCGGTGCGCGTGTTCGGAGGGGGCGGGGGGCCCGCGGCGGCGCTGCGACGGCTGGAGGCGCTGGCCCTCCTGCGCGAGCTGGAGGCCGAGGTCCGGAGCGGCGAGCGGGGGCATCTGCTGGCGCTGAGCGAGCTGGTCGAGGCCGGGTTGCCCATCGCCAACACCTCGAGCGCTCGGCTGCTGGAGGGGCTGACCGGCGCCGTCGATCGCGGGGATCTCGTGCTGCACCGGGGATGGGGCACCGGCGAGGGGGACGACGCGGACAGCGTCGAGGGGCGCGCCAACCAGGAGCTCGCGGCGCGCGCGATGGGCAGCGCCGCCGACCTGGTCATCGATGGCGAAAACTACGTGCTGAAGACGGCGGGGGCCTGGCGCGCGTATTCCGACCGGGAGAGCTTCGAGTCACTTCGACCCGAACAGGCGCGCGCGGTGCTGGTGCGGCTAGCCGCGCAGCCGCGGTGGTCGAAGGACCAGAGGGAGGCCCTCGAACAGGCCATGACGAAGCTGGCCGATCCCAGGAAGCCGGAGTCGCGGGACGGCCTGGTGCTGCTCCGTCGCGGGTCGATCGGTACCACCTGGTACGAAGAGCCGGTGGAAGCCGTCACGCCTTCGCGGGCCAGGGTGCGCGAGGAGGTCGAGAGCGTCGATCCGCTGATGGACGGAGCGACAACCGAGCTCGACACCGCCGACGCCGAGCTTCCGGTCTCCGAGGAACCGCCCGCCGACGCGGATCCGGACGCCGACGCTCCCCAGGACACCGACGAGCCGGAGACCGCGGCGTCGGACGACGACACTCACAACGAGCCACAGTAGCCGGGGGATGACGCCGCATGGGCGCTGAGTACATCGTGCTGGTTGCCAGACCTTACACGACCGTGGATCCCGTCAGGGTCAACCTGAAGACGAGCGCCGGCTTCGACGGAACCGGCACGTTGACCTGCAACGGAAACCTCATCGAGTTCAGCGCCACCCTGGGCGGTCCGGCCCTGAAGTTCGACGGCACCGACAACAAGTTCACGGGCCCCGCACTGTCCGCCGGCGTCAACGTGTTCGCGGTCGCCAGGAAGCCGAGCGCCGCCATGAACGACGTCGTGTTGACGCTGACCCTCACCGGCGGCTCGAAGAAGAACGGCCCCCCGGCCAAGATTCACCTCACGGCGGTGGAGCTGACCCTGGACATCTGCGAGCCGCGCGTCAACGCCGCCACGGCCCCCACCCCGCTGCCGACGGCCAACGCCGCGCCCGCGGTCGGCGCCACCCCAACCGACAAGTACTATCTCGGCCGCCCCCTGCCCGAACAGGTCAAGCCCAAGCTCGACGAGCGGGCCACCCTGATCGTGCGGCAGGTGAAGCCGGCCGGGTTCAAGGGCAACCTCGAGCTGACGGCCGACAACGATCAGGTCGCGTTGTACACGTCCGAGGCCGCCGCCGACGCGCAGACGCCGGTGGTGCTGCCGCTGACGGTGCCGCCCGCGAAGATCGGGGCCAGCGGCTACAAGCTTTACGTGGAGGGCGCCAAGGTCAGCGCGGCTGCTCGCCAGACCGGGCTGAAGCTGGCGATCAAGGGCGTGAAGGGCGCCGGCGATCATGTCCGCTTGACGGTCTGCCATACGGAGATCGTCAGCGACCGGAAGCCTTCCGACCTGAAGCTGGTGGCCACCGTGCCGGAGAAGCCGGAGCGAAAGACGAACTCGGCCTACTTCGTCGCCCCGATCATCGTGGGCCTCGAGTATCCGGTCGGCCTTCGCCCCTACATCGAAAAGGCCACGCCCAGCGCCTACAAGTGGTCCACGGCCTCGGACAAGATCACGCTCAAGGACGACACCAAGCAGGTGGTGGGCCTGACCGCCAAGAAGCTGAGCGCGAAGCTGGACGACGTTTCGATCGACGTGCTGCTGACCACCGACATCGGCAAGCTGAAGAAGCGACACCGGCTGACGTCCGTGAAGGTCGAGATGGACCCGGTGACGACCGGCGACACCATCAAGCACGACGATCCCTTGAACAAGATCCGGAACCCTTCTGGTTGCGTCATCCTGAGCGGCGCCGACGCGTCCGACGCGAAGGCCGTGCCCCGCTACGAGATCACGAAGATCCGCCCGGATCTGAAGTGGACGGACGACGACGACCGCATCGCGTGGCGGATCCAGGGCGGCGACGCGAAGGCCAACAACAAGTACGACGGCAAGGCCGACTTCATGAACACGGACGCGGCGAAGCGGGGCACCAAGGTGCAGGTTTTCGGGTCGACCGAGGGTGACATCCTGCTCGAGCCCTACTCGGGCGGATACGGCTACGGAATGCTGCGCGCGCACGTGGTGGCCGTGAAGACGCTGAAGTACCGCGTGAACCGCATCTTCACCACGGCGCGGGCAGCGCAGCCCGCCTTGCCCCTCCAGGCGGCCTTGCCGGCGCAGGCGGCCGTCGCCGCCAGCGCGGCCCCCAAGCTGCCTGCCGTGCCCGCGCTGCCCGCCGTGGCGGCGGCGCCCGCCGTCGCCGCCGTCCCGGCCCGGGCGGCGCTGGCGCCCACGCAGGGCCACGCCGAGGCGAAGCTGCACATCGCCGTCGTCAACATCTACCTGCGACAGATGGGGTTCGCGCTGATCCCCGACGACTCGGCCGAGATGGCCAGCCCTCTCCTCGCCGCCCAGGCGGCGGTGCCCGCCGTCGCCGCCCAGCCCGCGATCGCCGCGCAGCCGGCGGTGCCCGCGGCCGGCCGCCCGGCGGTGCCCGCCCGTCCGGCGGTGCACGCTCGGCCCGCCATCCCAGCCGTGGCCGCGTCGACCGGCAACACGAAGATCGGCCTGGCCACCCTCGATCCCAAGGTGATCAAGGTGACGAAGGTCGACGCCGGACACTTCGACGTCGAGGTCACCGACACCGCGCTCACTTTCAACAACAACGCGCAGCAGATACCTGCCATCCGCATCAACGCGCGCAACGAGGTGATCAGCTTCGCTTACATCTACCAGGACCCCACCTACGGAGCGGGGACGGTCACCCTGGCGACGGCGCTGCTCTGTCCCGCCAACCACGCCCCCAAGACGCGCGCGCGCCAGCCCGAGGCGTGGAGCGTGGCCGCCTTCACGCTCGACGATCTGGGCACGCCGTCCACCTCGCTCACGCCCAAGACGGGGATCCCGGCGGACGTCCCGGCCGACAAGCGCAGCATGAACGTCCTGGCGCCCGACGTCAGCTGGCAAGCGGCCACCCTCC
>Ga0105238_10008703_pt1 | contig 10154 bp, 12 predicted proteins | sample KBSC34metaG_FD_81526 | JGI IMG/M metagenome (GOLD analysis project Ga0105238, IMG submission 81526) | Corn rhizosphere microbial communities from Kellogg Biological Station, Michigan, USA - KBS C3-4 metaG | ecosystem: Host-associated > Plants > Roots > Rhizosphere > Soil | place: Michigan, USA...
AAACCGTGATTGCCCACACCGGGTTCTCGAACGGCGGCGCCGGCGCCACCGAGCTGGCGACGGCCGTGGTCACGGCGTGCGAGAAGCCGAACACGTTCCAGTTCCTGACGCCGCCCGGCACGCCGATCGCGAAGCAGATCGAAGCGATCGCGACGAAGCTGTATGGCGCCTCGGGCATCGACCTCGAGTCGCAGGCGCGGAAGGACCTGGAGAAGATCGAGAAGCTCGGTCTGGGGACCGCGCCGGTGTGCATGGCCAAGACCCACCTGTCGCTGTCGCACGACCCGAACCTGCGCAACCGACCGACCGGCTTCACGCTGCCGGTGCGTGCCCTCGTGCCGAGTGCCGGCGCCGGCTTCGTCGTCGCGCTGTGCGGCGAGATGCAGCGGATGCCGGGCCTCGGCAAGACGCCGGCGTTCCACAACATCGACATCGACGCCAGCGGCAACACGGTGGGACTTTTCTAAGGCTTCAGGGCTTCAGGCCTCGGGCTTCAGGTACGTGGGGGCCGCCTTCAGGTGGCCCATGAAAAGATAGAAGGCGGTCTTCCATGCGACGCCTCTTCTCGATTTTCGCCGCCACGCTCGTTCTGACCTCGGCATCCGCGTTGGCGCAGACAGGCCAGAACGGCGTGCCGCTGCTGGTGTCGACCGCCTGGCTCGAGGAGCACCTGCAGGATCCGAACGTCGTCATCCTGTGGACCGACCAGGGCAACCACGACGAGGCGCTGATCGCCAACGCGCGCCGCGTGCCGCACGAATCGCTGATGACGATGGCGGGCGGTCACGGCCTTGCCCCTACCGAGACGCTGGTCGAGGTGCTCCGCGGGGCCGGCGTCTCGAACGACTCGCACGTCGTGGTGTACGGCGAGCCGGTCTCCGCCGCCTGGCTCTTCTTCGTTCTCGACTATCTGGGCCATCCACGGGTGTCGATGCTCGACGCCAACATCACGAAGTGGCGCTCCGAGAACCGTCCTTTTGCGCGGACGCCGCTCGTGCCGGCGCGCGGTACGTTCACGCCGGCGCCGCGCGCGAAGCTGCTCGCCACCGCCGCGGACGTCCAGAGTGCCCAGCGCGCTGGTGCTGTACTCGACGCGCGCAGCCCGCGCGAATACGAAGCGGGGCACATTCCCGGCGCGAAGCTCCTCACGTTCCAGGACGCGTACGCCGACCCGCGGATGCAGACGTTCAAGAGCCGCGACGAGCTCGTGGCGATGTTCCGCGGCGCGGGTGCCGCATCGGGCGCTCCCGCCGTCACGTATTGTCAGATCGGACTGCGGTCCAGCCTGCTCTACTTCGCGGCGCGTCTGGCCGGCCTCGACGACGTTCGCAACTACGTCGGCTCGTGGAGCGATTGGACGGCGCGTAAGCTGCCGATCGAGCCCGCCCGCTGATGCTGCGTGCCATCAAGGTGGCCCACACTGGGGTGTGGGCCCTTCTGGTCGGCGTGATCGTCGCCATCCCCGTCATGGCCTGGCAGGATCGGTTCGTCGCGGCCGCGATCCTGAGCGGCGTCATGCTGGGCGAGGTGCTGGTGCTCGTGATCAACGGATGGCGCTGCCCGCTCACCGACCTGGCGGCACGCTACACCGACGACCGCCGCGCCAACTTCGACATCTACCTGCCGCTGTGGCTCGCCGCCCACAACAAACAGATCTTCGGGTCGCTATTCGTCGCGGGCCTCATGTTCGCCCTCGTGCGAGGCCTCGCCCACTGAGCGCATCATCGTGGTGTTCGCCAAACAGCTGCGCGAGGGCGTGCGGCGCGGGCGTATCCGCTGCAGCGTGCGCATCTGGCAGCATCCGCACGTGAAGGCGGGAGGGCGCTATCCGATGGACGAGGGGCACATCATCGTGGACTCGGTGGAATCGATAAGCCGGCGCGACATCACTCGCGACCTGGCGCGTGCATCCGGGTTTGCCACGGTGAAGGAGCTGCTGGCGATCGCGCAGCATGGCGCCGGGCGGAACGTGTATCTGGTCCGGTTCCATTACCTACCCCCGGGTGGGTGGGACGCGTGACCCCGGACGCGTTGGCCACGCGGTTTACATCGCTGACGTTGCCGAAGGACGAGTGGACGCACGCCGCACACCTCACGGTCGGCGCGTGGCACGTGGATCGCTACGGCGCTTCGGATGCGTTGACCCGGCTGCGCGCAGGCATCCGCCGGCTCAATGAAAGTCACGGCAACGCCAACACCGAGACTGCGGGCTACCACGAGACGATCACGGCCGCCTATGTGACGCTCATCGCCGCCTATCTCGAGGCGTGTCCACCTGGGCAGATGCTCGCGGCGCGCGTGGATCGTCTGCTCGCGGGTCCGCTCGCCGCCCGCGATATGCTTCTCACGTTCTATTCGCGAGAACGGTTGATGTCGACGGAGGCTCGCGCGCACTGGGTCGAGCCGGACATCGCTCCGCTTCGCCTCAGCGCCGTTGTCGTAGAGGCGAACCCTCAGGTTCGCCCGCGGTCGTAGCTGCCGGTCTTTAGACCGGCCTGGAGGACCGATGCGCGTTCGCACCGTGGCCGCGGCGGCCGCGCTGCTCGTCGCGGTTGTCGTTGCCATGCAGGCGCAAAGTCCCGCTCCGACGTTTCCCGATGCTCAAGCCAGCGACCCGTCGGCCATGGGCTGGATGGTGGGGGCGCCGCCGCCGGCGGGAAAGATCGTCCGTTTCGCGGATAGCACGCACTACAAGTTCCCGCAGACCCGCTGGGCGTTCTCGCATATGCGCGAGCTCGTCCCGACGGTGGCCGTCCCACGCGGCGCCGGGCCCGTATCGCCGCTGCCGAGAGCGGAACAGCGCGCTCTCGACGCGGTGACGTTCACGCCACTCGGCCAGTACGGCACGCTGACCTGGAAGGACGCATTCGACGCCAACTACACCGACGGCGTCGTCGTGCTGCACCGCGGGCGCATCGTCTACGAGCGCTACGGCGGCGCGCTCACGCCCGAACGGCAGCACATAACGTTCTCGGTGACGAAGTCGTTCACCTCCGCGCTCGCTGGAATCCTGATGGCGGAAGGGAAGCTCGATGAGCGCGCCGCCGTCGGGAGTTACGTGCCGGAGCTGCAGCGCAGCGCGTTTGGCGATGCCACGATCCGGCAGCTCCTTGACATGACGACCGGCCTCGACTACTCGGAGGACTACAACGACGTGACGTCGCCCGTCTGGGATCTGGGCCGCGCGGTCGGCTTCCTGCCGATGCCGCCTGGATACACCAAGCCCTCGACCAGCTACGCCTATCTGGCGTCCTTGGCCAAGCAGGGGCAGCACGGCGCGCAGTTCGTCTACAAGACGCCGAACACCGACGCGCTGGCGTGGGTGCTGCGCCGCGTCAGCGGCCAGCCGCTCAACGAACTGTTCCGCGAGCGTATCTTCGCGAAGCTGGGCGCCGAGCAGGATGCCTATTACCTGCTCGACTCGACCGGCGTCGAGTTCGCGGGCGGCGGACTGCACATGTCGCTGCGCGACCTCGCGCGCTTCGGTGAAGCGATGCGGCTCGACGGCCGCTTCAACGGTCAGCAGATCGTGCCGAGGGCGTACGTGGACGACGTGCGCCGCGGCGGCAATCGCGATCTCTTCACGGCCAATGGCAGCTACAAGACGCTGCCAGGCGGCAGCTATCGCAGCATGTGGTGGGTCCATCACAACGCGCACGGGGCCTATTCGGCGCGCGGGATCCACGGGCAGGCGATCTACGTGGACCCGATGGCGGAGATGGTAATCGTGCGCTTCGCGTCGCACCCGCTCGGCGGCAACGTGGGCATCGATCCGATGTCGCTGCCCGCGTACGATGCGATCGCCAGGAGGCTGATGGAGAAGCCGTAGATGCGGGTGGCAGCACTCTACGACATTCACGGCAACCTGCCCGCGTTGGACGCGGTGCTGGCGGACCTGCGGCATGCCGGTGTGGATCGCATCGCGGTGGGCGGCGACGTGCTCCCGGGACCGATGCCGGCCGAGACGCTCACCCGACTGCAGTCGCTCGATCTGCCCGTGGGCTTCCTGAGAGGCAACGGCGACCGCGAGCCGCGCGAGGAATCGCCCGGGCGGTGGTCGCGTATTCCGGAGGCCGCGCGCCGCCAGCTCCGTTGGTGCCGGGAGCAGCTCGATTCGGCGCAGCTCGCGTCGGCAGCCGCCTGGCCGCTCCTCGTGCGTCTCGACGTTGCCGGGCTTGGCTCGGTTCTCTTCTGCCACGCCACGCCGCGCAGCGACGAGGACATCGTGACGCCACTGATTCCCGACGAGTTGCTGCGGGCGATTTACGATGGAGTGGCGGACGTCGTGGTGTGCGGCCACACCCACCGTTCGAGTCGCCCACCCGAGATGTTGCAAATGTTCACCGAATTCGGTCTCGACGCGTTGAAGGTGGCTGGACATGGCGCGTGAAGCGGCCGAACGTGCGCGGCAGTTCTGCGACCGGTTCGGGCTCCGGCTGCCGATCCTTCTCGCGCCGATGGCAGGCGCGTGCCCGGCAAGCCTGTCAATCGCTGTCGGGCAGGCGGGCGGCATGGGGGCGATGGGCGCACTGCCCAGTTCACCTGATGCGATTCGCCGTTGGGCGGCCGACGTACGCGCGGGGACGTCAGGACCGTTTCAGCTGAACACCTGGATGCCGGACCCGGTGCCGCTCCGCGTCGCCGAGGCCGAAGCGCGGGTCCGCGCGTTTCTCGAGTCGTGGGGGCCAGCCGTTCCCGCAACGGCCGGCGATAGCCTGCCGCCGGACGCCGGCGCGCAGTGCGACGCCTTCCTCGACGTCCGGCCGGCGGCCGTGTCGACCATCATGGGCGTGCTGCCGCCTGACTACGTCACGCGCCTGAAGGATGCGGGCATCCCGTGGTTTGCCACTGTCACCACGCTCGCCGAGGCGCGCGACGCGGTACTCGCCGGCGCCGACGTGATCGTCGCGCAAGGTTTCGAAGCGGGCGGCCATCGGGGAGCGTTCGACGCGGCCGCGGCGGAACGGCAGGCCGTCGGCCTGTTCGCCCTCGTGCCACGCCTCGCGGATCAGATCGAACGGCCGATCGTGGCGGCCGGAGGCATCGGCAGCGGACGCGGGATTGCGGCCGCACTCACGCTCGGTGCCAGCGCGGTCATGATGGGGACGGTGTTTCTGCGATGCCCCGAGGCGCACACGCATCCGGCGTGGGCGAACGCACTGGAGAACCTCGAGCCCGAGGACACCACGTCGACCAGGGCGTTCACCGGCCGGCTGGGTCGTGCGATTGCGACCAACTACGTTCGCGCGGCCGCCGAGGCCGATGCGCCGTCGCCAGCGCCGTATCCGGTGCAACGCGGGCTGACGGCGCCGATGAAAGAGGCGGGCGCCGCCGCCAACGATCACCATCGCATGCAGGTGTGGGCGGGGCAGGCGGCCGCGATGGCAGCGCCGATCCCGGCCGCGGATCTCGTGGCCCGCCTCTGGCGCGACGCCGAGCACCATCTGTAGGGACCGCCGTCGGGCGGCCCGCTGTAAGCTACGCCCATGCTGAGGCGCGTCGGGTTCGGCATCCTCTGGGGCATCGCCGGCTATCTGTGCGGCGCGTTCGGCGGCGGCTGGCTCGTGGCGCAGAGCACGTCGAACCGGTTCGACGGCGACGTGGAGGCGGCGATGACCGGTGCGTTCGTCATCGGACCGCTCGTCGGCCTCGTGGCCTTCATCATCGGCGCCGTGCGCGCGGGGCGCCCGTCTCGCGTCGAGTCGTGATGCCGGAGAGTCGTCGATGCATGCGGTTCCTCGAAGCGTGATGCTCCGCCAGCTCATTCTGACCCTCGTCGCATGCGGCAGCCTGTTCGGAGGGTTTGCGACGGCACAGACACCGGAGCCCGCCGGCGCGTTTGCCAACGTGCCCGGCCGGCGCCTCTGGTACATCGACACCGGCGGCACCGGTGCGCCGGTGGTGCTGCTGCATGCGGCCAGCGGCAGCATCCTGATGTGGGAGCGGCAGGTGCCCGCGCTGCGCGCCGCGGGTTACCGGGTAATCGCGTTCGATCGTGTCGGCTGGGGGAAGTCCGAGCTCGACGAGGGCGCGACGCCCGGGACGGCCGCGGACGATCTGCAGGCGCTGCTCGGGGTCCTGAAGGTCGATCGCTTCCATCTGGTCGGCACCGCGGCTGGCGGGTTCGTCGCCTTCGACTATGCGCTCTCGTTCCCAGACCGGCTGCGCAGCCTGACGGTGGCCAACAGCATCGGGGGCGTACAGGACGAGGATTATCAGGCGCTGGGCCGCCGGCTCCGGCCGTCGCCGCAGTTCGATGCGCTGCCGGTCGAAATACGAGAAGTGGGGCCGGCGTATCGCGCCGCCGACGCCGCGGGCACCGCGCGTTGGGTGGAACTGTCGCAGCGAAGTCGCCTGGCGCGTACTCTGCCATCACCGCAGACGTTCAAGAACCGCGTCACCCTGGCGCGGCTCGACTCGATCCGCGTGCCGACACTGTTGATCAGCGGCGGGGCCGACATGTACGCGCCCCCGCCGGTCATGCGGATGTTCGCCGATCACCTGAACGGCGCCCAGACGATCAACGTGCCGGACGCGGGTCACTCCACGTTCTGGGAGCAGGCGGAGGTGTTCAATCGCTCGCTCATCGCCTTCCTCAAACGATACTAGGAGGGAATGGACCACAACGAGCGGCTGTTCACCTTCGTCGGCGGGAACGCGGGGCCGTGGGAGGTGGTCTCGCAGCGAACGATCGTCGGCGACGATTTGCCCTTCGTGGAACGGCTGCGCATCGTGCCAGGCCTGGCGCCGGACGAGCAGAATGGCGGATGGAGCCTGCGCGGTGTGACCAGCCACGAACGTTACGTCACGCGTGCGGAGAAGAGCCGGCTCGCCGCAGTACAGCCCGCACTCGGCCGGCCCGATGCGACAGCGGCCGCGCTCATCCCGATTCGAAAGTCAGCCGCCTGGTGGGGGCTGACACAGGACGAGCGGCGAGCGATTTTTGAGGAGACGTCGACGCACATCCGCATCGGCCTCGATTACCTGCCGGCCGTCGCTCGCCGGTTGCACCACTGCCGCGATCTGGCCGAGAATCCGCCGTTCGATTTCCTCACCTGGTTCGAGTTCGCCCCAGCCGAGGGCGCGGTGTTCGACGATCTGCTGCGACGTCTACGCGAGACGGACGAGTGGCGCTTCGTCGAACGCGAAGTGGAACTACGGCTGCGCAAGACTCCGGAGGCCTGATGTCCATCAACACTGACGCCGACCGACGAGGTCTCGAAGCCGCGGGTGCTGTCGTGCGTCTGACGCTTGACGCTTTGGCCGCCGCGGTGCGGCCTGGCATCACGACCGCGCATCTCGACCGGGTGGCCGCCGATGTCTTCAAGGCGCACGGCGCCCGCTCCGCGCCATGCCTCGTATATGGATTTCCAGGCACCGTGCTGATCTCGGTGAACGACGAGGCGGTGCACGGCGTGCCGGGACCGCGACGGATTCAGCGCGGCGACGTGGTGAAGCTCGACGTGACGGTGGAGCGGGCCGGCTACATGGCCGACGCGGCGCGCACAGTGGTGGTGGACGGCGGGTCCGTCGAGGCGAGACGGCTGGCGAGCTGCGCCGAGCGCGCGTTCGAGGCGGCGCTCGACGTTGCCACCGCTGGCCGCAAGGTGCACGAGATCGGGCGCGCCGTCGAGCGCTGCGTTCGCGCCGGCGGATTCACCGTGATTCGCGGCCTGACGGGTCACGGCATCGGCCGCACCATTCACGAACCGCCGGCCGTGCCGAACCACTTCGACCCGTGGCAGCAGGACGTGCTGACCGAGGGGCTCGTGCTGACGATCGAGCCGATCATCTGCGCCGGCCGTGAGGCGGTGACGCAGGACAGCGACGGCTGGACGGTGCGCACGCGCGACGGCAGCCTCGCCGCGCACCACGAACACACGATGGTGATTACGCGCGGCCGCCCGGTGCTACTGACGGCCGCGTGAGGCGGGGTAAGCAGGGTAGGCGGGGATGGCGGGCATGGGAAAGATTTCCCCTCCCAGCTTTCTCTGCCATCCCGGCCTTCCCTGCCTCCAGTTACCTTCTCGCGTGGGCGTCGAAGAAGTCGAAGATCTTCGTGACGATCTCCGGCTGCGCCCAGGCGTCGGTGTGCATCCCGCCGGGCACTGGCAGCCACGTGGCGTCGACGCCCTTGGCCTTCGCGTGATCGACCATCGTCTTGCTCGCGTCGAAGACCATCGTCGTGTCCATGTCGCCGTGGATGACGAGGACGGGGACGGCCTTCAGCTTCTCATAGGGAAACTCTGCGTCATCGAGCGGTGCCGCGCTCGGTGCAATCGCCGCCCATCGTTCCGGATAACGCGTGGCATAGGTCCACACGGCGCTGCCGCCCGATGAATTGCCCATCAGGAAAATGCGCTTGGGATCCGCACCATATTCGCGCGCGACCAGATCGCCCACGTTGAGCACGTCGGCCTCGGCGCGCTGAAAGTCCTGGGCGGTTGGCGGTGCCGGAGGTTCGCCGCCACGGCCACCACCGCGTCCAGCGCGGCCCGGCTCACGCGGCACTTGAATCATCTTGTATGGGACGTTCCAGCCGCCGACGCCGGTTGCGTTGGCGTGATAGCCCGTGACGGCTGCCACGATGTAGCCGCGCATCTCGGCGGCCTTGCCGAGCGTGGGATTGGCCATTGGGCGCTGGAACGGCGCGGCCGACGGCTGATTCGCGCCATGCGTCACCACGACGAGCGGCAGATGCGTGCCTGCTTTCCACTTAGCGGGCACGTAGAGGTGATACGGGATGGTTTCCGTCGTGCCGGGAAAGACGTAGCTGCGCTCCTGTTCCCCCGTGTGCTGATACTGCGGGTCCTTCGGATCGGGCTGCGGTGTTTGCGCGAAGGCCGGGGCAGAAACGGCAAGCAGGAGCGCCAAGAGCAACGTGGGTCTGACCATCGAGCGAGTATATCGCCCGGGTCTAAAGACCTGCCCCACGTACGCTAGGATGCGCGACCATGAAGACCACCGTTCGCCTCGGTGCCGTGTTGGCGGCGCTCATCACCATCTCGGTGGCGGCACAGTCGCCTCAGCCGACGCCGGCGTTTTCCGGCCAGACCAAGGCGCCAGCGCCCGCGCGCCCGTCCCCGCCGTTCAACGTGGAGACGATCGCCACCGGACTGACCGGCGCATGGGCCGTCGCGTTCCTCCCTGATGGCAGCTATCTGATCACGCAGAACGGCGGCACGATGCGCATCGTGAAGCCGAACGGCTTCGTGTCGGCGCCGATCGAGGGCGTGCCGGGGGTGAAGACGATCGGGGCGCACGGTCTGCACGACCTGCTGCTCGATCCGGACTTCGCGCGCAACCGCACGCTGTACTTCACCTACTTCGCGCCGCCGCCTGGCGAAGCGCCGGGTGCATGGCCGCTGCACTACCTGTACGAAGACGTCTGGACGAAGCCGTTAGCCGAGCGCCGCCTGCTGAAGATCGGCATGGAGAAGGTGGCGCGGGCGCGGTTGAGCGAAGACAACACGCGGCTCGAAGATGTTCGCGACCTGGCCGAGGGGGCCGAGCGCCGCGTTCAGCTCGGACGCGACGGCAACCTGCTCGTGACCGGCGCCGATCGATTTCGCTTCTACGATTCGGATCTTGACGGCAACGAACGCAGCACGCTCATCGACGTGGACGAGCGGCGCAATTTCGCCGGCGGCGTGGTGCGCGTCGGTCGCGATGGCTCGATTCCGAAGGACAACCCGTTCCTGGGCCGGGCCAATGTGTCGCCGTGGGTGTTTGCGTTCGGCTTGAAGGATCCCGAGGGCGCGGCGATTCATCCCGTGACCGGTGATCTGTGGGTGACCGATCACGGCCCCCAGGGCGGCGACGAGATCGACATCATCAAGGCTGGCGGCGACTACGGCTGGCCCAACGTCTCCTACGGCCGGCAGTACGACGCGCGTCAGACCGACGGCCGCACGAACGTCAAGGTCGGCACCGGCAACACGTCGATGCAGGGCGTCGAGGAACCGATCTATTACTGGGTGCCGTCGATCGGTCCGTCGGGGATGGCGTTCTACACCGGCGATCAGTTTCCCGAGTGGAAAGGCAACCTCTTCATTGGCGCGATGCCCGGACAACATCTCGTGCGTCTGGTTCTGAAGGACAATCGCGTAGTCGCGGAGGAGAAGCTGCTCGTCGATCGCAAGCAGCGCATTCGC
>Ga0105238_10008705_pt1 | contig 10153 bp, 7 predicted proteins | sample KBSC34metaG_FD_81526 | JGI IMG/M metagenome (GOLD analysis project Ga0105238, IMG submission 81526) | Corn rhizosphere microbial communities from Kellogg Biological Station, Michigan, USA - KBS C3-4 metaG | ecosystem: Host-associated > Plants > Roots > Rhizosphere > Soil | place: Michigan, USA...
CGCGACTTCGCGGCGCGCGGCGACCGCGTCCTGATCTTCGATCGGGACGAGCCGGCGGCCCGGGCGCTGGCGGCGGCGCTGGGCCCGGAGCACCTCGCGGCCGGCGGCGACGTGCGCGACGAGGCCGCGGTGGAGGCGGCCATAGACGGCGCGGCGGAGGCGTGGGGCCGCATCGACGTGCTGGTCAACAACGCCGGCGTCGCGGACGCCTTCAAGCCGACCCTCGACCAGAGCCGGGCGGAGTTCGAGGCGGTCTTCGACGTGAACCTGACCGGGGCGTTCATCGCCGCACGCGCCGCCGGACGCCACATGTCGGACGGGCAGGGCGGGGCGGTGATCAACCTCGGCTCCATCGCCGGCCTCGCCGCCCTGCCGGGCCGCAACGCCTACTGCGCGGCGAAGGCGGGGGTCGGGATGCTGACCCGCAGCCTGGCCTGCGAATGGGCCGAGTACGGAATCCGCGTCAACGCGGTGGCGCCCGGCTATATCGAGACGCCCGGGCTGCTGGCGCTGCGCGACGCCGGCGCACGCCGCCTCGATGCGGTCACCCGGCGCACGCCCATGGGCCGGCTTGGCCAACCGCAGGAGGTCGCCGATCTGGTGCGCTTCCTGGCCTCGGAGGCGGCCAGCTATGTGACCGGGGCGGTGGTCAGCATCGACGGCGGCTGGAGCGCGTTCGGGGACGTCATCGAAGCCTAGGGTCCGGGCTCAATTGGCGGCCCCCAATAGGCTCCGTCATCCCGGCCGGAAGCCCGCTTGCGGGCTGCAGAGCCGGGACTCAGCGGCGCCGCAGAGCCTGTGGCCCTGGGTCCCGGCTCTCCCGCCCGCCTTCGCGGGCGTGCGGCCGGGATGACGATGTTTGTTATGGTCTTGAAAGTGTTCAGTAGCCTGCGACGGTCGATCGGGTCCTCACCCTAGACCGCGACGACCTCCGGCTCGGCGGGCTCGTCGTCCGGGGCGGCGGGCGGAAGCGCCAGCTTCTGTTCGTACTCGGCGATCGCCTCGCGCATCACCCTGATGATCTCGCTTTTCTGACGCGCGATCCGGCTGTTGAGGCCGCCGACGCCGATGGTCAGGGGCATGCCGTGCGGACTTCGGGGCAGCGGCATCGCCAGGCCCGCCGCGTCCGGGATCGGGAAGGCGGCGAGCAGGCTGTAACCCTCGCGCCGGATCCACGCGAGCTGCTCGGTGAGCTCCTCCAGATTGATGCGTTTTGAACGGCCGTGCTCGTAGGCGTTGATGTGCCGGCACAGCTTGTCGACCGTCTTGGCCGGCATTCCGCTCAACAGGACCAGCCCCGCCGCCGAATGGGTCAGGACCCGCATCGAGCCCTCGGATGGCGGCACCTTGTAGGGGTGGGCCGGCTGCAGGACCCGGATGTGCTGGATGAAGATGTCGTTCTGCGAGGACAGCACCACCGTCTCGTTGGTGCGCTCGAAGATGGTGTCCATCAGGCCGAAGACGTCGCCGGCGCCATAGAGGTAGTGGTTGATCCAGTCGCCCAGGGCGGCGACCCGCGGGGTCGGGAAATAGGTCCGGCTGGGCCGGTCGTAATTGAGGTAGCCCAGCACGACCATGCTCTTCAGGAGCGAGGTGGTGCTCGATTGCGGGTAGGAGAGCTTCTCGAAGATGTACTTCAGGCGCAGCGGCATGCGCTGTTCGTGGAACAGCTCGAGGACCTCCAGGGTCCTGGCGGCGGACTTGATCGGATCTCGACGCATGGCCTGCCCTGACGCCGCGGATGTGCCGGCGGTGCGGGCGCCGTCCGGTCTCTGCGTTGGAGTTGAGGCTAACCAGCCTCAGCGCTCCAGGCGAGCCCGTTCCGGCCCCGGGAAACTCATATGGGATTTTCGCGCGGTCGCCAGCCGTCGCCGTGGTCGCCGGTGGGCGGGCGGCTAGCTTCCCCTCCGACGCGCCGGAGACCCGGCGCCATGAGACGAGGAAAGTGCGCGCCATGTCGAAGGTTCGGTTGGAAGTGGCGGATGGCGTGGCCGTCGTCACGCTCGACAACCCTCCGGTGAACTCGATGCCCCTGGAGGTGGTCGCTGAGCTCACCGAGATCTTCGACAGTTTCAACGACCGCGACGACGTGCGGGCGGTGGTCGTGACCGGCGCTGGCAAGCTGTTCTCCGCGGGCGCCGACCTGAAGCGCAGCGCCGACGGGTCGGAGGCCCTGCCCGGGTACGAATGGCGGCGCATGCGCGCCGTCCGCGAGGTCAGCTACAGCATCATCGAGTGCAAGAAGCCGGTGATCGCCGCGGTCAACGGCGCCGCCCTGGGCGCTGGGCTCGGCATCGTCGCCAGCTGCGACATCCTGGTGGCGTCGGAGACGGCGGTGTTCGGCCTGCCGGAGATCGATGTCGGCCTCATGGGCGGCGGCAAGCACGCCATGCGGATCCTGCCGCACTCCCTGGTCCGGCGGATGGTGCTGACGGGATACCGGGCGCCCGCCCGGGAACTGTTCGCCCGCGGCGTGATCGAGGCCTGCCTGCCGGCCGACGAGCTCATGCCCTACGCCATGGAGATCGCCCGCCAGATCGCCGCCAAGAGCCCGCTGGCCGTCGCCTACGCCAAGGACAGCCTGGCCGCGATCGAGAACATGACCCTGCGCGACGGCTACCGCTACGAGCAGAACAACACCAACCGCCTGAAGAAGAGCGACGACGCCAAGGAGGCGGTCGCCGCCTTCGTGGAGAAGCGCGCGCCGGTCTTCACCGGCCGCTGACCCGCCCTCCGGTCCTCAAGCGGGAGTTCCCCCATGGCATGGAACTATGGCGACATCCTCGATGCGGTCGCGCGCGTGGTCCCCGGGGATCGCCCGGCGCTGATCTGGGGCGGCGACCTGGTCACCTGGGCCGACTTCGACCGCCGGACCAACAGCCTGGCGCGGCAGATGGTGGTCCATGGCCTGCAGCCGGACGATCGCGTGGCGATCCTGTGCCGCAACCACCCGGCCTACATCGAGGCGGTGGTCGCGGCGCTCAAGTCGCGGACGGTCAACGTCAACATCAACTACCGCTACACCGCCGACGAGATCGCCTACGTCATGGAGGACAGTGGCGCGTCGGCCCTGTTCTACCAGGACAGCCTGGATGCGACCCTCGACGAGCTGAAGGCGCGCCTGCCGGGCGTGCGGCTATGGATCCGCATCGAGAGCGACCGCCGATCCCAGCCTGCGCCCGAGGGCGAGGCGTCCTTCGAAGCCTGGGCCGAAAGCGGCGACGGCGCGCCCCTCGACATCGTCCGCTCCCCCGCCGACAGCTACCTGCTCTATACCGGCGGCACCACGGGCCGGCCCAAGGGCGTGATGTGGCGAACCGGCGACGCCCGCGAGGTGCAGCTGGAGTCGCCGCTGATCGCCAGGCGACCCGCCGATCTGGCGGAGCACGCCGCCATGGTCCGCGACAATCCGGCCCCCAGCCGCACCATCCCGGCCTGTCCCCTGATGCATGGGGCCGGCAGCAACGCGGTGATCGGCGAGCTGATGGCCGGCGGCGGCGCGGTCCTGCTGCCGTCCGACCGGTTCGACGCGGACGAGCTCTGGCGGGAGGTGGAGCGCAATCGGGTCACCCGCATCGCCATCGTGGGCGACGTGTTTGCGCGGCCCATGCTGCGGGCGCTGGACGCCGCGCCGGGCCGCTACGATCTGTCGAGCCTGAAGGTGATCTCCTCGGCCGGCCTGATCTGGAGCGGCGAGGTCAAGGCCGGGCTGCTCGCCCACCTTCCGAGTGTGAGCCTGGTGGACATCCTGGGCGCCTCGGAGGCCTCCGGCTTCGGCTACTCGGTGGCGGTCGCCGGCAAGGTCCCCACCACCGGCGTCTTTGCGCCGGCGCCCAAGACGGTGCTGGTCGACCCCGACACCGGCGCGGTCCTGCGCCAGGGGCAGGTCGGGGAGGGGCTGCTCGCCCGCTCCGCGCCCGTCGCTGCGGGCTACTACCGGGACGAGAAGAAGACCGCTGAGACCTATCGCGTGATCGACGGGGTCCGGTACGCCGTGCCGGGCGACTTCGCGCGGTTCGACGAGGCCGGCCAGCTGGTCCTGATCGGACGGGGCAACCTCTCGATCAACACGGGCGGCGAGAAGGTCTTTCCAGAAGAGGTCGAGGAGGCCCTGAAGCTCCAGCCCGGGGTCGAGGACGCCCTCGTCGTGGGCGAGCCGGATCCCACCTGGGGCAAGTCGATCGTCGCCATCGTCAAGTCGACGCCGGCGTTCGACGAGGCGGCCGTGCGCGAGGGGCTGAAGAAGACCCTGGCCAGCTACAAGCTGCCCCGGCGCTTCCTGCATGTGGACCAGGTGCCTCGGCATGAGAGCGGGAAGTCCGACTACCGGACCGCGCAGCGCCTCGTGTCCGCCGACATCCAGGGCGGGTGAACCCAGCCCAAGAGCAGGCCGGTCGCGCCGACAGTCCTGGCAAATATCGAGAATGAAATATCCGCGCTGCCGTCAGGTCACCCGAGCGGGTTTCGGCCGGCCTCGCACACAATGTCATTCGCCGTCGTCCTCCGGGACGTCATCGACGAACAAGAACAACCGGGTCGCGTGTGTCGCGATGCTCGAAATTGGGGGGAGTGAATACATGAAGTTGCATCGCAAAACTGCGCAAGTCCTTGCCGGCGGGGCGTCGTCCCTCGTCCTTCTCAGCGCCGTGCCGGCCCTGGCCGCTGCGGCTGCGCCTGCCGCAGGCGACACCGTGCTCGGCGAACTGGTGGTGACCGCGCAGCGCAAGGAAGAGTCGCTGCAGAAGGTTCCGATCGCGGTGTCGGCCTTCTCGCAAGGGGCGCTCGAGGCCCAGAAGATCGACGGCGGCGCGAACCTCCAGCGGGCCGTGCCGAACGTGACGTTCTCCAAGGGCTTCTACAGCGGCTACAACTTCCAGATCCGCGGCATCGGCACCAAGCAGACCTCGGTCACCGGCGACACCTCGACCGGCGTGCACTTCAACGGCGCGCCGCTGACGGAAAACCGCCTGTTCGAGGCCGAGTTCTTCGACGTGGAGCGGGTCGAGGTGCTGCGCGGGCCGCAGGGGACCCTGTACGGCCGCAACGCGACCGGCGGCGTGGTCAACGTCATCACGGCCAAACCCACGTCGGACTTCGAGGGCGAGCTCCGCGGCGAGGTGGGCTCCTATGACACCCGCAAGCTGCGCGCCATGGTCAACGTCCCGCTGATGGGCGACGTGCTGGACCTGCGGCTGGCGGGCACGACGCTGCATCGCAGCGGGTATGCGACGAACCTGGTCACCCGAAACGACGTCGATGGCCGTGACCTCTATTCGGTGCGCGCGAGCCTCGGCTTCAAGCCCTCCGCGACGTTCCGGGCCGACCTGGTGTGGCAACACTTCCAGGAAGACGACGACCGCCTGCGGTATGGCAAGGGGCTCTGCACCCGAGACAATGGCCCGGCCAGCATCGGCTCGACGGCGGTCACCAACGCCGTGGTCCGTGGCTTCCTCAGCCAGGGCTGCACCGACGGCTCGATCTATGCCGCCGCCGCGACCGGCAAGCCCAACTCCCTGTCGACCCTCTACGGCCTGCTCGCCCTGACCCGCGGCCTGGCCACCGGCGACATCTACGGCGGGACACGCTCGGCGGACCTGAGCACCGTCGAGTCGCTCATCGACCCGCACTATCGGGCGAAGGAGGATGTCCTCACGCTGAACGCCGCCTGGGACGTGGCCCAGGGCCTGCAGCTGAACTCGCTGACCTCCTACTACAAGGGCCGGTACAACTCGCAGCAGGACATGAACGGCTTCCAGCCGTCGGCGGCCTTCAACAGCACGGCCCTGGCGCCGGGCGGCGTCATCAACGACCCGCAGCTGGGCGCCCACAACACGATCATGCTGTACGATTCGAACCAGCACCCGGCCAAGCAATGGTCGCAGGAGCTGCGGTTGCAGTCGGACTTTTCCGGCCCGCTGAACTTCAGCGTCGGCGCGCTATACCTGAACTACAAGGTCACCCAGGACTTCTACATCCTGTCGAACGCCTTCACCTATGCGGCGTTCGCCGCTGCCGGCGGCGCCCCGTGCGCGCTGAACTCGGCCACCTGCGCCTACATCGATCCGAACCCGGAGCCGACCACGGCGGGCCACGGCAACTACCTGAGCCACCAGCCGTACAAGCTGGTCTCCAAGGCCGTCTTCGGCGAGGTCTACTACAAGCTGACCGACAACCTGAAGCTGACCGGCGGCTTGCGCTACACGGACGACGACAAGACGCTCTACGCCTATCCGGTCAAGCTGCTGACCCCGGGTTCGGGGGTGACGCCGGGCGTCCCGGCGCAGTACGAGGCCGAGTTCAAGGAATGGACGGGCCGAGCGGGCTTCGACTGGCAGCCCGACCTGGCGATGACCGACAAGACCCTGGTCTACGCCTTCTATTCGCGCGGCTACAAAGGGGGCGGCCCCAACAACATCGGCCAGACCCTGGGCCCGCGCCCGTTCTATGACCCCGAGTTCGTCAACGCCTACGAGATCGGGACGAAGAACACGCTCCTCGGCGGCAGCCTGCTGCTGAACGCTTCGGCCTTCTACTATGACTACAACGGCTACCAGATCTCGAAGTTCGTGAACCGCATCGCGACCACCGAGAACATCGACGCCTCCATTCGCGGCCTTGAGCTGGAGGCCATCTGGGAGCCGGTGAGAGCGCTGCGGTTCAACGGATCGCTCGGCCTGCTGAAGACGAAGATCGAGAGCGGCTCCTCCATCGATCCGCTCAAGCGGACCCAGGGCGATCCCACCCTGACCTACGTCAAGACCTCGTCGGCGTCCGGCTGCACCGTGCCGACCGCAGCGCTCGCCAACCTGGTCGCGATCATCCAGCAGAACCCCGGGGCGCCGACCGTGGCCGGCGTGTCCGGCGTGCCGACCGCGATCCTCGGGGCCTGTTCGGGGGCCTTCACCTCCCTGGGCGTGACGCCCACCGAAGGCGTCGCGGCCAACCTCAAGGGCAACGAACTGCCGGGTTCGCCGAACTGGACCCTTTCCCTGGGCGCCCAGTACACCTGGGAACTGCCCAACGGCTGGAACGCCGTGGTCCGCGGCGACTACTACCGCCAGGGTTCGTCGTACTCGCGGGTGTTCAACGACGTCGCCGACCGGTTGAAGGGCTGGGACAACGCCAACGTCTCGGTCCAGCTGGCGAACGACGAGAAGGGCCTGAAGATCGAGGCCTATGTGAAGAACCTCTTCAACGACCGGCCGATCACCGACACCTTCTTCAACGACGAAGCCTTGGGGCAGCTGCAGGACGCCTTCATCCTGGATCCCCGGATCATCGGCGTGTCCGTGAGCAAGCAGTTCTAGACGACATCAGATCCTCCCCCGACGCCTCCGCGGCGGCTCCGAAAGGAGCCGCCGTCTTCTTGCCGGAGCCGCCCATGGCCTCAGTCGCCCCCTTGTTCCAGCCCTTCCGGATGGGCGACCTCGGCCTGCCCAACCGCATCGTCATGGCGCCGATGACCCGGTCGCGGTCGCCGGGGGGCGTGCCGGGGCCGGACGTCGCGGCCTACTACGCCCGGCGCGCCCGGGCGGGCGTCGGCCTGATCGTCACCGAGGGGACCGTCGTCGAGCGGCCGGCCTCGTCGGATGACCCCCACGTGCCGCGCTTCTGGGGCGCCGACGCCTTGGCGGGATGGCGCAAGGTCGTGGAGGCGGTCCACGCCGAACAGGGCCGCATCGTCCCGCAGCTCTGGCATGTCGGCGCCACCCAGGGCCGGCGCTCGCAATGGGCCCCGGACGCCGCCGTGGAGAGCCCGTCCGGCCTGATGGCCCCCGGTCAGCCGTTCGGCGCGGCGATGACCGAGGCCGACATCGCCGACACCATCGCCAGTTTCGCGCGCGCCGCCCGGGAGGCCCAGGCGCTCGGCTTCGATGGGGTCGAGATCCATGCCGCCCACGGCTATCTCATCGACCAGTTCTTCTGGGCCGGCGCCAACCGGCGGACCGACGCCTGGGGCGGGCGCACGGCGGTCGAGCGAACCCGCTTCGCCGTCGAGATCGTGCGGGCCGTCCGCCGGGAGGTCGGCAGGCGCATGCCGATCCTGCTGCGCCTCTCGCAGTTCAAGCAGCAGGATTATGCGGCTCGGCTCGCGCACGATCCTGCGGAGTTCGAGCGCTTCCTGGCGCCGCTCAGCGACGCCGGCGTGGACGTTTTCCACTGCTCGCAACGGCGCTTCTGGGAGCCGGCGTTCGAGGGCTCCAACCTGAACCTGGCCGGATGGGCCCGCAAGCTCAGCGGGCGGCCGGCCATCACCGTCGGCTCCGTCGGGCTCAGCGGCGATTTCATCACCGGCTTTGGCGGCGCCGCCTTCGCTCCGGCGTCGATCGACGGGCTTCTCGAGCGGTTGGAGGCGGGCGAGTTCGACCTGGTGGCGGTGGGCCGCGCCCTCCTGGCTGACCCGCAATGGGCGGAGAAGATCCGCACGGGACGGACCCACGAGTTGGAGCCCTTCGACCTCTCCCGGCTGGAGCGCCTGCACTAGGTGCGGTCAATCTCGGCCTAGGCATCGGCGGCATCGTACCGCGCCTGAGCTTTGGCAATCTCGCCCGAGTGCGCCTCCGCCCAGCGAAGCAGGCCCTCCATCTTGGATGCGAGCGTCGCGCCAAGGGGTGTGATGCTGTACTCGACCGTCACTGGAACGGTCGGGATCACCTTCCGGCTCACCAGACCGTCGCGCTCCAGGTTCTTCAACGTCTGCGACAGGACCTTCTGAGATAGCCCTTCTATGTCGCGTCGCAGTTGGTTGAAGCGCGTGGTTCGCCGGGCGAGCACGCCGAGCAGCAGGACGGTCCACTTGTCGGCCACTCGGTCCAGGACCAACCGGCTCGGGCAGGCCGCGGCATAGGCGTTCGGGGCGCTCATCGGTTTCCTTCCGGTGACCTAGTGACCTTGAAGTGCCTTCTTTACACCTGCAACCACTATGGACACCTAGTGCGAATTGGAAACTACCTAAAGGAGCTGTCAATGCGCATTGCCCTCATCGGCGCGAGCGGAAACGCCGGATCGAGGATCCTCACGGAACTCGTCGGTCGTGGACACGACGTCACCGCCATCGTGCGGAACCCCGACGCGGTCCCCAATTTGCCCAAGGTGGTGGCGAAGAAGGGTGACGTCTTCGAGCCTTCCGGCCTGGCGGAGCTGCTGAAGGGGCACGACGCGGTCGTCAGTTCGGTGCACTTCACGGCCAGCGACCCGACCAAGCTGATCGAGGCGGTGCGGGCTTCCGGCGTCAGTCGCTATGTGGTTGTCGGGGGCGCGGGGAGCCTCGAAGTCGCGCCGGGTGTTCGTCTGATCGACACCCCCGAGTTCCCAGACGCCTACAAGCCCGAGGCGTCCGCGGGCGCGCAGTTCCTTGAGCTGCTTCGCGCCGAACCGACCCTCGACTGGACCTTCCTGTCACCCTCCCTGATGTTCGGGCCGGGCGAGCGCACGGGGGCGTTCCGTACGGGGCGCGACCAACTGCTCACGAACAGCGACGGCAGCAGCATCTCATTCGAGGACTTCGCGGTCGCCCTGGTGGATGAGCTTGAGGACCCGAAGCACAGCCGCCAGCGTTTTACCGTGGGGTACTAGAACGCCCCTTCCTGTGTCCGCTTCCGCCGAGGGGCGGACACCTCCGCAACGGATCGAATGCGCGTCCTAGGCGTCGACGAGGCTCGGCGACCGCGCGAACGAGAAGCCGCGGTAGCCGTTGGCCGTCACGTCCTCGCAGATCTCGCGATATTTGTGGAACCCGCCCGAGTAGAGGCTGAAGACCCGCGGCTTGCCCTCGACGTTGGCGCCCACGTACCAGGTGTTGGCCTTCGGCATCAGCGACTTCTCCGCCAGCGCCGAGATCGCCTCCATCCAGTCCGCTTCCGATTGCGCCGAGGCCTCCACCGTGGCCAGGCCGTTCTTGCGCATGTGGGTGATGCAGTCGGCGATCCAGTCGGTGTTCTGCTCGTCCAGGGTGACGATATTGGCCAGGGCCGCGGGGCCGTTGGCGCCGCAGATCATGAAGAGGTTCGGGAAGCCTTCCATGGCCAGGCCCAGGTAGGACCGCGCCCCGTCGCGCCACTTGTCGGCCAGGCTGCGGCCGCCCCGGCCCTGGACGTCGATGGAGAGCATCGCGCCGGTCAGGCCGTCGTAGCCCGTGGCCATGATCAGGACG
>Ga0105238_10008707_pt1 | contig 10150 bp, 7 predicted proteins | sample KBSC34metaG_FD_81526 | JGI IMG/M metagenome (GOLD analysis project Ga0105238, IMG submission 81526) | Corn rhizosphere microbial communities from Kellogg Biological Station, Michigan, USA - KBS C3-4 metaG | ecosystem: Host-associated > Plants > Roots > Rhizosphere > Soil | place: Michigan, USA...
ACCCCAATCTTCCAAACGTTTGGAAGATACCGCGGGTTCCACAGATGCGCGTCACACGACGTCCGACACAGGCGGCTGATGCGCGTCGCATGACGGGAGCAAAATAGGGGCGCCGTTCGCGCGGTGGGAATCGGGTATCAGATCGACGTAGGGTGGTGACAAGCCGCCTTAGGCGAAGTCCCACCATCTTCATCTCTGCGAGGCCACCCGGCGGGACTTTGTTCACGCGTTGTTGGCGGACCAATCTTCGTCTGGTGTGCCACTGGCGATGCCAGTGTCTTTCTTCTTGCTCACTTGCATCCCGAGTGTCGCCTCTCCGCAACCTTTGGGGGCCGCAGGCCACAGAGCCATTGCTGTCAAAAAGCATGTCGTGTCAGACGAGTGCAGCACGAGATGTACGGATTCTTCACAATCGATTCACTGCGTCAAATGGACCTGTGAGTCTCATCTGCGGGTCCACAATTCAATGTGGCCGTAGGCATTCATGGCTAATGAATTCGATGAACGTCACGGCTTCGGCCTCCATGACCTGCGGCCCCCAAAGGTTGCGAAGCAACCTGATGCCACCCAGTGGGAATTCGTTCGTGTGTTGTCTTCAGGCCAATCTTCGTCTGGTGCGCCACTGGCGATGCCAGTGTCTTCTGTGCCTCAGTTCCCTTCCCCACCCTCGTCTGGTTTCGAGCGTCCGTTCTCGTCAGCGTTATCAATAAAAGTTCTTCGGCCTCCGTCTCGATATGATGTATCTGTCCCCTTGGTACCCCCCTATCGCTACTAACTGAAGCGCCCGCCCGAGGGTTACTCACCGGCGCGCAAGTTAGTCGACCCAGGACTGCTTCCGTGGTCCATCCATCGCATCGTCCTAGATGCCTGTCGCTGCGCGCACGGACGTTCCGAACGCGTGGGTTCACGATTGCAGCTTGTTCTGTCACGACGAACCGTTTAATCGGAACTCGCGCCCTGATGACTCATGCTCGCTCTTCAGACGTCACCTGGATATAACGTGTGCGTCCTTATACTGTACCCATGAACTTGTAGGAGAATGCGTAGAAGATCCTGTGTTCCGAAGACTCTGTGCATGTGTGCCGACGAAATGCGGTAGCTCCATCGGTAGCGCCCGATAATTGCATCCGGGTCACCCGCAACGCGCGAGCCGCATCCCTATTCTGAACCCGACCCAATCGCGAATCCCGCCGACCCGCGGCCGGGTCACCCGTTCGCTTGTGCAAGCATCAATTCCCTCAGATGGTGGCATTCCATGCCCGACCCCAAAGTGTTCATCAGCTACGCGCATGAATCGCCTGCCTACACCGATCGGGTGCTGGAGTTTGCGAATCAGCTCCGCAAGCATGGCGTGAACCTGATCATCGATCAGTTTGAACCGCACCCGCCCGAAGGTTGGCCATTGTGGATGGAGCGTCAGTTAGAGGGGGCTGAATTCGTCATTGTGCTTTGTTCGGAACGCTATTACCTGCGGGCGACGGGCCACGAACAGATGGGGAGCGGGCGAGGTGTCACCTGGGAAAGCGTCCTGATTCGCAATGAACTTTACGACGCTCCCTATGACAACAATAAATTCATTCCCGTTGCCTTCCGCAGTGAGGATTTGCGGTATGTCCTTCATCCGCTGCGTGGTCAGACGAACTACGTCGTCGTAGATTTCGACTTGTCGTCAGACAGCGGGTACGAGCACCTTTATCGCCGCTTGACGCATCAGGAGGTCGTGAAGCAAACCGAGTTGGGAGGGGTGGTTGAGCTCTCCAAGGCGGTCACAACAGACGAACTGGCACCGCTCGACAACCTGCCGCGGGTGACAGACTTCTATGAAGAAACGCGGCGTTTGAATCGCGGGATCTTCACCTATGGGGTCACGTTATTTGTGATCTCCGTCCTGTCGTTGTTGGTGGCCTACTGGAATGCCCCAATGGCGTGGCAATTGCAGTTTGCTTGCGTTTTGGGCGGGACCTCGACAGCGCAGTTGGGTAGCTGGTTGGAAGCGATGTTCGCTGCCTACTGCTTGAGTATTTCCTACTTACTCGTGACGCTTTTGTATTCGGTTGAAATTCGCGAACTTCAGGACGCCATTGTGCATCCGCGCGGGGCTCCTGGAAGACTACCGTGGCTCGTGATTTCTATCGGAGTCCTGCTGCTCTTCACGTCCGGCTGGCACTTATGGACTTATCACACAATTACAGGGCCCCAAAAGTTGCTGAATTGGGCAAAGATTGTTGATGAGAAGCAGAAGAAGCCAAATGTCCGATTCCCCATCTCTTTCTTCGAGCAGAAAATCGGCGACGGTGACTTGGGTCTACTGCATGAGGAAATCAGTCGTCCAGATCCCGTAGCAGCCTATCGGTCTGCCTATTTTCGCTACTTCCCCTACTCGGCGGCGATTTGTTCTCTGCTGGCAGTGCCATTCTGCTGCGTCATGCTACTGGGTTTGATGAAAGACTTAAAAAGCGGTTGGGAAAATCTCAATACCTTGTGGCTGGCCAGCGAGGCCTCTGTTACAGACTTAGTGCAGTTGAAGAAAATGACGGAGGTCCTTTTTCCAGCAATTCGTCGTCTGTGCATGAGGAGCATCAATCGGGCTTGGTTGCTTCTGATTGCAGCCGCGATCGCGGCGCTGTATTTGGCCTGTATGCCAACACTTGCAACCGAGGCCTCTCAGGAAGGGCTGCTCACGCTCATCCTCGTCTTTTTGGGGCCGTTGGTCTCGTTCGCGATGCGAGCTTTGCATCATTATGCTTACGAGCTCTGCCACAATGCGATCGAGGAAACGGATTCAATCGGAAACGCGGACAGGCAGCAGATGCTGGACGCTTTCTCGGCAAACTATAAGCGAGGACGCCTGATTGTCACCGGCCGTACCCCACTCTTTCGCCTCGGCGTTGTCATCTTTATTGTTATCATGGTGAGCGCGATCGCAGTTCTGTTTCGCGATTCACAGTGACAAGCCCGACACCACAATATGTTCGGAAGAGCCGTTAATGACACTGAGAGAGCACTTGACAAGAGTTGTCGCCGTGGGGTTGGCGGGAACCGTTTGGTGGTTTCTGTATTCGTGGATCAATGCGTTCAACGCCCGTTCTGATCGCGCGGTCTTTCTGGCCTCGACTCCATCTGAACTGTACCCGAACATTATTCAACCGTCGTCCGCCGTTGTGTACGTGTTGGGAAGCCTGGTGCTCCTGATTGCGCCGCTCGTCTATTGCTGGCAAAAGCCGCGATTCCTTGCCTTCATGACGATGGTTGCAATTGGAACGGTTGTCGGATTCATCATCTTCCTGATCTGGCCGCTGAACATTCGACGCCCGGTTTTTACTGGTGATCGGTTCGGTGAATCGATGTTGCGTTGGATCTTTTCGATTGACCAGAACGCCAACTGTTTCCCCAGCTTTCACAGCTTCTTTGCGGTCCTGGGCGCGCTGGTGGTGGCTCAGTACGCACAGCATTGGCAAGAAACCGTCGGAGCGTGGCTGTTGGCGATCCTGATTCTGATTTCCACTGTGACAACAGGACAACACTATGTCATCGATGGCATCGCTGGGTCGGCGCTAGCGGTGCTCAGTTTCCTCGTCGTGCACATCTTTCCTCGCAGTCAACCGACTCTCTGATGAAGCGGACGCCATGTCCCCAATGCGTCTGTTGTTGACCAGACTTTCAAACGGTGAAACCACGCTCAGATCGGACTGGCAAAGTTTTCACACGCTGGTAGGACAAAAAAGGGACAAAAAAAGGGGGCGCAGCTCATTTCTGTGGTTCTCACTCCTTCTTGGCTGGGCGGCCTCTTGATCGGAGCGTGTGTTTCAGTTCCAAACGGGTGGCTGACTGTGTGATCCAAGTCTCACTTCCGTAGGGCGTGCCGCGTTTGACACTGCGGCGGATCGCCTCGAGTTCTGCGTCGGACTGCGGCAGGTTGACATAGTCCGCCCAGTTGCTGAATCGCGGGAGCGGCCAGGTGCTCAGGGTCGACCGTGACGAGTCGTCTCCATGTGCCATTCGCCAGGCACTTCCGTATTTCCAATCTTCCGCACGCTCACAGAGGTTCGCCCTGAGCGGGTTGCGTTCCACGTACCGCAACACCGCGTACAGGTGATCATCGTCCTCGATGGGAAACGTTTTAGAGCGGCCTTGGTAGAGATGTCCTGTGCCTTCCGTGTGATAGTGAGCGTGCCAGCGCATCACGTGAGTATGTGTCAGCCAACGGAAGAAGGCCGACAAATCACCGTCCGCGATGGGGCGCACAACGAAGTGCCAGTGATTCGGCAGCAGGCAGTAGGCCAAAATGGGCAACGAGACCATCTGATGTGCCTCGCTGAGAACCCGCTCAAAGGCTTCGTAGTCTTCTGGCTTTTCAAAGAGCGGCAATCGTGCCACGGCTCGCGAACTCAACCCCATCCTCGCTCAGCTCCCCAGTGACCAGATGCAGTGCTGGCCAGTATCGACCGATGTGGGGAATGTGCGGAACAAGGGTGAACATCTGGTCGACCGCATCGAACTGTGAGATCGAAAAAGACTTTCGTATTTCTCGCTGATTGGCACATTCAATCTACGGTCATCCGTTTCACTATGCGCAAATGCCCAAGCCACTGGGTGGTATCAGGTTGACTGCCTGCGACCTACCTGTGCGTGTCGAATGTGCAATATCCTGTCGCTCGTCCGGCGCGCTCCAAAGAATGACGACATCTTGCGTTCAGACAACGTGGTGGATGGCAGCTTTTGGCCTCTCAATTAGAAGGCGCGAATTGGAACCGGCATGACGACTCCCGCGATCAATGTCTCAGACGATGCCAGTTCGCGAATAACATTCTCGCCATTCGCTCGGCAATAATGTTGATCCCAAAAACTCGGGAAAGATTGCTTTCAATGAGGGTCACACCGGATGTCCCCAGTGGCCCTTCCGCAATACGGTCTAGGATTACAAGCATCACGTCTTCTTGATCTGGCCGCAGTATGTGAAATGAGTAAACGCTCCTCAGAAATTCCGTGACAATTCGGAGCTTTTCATGTGGCCGAATCGGCGTCGAGAAAAACTCGAGCATCTGTCTCAGCGGCTGACGTGCAGCATTCCAGTCGGACAATTTGCAAGCAGACAAAACGACTTCCGCATTTAGCAATGTTGATTGATAATCAAAACCAATCAACTTCGCGGAAACATCATGAATAAGCTCCCTCGTGATAGATTCTCGCAGCGCCAAATCCTGGAAAACCATTTGAGTCCATACGCTTCGGACATGGAAATTCTCTCGGCTATATTGTCCAACTGTCTGATCGTCCGTCCACAAAACGCGGTTCCCGCGTGAGGCCAGTACTATGCTCTCTGCGCCATGCTGGCCAAACAGTTCGATCATTTGTTCTCTTTGGGTCGGTGCAACCTCTGCCAGTTCCCAGCAGTCCAAAACTCGAACACTGGAATTGATCGTGGAAATCAACTGGTCGACTCGCTCAAGCTCTAGACGCCGCTGGTCAGACGTAACTTCGATCATCTGAATACCAAATTCGTTCTGAGCGGGAGCTATGTGTCCGGTGTTCCGCGTCTCGGCAAATTCCTCTCGGTGCAGGCGCAACTGTGCAAGGGTATTAGTCGAAACGACCAACCGCACCGGCCATGCTTTTAACAGATGTTCTTGCGTGAGGAGCCTCAGCGTCGTAATCGCAGACAGATCCACGACGCATTCGGTGGCTCGCCGAAGGTCAGAAGCCGCCGTGCCCCCCTCCGAAGGATCTCCACTGGAACATCGAATGAATAGGTCATCGGTCGATGCCAGGTATTCCATGACCTGCACAAAATGGCGATGAATTGAATTTGCGAACAGCTGAATCGGCACAAAGTGGTTGCGGTAAACCGCCAATTTTTCGTCAATGTGTCTCTTCGATTCATACATGCGCCGAATGATCGGCGTAAAGTCTGGGGACCGCCCGCTCTCGTCACCAATTCCTTCGATTCTCACCATCTGAAACATCGGATTGGTTGGAAAGAGAATCTGATTGTCGCTCATCAACTTGTTCAGCCGAAAAACGTATTTGCTCAGGATTGTCTGGATTGTTGCCCTGCGGCCATCTATTTCGTCTCCCGAAATGAGCACACTTTCACCCTGCGATTTGTTCAGAAGGAGCTTTGTCATCGAGTCGTCAGGGCGAATTTCATCGTCGAAACCAGTTCCGTTCTCGCTTTCGAGAACAAACCAGCGTTCCGTTTGCGTTCCAGATTCGATGAGTTTGACAGCTGAGTCGGTTGAGACACAGGGTGGTGGATCGACGAGTGTGTCTGGAATATTCCCCGCGAGCATCAGATGTATGAAGGACGCATGCGCTGCTTGTTCCTTAACGTGTTTTCGCAAGAGGCGATAGGAATAAAGGAGTGCATCGCCCGTTGCGTTTGCTTGGGCCAGGCAGATTGCCACCAACGTCCCGTTTGTGACTCCCACGGTTTTTACCGACGGATATTTCCCTGGGTCGCCAGAGATCAACTGCGGTTCACCCAATTGGACGCCAAGTGTCGCCAACCGCAAGACGAGCTCTGAATTCTCCGGGGTCCGTACCAGCAACTCCTTCACCAGAGTTACAGCCTCCTGCGGAGCGAATCGATTTAAAGCATCCAGTTCGGCATCAATCAGCTGACCATCGTAACATCCAGCTTCACGCCAGCGTTTGCAAATTCGTCGTACAATGTCGTATCTCTTGACACGTCTAGCGTTCCAGACAGCACTTCTGGCATCGGTAATGATCGTGCTCGTCGTTCCAATTGATTCCCAAAGCGGCATCGCAAGCGAGAATTCACCCAGGAAGGTCAGCATTTCCGCGATGAACTTGGCCACGTCGTCTGGATAGCGGACCGACTTCACCGTCGGAACAGCATCTCTTATAAAGGTGGCAGATTGTTGCTTGTCGCCAATCGAGTGGAATACGAATGCTTTCCCGATGGCAATCACTCCACCGTCCAATCCCGAGGCGGCCAAATCTTCAAGGAATTGAATGGCTTTGGTCGGTTGGCAATTGTGGATCGCTCCTTGAAGGGCGAGGTCGATCGCTGTGTAGCGGTAGGAGCAAGCTGATATTCGTGCTGCACGCTCAGCGAGTTGCCACCACTCAATACTGCTGGAGCCTTCCTTCCACCGTAGAGCACCTGCGAGCAAGAATTCTGCGTCGGCGCCAGCACCAAGTTCAACCGCCTTTCGAAGATATTGAATCGCCTCGTCTCGATGTCCACTGCCCATCCTCAACGTGCCGATATTTAACATGAGCTCTGGATCTGAGGGAAACGATTCCCGAGACCTGAAAAGGTCGCGCTCGGCTTGATCGACGTTGCCAAGAAAGTCATGGACTCGCGAACGAGCCAAGAGCGACCGCGAAAGCAGATGCCGATGTTTTGTCCTTTCGCTGAGTTCAATGGCTTTGTCCAATCGTCGCAGGCAGTCCGCAAACGCGTTGGAATCGGCAGGATATATGTCATGATCCGACTTGAATGCAGCCTGCAGCGTGAGCTGGACTTTTGCATGGGCTGAGAATAGCCAAGGCGCTGGCCAGTCAGACTCGTTGCTGATTGCAGTGTCAGCAAATCGGAAAGAAGTTAACCAATCTGATTTGCGCGCTGCTCGTAAGGCTAACCCAACCAATATTTCCTCGTTCGACAAAAGTTGCTGTGGAATTCGCTTCTCGAGTTCCTCAGCTGAAATGTCGTCAGGAGCAGTATTGGCGAGATGCACCCAAGGTTTCAGTGAATTCGGAAATTCGACAGTGAGTTGAGAGGCCTTCGTGTAGGCCTCTTCTCGCTGATCAAGTAGGACCAATCCCGCAACGAAACCAGTCTTGGCTCTTTCATCGTCTGGAAGTTGCTGCTGAGCCTCACAGTAATATTGCCCGGCTTCTTCCAGTCGACCGTCGGCGCTTGCGACACAACCCAAATTGGTCAAAACCCGAAAACGCTCAACGGGGCTGAGTTCGTGCCAATTGTTGTTTCTAAGCCCTTGGAGCAGTAGCCACGCTTCCTGGTATTCGTGTTTCTCGATATGTGATTTTGCAGCTTCGAGTCGATCTCGAAATCTATTCGAAATAATATCATCCGAGATTTGTTCGACTCGCTCGCCGATTTGAGCAACATTAATGTCGAGTTGGCGGACACTATGGACTATTGGATCGACCAGTGACTTTGTGCTCCGCGCCACGATTTTTTCCCAGAGCAACGGAGACTCCCGCAAAATCTCCTCAATTGACTCCCAAGTGAGCAACTCGATGACAAAAAGTCCTTCATTGCGATGGCGATGATTCAGTTCAACGACTTTGCCTTGCGTATTGGTGTCATTCTCTGACGTCGTCAGAATGAAGTACGCCCCTAGCTTTAAGCCATTGAGATCGAAGCCGCGAGCAGCAGCGACTTCGCATTCCACTTCTTCGGCCGTCAGCAGCACTCCACTCTTTTTCCATTTGACTTGGGCGCCCCTCAAGGGCTCGAGTGCGTTCATATCGATGACATCGACACCGAATTGCTTTTGACCATTGCGCCCCCATTTCTCTGGACGTGAGCCTCGCCAATAAACTTTCAATAAGTCACGGCAGAATCGTTCAAAATCCTGGTCGTTTAACGGAGAGGGGAAGCTGTGATCCATTGTTCGTCAAGTTCTGCGAAGTGGTTGATGACGTCGAAAAGCTCGGAGATCGGACGCGATAATGGGCGTTGGAATTCGTTTCTCTGCATGAGAACCCACGCCGACGATCGCGAGATAGGAAAAGGGGACGCAGCTCATTGATTTGAAGTTCTCTATTTTCGATTTGTGTTGTCACGCCGGCCGATCACAGAAAATGTCCCCTTGATATTAGCGACCTCAATGAAGACGTCAGCTTCCGATCTATAAGGTTCAATACGATTGCAGTTTTCCCTGTCATCCCTCTCTAAAGTTGTGCTGGCGAACTCCTTGGCCAGGGTGTCCCGATGCTCACTTCTTTCGCGTTTAATGTGAATCACTACATGAAGGTCGGTTGGTTTTTTGGCTTTCAAGTCCCGTACGTCGTCGCGATTAGTTGCCTGCCATTGAATCAGTATGCACTCGCGATCTGCAACCAACCTCTCCGCTTCATCGATTCTCGGCCCCTTCGTCGTTCGTTCTGCGCCTCTTATGTCTACTTCCAGTCGTTCCGACCATTCGTCTTGGGATGCCATCGCTGTCCGAATGAATGTGTCCTTTCCAGAACACGACGTCCCGACCACCCAGACGAATCGTTTCTGTTTAGATGACATTTGGTGCCTTTGCAGGAAAAGATTTGCTTACGCTCGCGACAAAAGGATTGTGAATGATCAATGCGGAAACCAAAGACCGAAGGCAAGAGTGCGGCCACGCCTTCGGCAACATGTTCCGCAAATTGACGTTCAAAATCTCCACGCACGTCCATCATGAAAACAAATGTGCCTGTCACACGTTCAAACCATTTGGCCGTGGATTTGTGAATTGATTCTACCAGGATTTGCTCGTTGGGGCGTCGAGAAAACCTGCATCAATCACATCGACCGATGTCAGTGATCGTTGAACTGAGGAGCGACGAAAAGGCATCAGGACCGTGTCAGGAACCAAATAATTGACGCGGCTGAAGAAACGTCTGAGAGTTGATGACTCGGCACAAACAGGACGGTGTACTCGGTGATTTTCCCGGCGTAGAATTTCGACGAACGACTCATGCCAAACCACCGCAAGGCTGCAACCGAACAGCGTCTGGAATCTGGCACCCACGATGAGCGATCCTCTTCTTCCTGGACCCACGCCAGAATAAATCGCGGAGCAACGGGCCGCCGAGCGGATGTTCCCGGAGATCGAAGGACGTCCCGCGGTCTATGTCGAGACTTTCCAGAACTCGCTGTGGGTGTTTATCAGCGGTCAGGTCAGTCAATTGAGAATGCAAGTCGATTCGGTCTGGTGGACAAACGACTGGCTGGACCGAAAGGACTCGTGGCCGGACGAGATCACCTACGAATTCGTGATTTCGGAAGATTGCCTGACCGTCGGTCCCACCTGGTGGTTCGACTCCTACTTCGGGTCGTGGATGATCTTCGATCAGGATCTGGTGGCCAGGTCGATGGCCGGTGACGATCACTGGGTCGCCGCGTACCTGAAATCAAATCAGGATGTGATTCCGGCCTACGTGGAATTGAATCAGGACG
>Ga0105238_10008708_pt1 | contig 10150 bp, 8 predicted proteins | sample KBSC34metaG_FD_81526 | JGI IMG/M metagenome (GOLD analysis project Ga0105238, IMG submission 81526) | Corn rhizosphere microbial communities from Kellogg Biological Station, Michigan, USA - KBS C3-4 metaG | ecosystem: Host-associated > Plants > Roots > Rhizosphere > Soil | place: Michigan, USA...
CACCTTGTACAACAAACTGTTCGTGCGGCATTGGGATACCTGGGCCGACGGCCGGCGCAACCAGTTGTTCGTGGGAACGTTCGGCGCCGATGGCCAGCTGCCGGCCGAACCGACCCTGCTGAGCCGCGGCATCGATGGCGACGTGCCCAGCAAGCCGTTCGGCGACGCCAGCGAGTTCGCCTTCGCGCCGGACGGCAAGAGCGTGTATTTCGATGTGCGCATCGCCGGCACCACCGAGCCGTGGTCGACCAATTTCGATTTGTACCGCGTGCCGGTGGACGGCTCGACTGCGCCGGCCAACCTCACCGCCGACAACAAGGCCTGGGATGCGTACCCGGTGCCCTCGCCGGACGGCAAGACGCTTTATTACCTGGCGATGAAGACCCCCGGTTTCGAGGCCGATCGCTTCGCCATCATGGCGATGGACCTGGCCACCGGCGCCAGGCACGAAGTCGATCCGCGCTGGGATCGGTCGCCCGGCGGCCTGGCGATTTCCGCCGACGGCAAGACCTTGTACGCGACCGCCGACGACGAAGGCCAGCACCCGTTGTTCGCGATTGACCCGGCCAACGGCGAGGTGCGCAGCCTGTCCGGTGCCGGTGACGTGAACGCGTTTTCGCTGGCCGCCGGCAAGGTCCTGTTTGCGCGCGACGACCTGAAGCGGCCGGCCGACTTGTACCTGGCCAAGGCCGATGGGCGTGGCCTGAAGCAGGTCACGCATTTCAATGCCGAGGATCTGAAGAACGCCAGGGTCGGCGACTTCGAATTCTTCCAGTTCCCGGGCTGGAACAACGAAACCGTGCAGGGCTACGTGGTCAAGCCGGTCGACTACCAGAAGGGCAAGACCTACCCGGTTGCCTTCATCATCCACGGCGGCCCGCAGGGTGCGATGAGCAATGGCTGGAGCTATCGCTGGAACCCGCAGACCTATGCCGGCCAGGGCTTCGCCGTGGTCACGATCAACTTCCACGGTTCCACCGGCTACGGCCAGAAGTTCACCGATTCGATTTCGGGCGACTGGGGCGGCAAGCCGCTTGAGGATCTGAAACTGGGCTGGAAGGCCGCGCTGGACAAGTACAAGTTCCTTGACGGCGAGCGCGCCTGCGCGCTGGGCGCCAGCTACGGTGGCTACATGGTGTACTGGATCGCCGGCGTGTGGAACCAGCCATGGAAATGCCTGGTCGACCACGACGGCGTGTTCGATGCGCGGATGATGTACTACGCCACCGAGGAGCTGTGGTTCGAAGAGCGCGAGAACGGCGGCCCGCAGTACGAGGTGCCGCAGAACTACGAGAAGTTCAACCCGATCGACCACGTCAAGGACTGGCGCGTGCCGATGCTGGTGGTGCATTCGGGCAAGGATTTCCGCATCCCGATCACCCAGGGCCTGGGCGCCTTCACCGCGCTGCAGCGCCGCGGCATCCCCAGCGAACTTCTCACTTTCCCCGACGAGAATCATTGGGTGCTGAAGCCGCACAACAGCGTGCAGTGGCACGACACGGTGAATGCGTGGTTGAAGCAGTGGACGGCAAAGGACGCACCATCGGGCGCGTCGAAGTAGCGTCGTAGGGCGGGCACTGCCCGCCGACGGTTCCCCGGTACGCCGATGGGCGGGCACTGCCCGCCCCACGCTTCGCTTCGCTTTTGTAGTGCGCGATGCCTTCCATCACGTGACGAAGAGCATCGCGCACAGGGTGCGCTCCTACACAGGTTTGACAGGCTCGTTGGCACGGACGCACCGTCCGGCGCGGCGAAGTAAGCCCCGTAGGGCGGGCAATGCCCGCCGGTGATGTCGCGGCACGCCGATGGCGGGCAGTGCCCGCCCTACGATCGAGCCGCATTTTTTGTAGGGGCGCACCGTGTGCGCGATGGTTACACGGGATGGGCAGGTTCGTCGGTGACGAGGCGTTGGAGCAGCTTGCGCACGGGGGCGGGCAGGCCGAGGGTGTCGAGGTCGCTGGTGCTGCACCAGCGCAGTTGCGCATCGTCGGCAACCCGCTGCCGCGCGGTTGCCTGGTCGAACAGCAGCGGCTCGATGTTCAATCGGTAATGGCTGAACACGTGGGTGAATGGCGCGAGCGCCTGGGCGTCGTCGATGCGTGCGAGTTGCTGGGCGATGCGCCAGGCGCCATCGGCATCGGCGGCTTCGGGGAGGCTCCACATGCCTGACCACACACCTTGGGGACCACGCCGCTCCAGCAGGATGCGTTGCCGCGTGTCACGCAGCACCAGCATGACCGTGGCGCGGGTGGGGACGGATTTGCCCGCCTTGCGCGTGGGCAATTGCGCAGTGCGGCCTTCGCGGAAGGCAACGCAGTCGCCAGCCAGCGGACAGGCATCGCAACGCGGGTTGCTGCGCACGCAGACGGTGGCACCGAGATCCATGATGGCCTGGGTGTAATCGGCCACGCGGCGCACGGGTGTATGCGCCTCGGCATGCAACCACAGTTGCCTCTCGACCGCGCCGGTGCCGGGGTCGCCGTGGATGCCGTGGTAGCGCGTCAGCACCCGCTTGACGTTGCCGTCGAGGATGGGAAAGCGCAGCCCGTGCGCCTGCGCCAGGATCGCACCGGCCGTGGAGCGGCCGATGCCGGGCAGGGCGGCGAGGGCGGCGAAGTCGCGCGGCAGTTCGCTGTCGTGTTGCGCCACGCAGATCTGCGCGGCGCGATGCAGGAAGCGCGCGCGACGGTAGTAGCCGAGGCCCGACCACAGCGCGAGCACGGTGTCCTCGTCGGCGTTGGCCAGGTCGCGCAAGGTCGGCAGGGCGGCCACGAAGCGCTCGAAGTAGGCAAGCACGGTGGCGACCTGGGTCTGTTGCAGCATCACTTCGGACAGCCACACGCGGTAGGCGTCGCGCTGGCCCGGCGAAGTCTCCGACTGCCACGGCAGATCCTTGCGGCCGTGCCGGTCGAACCAGCGCAGCAGGCGTGCGGCCACGTCGGTATTCGTCATGGACCCTGATCTACTTCGCGGTCGCGGCGGCAGGCGTCGCGCTGCTGGATACGGTCGCCGGCACGTTGTCGCCGGCCCGCAGGGTCAGCCCTTCCACGCGCACGCCACCGGCGTCGATGCTGTCGAACTCGGCGTGTCCGCTGCCGGGCGGCACACCGAGTTGCGGTGCCTGCGGATCGCCCAGGCGACCCCACCAGCGCGCCAGTGCCAGCGGCGGCAAGCGCAGGTCGGCGTGGTTGCCGGGGCCGTCGAGTTTCAGCGCCAGCAGCAGCGGGTTGTCCTGGTTGGCGGGCGTGAGCGTCAGTGACAGGTCGTACTGGCCCGCGCCGGTGCGGTCGAGCTTGCCGGCCAGGCTGGCCGCGGCATCGGCTGCGCCGTGCCAGTGCGCGCGGCCGTTCAGCGCCAGCGTCACCGCATCTTCCTGCGCCAGGTGCAGGCTGATGTTGTCCAGTTGCAGGGCGTTGCCCTGGATGCGCGGCGTCGCCGACAGGTGCAGCTGCCACGGCTTGCCGGCGACGAAGGCGTTGATGCTGAGCGGAAACGGCTGCCCGGAAACGAGGCTGCCGGCCCTGATCGAGACGTTGTCCAGCAAGACTTCATTGCCGCGCACCACGCTGCCGTGGGTGATTTCCACGCCGGTGTCGATGCGCGGGATGTTGAGCGGCGCCTGCTGTGTCTGCGCCGGCAGCGCGGCCATCCATGCCTGCAGGGCATCGAGGTCGACGCGCGGCGAGTCGATCTCCAGTTGCGAGATCACGGCGGGCCCGCCGAACAGGGTGTGCCACGGCAGCACCAGCCGGCCGCGCGCGGCGAGCAGGATCGGTGCGCTGGCGCCTTGGGCGTTGAGCGTGATGCCACGCAGGTCCAGCGCCGGCCGCGGGAACAGGCTGGGGCTGGCGGGGCTGGCCAGGTTCAACTCCAGCCCGGCGGCGCGCGCCTGGCTCTGCAGCATGGCGGTGAAGCGGTCGGGCTGCAGCAGCAGGTAAACGGCGGCCACCACGACGAGCGTGGCCGCCACGACCACACCGCCGAGCACCGTTGCGATCAGGCGCAGTCGGCGCGACACCGGATCAGCCCCGCCAGCCGGCGTCAGCCATGGTCTCGAACCTGGCCGAGGTTGGCGGGCAGCAGGCCGTCGACGAAGGCCTCGGCCTCGAACGCGCGCAGGTCGGTGGCGCTTTCGCCCAGGCCCACGAAACGGATCGGCAGGCCGAACTCGCGCGCCAGCGCAAACACCACGCCACCCTTCGCGGTGCCGTCGAGCTTGGTCACCACCAGGCCGGTGACGCCCACGATCTGGCGGAACTGGCGCACCTGGTTGACCGCGTTCTGTCCGGTGGTGCCGTCGATCACCATCAGCACTTCATGCGGTGCGTCGGCGTCGAGTTTCTTCAGCACGCGGGCGATCTTGCCCAGTTCGTCCATCAGGCCACCCTGGGTGTGCAGCCGTCCGGCGGTGTCGGCGATCAGCACATCCATGTGGCGCGAACGCGCGGCCTGCAGGGCGTCGAAGATCACGCTGGCCGAATCGGCGTCCTGGCCCTGCGAGATCACCGGCACCGCGTTGCGCTCGCCCCAGGTCTTGAGCTGCTCGACCGCGGCGGCGCGGAAGGTGTCGCCGGCAGCCAGCATCACCGCGTGCTTTTCGTCGCGCCACCTGCGGGCCAGCTTGCCGATGGTGGTGGTCTTGCCGGCGCCGTTGATGCCGACGACCAGCACCACGAAGGGTTGTCTGTCGCGTACGTCCAGCGGCTGCTCGACCGGCTTGAGCAGCTCGATCAGCGCCTGGCGCAAGGCCGCCAGCAAGGCCGCGGCGTCGGCGAACTCGCGTTTGTGCATGCGCTTGCGCAGGCCATCGACCAGCGCGCTGCTGGCTTCGACGCCGACGTCGGCGGTGATCAGCACGGTTTCCAGCTCGTCGAGCAGGTCGTCGTCGAGCTTCGGGTTGCGCACGAACAGCGAACCGAGGCTGCGCGAAAACACGCTGCCGGACAGGCGTTCGCGCCAACTGCGCTTCGGCGGCGCTTGGGCGGGTTCTTCCGCCGGCGCCACGAAGCGCTCGGTGTCGCGGCGGGTGTCCTCGGCCGAGGGCATTTCCGCCAGCGCCTCGCGCAGGCCCGATGCCACGGCTTCCGGCAGGCCCGCGTCGACCGCCGCATCCGGCGCGGCAGGCGGCACTTCCTTGCCGTGGGCATCCGTCTCGGCGGATTTTTTCTTCCAGAACTTGAGCATGGCCGGGGCGATTCAAAGACAATGGCCGGCATGCTAACACCCCGACCCGTACTCCCAGCTGAGGGCCCGCGCGCGTGAGTGGCGGGCGAAAACCGTCGCCTGGCCAGGTGCGCATCATCGGCGGCAACCTGCGCAATTCGCGCCTGCGGGTGCCGGAACTGCCCGGCTTGCGGCCGACCCCGGCGCGCGTGCGCGAGACCGTGTTCAATTGGCTGGCGCCGATGATCGCCGGTGCGCGCTGCCTGGACCTGTGCGCCGGCACCGGCGCGCTGGGCATCGAGGCGTATTCGCGCGGCGCAGCCAGCGTGCAGTTCGTCGAGCGCGACGCGCAGGCGGCGCAGGCGCTGCGCGCGAACCTGGCGCGGCTCAAGCTGATGTCCGCGGTGGTCACCACCGCGGAGGCGGCGACTTTCCTGCGCGGTCCGGCGCAGCCTTGCGATCTGGTCTTCCTCGACCCGCCGTTCGCGCTCGACCTGTGGGCACCGTTGGCCGCGCAGTTGGAAGCGGGCGGCTGGCTGGCGGCGCAGGCACTGATCTACGTCGAATCGCCCCGCGCCGGCGTGGCAGGGCTGCCGGCGCACTGGTCGGTGCATCGCGAGGCGCAGGCCGGCGAGGTACGTTTTGCGCTCTATCGGCGTTCGCTTCCGTCAAGGCAACGCTGATCAAGTATCGCCGCCGTCATGATGACTGGAAGGTCCGCAGGTGGTGCTGCGTGGCGCCGGCAAGACTGGCTGTCTTGCCAAGCCGCGCGGCATCGCCTGCGGGCCTTCCAGTCATCACCTCATCATTTCAGATTCAACACGTTGAGGCCCACCCTCTCTGTTCGCATACCTTCGGTCCGCCGCCTCGACAGACGGCCAGTCTGCCTTCGTCGACGGCCCTGTGGTCTGCGAACAGAGAGGGTGGGTGACGGTGGTGATACTTGAGCAGCGTTGCCTTAAGCTAAGGGTCACACCGTCGTCGGCGACTGCATGCCTTCCGTGAGAAAAAATCTGGGGAATCCCCGCCTGGCCATCTATCCGGGCACCTTCGACCCGATCACCAACGGCCATGCCGATCTGGTGACGCGCGCCGCGTCGCTGTTCGACCGGGTGATCGTGGCAGTGGCGGACAGTTCCACCAAGGGGCCGCACTTCAGCATCGGCGAGCGGGTGGCGCTGGCGCGGCTGGCGCTGGCCGACCTGCCCAACGTGGAGGTGCGCGGCTTCGATTGCCTGCTGGCGACCTTCATCGGGCAGGTGGGTGCCGGGGTGATCATCCGCGGGCTGCGGGCGGTGTCGGATTTCGAGTACGAATTCCAGCTGGCCAGCATGAATCGGCATCTGATCCCGCAGGCGGAGACCTTGTTCCTGACGCCGGCCGAAGAATACAGTTTCATCTCCTCGTCACTGGTGCGCGAAATCGGCCGCCTCGGCGGGGACATCTCCGGCTTCGTGCATCCGGCCGTGCAACAGGCGATGCGCCAGCGCTGGCAGAAGTCGCTTCATCCATCCAACCAGCAACCCGAAGCAGAAGGTGATGACCATGCGTAAATTCGTTCTCATTGCGGTTGTCGCGCTGAGCGCTTGCCTGGGCCTGAGTGCCTGCAACAAGCAGGGCGACGACCAGCAGGCCCAGGAACAGGTGCAGAAGGCGCCCAAGCCCACCGACGTCAATGACGCCAAGGGCTGGAATGCCTATCTCGGCCAGTTGGTGCAGGCCAACCTGCAGGGCATGAAGGCGCCGCAGCCGTATGCCTACATGGTCACCCCCGGCCTGACCGAGGACCAGCAGGCGCAGAACGCGCGGCAGTTGCAGGGCGTGCAGGACACCGTCGCCCGCGGCGTGCTGCCGGGCAACCTGCTTGCCTTCGGCGGCCCCAGTTCCGCGGCGACCTCCGAGTTCGTGATCGACGCGTTCAAGAACGCCAACCCCGGCTCGTTCAAGGACGTGATTGTGGTGTTCATCGGCGACAAGGCCGACGAGCAGAAAGTGACCGACGCGCTGAAGCCCACCGGGGCGACATTCCGTTTCGTCGAAATGTGATGAGGCGGGAGTGAGAAGCGAGGAGTGAGAAATGAGAGAGAGCATGGCGAGGTCCTGCCTTCTCTCGTTTGGCACTCCTCTTCACTCACTCCTGGCTTGCCCTCATGTCGCTCAAGATCCTCGACTCCTGCGTCAATTGCGACGTTTGCGTACCGGCGTGCCCCAATCAGGCAATTTCGCTGGGCGAGGAGTACTACGTGATCGACCCGGCGCTGTGCACCGAGTGCGTGGGCCATCACGACGAGCCGCAGTGCGTGGAGGTGTGCCCGGTGGAGTGCATCATCGGCGACCCCGACCATGTCGAATCTCCGGCCCAGCTTGAGTTGAAGTATCGACACCTGATGAGCAAGGAGTCCGTGGCATGAGCATCTCCTTCGATTGGCGCGCGCTGGCGCTGGGTCTGTTGCTGAGCGGTACCGCCGGCCTTGCGCCGGCGGCTTCGGCGAAGCAGGCGCCGCCGGCCGCGCCCGCCGCGCAGCGGCCGGGCCATGCGGCGATCGCCAGCGCGAATTTCCTGGCCACGCGCGCCGGCCTGGAGGTGTTGCGCAAGGGCGGCAACGCGTTCGATGCGGCGGTGGCGGTGGCTTCCACGTTGTCGGTGGTGGAACCGGAGAGCTCGGGCATCGGCGGCGGTTTCATGGCCGTGCTGCACCGCGCCAGCGATGGCCGCAACCTGTTCATCGACGCCCGCGAGACGGCGCCGGCGGCGGTCGATCCGAAGGATTACCTGAAACCCGACGGCAGCCCCAACCGCGATACCGCATTGACCGGCCCGCTGTCCGCCGGCATCCCCGGCGAGCCGGCCGGGCTGGCGCTGCTCGCGAAGGATTACGGGCGGTTGTCGCTGCAGCAGTCGCTGGCGCCGGCGATCCGCATCGCGCGCGACGGCTTCGTTCCCGATCCGCGCCTGCATGGCGCGATCGTCTCCGAGCAGAAATTGCTCGCGCGCTGGCCCGCCTCGGCCGCGAAGTACCTGGTGAACGGGCAGCCGCCGGCCGAGGGCGCCACCTGGCGCGATCCGGACCAGGCCCGCACGCTGGAGGCGCTCGCGCGCCATGGCCACGATGGTTTCTATCGCGGCGAGACCGCGCGCAAGCTGGTCGACGCGGTGCGTGCGGCCGGCGGCAACTGGACGCTGGCCGACCTGGCCGCGTACCAGGCGAAAGAGCGCACGCCGATCAGCGTCGACTACCGCGGCTACCAGGTCATCACCGCGCCGCCGCCGTCTTCCGGCGGCGTGGCGATCGCCGAGATCCTCAACATCCTGTCCGGCTACGACCTGACGAAGATGGATGCCGCCACGCGCGTGCATTACGTCGTCGAGGCGATGCGGCGGGCGTTCCGCGACCACAACGATTACCTGGGCGACCCGGATTTCGTGAAGATGCCGCTGGACATGCTGCTGTCGCCGTACTACGCCGACGGCCTGCGCCAGAGCATCCTGCCCGACCGCGCGACGCCCTCCTCGATGCTGCCGCGCGCCGAGCCGGCCGATGCGGGCATGCACACCACGCATTTCTCCATCATCGACGCCGACGGCAACATGGCCGCGGTGACGCTCACCGTCAACACCACGTTGGGCTCGAAGTTCGTCGCCGCCGGCACCGGCGTGCTGCTCAACAACGAGATGGACGACTTCGCGCTGGTGCCGAACAAGCCGAACGTCTACGGTCTGCTCGGGAGCAAGGCAAATGCGCCGGTGGGCGGCAAGCGCATGTTGTCGTCGATGTCGCCCAGCATCGTGATCGGGCCGGAGCGCACCATGGTGATCGGCTCGCCCGGCGGCTCCACCATCATCACCCAGGTGCTCGAAGGCATCTTGCATTTCATCGACGGGCAGGGCGCGCAGCAGATCGTGGCGCACAAGCGCTTCCACCATCAGTACCTGCCCGACGTGGTCATGACCGAGCCGCAGGCATTCGATGCGGGCACCGAGGCGGCCTTGACGAAAATGGGCTACGTCCTGAAACAGCGCGAGCCGTGGGGGTTCATGAACGTGGTCACCTGGGATCGCAAGACCAACCAGCTCGACGCTGCCAGCGACCCGCGCCGACCGTCGGGCCTGGGCCAAGTGCAGTAGGCGCCGGCATGGAGCATTCCGCCTTGCATCCCGCCTGCCCGTCGCCGCCGGTGCGGTGCGCCTGATGGAGTTGGGCAAGGGCATGTCCTGGCGCCTGCTGGCATTGAACGTCATCGGCGCCCTGCTGGTGATCGCCGGCATCGGCCTGGAGGCGCTCAACGCCAGCAGCCTGATCGATTTCCGCCAGGCGTCCGTCCGGCACGGCGGCGAGGCGATCGAACTGGGCGCGGATGCGCTGCCGCAACCCGGCCAGCACGGCTACATGGCACGCCTGGCCGGGACGCCACGCGTGGTCGAGGCGCCGCACGACCCGGAGTTCAACCAGACCGCCAATACACCCGTGCTGGTGCGGCATGTCGAGATGTTCCAGTGGCGGGAGATCAGCATCGGCGGCAGCGTCCACTACGAACTGGACTGGGTCGACCAGCCGGTGGATTCCAGTCGGTTCCGCGACGCCCGCGGGCACGCCAATCCCGGCCGTTTCCCGATCGAAAGCAAGCAGTTCGACGCTGGATTGGTGCAGATGGGCGGCTTCAGGCTCGGCCGCGTGCTGGTGCACGCCTTGCCCGGTTCGGAGCTGATCGAACCCGACCCGGCGGCGCTGCCGCAGAACCTTGCCGTCACCTTCAGCCGTTATCAGGATTACCTGGTGACCAGCGCCCATCCTGGCGATCCGCGCCTGGGCGACCTGCGGGTGAGCTGGAGCGCCGTGCCGCTGCAGCAGGTCACCATCGTGGCACGCCTGGATGGCGCCCGGCTGGAAGCGGCCGCCGATGCTCCCGATGGCAAGGGCTACCAGGTGCAGGTCGGTGACGTGCCCTTGCTGGCGCTGTTCCCCGACCTGCCGGTGCCGCCGCAACA
>Ga0105238_10008709_pt1 | contig 10150 bp, 8 predicted proteins | sample KBSC34metaG_FD_81526 | JGI IMG/M metagenome (GOLD analysis project Ga0105238, IMG submission 81526) | Corn rhizosphere microbial communities from Kellogg Biological Station, Michigan, USA - KBS C3-4 metaG | ecosystem: Host-associated > Plants > Roots > Rhizosphere > Soil | place: Michigan, USA...
CAAACGTCTTTGTCACCGAGCGGGGCCACGCCAAGGTTGTCGACTTCGGGCTGGCAAAAGTCACTCTGAACCCGGTAGATGTTGCCATCAGCACACCCACCGTCGAGTCAGAGGAACATGTCACCGGTTCCGGCAGTGCGCTTGAAACCGTCGCCTACGTGTCGCCGGAGCAGGTCAAAGGAATTGAACTCGATGCTCGCAGTGACCTGTTCTCGTTCGGGGCGGTTCTGTACCAGATGGCGACCGGGACGCTGCCGTTCAAAGGGGATACTTCTGAAGCGCTTCTCGACAGCATCCTGCATAAACCAGTTCCAGCCGCTGCTCAACTGAACAGCGAGATTCCTGTCGAATTGGAGCAGATTATCAGCCACGCTCTGCGAAAGAACAAGGAATCGCGCTATCAAAGCGCGGCTGAAATGCGCGTTGATCTGAAACGCCTGAAACAGCACCTGGATTCCGGTAGTCCTCTGACCAAAACCACTGGGTTTCGACGTGAAGAGCGCCACATCAACGCGTGGATTGAGGACGGCAAGCCGCCTCTCGAAAAGGGACATACCTATAGGTTCGGCATTAATGTCGGAAAGTTATGTGAGGACACCATCGCTGCACCTAAGCTCCAAGGGTTTGATTGGAAGGACAATTACGAATTAACCGTTTGGGTTGTTCTGAGCGGTTTGGGCTTTTCGGTAGAGCCTAGGCAACAACTGTTCACGCTGCCCAAGACAGGGGACACAGATCCAATCTTCTTCGCCATTACTCCGACAGGGCGCGATTCGCTACTTTTGAGGATTAGCCTCTACTTTGCCCGCGAGCTCACACTCCTTCAGGAATTTGAGATTTCAATGTCGGTCAAAGAACCTGTCCAGGCGGCACGAACATGACTCATGATTTCGATCTCCGGGAACACCAAACGATCTCTAATGCCGGTACCAGGGACAATGATAGCGTGCAGGCCGACCTCGGAATCCGAATCATTTCATTGGGAGACCAGGGACCATTCGACTTCACACTCTTTGGCCCATTGATCAATGACCCAGACCTCAATCTACACGGAGTGTCAGAGCGGAGTGCAAACGAAATGTTCGCCCTCGCGGAGGAATGCCGGAAGACGTGGAAATCAGCTGTTGTGGACCGTCAAGGTAAGACGGAAGTGGATGGGAAAACCAAATTCGCGTTCCCCTTTCAGGTCAATTGGGATTTTGAGGAGCACCCTGAGATTCTCACCGATATTGCCCCGCGCTTAGCGCGGGCAGGCCAGAATCTCTTTACGTCGATTTTTGAACAGAAGTCCGATAAAGGCCTCAAGGAAATTGGCGAGACCATCGGAAGCGTCCTGGGCTCGGGGGAACGATGTGTCGCTATCACATCGAATAAACTCTTTCAGCCTTGGGGAATGCTTTATACCCAGCCCGAGGGGAGTGCAAAGCTCGTGGATGACGGTTCAAACTGGGTGAAAGCGGGATTCTGGGGATATCAGCATATCGTTCAACAAACTTCCGAGAAATATAAGCTCGAGAACGCGATTCGACCCGATTCCACAGGTGCAGTGCCTGCCAGTATTAATTTCGACGACCGGATATCGAAGGTGATGAAGTTGCCGGTTATTGATGAACACATCGAGTTTCTTCGACAACTTGGAGCCAAGATTACACGTACCAAAAAGAGTGAACTCGAGGCCGTTTTTAAGCAGAAGCGCTGTGACCTTGAGCGAATCGTCTATTTCTACTGTCATGGACATGGTTCTGGAGGTGGCGCGAGCATCAGCCCTCCCTATTTGGAGATGACGGATGATTCCGTTTCTGCTTTCGATTTCCAACGTTGGGCAGGCGGCGAAAAGCTGCCCACCAGTCCGCTCGTTTTCATTAATGCCTGCGAAGGCGGCCAGATGACCACAATGTTCTATCAGAGCTTCGCCGTCGAACTGCTCGACGAAGGAGCCGTCGGTTTGGTAGGGACCCAAATCGATGTGCCTGCAGTGTTTGCAGTTGAGTACGCCAAGGAAGTCTTCGAAAAGTTCTTCGATCGAACGAGCACTCGAAAGGAACGGCTCGGACCGCTGCTAAAGAAAGTCAATAGGAAGTTATGGGACATGAACAACAATCCCCTCGGCCTCGTTTATTCACTGTACCGAAGCATTGATTGTTATATAGATTGGGCGAACACACCGGTCAATAACGCCGCCGCTTTCCCCCCTCCGAAAGGTGCCTTATCGCCCTAAATGTCGTCCGGCAAGCTGTCTGGCCAATCTTTCAGAGTCTCGATCGGCATTTCTTCCCCGGCACCGAGAACCTTAACAGCGTTAAACCATCCTAGCTTGAACATCGCCAGGCCGACGACGCCCTGCTTACCAACAATTTCAAGGCCAATTTCCTTCCTATCTGTGACCTGGACTCCCACAAACGCCGACGCCAAATCCAGCTGCTGAAGCCCGTTTGCTTTTCCCGATAGCTCGATTTTCGACCCAGCAGCCTTCGACGAAATCAACGCGCAGTTCGTGCCAGTGTAGAGCGCCGACACAACACGAAACCTGCCCTCCCACTCCGGCACGCTGTTAAGTTTGCCAGCCACTTCGTTGAGGCCCTGCATCTGGGACACAGTCAGTTTTGCCTTTAACAAGAAAGACCGTTCCCGCTTGAACTCCACTGTCAATTTCGCGTCTACGTTGCTGCCGGGGAATTGCTGTACTGTTGCACCGCCAGCAACGCGAACCATGCTTGTGCCTTTCGACGCGAAGTCTAATTGCACATCCGGGCCGGGAGCTTGAGTGAAATTCACGCCGAAGTCGTCTTTAATGTTACCCACTGCGACCAACACTCCGTCACTCACTAGCCCGTAATCACCCAATCGGAATGTGTTCGTGACCGGAAGCCACGCGGCATGAATGTTGAGCTCCTGTTTCAAAATATCGTCAAAATCCCGAGCGGTTCCCATACATTCCCTCCTATGCGGCTACCTCAGTATAACAACGAGGCCGATGGCACCGTTCAATCTGCTTGGTTGTTAATTTCGGCCGATGACGATGTCCGTCACTCGTTCAATGCGAACTATGTTTGGGAAATTCCTGTCAAGGCCGCCCTCGGAGGCCACGGACCCGATGCTCTGGTGGAGGGCTGGCAGGTCTCAGGAACGATTTTCGTCCGCACCGGATCTCCCTATACCGTGTTTGACTTCCGAGAGTCGGGCCAACTCGCCGCGAGCAATTATTTCGGAGCACTCTATGCTGTGTCGATGGGTCCTTTGGTTCAGGGTCCCCATGGGTAACCCTTAAGTTAGCGCTTATGTGGGCATTACCCCCGAGCCCACGGCTCTCGCCGCAGCCGCCTGACCTACTACGTCTCGCAGTCGCGCCAGAAATCTGTGCAGTCCCTCACCAACCCACAACCGACGAAATCAAAGGAGAAAAAAATGCCGAATACGCAAAGTGCAGTCAATAATCATGCATACCGCAGCGTCCCGGTAGCGGCGCTGATCGAGTCCGCCAGCAATCCCCGCAAGCGATTTGACGACAAGAGTCTTGAGGAGCTGGCAGCCAGTTTCAAAACGCAGGGAGTTCTTGCGCCTCTCTTGGTGCGGGAATTGGAGCCGAGCAAGTTCGAGGTCGTGGCCGGAGCACGCCGCCTGCGGGCCGCAAGAATTGCGGAACTCGATTCCATTCCTGTCCGCATCGTTAAACTGACCGACGCCGAAGCCATCGAAGCCCAAGTCGTGGAGAACCTGCAACGCGAGGACATTCATCCGTTGGAAGAAGCCCTTGGCTTCAATTCCCTCATGCAACTTGGAGAGCCTGCCTACACCATCGCTAACATCGCTGCCCGAGCCGGAAAGAGCGAAGCCTATGTTTTACGGCAGGATCAAGCTGGCCGACCTGATTCCGCCTGTGGCCGAGGCCTTCCTGAAAGATCAGATCACGATTGGCCACGCTCTGCTGATCGCGAAGCTCCCGGCTTCGCAACAACAGGAAGCCTTCGCCGCCGCATTTCGTGGCATGTGGACGAGCGAAGGCAACAGCCAAGTCCTGATTCCCGTTCGGGAACTGGCCGTCTGGATCGAGTCCAACATCCTGCTGCAACTGGCATCCGCGCCCTTTGACAAGCAAGACGACAAGCTCGTTCCCGAGGCGGGTTCCTGTGCCAACTGCCCCAAGCGAACCGGATTCAACAAGCTGCTCTTCGCCGACGTGCGCAAAGACTCGTGTATGTTATGTGGAATCTGGGCAACCGCAAGTCTTTTCTGCTGGCTCGCAGCCGCCCCGCCGACCGCGTGAGTCGCAGCCATCCAGCCATCTGTTCTTCTGGAACCTCCAACAGGAGGTTCATTTGGCTGGTGACTTTGTCGTTCACCCTATTCGCTGGGATCGTTGCCCATCGGCTGCAGGCGATCCCCATGCCCGCGCCTGGATCACTCTTCAGTCTCATCGCGGTTTGGCCTACAACACGCTCGATGCCTATTCCCGTAGCCTAGAACGCTACTTTCGATTCCTCGAACAACTACATTCTTCCTGTGTAGCGGTCACGCGCGCTGAAGTTGGACTGTATCTGGCCAGTTTGCAGGTCGATGGCGCCCGCCTCTCGAACGCGACGATTCAGCAGCTACTGACTGTCGTTCGATTGTTCCACGCATATCTGATGGAAGAAGGAGTGCGCGCCAACAACCCAGCGAGGCACAGCCACACAGGCAAGCCATTAATTGCGCGGCATCACAAGTTGCCGTGGATTCCGAACGAGGACGACTGGCACTCGATTCTCCACGTAGCCCGTCTGGAGCCGATCCGCAACCGCGTCATGCTCGCCTTCGCCTACGATGCCGGATTGCGGCGGGAGGAGTTGTGCAGTCTCCGTACCGACGATATCGATCCTTCACGGCGCACGCTCAGGATTCGCGCAGAGACCACCAAGGGACGCCGCGAGCGAATCGTTCCATATTCCGTTTCCAGTAGCGAACTGCTCCGTGGTTATCTCCAGCATCGGCGCACATTAGGGCAGAGGCGCGGGCCGCTCTTCCTTTCAGAGTCACGTCGCAACTACGCACAGCCTATCTCCATATGGAGTTGGTCGAAGATCATCCTCGGAGTAGCGCGACGCGCTCATGTCGAACGATTCAGTACGCATACACTGCGCCATCTCTGTCTAACCGATCTTGCCCGCGCTGGCTGGGACATACACGAAATCGCCGCCTTCGCGGGCCATCGCAGCATTCAGACCACGTTGCTTTATATCCACCTCAGTGGTCGAGACCTGTCCGCGAAGTTGGCGGCAAGTATGGCTCAGATTCACTCGCGGCGCGCACAGATGCTTGGGGAGGTGAGTGGATGACTACGAAGCGGAAACGAGGGCCGCGGAAAAACGGCAAGCCGTGGCCGAACAACATTGGACCTTGGCTTGAGAAGTTGCCTGCCGACAAGCGGGCCCAGCTTTTCCAGCGTGCAGCGCGCGCACAGTGGGGACCGGAGAAGAAGGAGCCGAAGAAGGCCGATGACGGACCTTGGGTGTGGCCTATCGATCTGGATCGCTATGACCGCTCCAGCGCCCTCACTCCTCTCGAAAAGGATATGCTCGGGCGCTATGCCGAAGCCTACCGCTTCTATCGTTACGGTCGGACGATGGACTTCGGAGAGACACTCGATCGGCTGGTGAAGCCTCTGAACGATGCACTCGACTACACAGGCATCAGAACTCTATTCCGTAAGTATGTACTCCTGTTCTTCCTTCGCGAAATGGCAGAACGCAGACGGGCTTTCTGGGGATGGACAACCGACGAGTGGATCGAGACTATCGAGCGACATAAAAAGGTGGAGTACCAGCATGTCATTGCAGTCGCTTATTTGCTTTGCGGATTTTCGGATCTCCACCGACTCAGCAAGAACCATATCGTTTATGTCGTCCTGGCCCGCAAGGTTTTTGGCCGCGAGTACATGAAGGTGGTAGCGGATCGCGTGCAGGGCCTATTGCGCGAGTGGGGTTACATGCGAACAGGCACAGCCGCACTCGTCCTGCGCACCATTTTCGAGGCTCTGTTGTATAGGCGCTGTCCACACCTTGATCAGTTGAAGATCGAAGACCTAAAAGAGGTGATCGCGCGCAGGCCGCCGCGCACTGGAAGTTATTGCGTGGTGGCACTCTCGCGAGTCCTGGCAAGCATGGGCACGGTTCCTGAAGCGATGGAGATCAAGCGTCCGGTTAAGGATAAAAAGTTATCGCCCGCATTGACTCTAGGTGTGCCAGCCGAGTGGCGCAGGCTGAGCCGCATCTGGTACGACCGAGCCACGTACTCGCGCAAGAACAGGAACAAGAGCTACTATTTCCTGCTCAACGTTGGCAGGTGGCTTGGCAAGGTGCATCCCGAGATCATTTCGCCGGCCGATTGGACACGGGAGCTCGCCGCCGAAGCCGTATCTGTTATTTGTCAGTGGCATGGCGGCGATTGGTGCAGCGTCGATCCGGTCCATGTAAAGAGCCGCGGCCAGATTCTCGCGCCCAGCACTCGGGCTGGCCGCATTTCTATCCTTCGCGTGTTCTTTCGTGACATCCAAGAGTGGGAGCTGATCCCACGACGATTTGATCCTATGCGAAGCATGGTCACCCCCAAGAGCATCCTTGCACTGGTAGGGCCCAACCCGCGGGCCATCGCTGACGACGTTTGGGCCAAGCTCATTTGGGCCGGCCTTAATTTAACTATCGACGATCTGCCGAAAAAAGGCGATCCCCGGCACGTCTCATTTCCATCAACTGGCTACCCGATAGAGATGACCAGAGCACTTGCCATCACATGGCTCTTCGCCGGCCTTCGTAGCAACGAGATTGTCCGTCTGCGCCTCGGCTGCATTCGGTGGCAGAGGGATGATGTCACGGTGCCAGGCACTGGCGATCCCCTGCCAGCCAACGCCGTCTGTCTGCTGGATGTTCCAGTCAACAAGACCTCCACCGCCTTCACCAAGCCTGTAGATCGGATTGTCGGCGAAGCTATTGCCGCTTGGGAAAACGTGCGCCCACGGGGAGCAAAACTCCCCGATCCGAAGACTGGCGAACTGGTCGACTTTCTTTTTCTAATTCGCCTGACCAGAGTAGGAATGGGCTATCTCAACAAGAGGCTCATTCCGGCCCTCTGCAAAAAGGCCGGCGTTCCTTTTGCCGACGTGCGCGGCAACATTACAAGTCACCGCGCCCGCTCCACCATTGCTTCACAGCTATATAACGCGCGGGAACCGATGACGCTCTTCGAGTTGCAGGAGTGGCTTGGCCATTCCACTCCAACGGCGACACAGCACTATGCGAAGATCACTCCCTTGAAGGTTGCAAAGTCCTATGCCGATGCGGGCTATTTTGCTCGCAACCTCCGTGCCATTGAAGTCCTCGTCGATCAGGATGTGGTTCGCAGCGGGCTCGCAGCAACCGAGCCGTGGAAGTTCTACGATCTTGGCCACGGCTATTGCACCTACGACTTCTTTGACCAGTGCCAGCATCGTATGGCCTGTGCGAAGTGTGATTTCTATATGCCAAAGGATTCGACTGCCGCCCTGCTGTTAGAGGGCAGGACACATCTGCTGCGATTGCTCCAGGAGATTCCGCTCGGCGAGGCGGAGCAGGCCGCGGTCGAGGATGGCGTGGCGGCCTACGAAAACCTTCTATCGAAGCTATCGGATGTGCCGACGCCTGCAGGTCCAACGCCGCGTCAGCTCGGCGCCGAGTTGGTCCAGATCACATCTGTTCGGCCGGCATTGCCAGCTTCGACCCTTACGGAGTCGCGAAGTCACGGCGCTGGAAGTGGAGAGCCAGATTAATTCACACAATTAGCGTCGAGTCCGAACCGCAGCTTACAATTCGCGAATCGTGGTCACGGGGTTCCGGCGCATAGCTCGACGTGCCGGAAAGTAGCATGCCAGCAGCGACATTGCTCCCAGAAGCGTGACGACGGAAACCATGGTGACTGGATCGTTGGCGCCGATTCCTCGCCGCCCTGGACGCCCTCGTCGGAACTTTGTGCACAAGGTTCGGCGAAGGCATCGGCCTTCTTGACTCCGCTCCAGCCGAAAACCGGTTGAGGCGCTTTCCAGCGCAGCAACCCGATGGGTGGGGCGGCGAAAGGAATTCCCTTGAAGGACACAACGCCATGCTTGATAACCCCTGAGACTGTGCCTCCGGAAACGCTTGCTTCCTGAATCGCCGTCGCCACCGGCGGTATCAAAATAATTTCTAACACGGTGGCGCACATGAGCGCCGTGAACTTACGGATTCTTGGACCGGATTTGAGATTCATCTTTGTCCCCTCTGAGACTCGTACGCTATTGAATCGAGCGTCTGAAGTCCTGCGCAGCAGATAGAGCGAAAATTGCAGAGTAAGTTACTTGTCGCACGGCACCAAACCTCCATCGCCGGACTTCAGGCACGGCTGTATCGCCGGCCATCCGAGCGTGTTGTCAGTGAATTTTCGATCGATATCCAAAGATTCGATCTCAGTAATGAGTCCCTTCACTATCTTGAAGCGCTCCATGGATTTTCCTGGCTTCGGCTCAGTCGCGCCACCCCAAACGATTACGACTTGCCCAGCATGCTCATCGACGACAATCGTCTGGACGATATATTTCTTGATTTCTTTATAGTGCGTCTGTTGGGCAAGATATTCCTGAAAAGTCAACTTCTGCTTGGCGAGATATTTCTGTAATTGAGGATCGGCAGGATCGGGCGGGCCGAGGCCCGATCTCATCGCTGACTCACCAACTGTCTCGACAAACCCCTCTGGAAACCTGGCGCCTTCAAGCGTACGCCGGACATTAGTCGATAGCCGCATTGAAGCAGCAGGGGCCAATCCGATCAATGCGTTGATATAACTCATGGCGGATGCGACCAGGCATTCCCGGGAATTATCGGTACAGTGAGTTAGGTCAGGTGCGGCATTCGCTGGCGCAACCAGACTTGAGATGCCAAGCGCGAACGCGAAAGCGAATGCTCTTTTCATTGCAGAGAGTCCATTCTTCATTGCATTTCTCCTTTGCAATAGGAATTGAGGGTGGATCGCGAAGAAAGTCGAAGCAAGGAATTACCGCCGTTTAGCGCGTCGCTTCCGGGCCAAAGTGACGCAGCTCGTCATTTCGGGCGGTGGAGAAGGAGTACCCGGCGACTAGGCTGAGCGCGTGAACCCGTCCGCGCTCCAGTCCTCGCTGCCGACGCTGTGGTGAACGAAGAACAAGCCTTCGGGGTCGTAGCGCCGCTTGATTTGCTTCAAGCGCGCATAGTGGGCGCCCCAGAACGCCTGCTGCCAGTCGGCTTCGAAATAGTCGGTCTCCGAGACGTAGGATGCCGGCTTTTCCAGAAGCGCCAGGAGCGGCTCCATGGCGGCCTTCATTTGCATGGCGTCGCGCCGGCCGTTGGCAATATTCGGTTCGTGGCCGGCGACGCCGGGATAGGCCGCCGGCTCCTCGCCGCCGGTGATGGCGAGCGCGAAGGCATCGACCACCGCGGGGTTCATCGCCGTGTCCAGCGTTCTCGCCTGAGCCTGCGGGGTCGCGCCAGCCATGCCTTTGTTGCAGTGGAGTGAGACACCCCAGCCATTCGCAGCGCGGATCAGCGCATCGACCAGCGCCGGTCGCCGTGCTGGTTCCAAAAGGTCCTTCGAGAGCCAGGTTGATTGATAGCCGTGGAGGACCTGGCCGGCTTGGTCGGCGTCGCCGTCCCAAACATCGCTCTCGACTTTGAAGGCGTAAGGTGCTGTCTCCGAACGGTCATCCAGCTTCACCACGCCCGGAAGGTCCTTCAGAATCGCATTGTTCCAGAACAGCCGCGCCGGCAAGTCCAGGAACTGCAGCCCGCTCAGGACATAGTCGTCCGGCCGCGCCGTGACCCAATCAAAAAACGGCTTCCAGGTCGCCTGGGCTTCCGCTTGGCTCAAGCCTTGGAAGACCATGCTGAGGCCGACGCGACGTTGCGATCGAAACCTGAGCTGCTCGCCCCAGTGGGGGTTCAGAAGGCTGTCGCGGTAGAATCGCAGCAACCCCTCAACCAGCGCCCGATAGGCTTCGTCGGATGCGGCAGAGATCGTCCCGATCACGCCACCGAAGGTCGGCGGCAAATCGTATGTTCTGAGCGTCAGCCGCGTGACCACGCCGAACGTCCCGCCGCCGCCGCCTTTCAGTGCCCAAAATAGATCCGAATTAGTG
>Ga0105238_10008713_pt1 | contig 10148 bp, 9 predicted proteins | sample KBSC34metaG_FD_81526 | JGI IMG/M metagenome (GOLD analysis project Ga0105238, IMG submission 81526) | Corn rhizosphere microbial communities from Kellogg Biological Station, Michigan, USA - KBS C3-4 metaG | ecosystem: Host-associated > Plants > Roots > Rhizosphere > Soil | place: Michigan, USA...
CCAGGCGCCGCCCGGCGCGTCACCGCCGCAGAAATAGCCGTCGACATCCCTTGCGCTGAGACCGGCGTCCTCGAGCGCGCCCTTGGCGACCTCGGCATGCAGCTGCGCGGCGGATTTGTCGGGTGCGTGCCGGGTCGGATGCTCATAGATCCCGGCAATGTAGGCCTTGCCCTTGATGGTCAACTAAGGTCTCCGCTTGAGGTCGTTTCGTCCCGTTTCGATGAGATTTTCTGGACCCTCGGATGAGGCTTGGCAAGCGGTGAAAATATTCCGTGAGGTGGAGATGGCGCCCAAAACTCCGCTGTCGTCCCCGCGAACGCGGGGACCCATACTCGCAGGCCGCGCTCGTTACCCTCGGTGGCCGACCAGTCTGCGTTCCCACTTCTCCCTGTGGTTATGGGTCCCCGCGTTCGCGGGGACGACACCGACTATGTTGCGCGACGTGCGACATGATCGAACTACACGTGAGCGCGCATTGCCGCGACAGACACTGTCCGGGCCATGCTGATCTCGTTCACCCTCGAAAGGTCGGAGGGCGCAGGGAATGCCGGGTGAAGGCCTCACCCATGGCCCGCCTGCGAAAAAAATGCAGGCGGCAGGTACCACAGGTGTTGCCGATCAACCGGCATTCCCTGCGCGACGGTTTTCACGTTTATAGCGCGCTCTCCCCGGTGTCCGGGCTTGATAGCCACCGTCATCAGCGCGATGCGCAAGCATCGTCGCCGACTTAGCGCCAGCGTCGGGGCGCCAGGACCACACGCCTTCACGTCCGCAAGCTGCCGTTCGTCCGCACACCCGAGAGCATGCTGCGGCACCTCGCGGCCATCGCCTCCCCGCCTCGCGTGTCGTGACGATCGCGCGCAACGCCCCTCCGATCGAGGCGGGATATCGGCATCAAAGCATACTTTCCGATAATCGTAAAGCAAAATCTGACAATCCGAAGTGACCGACTGGCAGTTCGTCCGTGGCGGGCCGGCGCGAGAGGTATCTGTCGGCGACCATTCGGCGCGGCCGGGCAGATAGCGCGATCGGAGAGGGAACGATGCCCGAGACGCGCTGTTCACCCCGTGCTGCAACATTTCTCGGATCGTCCGGATTTCGTGCACGCCTTCACCCAGGAGTGCATATGACGACCGCCACCCAAGCCGCGACACGCCCACTCACAGCCACTGCACCGACTCTTGCGCCAAAAGCTCTCGCGCTGGCCGCGCGAGCCCGCAGGCTGACCCAGAACCATCCGGTTCTTGTGGCCGCCGCAGCGGCCGCAGGCGCGATGGCGATTGCGGCGCTCGTCAATCGGCACCTCGCCAAGACGGCGGAGCGCGCCAATCCACCTGCCGGCCGCTTCCTGGAGATCGATGGCGTTCGGCTGCATTATGTCGAACGTGGTGCCGGCACGCCGCTGGTGCTTCTTCACGGCAATGGCAGCATGATCCAGGACTTCGACTCCAGCGGCCTGATCGATCTGGCGGCGAAGAATTATCGCGTCATCGTGTTCGACCGGCCCGGCTTCGGCCACAGCGATCGGCCGCGCAACGTCGTCTGGACGCCGACGGCGCAGGCCGAGTTGATCAAGAGCGCGCTCGACCGCCTGGGCGTGTCGGAGGCGGTCGTGCTGGGGCACTCCTGGGGCGCTTCCGTCGCCGTTGCCCTTGCGCTCAAACATCCGGCTCTCGTGAAAGGGATGGTGCTTGCGTCCGGCTACTACTATCCGACGTTGCGTTCTGACGTGGTGGCAGGGTCGGCTTCCGCGATCCCTGTCCTTGGCGATGTTCTGCGCTACACGATCTCCCCCCTGATCAGCCGCATGATGTGGCCGCTCCTGATGGCCAAGCTGTTCGGCCCCCGGTCGGTCCCGGGGAAGTTTGCGGGCTTTCCGAAGGAAATGGCCTTCCGCCCGTCGCAAATTCGTGCCTCCGCCGCCGAAGCCGCTCTCATGATTCCCGATGCGTTCCGGTTCAGGCGGGCCTACGCAGATCTGAAGATGCCCATCGTCATCGTTGCAGGCGATCAGGACCGACTGATCGACATCGACGCGCAGTCCAGGCGGCTGCATCAGGACGTCAGCCAGAGCACGTTTCTGCGCGTTCGCGGGACCGGCCACATGGTCCACCAGACAGCGACCGAGACGGTCATGTCTTCGATCGAGGAAGTGGCCGCGGCTGCGTGAATGGTCGGGAGCAGCCATCGCCACCGATACGGCGCCGCGCGGGTCCGTAGCGGGCAGCAGCGGAAAGACGGAGGACTCGATCCCATGCCTGCCGACGAAACGTGGATGCCGGTCTGGAAAGAAAAGCACCTGCGCGCCGCAACCAAAGCGGCCGGGGTCGCTTTGTGGTCGTGGAACGTGGACACCGACGCCATTACGTTGGATGAGCGGGCCTACGAACTGTGGGAGGTCGAGAAGACCCCCGACAGGATCACATTCGAGATCCTGTCCCGGAACATTCACCCGGCCGACCTCGAGCGGGTCAGATCGGCCTTCTCGGCGACACGGGCGATCGTCGGCGCCTATGAGATCGACTTTCGCATTCTGGCGCGCGGCGAGATCCGCTGGATTTCGGCACGAGGCCAAGGCGACGATGCCGATATCGCCGATCGGCTGATGTTCGGCATCTTTCTCGATGTGACCCAACGCAAGCAGGCCGAAGAAGCCAACGAGCTTCTGGCAGGCGAAATGAGCCATCGGGTCAAGAACCTCCTGACCATCGCGACCGCGCTGACGCAGATGACGTCGCGCATGACGGCGACGAAGGAGGACATGGCCCGCGAGCTGGCCAGCCGGCTGGTCGCTTTGGGCCGTGCCCAGGACCTCATTCGCCCCGTGCCGGGGCAAAGGAACTCGGCAGCGCTCCTTGGCGATCTCATTGCGGTCGTGCTTGCTCCCTACGATGAGAAGGAAGCCAGCGTACGCATCCGTATTTCGGTGCCGAAGATGAATGTCGGGGAACGCTCGAGCACGACATTGGCTCTGGTCATCCACGAACTCGCAACCAATTCGGCGAAGTACGGTTCGCTGTCGGCTGCGAGCGGTACGCTGGACGTGTCCTGCAATGCTCACGACGACGAGGTCGTGATGACGTGGACCGAGCGTGGCGGGCCGGCGATATCGGCTCCAGCTACGAACGGCTTTGGTAGCAAGCTGATCCACCGCAGCATGACGGCCCAGCTTGGCGGCAGCATCGCATTCGACTGGTCCGACGAAGGCGTGGTGGTGACCCTGCGCATGAGCAGGGACCGGATGGCGAGCTGACCGGCCGGGGCCGGCCCGAAAGACGGAGCACGCGTCAGCACCACGGCTGCTCCCAATTGCTGCGGTCGCCTACTCCGCCGGCGTCGAGTCGCCACGGCCCGTCGGTTGCGTGCTGAGCCGGCCTCTGCTCGCAACGTCGACGCGTGTCCCGGACGGACAAAGACTTCTGTGCTCCAGCGCCCTCTGCAGCGGCGCAGGCCGGCTCTCGAAAGCGCAAGAGCGGCTGAAAGCCGCCCTTGCATTGGCATGCCTGATGTCAGGCCGCGTGCCGAATGGTCTCTTCCATGCGCTTCGTCGCATCCTCGGTCAGCTTGACCGACATGTCCGCCACCCGGCGGCTGCTCTCCAGGACGCTGCCCACAGCGTCACGAAGCAGATCGCTCTGAACGGCGGCGAGATCCTGCGGTGTCCGGCAGTTCCACAACTCGTTCATGCGCTCCATTCCATGCTCCATCTGGTGCCGAACCAGCGCAAAGTACTCCTGCGACATGCTGGTCATGACCTTGCTCGCCGCCGTCGCAGAATAAAGGATGCTCTGGGCATTGCGCGCGGACCGCTCAGCGGCCTCTTGCGCTCCGTTCCCGCTCAGCCCGAGCGAGCGGCCGAGCTGCTCAGTCGAACGTCCCATCACCGCCGATGTCATGTCCAGACTGAAGCGCCACGCATTCTGAAGCGTCTCGGCATTCTGCTTCAACAGAGTGGCGCCGGCCCGTGCCACCTCTTCGCTCGCCTGAGCGGTTGCCTGTCCTACGCGTGCGGTCTGCTCCGCGGCACTCTGTCCGACACGTGCCGCCTGCTCCGCCGTCCTTTCAGCGGTTTGCCGAGCTGCATCTGCCATGTTCTGGGTAGACCTTTCCTCCTGGCGCGGATTTGCCATCTCTACTTCTCCTTGGGATGTCTTTTATTGTATTGCTTGTGAGCTCGGATCCTGTGCTGGCCCTAGACACGGCTCCAGCCGAGCAACGCCAAGTCATCAGGACCGTTCCGCTTTCTGCCGAATTTTAGGTAAGTTATGCCCGGCTCGCGACATTGGACGGTTTGACGTGCCGTCATTGGAACGCACCATTATGCCACATTGCCGCTCGTGTCAGCGCTTGGCATCATTCCGCCTCGTAAGCTCATCAGCTCATCGGTCCCCAGCAGCCGAAACACCTCTTCCGCGGATCGCCCACACCTCGCGCCGATCATCACACGTCGTTGCTCCCAATCGCTGACGAGCGCATCGAGCAGAATTTCGCTGGCGCGGGGAAGACCGATCAAGCTGCGCAGGCTGCTGTCTCGCCGAATGCCATCGAAATGCACCAGTGCGATACGTGCCAAATTGTATCCGCGCGAGGTCGAGCGAAGCTGGTAATGCGGCGTGCTGCGAAAGCTATGCTCCAGCCGCGCCCGGGGAACGCCGAGCACTTCGAATCCCATACGCCACGCGTGCAACGAAAATTCGACATCCTCAAGCCCCAGCTCGCGCAAATCGTCGAACCCGCCGAGCGCGTCAAAGACGCGTGTTTCCATGGCAAGGCACCCGCCGGGCGCGATCGGGACCGGTCTCAACTCTCCCGCTGCCGTATCCGGCGGCAACCAGCGTGTTCGCAGTTCGGGCCCGATCAACTCGGCGCCGCAGCCGAACACGGCCCCGCCGCGATCACGGATGGCGGCCGCCAGAACGGCATTTGGACGCTGGTCGAGCGCTGCGCGAAGTGCGCTGAGCGCGCCGCCCTCAAGACGGCAATGCGCATCGACAAACGCGATGCGCGGCATCCTCGCGAGCGATCGCCCGAAATTCCGCGCCCCGGCTATTCCACGCCGTGCGATGCTGGCAACCTTCAGCGGAAATGATTGCCATTCCTCGTGCGACAGCGCGGCGCAGCTGCCATCCCCGCCGCCATCATCAACCACGATCACCTCCTCCGGAGGCTGTGCGCACGAGAACAGACTACGCAATGTCGCGTGCAGCTCCTCGCCTTCGTCCAGCGTGGAAATGATCACGGAAAGTCCGGAGCGCTCGGAGCAGACCTGCGTCATCTTCGCCCATCCCGGAAGGCCTCGGAGAGACCAGCAAGGATCCCCGCGGCACGCGGACTTCGGCTCCAATACGCGACGCAGGGCCAGATCCCGCCATCCACCTGGTCGCGCCAGACGAAATCGTCGCGCCGGTGCAGCCAGGCCTGCGCGGTCAGCAGGCCGACTTCGCTGACCCGGTCCAGCGATCGGCCGAGGATCCAGCGCTCGATTGTCGTATGGTGCAGACGTAACGCCGTCGCACGGAGTTCGCCGAACAGGCTTGCCGGATAGAACCAGGGTGGCACCGTCAGCGCATCGAACGGCAGAGCTGTGCCGTGATAGTCCTGAATGCAGCAACGCCATCCGTCGCTTGGCGGCCTCCTGGATCGGCCGAGGTAGTAAAGGACCGGCTGGTGGCGCGTAAGAAAGAGCGCTCTCAGCGAACAGCGCGCATGAAACACGCAATCGGAATCAAGAATCGCGACATAGTCGGCATCGCTAAAAGTATCGGCATTCAGCTTCGTGATCTGCTGCCCGAGATAGTCGTCCGCGTATTCGTCGCAACTGCTGAGACGGACGCGCAAGTCGAGCGGGACCGTTCCGTCCGGCAGCCGATCGCGGCTCGACGGCGGCATGACGACGACGATGTCGCGATAGCCGTGGAGGTTATCCGCGATCGAGCGCAGGCAGACTGCCAGCCAGCGAAAATCGCGGAAATAGGTCCGGATGATGATGTCGATCGCCGGCATCACTCCTGGATGCTTCCTCCCTCGAGAGTCGGCCCTGCTGTTCCAGGCGGCACTCCGCCGGGCGGCAGACTGGCGACGAGGTCGATCAGCCCGGCAAGCAGCGGGGCATACCTGAGATCATCGTGCAGATACGGCCCGATCGCCGCAGCCAGCGTGAAATGGTAGGCGCTGAGCACGTCGAGCTCGGCCGGCTTGAGATTGGCTCCCAACAGATCGCCCATTCGCAGGGCGGCCAGCCCCAATGCTTCAAGCGCCCGCTTCGGCTCGGTCGAATACTCGATGTATTCGGCGAACTCGGTGGCCACATGCAGATCGGTTCGGGAGAACGACGCACGTTCGAGCGCGCGCTCCAGTGCAGGCTCTCCCTGCCTCACGACGTAGCCGCAACGCGACACCTTTCTCGTCTCCAGCGCGTCCAGCAACTGCTTCGTCACGGCACTGACCAGCCCGATATTGGTTGCATGGCGGCGGCCGGCGATGACCGGCGTCAAATGGGCGCGCTGCTCGTGGCCAATCATCGCGACACCGAGAGCCTCGATCGTGTGCGAGCCCACACCCTTCGGCGGCCATGGGCGGTCAAGTACGGCAAGCGAGAACAGCAGCTGCGAATGTCCCAGCAATGGCCCGATCATCTCGCCGAACAGATGAGGATACCCATTCCGACGGCAAAATGCAGCGAGCGCGGCACGCGTGGGAACATCCGGCGCATCGGCCACGACGAGCCGGACGGTTTCGTTGTCACTGGCGTGGTGTGTCATGATGCCTTCCCCAACGGGTTGACCTTCGAACTCGACATCCAGCCGGCGACTGCATAGCGCGTGCCGTCGAGCACGGTCGCGACCTCGTGCATCAGCGAGGATCGAAACAGCAGCAGCATCCCCGGACTTGGCACCACCACGACGCGGCGGTCGCGCAATTTTGGATCGATGTCATAAATAACGAGCGCCCCGCCCTCGAATGTCGGCAGCGAGCCGATCGGATCTCGCCCATTCAGATAGAGCAGCAGAGACCAACGATGGGCGGCGAGACGCAGCGGGTCGTTCCTATGGTTCGCCACGTCGCGATGGGCCCTGAAGAAGCTGCCCTTCTCGTACGTCATGAAATAGGGACCGTAGAGATAATCGGCATCCGAGGCGAAGGCCGCGCGGTTCCTGACGAAGAATTCCTCCATCCTGCGCCGGAAGCGGTCTTTTGTCGCAGCCAAGAGATGGTGGTCGAAACAGAACCGGATGCTCTCGTCGAGAAGCGACTCACCCGCGCGCACCAACTGCGCACGCTCCTTTGTCGAGCTGTTCATCTCTCGGATCAGTTCGTCGCATTCGTCATGCGATACAAACCGATCGCATAGGGCGACGTTCGCGGTCTTGAACGTAATCTGGTCCATAGCCGGCCTCGCAACTCGCTCAACCTCAACTCAGGCAGGCACTTCCAGCGGAACGGATAAACCTAAGGTAGCATACGTCGAGACAACGCTCGTTGCAACGCTACGATCATCGTTTGCGCCGATTTCGGCGGCGGCAGTGCAGGCCAGACAGCATGAGCGCAAATTTCTGCAGGAGGTGGTGCTTGGCGCGAGATCGGCTGACGCAGACCGGCGCGCGGCCGAACTCCGCGCCGGACCTCGCGTTCAGCCACCCGAGGTTGCATCGAGATACCGATGCGTATTTTTCCTTGAACCAAATCTCGCCTGTGTCGACTTCATAGAGCGCGACGCGAGAGATCGGCCACTCACAAGCAGTGCTCGTGCCGAACGCACAACGCGGCGCGGTGCCCAAGGTGCAAGCCGCGTTCGCCCAACGTCGAAAGATCGAGCCAAAGCGCCCGGTCCTTCATGGACATCTCAGTCTCGCCAGCTCTCAGCATTCGAGCACAGGAGTAAGCCATGCCGCGCACGATCCGCAAGTTCTGGGGCCCCATGCGGGGCCGCGCCACGCTGAACTTCAACTGGCCGGTCATCAATCACGACTCCGTCGTGCTGATCACCGCCGCCGAGTACAAGACAACGACTCCGCCCAGCAACGAGCATCGCTTCATCGGAGCCGCTAACATCACGGTCGAGAACATCGCCCCTCACGGGCCGCCTTTCGATCCCAATCACGGCGTGACCTTCGTCGTGAACGTCGACTGGGGCAGCCCGCTGCCGATCGTCACCGACATTACCGTGCTCGACGGGCGACCTGTCGAAGTTCAGATGTAACGCCGGCGGACCAGGTAAGACGCATCATGCCCCGCACCATTCGCAAATATTGGGGAGCGTTCCGCGGCCGGGAGACGCTCAATTTCAACTGGCCGGTGATCGACCACGACTCCGTCGTTCTCATCACCGCCAGCGAATACAACGCCCAGCATGCCCGCTTCATTGGAGCAGCATCGATCACGGTTTCGAACATTGCCCCGCATGGACCGCCTTACGATCCGAACCATGGCGTGACCTTTGTGATCAATGCCGCCTGGGGCTCCCCCATCGACGTGGTCACCGACATCACCGTGCTCGATGCCAAGCCCGAGGAGGTGCAGACCTATCTGCCGCCGCGGCCCAACAATATCGGCCTCCGGATGCAGTATCAGGAATCCAACGAATGGTGCTGGATCGCGGTCGCCACCAGCATCAACCATTTCTACAATCCGTCGAGCGCATGGACGCAGTGCCAGATCATGACGGTCGTTGGGCGCAACATCAACGGCTTCCCGGCCGATACCAGCGCGTGCCCTAGCGCGCAGGTCGTCGCAGCCAACCCGGCGCTCGCCGCGGCGCTGGCGAACCCCTACACCAACGCAGCGGAATTCATCCTTGACAATGCCGCCTACGGCGTTGACCGGCGCTACCTGAAATCGGGCGGCATCAGCGATCCATTGAAGGTCACCGGCAATTTCGACAGCTACCACGGCGCCAATCTCAGCCTCGGGCAAATCGCTGCGCAGGTCAACGCCGGCAGGCCGGTCGCGGTCGATATCACCTGGGTCAACAAGTCCGGTTCGCACGTGGTTGCGATTGCCGGCGTGCTCGGCGACAGCCTGCTCATCCTCGACCCTGCCAACGGCGAGTCAGTGGTACGGTTCGGCGATTTTCCGGCGACCTATTTCGGCGGAGCCACGCTAGACGGATATACTTTCACCAAGCGGTAGCACGGATGTGCGGCGGTTGCGGCAGAACGGGTCGGCACGCGAAATTGTGTGCCGACCCTTTTCACTCCGCCGCCATCTGCCTTGGAGCCGGCGGCGGGCTGGCGAGGTCGGCGGCGAGTTGCGCGTAGCGCAGCTTCGCATCCTGCACGGCCTTTTCCTTCACCGGGCCGTAGCCGCGGATCTTGTCGGGCAGCGACAGCAGCTCGACAGCGATCTCGACATTGGCCGGCGACAGCAGGCTCAGCACGGTCGCGACGTCCTTCTCGTAGCCCGCGATCAGGTCGCGCTCCATCCTGCGCTCGGCCGCATAGCCGAAGATGTCGAGCGGAGTACCGCGCAGGCCCTTCAGCTTCGCGAGCAGCCGGAACATCTTCATCATGCCCGGGCCGAAGCTGCGCTTCTTCGGCCGCCCCTGCGCGTCGAGGCCGGCGTTGAGGATGGGCGGCGCGAGGTTGAAGGAGATCTTGTAGTCGCCTTCGAAGGCGTCATGGAGCTGTTTCTCGAAGGCGCCGTCGGAGAACAGCCGCGCCACCTCGTACTCGTCCTTGTAGGCCAACAGTTTTGCGTAGTTGATCGCGACCGCCCGCGGCAGCGCCTCGCCATAGCCGCCTTTGTCCGCGGCCTCGCGGACGTCATCGACCAGCTTGCGGTAGTGCTTGGCGAGCCGCGTATTCTGGTAACCGGTGAGAAACGCCATGCGATGGGCGATGATCTCATCGAGCGACATCGCATCCAGCGATTTCGGCGACTCGGCCTCGTCGTGGCCGGTCATCATCGTGGCCACCCGCTCCGGGTTGACCACCACGAGACGGCCGAGCCGGAACGCCTCGGTATTCATCTTGACCGCCACGCCGTTGATCGCGATCGCCTTCTCGATCGCCTCCGCCGACAGCGGCAGCAGGCCCTGCTGGTAGGCGTAGCCCATCATCATCATGTTGGTGGCGATGGAATCGCCCAGCAGCGCTTCGGCGGGCCGGGTGAAATCGAGGAACGAGGAATCCTTGCGCAATGCAGTCTCG
>Ga0105238_10008717_pt1 | contig 10146 bp, 15 predicted proteins | sample KBSC34metaG_FD_81526 | JGI IMG/M metagenome (GOLD analysis project Ga0105238, IMG submission 81526) | Corn rhizosphere microbial communities from Kellogg Biological Station, Michigan, USA - KBS C3-4 metaG | ecosystem: Host-associated > Plants > Roots > Rhizosphere > Soil | place: Michigan, USA...
CACGCGCGGCACCATCGCGTCGACGCTCCGGTCCCGGCTACACGCTGCGCGTACTTTCTCCAAGACGCTGTCCCAAGTCTTTGCGTTCGCAAAGGCTCGGGCTATACGCTTCGCGTATTTTTTGTTATGACACTAACGACATTTGATATTACTGCTGACTTTGAGGGGGACGTTTCATTTGTTCCTTGGGCGTCTAAGATTTTTGAGTGTGAGCTTTATCCGGCTCAGAAGGTGGATGCGAGAGAGACGGGGTATCTCGATACTTTGATTGCGAATTTTCGCAAGGTTCGGTTTAAGAATGGGCATCTGGAGGATCGGCAGTCGATTCTTACGGGGCTGGATCTTGGGGGATGCGACCGGATTTGGCGGAAGGGGACGGAGCTTTGGGGGGCGGGGCGGGTGCATCAGGCGATTCGCGCCTTGGCCGGCGCCCCCAAGGCTTCGGTGGAGATTGAGAATCGGGATACCAATCCGACCCTTTCCGCAATTGCCCTTCTCAACTTTCCTCAGGTGAGCGATGCGCAAGTGGTCGCCGCCTTTGAAGCTTTTAACGATTTGGCGGGCGTCGGCTCGCCGGCGGCTTTGGATGCCGCCACTCATTGTCCCAACTATCGGCCCTCTGCAGATGCATCGGCCAAGGAGATACGAATGACTCTCAAGGAGAAATTCCTCGCGCTCTTCGGCAAGAGCGACGCCGCGGCCCTTAAGGAGGCCGGATTCACGAGCGAAGAGATGGTTCAACTGAATGCTCTGGACCCTGACGTCGACGCGATGATCGCTGACGGGCAGGCTCGGAAGCTCGATGCGCGGGCGGCAGCGTTTGCGAAGTCGTTCAGCCGCGCCGAGGATGTGGCGAGGCGGAAGATTCTGCCCGCCGGCGAACCTGCGGCGATCGACATGTATAAGATGGCCGTCCTGGCAGATGGCAATGGCGCGGCATGTTTTTCGGCGGACGGCGAGGTGATCGAGGGGGCGAACGTGGCGAAGGTCCGGGCTCATTTCGAGAGCTTGCCGGCGCTGCCGTATTTCGGGCAATCGATTCCCGATCAGATGGGGCGGCCGCATGACGATCTTGGTGCGAACCCCGCCGACCATGCGGATACCCTGCTCTCCTTTAGCGAGACGGGACGCGCGGCGCTTCGGAAGCGAGGGGCTAAGCCGGCCCAATTCTCGGCCGAGGAAGTTACGAAGATCGGCATCGCCGTCGCCACGGCGCTCAATGGAGGTAAGTAAGGATGCTCCCTGGTCCGCTTTCGCAATCTACGGTCCTGTACCGTTTTACCAATAACCCGTTGCAGCCCGCGATCCATCAGGATCGGGCGCCGTGGGTGACGACCGCGATTAACATCCAGCCTGGCGTCTATATGGCGGCCGGTACCGTGCTAGGGCAGGTCACGGCGGCGAGTACGCCCGACGTGCAAACGATTACCGTTAGCGGTGGGTCGGGCTCGATGTCCTTTTCTTTGCTGACGCCGTTCGGCGTGGTGGGGCCGTTCCTTTATAACGCTTCTACCGCAACGATTCAGGCGGGTTTGCAAGCGTTTTATGGCTCGGGCAATCTTCTTGTGACGGGTACGCCTGGGTCTAGTTATGTGGTTACCGGGGCGAACCAACTTGTGGCGGGTCCGCTTGGGCTTATGGCGCAGGTGAATGTGTCGAGCGGGCTTACCGTGTCGGTGGCGCACACGACCGTGGGCATCAAGAACGGGGTGTTCAACGCTTACAGCGGAACTCTGATCGCAGCCCCCACGGTGGCGCCGGCGCTGAGCGATGGGGCGACCGGGACTTGGCCGGCAGGGTCTTACGAGGGGTCTTACACCTATGTGAACGCGGCGGGGGAGACGACCTCTTCGCCGGTGACCGCGTATGCGAGCACGGGGACGAAGCGGATCCACTTCGGGGCGCTCAGCTCCATTCCGGCGGGTGTCACGAAGGTGAACTTCTATATCAACGGGATGTTCGCGATTCAGAAGACGGTGGCCTCGTCGGCAGTCGCGGCCTTCGATGTGGACCTCGCGGACGTGGCCTCGACCATCCCCCTGCATATGCCGAACGTGAATACGGCATATGTGACTACCGACGGTACCTCGGCGCCGGTGGGTCTCTTGGAAACCGACACCTATTCGGATCCCTTTGGGAACTTGACGATGGGTCAGGGTTCGGGGATTCAGACGCCGATCCAATCGCAGACCGCGAATATGGTCATCAAGGGATTTGTGCGGGCAGAGGCTTTGTCCGGACTCGACTTTAACGCGGTCAGCAAACTTGGCCGCCTGATCTTCGGCACTCCGACCAACGGGCTGCTTAGCGTGAATTAAGGAGAAACTATAAGTGCCGCAAGTCGCTAGTTCGTTCGTTTACGCGTCGTCCGCAGAACTGAAAGTCATTCTGCCAAATAAGTACGACGTCCTTACCCTTAACGATCCCCTCTTCGAGATCATGCCGATGAACTCGGTGAATGCGGGGAAGGTGATGTGGGATATCCCCGACGACACTCACGGCCTTGCCGATAGCCGGCGGCCGGGAGATCCTTACCCGGTCGTCGCTCGCAAAGGCTATAAGCGCTACGAGGCGCTGCCCGGTTACTACGGTAACAAGCTGATTATCACGGAACAAATGGCCAACGAGGCCGCGGCGCCAGGCACGTTCGCGGGGACGCTGGACATCCAGCGTTTGCAGGCGGACGACCAGGACCAGCTGCTTACCCGGGCGCTTCAGCGCGTCAAGCAGGTCGGCTGGACGATGCTCACCACGGGCAAGTACACCAATCTCGATGCCAATGGGACGGTTACTTCCTCGGATTCGGTGAGCTTTTCGCCGTTCGTGACGACGATCGCCTGGTCCAATTTGAGCCAGTCGACGCCGCTTTACGACCTTCGGCAGCTCAAGCTTCGGCACCGCGGCCAGTCGGTCTCGTTCGGCTCGGATGCGCGCATCTACCTGAACTCGACGGACGTCAACAACATGCTCGCGAACACGAATCTTAACGATTTGGGCGCGAAGCTAAAGCTTTGGTTGAACGATCCAAAGAATGGGTCGCAGCCGATGACGCTGGCGGATGTAAACACTTACCTCATGGGCGCGGGTCTGCCGCAGATCGTGGAGTGGGATGACAACTATATCGACGATAGCGGGGTGACGCAGCTTTATATTCCTTCGGGCTCGGGGGTTTGTGTGGGTAAGCGTCTTCGCGGGGAGCCGGTGGCGGAGTTTGTGCTTACTCGGAATATCGAGATCATGGGAGGTTCGGCGCCTTCTTCGCGTCGGATGTCGGCGCTAGACAATCTGTTCTTTGATTTCGAGATGTTGCATAAGCCTTGGCGTGGTGAGTCGACGATGGGCTTTAACGGGAACCCGGCAATTTATTACCCGGGGGCGATTGTGCCATTCCAGGTTGGGGGCGGCGGGTCGGATAGTTAGAAGAGCTCTTCGGCTAAGGAGACGATGATTCCGGCGGGGCCTCGCATGTAGCAGAGGCGGTATATGTCCTCATACTGAGCGACTTCGCCGATGAGTTCGCCGCCGTAAGCCATTAGGCGGGCGACGGTGTCGTCGATGTTATCGACGGTGAACATGACGCTGCGGAGGCCGAGCGCATTCGGCGGGGCGATGGCCGGTTCGAGCGCGACGAGTTTCGGGTTGTGAAACTTCGTCAGCTCAAGCCGGCCGTTCTCGTCGGGGGTACGCATCATCACGATGTCGACCTGAATTCCTTCGATGCCGTTGATGCGGTCCACCCACGGGCCCTCAATCGCGGTCTCGCCTTCGACCGTCATGCCGAGTTCGGTGAAGAAGGCGGTGGCGGCGGGGAGGTCGTCGACGACGACGCTGAGGTGGTCGAGTCTCTTGATGGCCATGTTTTTAGTATATGTGCCGGGGCGTGTTTTTCGGTTTTCGGCGGAGGTTTGGTGGCGTGCGCGACACCATCGCAGGTTCGCTCCGGTCTCGGCTACACGGCCTGCTGGCCGTCCTTCTCCGATAGGTTGTCGCCGACACATGCCCGTGGCCGGATGTTTTCTGGGAGTTGTATGCCTTTTAAAGTTCTTAGTCCTATCCATACATTTCGGGAGGGTGACGTGGTGGATCGACACGACTTTCCGGTTGGGGTCGATCTGCGGCGGCTTGTTAATTTGAAGATTCTTCGGCCGGCGGGCGGGGAGCCGATTGAGTTGCGTGACGATGATGCGGCGGGGTGGAAGGCGGAGGCGGTTCGGCTTCGTGCCCGGTTGCAGGAAGCGGATTCCGTGCCTCGGTCGGAGTTCGATGCGCTGACTCGCGCGCATGACGCCTTGGCGGATCTCGTCGAGGGGTTGCGGGGGGAGCTGGCGGAGACGAAGGCCTCGGCGGCGCGGGAGTTGCATGCGGCGCAGCAGCGGCGGGATCAGGAGTTGACCCGTCAGCGCGACGAGGCGGTGCAGGACCGTAACGCGGCGATCGCCGAACGCGACGCGCTGCGGGTGAAGGTGAAATAAATGTCTAACCCGACCTACACGTTCGACGCGTCGCTCTCCACGCCGAAGGATTGGGTACGGTGGCGGTCGGGCGACGTGAGCGGCGAGCCGCAATGGTTCACCGCCGACAACACGATTAACGCGTTACTCGCCACCTATTCGCAAGATGAGGTTGCGGCGCAATGCGCGGAATCGATCGGCTCACAATGCATCCAGCTTGCGAATATGGTGGTGCAACGGCACCTGCAGTTGGAATACGGCGATCGGGCGCGCGAGGCGTTTGCTTTGGCCGACCGGATTCGACAACAGGCGGAGTCTACGCCGGATATGCCTCCGCAGACGGGGGCGCAGTACGCTTCACTTTCAGAGCCGGTGCTGGATGAGTATTTGCTTATTCGCGACCTGGAGGGACTGTAGATGGTGCCCTTTAAGAATGCTTCGGTTGTCGTAAGTTCTTTGGTGGCGGGGTTGTCGTCTACGGGGTCTGTTTTGAATCCTTCGCTATCCGGTTCCTTTGCGGTACTAGGATATTTCGAGGAGGCGACGCCGGCGGAGATGTTCCAGCACATCGGAGTCGAGGTTTTGAGTCCCGCCTATTTTCAGTGCGAACTCGCAGATGCTTCCCGCTTTACTCCGAATGCTCAGGTGTCGGTTACGGTTGGCTCGGTGCTTCGAGGGGTGTACTACGTACAGGGGCTACCCGAGCAGCATTTCGCGGGTAACGATGCGGACCATGCGGACGTTTACTTGGCTCGCACGCAATGGGTGATTCGTTGAACGGGCTTCAGACGCAGGCTTTGCTGGTGGCGATCGAGTCCGCCATTGTGGCGGCTTGGGCGCCTTCTGGGGATTCGCCTAAGTTTCCCGTGAGTTGGTCCGATCCGCGGTTGCCGATCGGGGGTGCGGATGGGTTGGTGAGCGCTCCGGATGGGTACGCGGTGATCCGTCCGTTGGCGGTGCAGATGTCGTTTTCGGCGCAGGCGGCGGCGGTGGGCACGGTGAATCAGGAGAACTCTTTCGAGATTCTGGGGCGCTTTCCTTGGCCGTCCGACCCGTCGGTCTTGATTTTGACGTCGCAGATTTCTGCCGCGAATGCGTTGATTGCGCACTTGCAGACGGGGCCTTCGTTTGCTTCGATTGGACTGTTGCCGTTGGTTTCCCGGGTCGGCTTTCTTGAGTCGGGGGAGCCTAACAATGCGTACTTCGACGTGTCGTTGCGGTTCGACGTGGTGACGCGGAATCCGCACCATTAGTTGCGTACCGTCTCCGGCCACCGGCGGGTCGCACGCGAAGCGTTGGGAGGGTTTTCGGCTTTCGGCGCGGGTTTTGGCGGCGTCCGCGACACCATCGCAGCTTCGCTCCGGTCTCGGCTACCGCCCTATCGGGCGAGGGATGCATTACTAATCGTTATGGCGCACACCTATAGAGATGCCGCTGCGCTTAGGAAGGCGCAGGAGGCGATGTTTGAGAAGAATGTTCGGCGGGCGATGGAGGAGAGTCGCGCCGCGGCCGTGGCGGCACTGGCGGATGCTTGGAGTTTGAGCCGCTCCGTTGGGCCGTCTCGCAAGTTTGGAGCGCCTCCTCTTTCTTTCCGCCTCGATGAGAAGAAGGACGATCTCCGGCAGGAGATTGATTTGACGCTAACGAATAGCACTACCGACGTTCAAGAAGAAGTAGACCGGAGGTGGAAAAAGCGAATTGAGGCGCTTCTCGACCACTTTCTTACCTCACAAAGGAACCCCTAATGTCAACACCACTTAGTAATCTAGATTTCAATGCCTTTACGCTGGGAGGTAACGACCTTACGGCGGTTCTCCAAGCCTTTAAGCCCGAAGCTCAGAACACGATTCAGGATGGCTCTGGTTTGGCCGACGACTTTGAGTTTGGGATCGCGGTCAAGCAGAAGCAGACGATCGCTTTCCAGATTTTGACTCTGAACGGCTCCTCGATTCCCTCGAGTGGGCTCGATATCAGCGTTTGGTCGGTGGGCGGCAGCAGCTACCTCGGCCAGCTTCGCGGAGGGACGATTTCGGCCTCTTTGAAGACGCCGGAGCGGTCGTCCATCGCGTCGGCCTATATGGTTCCGGGGGCGACGAAGCGGAATGTGGAGTTCACGTCCGACTTTCTGGTCGTGAGCAGCGCCGGATTCACGAAGACACTGATGACGGGAGGCCAGGCGAGTTTCAACGTGGTCGTCCAGGTGACTTACGGCGGCATCGCGTTCTCCTGCCCGATGATTCTCAAGGGGTCCGTGCATTCGGTAACAAACAACGAGATGCAAATGGAGAATGTCTCAATGAGCGCCCGGGGCGCGGCGACGGGGCCTGGCGGCGGTAGTCCGCTCGGCGAGATTCTATTTGGCTCGGCCCTCCTCACTTTAGCATCCGATACCGGAGGCAATGAGTACAACACTTCGAGCGCGCTCTTAACGAAGGTTAATGTGGCATTCGCGGATTCTTCTCTTATCAAGATCGACGGCACCCTTGAGATTCAGGGCGCCCTAACGGTGGTTTAAACTATGGCGGCAATTTCTCACACAGTTATTTTTTCTTGGAATGGCACGAACGGAGGAAACCTCTCGAATACCGTTCCCATTACCGGCTCTACCGAGATCAATATCTCGGAACAGATCACCGCGACGACCACGAATCAGGTGGTGTCCTATGCGATCGCACATTCGTCGCTCCAGGAGTTCTTCGTGGTTACGGACCAGAACCTAACGATGTACGTCAACGCGCCGGGCACGGGGTCGCCGATTCTAACGGTGACGCTGGAGGCGGGCGTGCCTTACATCTGGTTGGCGGCGAGCGGGGTTCCGAATCCGTTTTCTGCGGATATCACCGGGCTTTGGTTCACGAATTCCGGATCGACCGCGGCAAATTTGAGTGTTCGCTCGCTGAGGAACTGACGATGCCGTTTGGTCAACCGATTGGGGTTTCGGACGGGGGTTTTCCTCCGTCTCACATTCGTCGTCCGGCGGTAGTGGCGCCGAAGTTGGGGGAGCCGGCGGTGGTGGAGATCGTCGAGGAGGCGCCGGTTGAGCCGGCGGTGACGGAGCTCGGCGGCGAGGCGATCTAGCGTGAAATGTATGAAAGACGGTATCGAGAACGAAAGCATGGGTTTAGAACCAGCACTCGACGAAACGCACAACGCAGATCCTGGTCAGCTGGCTCCGCTGGCCAAGATTTGGGATGGGTCGGGGGATGAGTTTATTGAGAGCATGCTCGGGATTTTCGAGCAGCCGGACGATGAAGTCGCGGTGACAGTGGGCGGGAAGACGCTTCTGTTTCGGGTTCTCAAGGACGCGTCCGAGTTCAATGCGCTGAAGCGGCGGGGGGTTGAGTTTGCGAAGCTTTCGCGGTCTCCCGAACCCGGAAGCGAGAAGTGGTTTCAGGCGGCGGACTCTTCGACGAAGGGGTTCGCGTTTGTTCTCGCGGAGACGAGCCTTCAGCCGAAGCTGAGCGCTTCCTCGCTCTTGAAGCTAGCACACCAGGCGGTGTTTGGCTGGGAGGCGCTGCGGGATGCTTGGACGCTGGCGATGGTGACGCGGAACGTTAGCGCGGAGATCCGCGGGGTGGAAGAGGCAAAAAAAGACTGACGGCGAACGTCATGTGGCGAAACCGCCTGACGATCGCCCGCGACGTGTTCCATTCCCATCCGGGCTTGTTGGCGGGCGAACCGTTCTCGGACACCATGCTCTTCGACTTCATCGCCCTCGCGATGATCGAGAATCCGCCGAAGTAGCCGTGTGGTGCTACGCGCTCAATCTCGGAGAAATCTCTGCTGTAGCTTCGCCGAGGATGAACCGGGCGAGGTGCTCGAAGCGGGGCCTACTCGTGCTTCCTGCCAAGTTGCCTAGAATGCTTCGAAGCCCTTGAATTTAAAGGTCTCGCCAGCTTTAAAGCTTATCGCCTTAAAGGCCCAGCTATGGTGCGGTTCTAAGTTGCCGATGCCTGCGGACGTCGAATCGATTTGATTTCCCTCGGCATCGTAGATGTTGAATTTCGCTTCCACGTAGCTGAACGTGTGATCGCCATTGTTCATCACCGTGCCCGTAATCTTGCTATAGCCGGAGCCATCGTTGAACATGTGCTCATCGACTAGCTCCAAATCCGCCTTGTGATCGGGGGGCAAAAAGTCGGACGGTGATATCGGCGGGGGTGACATCGTCTCCGACCCTGGCTCGTGCGGGGGCCGGAAAGAGGTCCCGATGATGAAATACATAAAGATGATCGCGGTAATGCCCGACAACCATGCGCCCGCGATCACGACTGAGCGGTCAGGTGGGCGCCGATAGGGGTTCGCGTATTGGTTCGGCGGCGGGTACTGGTCCGGGTAGTGCGGATAGGGTCAGTTGCCGCTCGCCGGCGGATATTGGGGCGGGTATTGCGGCGGGCAATTAGGCGGATAGTTAGGCGGCAGGGCAACTGGCGGGGGCATGTTGGGCGGCGGCTGCTTATGCGCGGAGGGCGGCACGACGTTGGACGGCCGGGAGCTTTGCATGGCGCCGCAATCGGGGCAGAAACCATCTAGCCCGACCTTATTGCCGCCGCATTGGTAGCACGAATTTGCTGCCGCCATCTCCTTTCCAATATTACAGCAGGTTTACCCATGAGTCAAGTCATAGATGAATTAATTACCACTTTCACATTAGATGCGAAAGAGTACAAGTCGGGCGGTGAGAAGGTTATTGAGCTCACGCAAAAGATGGAGGAGGGGCTCAAGAAGGCGGGAGAAAAGGGGAAAGAATTCGCCAAGACGATTGGAGAAAAGCTGAAAATCGGCGAGGTTCTGGCTCCGATCACCTCGCTGGGCAATCTAAGCGGGCTTGAGGATATGGGCAAGGACGCGGTGGGCGTCTCGCAGAAGTTCGACATGCTCGAGCGGAAGATCGCGGGCGTTACGGGATCCTATGCGAAGGCCAAGGAAGACATGGAATTGGCCGAGAAGGAGGCCGGGCGGCTCGGTCTCTTTAAGCCGGAAGAACTGGATGCGGCGGCGCTCGCCTTGGAGAAGTTTGGGCTGTCGGTGAAGGACTATCTCCCGACCGTCCAGTCGCTGGCGGCGGTGACGGGAAAGTCGATGGACGAGTACTCGCAGGCCCTCGGCATGCTGGCCAACGGCAAAGGCGAAGAGGCGCTGTCCGTGTTGGAGAAGGCGGGCATTTCCCAGGAGTTGCTTAAGAAGCACGGGGTCACTTTCTCGGCGGATAACAAACTTACGAGTTCGCCCAAGCAGGCGATCCAGGGCGTCAACGCGGCAGTTCAGGAGAAATTCGGCGGCGTGCTCCAGGATGCGGAGGGGTCGGGAACCGCGCGCTCCGCCCGATTCGGGATTGCCTGGGAAGGCGTGATGCGGAAGATCGGCGATGCGATTCAGCGCGTGCTCGCTCCCGCGATCGAGGGGCTAACCGAGGGCTTGGACAAGCTGTCGGAAAGCGGTCAATTGGACCGGATCATTGGGGGCTTTGAGAAGCTGTTTGACATGGATTCGAAGACCTTCAGCGGTGGCATTCAGAAGTTTGCCGACATTCTTGAGGGCGTTCCAGACAAGGTCGGCAAGGCCTATTCGGCGCTGAAAGAAGTGGTGGAATGGCTTGAGCCAAAGGTGATTTTTCTCGCGAAAATTGTCGGGGCTATCTGGGTAGCAGAGAAGGTAATGGCCTTTGGAAAGGCGGCGGTAGATGCCTACAAAG
>Ga0105238_10008719_pt1 | contig 10145 bp, 7 predicted proteins | sample KBSC34metaG_FD_81526 | JGI IMG/M metagenome (GOLD analysis project Ga0105238, IMG submission 81526) | Corn rhizosphere microbial communities from Kellogg Biological Station, Michigan, USA - KBS C3-4 metaG | ecosystem: Host-associated > Plants > Roots > Rhizosphere > Soil | place: Michigan, USA...
AACGGCGTGCCCGCCGTGCCGATGACGCTGCCGTCGCTCGCGAGCAGCAGAACTTTCACTTCGGAGGTGCCGAGGTCGATGCCTAAGTACATGAACGGACCCTTTGTCGTTGCCGGGATCGACCCGGCCAAAACCCAAGCGTGGCGCCAATGTAGCGGGAGGCGCTAATTTAACGCCACGCGAAGCGCCGCGCCATGGGCACATTACCCGAGCGACGCGGCGCTGGTTTGAACTCGCGTTTAGGACGGCGATAACACCAGGCTTATGGTCGGTTGGCGAGCCACGCATCGACCTTCGAAATCGCGTTGCGCATCACGCGCTCCAGACCCTCGGTCTGCGCCATGCTGCCCCACAGAAGCTTGTCGGCCGTGAACGCCTTGACCGGATCGGGCGCCGTGAAGAACGCATGCGCGACCGCCGGGTCCATCACGCCGTCCTGATAGGTGTAAGACAGCTTGCCTTCGTGCCAGCGTTCGAGAAAGCGGAAGAAGAGCGCGGGCAGGATGGCGGTCGAATCGGGATCGACGTTGCGCGCGAAGCATTCGGAGAGCGTCGGCGCGATGAAGCCCGGCAGCTTCGAGAAGCCGTCGGCCGCGACGCGCTGATTCGTGTCCTTGATGTACGGATTGCTGAAGCGATCGAGCACGACATCGCGATACTTCGCGAGATCGATCGGGCTGGGCGTGAGACAGGGGATCACGTCGTCGGTGACGTAGGCGTCCGCGAGCGCGCGAATCTCCAGGTCCTGCGTGCCTTCGTGGATGTATTGCAGCCCGACGAGCGTGCCCGCCCACGCGATGCAGCTATGGCTCGCATTGAGGATGCGGATCTTCGCTTCCTCGTACGGATGCACCGATTCGACCATCTCCGCGCCGACCTTCTCCCACGCGGGCCGCCCGGCGATGAAGTTGTCCTCGATCACCCACTGGATGAACTTCTCGCCCATCACGGGCGCTTTGTCGTCGAAGCCGGTCGCGGCCTTCACGCGCTCGGCGACATCGGGCGTCGGACGCGGCGTGATGCGATCGACCATCGCGTTCGGGCACGACGTGTTCGCGATCATCCAGTCGCGCAGCGCGGTCTCGCCGCGCCGCTCCAGGAATTCCAGCATGCCCGCCTTGAAGCGGTCGCCGTTGCTGCGCAGGTTGTCGCAATTCTGCAGCGACACCTTGCCCGCGCCGTTTTTCATGCGCGCATCGAGGATGGCGGCGAGCGCGCCGTAGATGGTCGTCTTCGCGCCTTTCAGATCGGCGGCGAGATCGGTGTTGGCGGTGTCGAGCTTGTCGTGCTCGTCGAGGTAGTAGCCGCCTTCCGTGACGGTGAACGACACGATCTTGCAAGCCGGATCCGCGCCCGTCGCGATCAGTTCGTTCAGATCGGCCGACCACGGCACGACCTTCCTGATCGAGCGGATGGTCTCGTATTCGCGCTCGCCCTTAGGCGTGACGGTCTCGAGCGTGTACGCCCCATGCTGCGCGGCGAGCGCTTCGAGCACGGCATTCATGTCGCCGCGAATATTGCCGACGGCGAGCGACCAGCTCGTATCGCCCGTTTCGTTCAGTCGGTGCAGATACCACGCCTGATGCGCGCGATGAAAAGACCCGGCGCCGATGTGCAGGATCACGTTGGCTTCGCTAATCATGTCGTCTCTTCCTCTGATTGGGATGCGCGCCCGTTCTTCGCGGACGGCGGGTCGCGATGGCGCGCGAGGCGCTCAAAGCGCTCAAGGCGTTGAAGTGAGCATTTGCTCTGTCGTTGATCGAATGATCGTATTCGCCCGGACTAAAGTCAAGGCGCGATAGTTCGTGCGACGCCGCGCAAACCGCGCGTCGCGCGAACGGCACATCCATCGCCGACGCGCGCTCCGGACGGCGCTGCGGCGCACAAATTCCATCGACGGGTACGCATCGGGAATAACCCGTATAGGCAAGCTGACGGCCAATGAACGAAGGTGCGTGAGCCAATTGCCTTTAACGATAGGCGCAAAAACAGAACGCGGGAGACGGACATGAATTATGTGATCGGCATCGACATCGGCACGCAGAGCACGAAGGCGCTGCTCGTCGAAACCAGCGGCGCGATCGTCGCGCAGCATTCGAGCGCTTACCATCCGGATACGCCCAAACCGTTGTGGGCGGAGCAATGGCCTTCGGTATGGTTTGAGGCCGTGACGGAGTGCATCGCGGCGGTCGTCGCGAAGGCGCGCGAGAAGGGCGTCGCTTCGAGCGATGTGAAGTCGCTCTGCGTGAGCAGTCTTTACGGCGGCTCGGGCATTCCCGTCGACGAGCACATGGAACCGCTCTACCCGTGCCTCATCTGGATGGATCGGCGCGCGACGGCGGAAGTCGACTGGGTGCGCGCGAACGTCGACATGAAGCGGCTGGAAACGATCACGGGCAACGGCGTCGACAGCTATTACGGTTTCACGAAGATGCTCTGGCTGCGCCGCCATCAGCCCGACGTATGGAACAAGACGCGCTATTTTCTGCCGCCCAATGCATTCGTGATCCAGCGACTGACTGGCGAGCTCGCCGTCGACCACAGTTCGGCGGGGAATATCGGCGGCGTGTACGACGTGGCGAAGCGCGCGTGGTCGCGCGAGGCGCTCGACATGCTGGGCATTCCCGCTTCGATGATGCCGCAGCGGCTCGTCGAATCGTCGGAAGCGGTGGGCGGATTGTTGCCGCAGTGGGCCGACAAACTGGGGCTTGCCGCAGGCACGCCGATCGTCGCGGGCGGCGTCGATGCGGCGGTCGCGACCTTCGCGGCGGGCGTCACGAAGGCGGGTCATCACGTCGCGATGATCGGCACGAGCATGTGCTGGGGCTACATCAACCAGACCGTCGATGCGAGTCACGGACTCGTGTCGATGCCGCATGTCTACAACGGCAAGCACGATCTCTATGTGTTCGGCGGCGCGAGCACCGCGGGGCAGTGCGTCGCGTGGTATCGCGATCAGTTCTGCCAGGCCGAAATCGCCGCGGCGAAGACGATGCCGCATGGCGACCCGCATCGGCTGCTGGAAGAGGCGGCGTCGAAGGTTGCGGCGGGTTCGGATGGCGTCGTGTTTCTACCGTATCTGATGGGCGAGCGCAGCCCCGTCTGGGACGCGCGCGCGAGCGGGACGTTCGTCGGGCTCAACCTGTTTCATACGCGCGCGACGCTTTATCGCGCGGTGCTCGAAGGCGTCGCGTTCGCGTTGAAGCACAACATGGAAGCGGGGCGGCGCGGGGCGCAGTCGCTCGATGACCGGTTGATCGTCGTCGGCGGCGCGGCGCATTCGGATCTGTGGATGCAGATCATCGCCGATGTGACCGGCTATCCGGTATTGTCGATCGAGCAGGACGTCGAAGCCGCGATGGGCGCCGCGCTGCTGGCAGCGCTGGGCGCGGGGCTGGTGTCGCGGGAAACGGCGGAAGGCGGATGGGTCACGCTCGTCGAACGTGCGCAGCCGGACAAGGAGCGGCAGCGGGTCTATGCGGATCGCTTCGGCGTCTATCTCGATCTCTATCCCGCGTTGAAGCCGCTGATGCACCGTTTGCGGGTCGAATGAGGCGAATGAGCGTCCGGGGCCCGCCGCGATTCACCGGCCGTGCACCGGATGCGAATCGAACACCGGTCCCTGCACGAAGTGCACGTCGAACTGCTGCAATGCGTTGAACTGCGCTTCGTCGCGGACATTGGAGAAGATGAGCGGAATCTTCAGCCGATGCGCATACGCCACGAGATGCTTCACTACGGAATCGCGTAAAGCCTGCGCCGCATCCATCTTGATGAAATCGAGCCGTGCCATATCCGACACCGCCATGATCTGCCCGGCATTGGGCAGATTCCCCGCGACCTTGAACCCGTAACGCTGATAGCTCTTGGTGAGATAACCAAGAAACGTCTTGTGCGCGACGGCGGCAGCCGGCAATTCGATCACCACGCGCGACGGCGTCATGCCGAACTCCGTCAGCACGGAAGAAAAGTGCAGCCCGTGGTCGTACTTCACGCTCTTCAACAGCCGCTCGTGCACGCGCAAAAACAGAAGCCCCGGCCGATGCGGCCCGAAGAAATTGAACGCGTGCACCGCGCGCGATAGCCGGTCGAGCGCGACCAGTTCGCGATCGTTTTCCAGTTGGCCGAACGGATCGTGCGGCGCATCGCCCTGAATCAACGTCAACGCCTGCACGCCGAGTTCATCGCCGAAACGCTCGGCGCTCTCCGGCGATGCGCTCAATGTCTGCGGGAAGCTATGCGTGCCGACATCGAAGATCGGCTCGTAGGCGCTCGAAATGCACAGATCGCCGTACCGCGCGATGGCCTGCCCGGCGTGCTCGTTCTCGCCGAGCGCGACATGCGCGCCGAGAAACGGATGTTCCGCGGCGCGGGCGACGAGTTCAGGCAGGGACGGGGCGATCATGGATGGAGCATTCGTATTGTGAGGCGTGCCGTACCGGGCGATTGTCGTCGGAAGGGTCGATGGTATCAGCGCGCAGCACCGCGTCCAGCACCAAATTCACATATTGATATGCCGGAGTAAGGGCGTCGATTAAGGGTATACGAGCGATTTCACTAATCGTAATTGGTTTTACCATGCGTAAAACATCGCGACAGCGTGCCGCGCTCGCCGTCGTCGCCTGACCGCCGCATTTTTTCGCCGAGGATTTCGACCATGCCAACGTTCGAGACGCACACGGACGCGAATCAGCACTATCAATCCGGCTTCGCCAACGATTTCGCCACCGAGGCGCTGCCGGGCGCGCTGCCCGTCGGCCGTAATTCGCTTCAGCGCGTGGCCTACGGTCTGTATGCCGAACAGCTTTCGGGCACGGCGTTCACGGCGCCGCGCGCCCACAATCGCCGCTCGTGGCTCTATCGCATCCGGCCGGGTGCCGTGTACAAGCCGTTCATCCGTATTCCCGTCGACACGATGCGCGCGAAGCTCGTGGGCAATTTCGGCGCGGGTTCGCCCGATGTGCCGCCGACGCCGCCCAACCAGCTTCGCTGGGACCCGCTGCCGATGCCCGCCGCGCCGACCGATTTCATCGACGGATGGGTGACGATGGCGGGCAACGGCGCCGCCGAATCGATGACCGGCTGCGCGATTCATCTCTACGCCGCGAACCGGTCGATGCAGGACCGTTTCTTCTACAACAGCGACGGCGAGCTGCTGATCGTGCCGCAGCAAGGGCGCCTCGCGATTTCGACGGAGCTCGGCAAGCTCGACGTCGAGCCGTACGAGATCGCAATGATTCCGCGCGGCGTGCGCTTCTCGGTTGCGCTGCCCGAAGGCGCGGCGCGCGGCTATATCTGCGAGAACTTCGGCGCGCTCTTTCAGTTGCCCGATCTCGGTCCGATCGGCTCGAACGGGCTCGCGAATCCGCGCGACTTTCTCACGCCGCAGGCGGCCTATGAAGACCGCGAGGGCAAGTTCGAGCTCGTCACGAAGATGAACGGCGTGCTGTGGCGCGCGGATATCGGTCATTCGCCGCTCGATGTCGTCGCGTGGCACGGCAACTACGCGCCGTACAAGTACGACTTGCGCCATTTCAACACGATCGGCTCGATCAGCTACGACCATCCCGATCCGTCGATCTTCCTCGTGCTGCAATCGCCGAGCGACACGCCGGGCGTCGATACGATCGACTTCGTGATCTTCCCGCCGCGCTGGCTCGCGGCCGAGGATACGTTCCGGCCGCCCTGGTTCCATCGCAATGTCGCGAGCGAGTTCATGGGCCTCGTGCATGGCGTCTACGACGCGAAGGCCGAAGGCTTCGTGCCGGGCGGTGCGAGCCTGCACAACTGCATGTCGGGACACGGGCCGGATGCCGGAACGTTCGAGAAGGCATCGAACAGCGATACCTCGAAGCCCGCGAAGGTCGACGCCACGATGGCTTTCATGTTCGAGACGCGCACCCTCATCAAGCCGACGCAGTTCGCGCTCGACACCGCGCAACTGCAGGCGAACTACTACGAGTGCTGGCAAGGCCTCACGAAACACTTCAATCCGGAGCAACGATGAACGACGCGCTGAAGGCCACACTTGCGCCTGCCCTGAAGAGCTGGATCGAATCCGCGAACGATCCCGCGAGCGACTTCCCGATCCAGAACCTGCCGTTCGGTATTTTCAGCGACGCGGTGAACGCGCAACCGCGCGCGGGCGTCGCGATCGGCGAGTGGATCGTCGATCTGGCCGCGCTCGAACGGGCGGGTCTCCTCGAAGCGCAAGGCACGTTCGACAAGCCCCGCCTGAACGACTTCATCGCGCTCGGACGTGAGACATGGCGCGACGTGCGCATTGCGCTCTGCGCCTTGCTCGCGCAGGGCGACGCGACACTGCGCGACGACGAATCGCTGCGCCGCCAGGCGCTCGTGCCGCGCGCCGGCGCGACGCTGCATCTGCCGGTGGAGATTCCCGGCTACACGGACTTCTATTCGTCGAAGGAGCACGCGACCAATGTCGGCTCGATGTTCCGCGATCCGAAGAACGCGCTGCTGCCGAACTGGTCGGAGATGCCGATCGGCTATAACGGGCGCGCGTCGTCGGTGGTCGTGAGCGGCACGCCGGTGCGCCGCCCGAACGGACAGATCAAGCTGCCGAATGAAGATCGCCCGGTCTACGGCGCGTGCCGCAAGCTGGATATCGAGCTGGAGACGGGCTTCATCATCGGACGCGGCAATACGCTCGGCGAGCCGATCGCGTGTGAGGACGCCGAGGCGCACATCTTCGGCATGGTGCTGCTGAACGACTGGAGTGCGCGCGATATTCAGCAATGGGAATACGTGCCGCTCGGCCCGTTCAATTCGAAGGGCTTCGCGACGACCATCTCGCCGTGGATCGTCACGCTCGATGCGCTCGAGCCGTTCCGCACCGCGACGCCGCGGCAGGAGCCGGCGCCGCTTGCCTATCTGCGTCATGAAGGCGATCACGCGTTCGACATCGAACTGGAAGTCACGCTGCGCGCTGAAGGCGCCCGCACGGCCACGACCATTTCGCGCACCAACTTCAGGCTGATGTACTGGTCGATGGCGCAGCAGCTCGCGCATCACACGGTCGGCGGCTGCAATACGCGCGTCGGCGATCTGATGGGTTCCGGCACGATCAGCGGACCCACGCCGGAGTCGTGCGGCAGTCTGCTCGAAAGCACGTGGAATGGCCAGCGGCCGCTGCAGCTGGAAGAGGGCGGCGAGCGCGTGTTCCTGCAGGACGGGGATGAAGTCACCTTGCGGGGGTGGTGTCAGGGGGAGGGCTATCGCGTAGGGTTCGGGGAATCCGCTGGGCGGGTTCTGGCGGCGCGTGGTTGACGAACGAGCGGCCGGGGTCAGAGGTGGCTTCGAGATTTCGGACGGTTCGTCGTTGAGATGGAACCGGAGGACATCATCGAGGCCCACGAAGTTCAAGTTGATTCGGATACCGTAGAGTTGCTTATTCGCTAGCTGGCGATCCACTGCACGCGTGCAGAGATAAGCTCGCGTAAAAATGACCCTGCGGTACGAAAAAGGTGGAGCAGTTCAAGCAGCCGGAGGCGCCGGAGCGGCCGCCCGTCGATCGACATGTACGACGTTCACTCCGATACCCGCGCGGACGACGCACGCCGCTCCCACCACGCCGCCACCAGAAACGCACCCGCCGCCACCGTCAACACGCCGATCAACGCATCCGCGCCGACGCGCTGCATCAGCGTCCCCGCAATCATCGGTCCGCCGAAACTCGCCACGCTCCACGACGCGCCGACGATCGCCGTCGCCGACACGAGCATCGGGCCGCGGAAGCGCTCGCCGCACGCGACGATCGAGAGCGTGTAGATGCTGCCCGCCGCCGCGCCGATCACGAAGAGCAGCGGCCAGCAGATCCACGGGTGCGGCATCGCCCACGGCAGCAACGGCAACAGCAGCACTACGACCACGCCCGCGCCCGCATGCACCTTCGCGCGCCCGATGCGATCGGCGAGCCAGCCGATGGGAAATTGCATCGTCGTGTCGCCGAACAGGATGGCCGAGGCGAATAGCACGCCGACTTCCTCGTCGATGCCGTGCGACATGGCGAAGAGCGGCATCAGCGAGAGCGCGAGCGTGTCGAAAAGGGCGAAAAAGCCCGTGCCGATCACGAGCGCGGGCATGCGCGGCAGCACTTGCCGCCAGTCGCCATGTTCGCCGTCGCCGGATGCGAGCGTGTGCGGCGTGCCGCGTATCGACGCGAGCGCGGGCAACGCCAGCAGAAAGTTCGCGCCGCAGATCGCGAAGCGCATCGACGGCAGACCGCCGATCACGCTGACGAGCACCGGGCCCGTCATCTGGAAGAGCGTGAAGTTGGTCGCGTAGATCGCGACGACGCGCCCGCGCGTCGAATCGTCGGCGAGTTGCGTGACCCACGCCTCGCCGATCGTGAAGAGCAGCATCAGCGCGGCGCCGCACAGCAAGCGCAGCACGGCCCACAGCCAGAGATCGACGGTGAACTGCATCGCGATGGTGGAGAGCGCCGCGACGATCACCGTGCCCACGATCGTCTCGCGCGCACCGCACCGTGCGGCGACGCGGCTCGCGAACGGCGCGACGGCGAGACCGCCGCCCGCCTGCATCGCCGTCATCAGCCCGACGATGCCGGTGCCGTAGCCCGCCTGCGTGAGCGCGAGCGCGGTCAACGGCAGCGTCGCGCCCAGCCCGAGGCCGACGACCGCGACGCTCAGGATCAGCGCGAGAAAGTCACGCGAGAGAATGCCCTTCATGCAACGTACCGCGCGCCGGAAATCAGGCGGCTTGTCCGATCGAGAGACGGCGCGCGCGCTTGTCGAGCGTCGCCGACAGCAGCGTGAGGCCGAACGCGCTCACCGCCATCAGAATGCCGACCCACGGCAGCGACGTGAGCGGCGCGCCCGCGCTGATCACGCAGCCGCCGAGCCACGCGCCCGTCGCGTTGCCGAGATTGAACGCGCCCTGATTCAGCGTCGATGCGAGATTCGGCGCATCGCTCGCCCGATTCACGATCAGCATTTGCAGCGGCGGCACGATCGCAAACGCGAGCACGCCCCAGAAGAAGATCGTGATCATCGCCGGGATAGGCTCGTGCATCGTGCCGGCGAAGATCGTCAGGATCACGACGATCGACAAAAGGAACGTGAGCAGCGAGCGCAGCAGCTTCCAGTCCGCGAGCTTCCCGCCGAGCGTGCTGCCGACCGTGAGACCGAGGCCGAAAAGCAGCAGCACGTAGGTGACCGCGTGCGGCGAAAAGCCGGTTATGTCTTCGAGGATCGGCGTGATATACGTGAACACCGAGAACAAACTGGCCGACGCGAGCACGCTGATGCCGAGGACCATCAGTACTTGCGGGTTCTTGAGCACGTCGAATTCGCGCAGGATGCTGGTGTCGCGCATCTCGATGTGCTTGGGCAGGCACACGGCGAGCGCGCCCGCCGCGGCGACGCCGATCAGCGTGACAACCCAGAAGGTCGAGCGCCAGCCGGCAGCCTGGCCGAGCGCGGTGCCGAGCGGCACGCCGAGCACGTTGGCGAGCGTGAGTCCGGTGAACATCAGCGCGATGGCCTGCGCGCGGCGGTTCGGCGCGACGAGATCGGCGGCGACGACCGAGCCGATGCCGAAGAACGCGCCGTGGCAGAAAGCGGTGACGATGCGCGCGCCCATCAGCACCCAGTAGTTCGGCGCCAGCGCGCACAGCAGGTTGCCGACGATGAACACGCCGATCAGGCTCATCAGCGCCTTCTTGCGCGGCATCTTTGCGGTGACCACCGCCAGAATCGGCGCGCCGACCGTGACGCCGAGCGCGTAGCCCGACACGAGCATGCCGGCCGCCGGAATCGACACCGCGAGATCGCGCGCGACGTTGGGCAACAGTCCCATGATGACGAATTCGGTCGTGCCGATGCCGAACGCGGCAATGGCGAGAGCGAAAAGAGGCAGAGGCATGGTGGAGGCGGACGAGGTGTCACGTCTGGGCGCATCGTCGGAGTGAGCGATGCAGGCGCCGAGGCGGAGTTGAAGGCTCGAATTGTACCGAAAGGTCATTTTCGATGCTGGTATAAACCCTGATAAGCGTCGGCCCGCAACACGCCGCGCCTGAACGGATATTCTTTTGCACGCGGCGACGGCGCACGGCTCTTGCCGATGCGACGCCGTCATGCGTCAGATGTTTCCGGTAACACCCT
>Ga0105238_10008720_pt1 | contig 10144 bp, 8 predicted proteins | sample KBSC34metaG_FD_81526 | JGI IMG/M metagenome (GOLD analysis project Ga0105238, IMG submission 81526) | Corn rhizosphere microbial communities from Kellogg Biological Station, Michigan, USA - KBS C3-4 metaG | ecosystem: Host-associated > Plants > Roots > Rhizosphere > Soil | place: Michigan, USA...
CGGATTTCATCCGCGCGAACGTCTTTGGCGTATGGCATGCAAGCGGAACGTGTTGCATGGGCGACGCGCGCGAGCGCAGCGCCGTGACCGACACCGAGGGCAGAGTGCACGGAACGCGAGGCTTGCGAGTGGTTGATGCATCGCTGATGCCGCGACTGCCTTCGGCGAATACCAATATCCCGACCATCATGATTGCCGAAAAGATCGCCGACGCAATGGTCAGGAGACGCGCAGGCAGCGCATGGACAACGACGCCGCTCGCCGCCGCGCACTGACAAGTTTCTTAACGGCAATAAGAGCACGCCATAACAACGTGCCTTCAACACCGGGTCGATCGAGAGATGGCCCGGTGAATTCAAGGAGATGGAAATGTCCGTAGCAGCGCAAAATGGCGCCGCCGCACCCGCTGTCGATCAGCGACAGGTGATGGGCGCAGTGGTAGCTTCGTGTCTCGGCTGGGCACTGGACTTGTTCGATCTGTTCGTGCTCTTATATGTCGCGCCAGTGGTGGGGCGTCTTTTCTTCCCCTCCGAACACGCGATGCTTTCTCTCGCCGCCGTCTATGCATCGTTCGCCGTGACACTGCTGATGCGCCCGCTCGGCTCCGCGCTCTTCGGTTCTTACGCCGATCGCCGTGGCCGTAAAGGCGCGATGATCGTGGCGGTGGTCGGCGTCGGCCTGTCGACGGCCGCGTTCGGCCTGCTGCCGACCGTCGCTCAAGCCGGCGTGCTCGCGCCGATTCTCTTCCTCTTGCTGCGCCTCATCCAGGGCGTGTTCGTCGGCGGCGTGGTTGCGTCCACGCATACCATCGGAACGGAATCCGTCGCGCCGAAGTATCGCGGCGCGGTGTCGGGACTGATTGGCGGCGGCGGGGCAGGGCTCGGCGCGCTGCTCGCCTCGGTCACGTTCCTCGCGATGTCGGCGCTTTTCCCCGGCGATGCCTTTGACGTATGGGGCTGGCGCTGCATGTTCTTCACCGGCATCATCAGCTCGGTGCTCGGTCTCTTCGTGTTTAACAGCCTTGAAGAGTCGCCTCTCTGGAAGAAGCTCGCCGCCGAAAAGGCTGCGAGGGCGACCGCGCAGGTCAAGAGCGCGCCTGTAGAAGTCGTGCGCTCGCCGCTCAAGACGCTGTTCTCGCGCGACTATCGCAAGATCCTTTTCGTCAACCTGCTCCTGACGATTGGCGGCGGCAGCGGCTACTATCTGACATCGGGCTACCTGCCGACGTTCCTGAAGGTAGTCAGCCACGCACCCAACGGTGCGGCCGCGGCAATTCTGATGATCTGCAGCATCGCGGTAGTGATCGCATCGATCGCAGCAGGGCACCTCAGCACGTTCATCGGCCGCAAGGGTGCGTTCGTGTGGATCGGGCTGATCCGGCTCGTCGCGTTGCCCGCGCTGTTTTTGCTGCTGCCTACCGCGGACAGCATCATGATGGTCGGCATCTATGCAGTCCTTCTCAGCGCGCTTGGCAGCGCGGGATATGCGCCGATCCTGATCTTCCTGAACGAACGCTTCCCGACCTCGATCCGCGCGACCGGCACGGGCCTTTCCTGGAATATCGGCTTCGCGATCGGCGGGATGATGCCGACGGCCGTGTCGCTGGTGGCGAAGGACGCGAGCCAGCTGCCGATGACGCTAGCCATCTTCATCGGCGCGATCAGCGTGATCTTCCTCGTGGGCGCATTCGTCGTGCCCGAGACGCTTGGCAAGCTCGAAGGCGGTTCCGCGCGCAGTCCCTCCTGAGTCATTGGACATAACGGCGGACGCCAACCGGCGCACGCCTTTCACAACAGCTGGAGACATCGATGAAATACGAAGAAGACGTTCGTGCGCGTTCCTACAAGTTCCGTGACGAGTATGTCAATGCCACGCCATGGTGGTATCGCGGCGAGATGCACCTCGGCTTCACATTGCTCTTCACCGGCGGCGTGATCGTGTATTGCCTGATGCAGCTTCATGCGCCGACGCTCGCCGAATGGCTGGCGGTCATTCCGCTCTTTCTGTTCGGCAACTGGGCGGAATGGGCGGCGCACCGCTACGTGCTGCATCGTCCGACGAAGTATTTCAGCATGATCTACAAGCGCCATTGCGCGGTCCATCACCGGTTCTTCACGCATGTGACGCTTGAATACAAGGGCCACCGTCACTGGCGCGCGCTGCTGTTTCCGCCTTTCGCGCCGGTTGCGTTCGTGCTGGCGGCCGTGCCGTTCGCGCTCGTGATCGGGTTCGTATTCTCTCGCAACGCAGGCTACATCGCGCTGTTCACGATGGCGGCGTACTTTCTGATGTACGAAGGCTTGCATACGCTCTCACACTTCACCGACAGCCCCTTCCTCGACCGCGTTCCGCTCGTCAACACAGTGCGGCGCCTGCACGCCACACACCACGATCCCGAAGTGATGGCGACACAGAACTTCAACCTCACGTTCCCGATCTGCGACACGCTGTTTGGCACGCGAAGCGACGTTCCGAGTCGTGCGCGCGAACCGTTGGAACGCAGCCGCTAAGGCGCTTGCTTTGCCAAAACACCCGTCGTCACGCGCTTTATCTCGTCAGTGATAATCGTGATGAGCGCCTGTGCGGCGGGGCCGATCGGCCGCTTTGGATGTGTGACCTGGATGATGTGCCGCACTATCGGCGGCGATGTGATCGTGTGAGCGCGCAGCACGCCTTCATCCACCTTGCGTTGCACGACCACGCGCGGCAGGATCGTCGCGATATTTCCCTGCTCGACGAACTGCACGATCGAGCTCAGCAGATCGATTTCGAACTTCGGCTTGATGACGATATCGGCGGCCATCAGCGCGGCGTCGAGCGCGCCGCGCAGGCCGTTGCGGCGCGTTGGCAGTACGAGTTCTACCCCGGACATATTCGCGAGATCGATCTCGTGCGGTAGCTCGACGCCATGTATGGCGCTCGTCACGAACACCATTTCCTCGACCAGCAACGGCTCGACATCGAGCGCGAGGCGCCCGCGCGGCTTGTTGATGATCGCGGCATCGAGCCGGCCTGCCTCGACCGCATCGATGAGCTGTGCGCTGAAGCCGTCGGCCACCGATACCTCGACTTGCGGAAAGAGCGCGTCAAACCTCGCGAGCGACTCCGGCAAGACGCTTTCCGCTTCCGACGCCACCATTCCGAGCGAAACGCGCCCCGTGATGATCATGTCGCGCCGGCTCAACTGCTCGCGCGCGTGCTCAATGTCGCGCATGATCGGCGTGTACAGGCGATACATGAGGCGCGCCGCTTCGGTCGGCGCCATGCCGTGCGGGCCGCGTTCGAAGAGCTTCTGTCGCAGTTCGGCTTCGAGCTTTGAAATCTGCATGCTGAGCGCGGGCTGCACGATATTGAGGCGCTTGGCCGCGCGCGTGGCAGAGCCATCCTCGAAGAGGGCGATGAAATACTGGATTTGCTTGAGGTCCATGATGCCCGATCGCGGTGGGGAAAGCCGGAAACTGCCAGTGTAGCCACAGGTCGAAGCATGCTATCAACGCAGCGGCGAGCCGCCGAAAACCCTCAGGAACGCGCCTGCGCGACATGGAAAGCGACGAGTGGATGCACGCATTATCGCCACTGAAGGATGGTTCAGGCGGTTTGTTCGCCACCGACGTCGAAGGTACGCTTTGGACGTCCCCTGTCAAAGCAGAACGGGGTGCTCGGTTAGTGCAACAGGACCGACTTCATTGTGCGTGTCATTGATTGCGGCTCTGAGGGAAGCAAACAATGTTTACCGAGCGCGACGCGCTGGTGGCGCGCTTTGGCGCAAGCTTCGCGCCGCGATTGCGGCCTTCGACGAACTGGGCTTCATCCCACAGTCAGGTTGAAGCCCCTGATAGTCCTTCTCTCTCTCCCCGCACTTCTTGCACCCCAACGGGCCTCGATTACGTTCAGCGCGAATTTCGAGCAAACGCGTTTGCGCCTGAGCCGTCCCTGCGAAACGTGTGTCGCAACGCGGACACCGGTATCGAAGGGCTAGCCGAGAGTGCGCGGGGCAAGAAAGCGAAGCTGTGAATGTGCGCCGCTCAACGGCGGCTCGCCGCGCTTCAACGGCAGGCGGAATCTTGAAGCATGACACGGGTGAAGTTGTCGCTGCATCGCTGATCGAAAACCGACATGTCTCGGCAGGAAGGCGGAAGAACCGCATACAGCGCAAGCCTAATCTTGATTGATGATTACATTCCGTCACTGGCCCCCGCAGCATGCGGAAGTAAGCGCCGGGCGGGTGCACCGCTGCAGCGTTGCCGAGTCGCCGACTTGTGAATTTCGACAAGGTCCTGCCGGAACTGAAACCGTTCGGTGGAAAGGTATTGAAGACGTCTCTGACGAACGTTGAGGAGGAACGTCTGAGAAAGGCACTGGAGGGCCTGAACACCGGCGGCGTGGCTACCTGAACACCGCCCGGGCGAGGATGGCATGAAAGTGAACGAAGCATCACTTTCGTCGCGCGCGGTGATCGTCGCGGCTAGTCATCGCACGTACTTTACCGCCAGCGCATACCTTTCTCCGAACAGGCACTAGACTTAAATCACCTGCGCGTGATCTCTGCGCGAGACTTTCGCGCGACGTGAGTCCGTGTCGACCTTCGCCACTCATGAGGGCAAGCCCATGTCCAAGTCGATTCAAACGGCCGAACAGATTCGCGACGAAGCACAACGGCGCGTCGAGCAGCTTGCAACTGACGTTCCCCACCATCTGCGAGTCCGCGTGCCGCTGCCGGAGCGGCATCCGCCCGATGCCTCCGGCCGGAACTGGGACATGCTCGCGCTCAATGAAAGCGGCGCCCACTATCTTCGAGAGGTCAGGCGTGTCATCGAGGACATGCGTACGGAGTTCATTCTGCCGGATTGAGACGACGTGCGCGGGCCAGTGCGTTCAACGAATCGAGGCGGCGTCCCGGCCTGACGCCGGATACCGTGTGCAGAGACAGACGTTCGCGTGGCGAGGGTACGCGTTCGCGGTGCAACCGGAGCAGAGCGATTCCGGCGCATGGCGCGCGCAGTCAGCGTATTCAAGGCTTCGGATGAGTTGACGAAGTTTCGTCCCGAGACCGCTCAGCCAGAATGACTAACCGAGGCCCAAGCCGTGTGTGACGGCCTCCAACGGGCCGCCGCGTCATCCGTCAAAAGATCGAAGCGTCGGCGAATGCCCTTTGACTGTTGACTACACATGTCGCAACACAGACATTGGCGAGGCACACATGGTCAAGATCTATGGACGCATGCGGTCGTCGGAAGGCTATGCGATCCGCGATTTCCTGCATCGTTGCGACATTCCCTTCGAGTGGGTCGAACTCAACAGCGATGAAGAGGCGGCGAAGCTGGCACACGTGCAGCATCTCGGCGACTCGCGCCTGCCGGTGTGCGAGTTTCACGACGGCACGCGACTGGAATGTCCCACCATCCGGCAGATCACCGAAAAGCTCGGCTGGTTCCGCAGCCCGTCACGCTCGGAATATGATCTCGCGATCTATGGCGCCGGGCCGGCCGGTCTGAGCGCTGCGGTCTACGGTGCGTCCGAGGGATTGCGTACGGTGCTGGTGGAGCGCTGGGCTGTCGGTGGGCAGGCCGGCACCACTTCGAAGATCGAGAACTACCTGGGGTTTCCGCACGGGGTCAGCGGTACCGAGCTCGCAGAGCGGGCTCGCGATCAGGCAGTCCGTTTCGGCGCGGAAATCCTGCTGGCCCGTGCCGGCGTGCGTGCGGAATTCTCGACGGGCAACGGTATCGTCGAGCTGGAAGACGGTACGCGGATCACGGCACGCACGTCGGTGTGCGCGACGGGCGTCGCGTACCGGCGGCTCGAATTGCCGGAGGAAGCGCGCTTCAGCGGCGCGGGTGTGTACTACGGCGCGGGTGCGAGCGAGGCGTCGCTGATTCGCGGCGAAGACGTGTACATCGTGGGCGGCGGCAATTCGGCGGGGCAGGCCGCGATGCATTTTTCCCAGTACTGCAATCACGTCACGATGGTGGTGCGCGACACGTCGCTGAAAAGCACACTGTCGCAGTACCTGATCGACCGTATTTCATCCGCGTCGAACATCGAGGTGCTGACCTGCACGACCGTTACCGCATTGCACGGCGACGACGTGCTACGCGAAATCACGCTGACCCATCGCAGCGGCGGCGAAGCGCGACGCGTGAAGACGAATTGGCTCTTCGTTTGCATTGGCGGCCTGCCGCAGACCGATTGGGCCAAAGAAGTGGGCGTGGCTCGCGATGAAGCCGGCTATCTCGTGACAGGCCCTGACCTCCACGACACGGACCGGAAGCTGCAGTGGCCGCTGGATCGCGAGCCGCTGTATCTGGAAACCAGCATGCCCGGCGTGTTCGCCGCCGGCGATGTCCGCCATGGCTCGATCAAACGCGTGGCAGCCGCCGTCGGCGAAGGAGCCACGGCGGTAGCGCTCGTGCACCGCTATCTGAGCGGCGCATGATGTGCCTCGCATGAGTGAGGCGCTATCCGCTCGCTTTGTCCCAATCTCATCACCAGGAGCTGACCATGACTCCCACCTGCACGCATCTGGACGGCATCCGCGTGTTACAAACCACGAAGCGCTATTGCGAGGACTGCGTGAAACTCGGCCACGCCTGGGTGCATCTGCGGCTGTGCATGTCGTGCGGTCATGTTGCTTGTTGCGACTCGTCGCCCGATCGCCATGCTAGCGCGCATTATCATGCGACCGGCCACCCACTGGTGCGTTCCATTGAACCGGGCGAATCGTGGATCTGGTGCTATCGCGACGAGATGATCGCAGGAGAGGTGACACTGTAAGCGGGTACAGCTGGCGGCGTTGACTCCGCCGGCCGCACCCGTCGTTTCCGCGCCTCAGGCCGAGGCTTCGGCGGTTTTCCTGGTTTCTTCAGCGGTCGTCGATTCCTCCGCCGCCAGCTTCTTCACACGTACGGCCTTTTCACCGGCATCCCAGCCGATTTCGACGGCATCGCCGCTGCGCACATCGCCTCTCAACAGCGAGTCGGCGAGTTCCGATTCGACTTCCAGACGGATCTTGCGCTTCAGCATCCGTGCGCCGAACTCGGGATCGTATCCGACCGTAGCCAGATGATCACGCAGTGCATCGTCGAACGACAGTTCGATATTCTGCGCGGCCGCCGTGCGCTGCACGCGCTGGAGCTGCAGATCGACGATCCGGCGGATCTGCTCCTTGCCGAGCGCATGGAACACCACCACTTCATCGACACGGTTGAGGAACTCCGGCTTGAAGTGATGCCGCAGGATTTCCATCAGCCGGTCGCGCAGCGCGGGATAGTCGAGCTGTTTCGAATCGGCCTTCATGTTGTCCTGAATCATCTGCGAACCGATGTTGCTGGTGGCGATGATCACGGTGTTGGTGAAATCCACGAGCCGTCCCTTGCCGTCCGTCAGACGTCCTTCGTCGAATAATTGCAGCAGGATGTTGTGCACTTCGGAATGCGCCTTTTCGATCTCGTCGAGCAGCACGACACTGTATGGGTGGCGCCGCACGCGCTCGGTCAGCTGGCCGCCTTCGTCGTAGCCGACATAGCCCGGAGGCGCGCCGACGAGACGGGCCACCGTGTGGCGTTCCGAGTATTCGCTCATATCGATGCGCACGAGCGCGTTTTCATCGCCGAACACCGCGGCTGCGAGCGCCTTCGCGAGTTCGGTCTTGCCAACGCCCGTCGGTCCGAGAAAGAGGAAGCTGGCGATCGGCTTGCCCGCTTCGGTCAACCCCGCGCGCGAAAGTCGCACGGCCTTCGATACGGCTGTTACGGCTTCGTCCTGGCCGACAACGCGTTCCTTCAAACGGTCTTCCAGACGCAGCAGCTTTTCGCGATCCTCGGCCGTTAGCTCGGAGACCGGCACGCCGGTCAGCGAGGACACGATCTGCGCGATATCTTCCGCCGTGACTTCCTGCGAACTGGTGCCGCGTTCTTTCTTCCAGGCTTCGGTCGACTCGTTCAGACGAGCTTGCTCGGCCGTGATTTTCTCCTGCAGTTGCTTCGCCTTGTCGAACTGTTTGGCCGCGCTCGCCGAGTCCTGCTCCTGTCGCAGACGGCGGATAGAGCCCTCGATACCGTGCAGCGCTTGCGGTCGCGAGTTCGACGAAATCCGCACGCGTGCCGCGGCCTGGTCGAGCAGGTCGATGGCCTTGTCTGGCAGGAAGCGGGCGGCGATATAGCGATCCGACAGCTTCGCCGCGGCCGTGATCGCCTCTTCGGTAATTTTCACCTTGTGATGCGCCTCGAGCCGGTCGCGCAGGCCGCGCAGGATATCGATCGTGTCCTCGACACTCGGCTCGGGCACCATCACTGGCTGGAAACGCCGTTCGAGCGCCGAATCTTTTTCGATGTACTTCTGATATTCATTGAGCGTGGTTGCGCCGATCAGATGCAGCTCGCCGCGCGCGAGCGCCGGCTTGAACACGTTGCCGATATCGAGCCCGCCTTCGCCGCCGCCCTGGCCCGCGCCGACGATGGTATGAAGCTCGTCGATGAAAATGATGAGCCGGTCCTGATTCGCAACGATTTCGTCAAGCACCTGCTTGACGCGCTCTTCGAATTCGCCCCGATACTTCGCGCCTGCCACCACGCTGTTGATGTTCAACTCGAGCACGCGCTTGCCGCGCAGCACTTCAGGGATCTCGTCCTGCGCGATGCGTTGCGCCAGACCTTCGACGATCGCCGTCTTGCCGACGCCTGGCTCGCCGATCAGCACTGGGTTGTTCTTGCGGCGCCGTGCGAGGACTTCGATGGTCGTTTCGATTTCCTTGTCGCGGCCGATCACCGGATCGAGCTTGCCGCGCTTTGCCAGTTGGCTCAGATCGCGTGCGTATTTATCGAGCGTCGGAGTGGAGGAGCGGCCTTCGACGCTACCGTCTTCCGCGCCCTGGCCCACCACCTTCACCGCTTTCTGACGCAGCGATTGTGACGTCAGCCCGAGTTTGCGCAGCAGTTCGCCGGCGAAGCCGTCTTCTTCCTCGACGAGACCGATCAGGATGTGCTCCGGGCCGACATAGCTATGGTCGAGCTCGCGCGACGCCACGAGTGCATTTTCAAGCGCGCTCTTTGCGCGCGGCGAAACGCCGATTCGGGCCTCCTCGCCATCGGATTTGGCCGAACCGCGCGGCGCGTCCCGTTCGATTGTCCTTTTGATATCGTCGGCATCGAGCTTGAACTCTCGCAGGATTTCGTTGACCACGTTGTTATCGGCGAGCGCGAGCAGCAGATGTTCCGTGTCGACCTCGTTCTTGCCGAACTCGACGGCTTTCTGCGCGGCCGCCTGCAACCGGTCGAGTCCGCTTTCGCTCAGAAAGCTTTGCAGGTCGACGGCCTCGCGTGCACGCCTGCGTCGGCGAGGGCGGGCACCGCTGCTGTCGGGACCGCCCGCTGCTTCAGACGGACCGGATGACCCGGCCGAAGCCGACCCGCGGCCAGGCGCGGAACGTCCGGCCCGCTCCCAGTCCGTGCCGCCGTTTTCGAATGGCGACCATCCTTCCTCGAACAGGCGCTCGAACAACCCGCCGTGGAAAAGCGACTCGAGTGGCGACAGGCTGCGCTGATGGCGTGCCATGAACTCCATGTGATGTTCGTCGCACAGCATCAACTGGCGGCGCTGGCCGTTCTCGGTGATCGTGATCTGTGTAGTCGCCGGTTTGCCGCAAACACTGCATTTGGCCATGATGTTCCTCTTGAGGTTCTGCCCACGCGCTGTGCGTTGAAATGTGGGCGACTGGGGTTGTCCACATCCTGGATATCTCTGCCTCGCCGGCCGCCTGCTTTACGATCCCTCGCGGCGAGACCTCGCGGGATTCGCGGCTTACCTAATCTCGATTTGCTTTGTGGTCTGCCTTGTTTCTATTGCTTGGGCACGCGCATGACGCGTATCGGCACGATCGAGGTCGACATCGGACGGCTATGGAATCGCTCGCTGAAATCGACCGAACGCGCGTGGTGGCCCAAAACGTCAGTGACTCGTGCCGCTGCGTTCGCGGCCGATGTCAGCCCTTGGCGTATTCGAACTCCGGCAGCTTTTTCAGCGCCTCCTTGCTTGCGCCGGTCAGGATTGCCTTCGGCGCTATCTGCTTGAACTGTTGAATGGGGATGGCGACGCGGTGCGCCGCCATCCCGAGAAAGCCGCCCACGTCGATAATCGCGGCCGAGAG
>Ga0105238_10008722_pt1 | contig 10143 bp, 12 predicted proteins | sample KBSC34metaG_FD_81526 | JGI IMG/M metagenome (GOLD analysis project Ga0105238, IMG submission 81526) | Corn rhizosphere microbial communities from Kellogg Biological Station, Michigan, USA - KBS C3-4 metaG | ecosystem: Host-associated > Plants > Roots > Rhizosphere > Soil | place: Michigan, USA...
GGCAATGAACGAAGATTAAATAAAAGGATTAAAGCGTTCATGGGAAACCTTAGCATATTGAGCCGTTCAGAGATTGAAGGCTTAGGTCCACCTATGCTGGAGGAATTGGCCGATTCCGGGATTCACGAGCAGTTTCTGTGTGACCTGGCTCTCAAGCACGTAGCCATGCTTCCCGAGCCGAGCACAACGGCCGTCGCCGACCGGCTGCATCTGCCGCGCGTTCTTACTGAAGAACTGCTCTACCATCTGTATCGCGAGAAGCTGATCGAAATGCGTTTGCAAAGCGCAGTGGGATCAACTCGCTACGCGATGCTCGATCACGGCTGGGAACGTGTCGCGCGTCTCAATTCACAAAGCGGCTATCTTGGACCAGCACCTGTTTCGCTCGAAGACTACACCTTCATGATGCGATTACAGGCAGTGCCCTCGAAGCCGGCTTCGCTCGATACAGTTCGGGATGCTTTCAAGGATCTCGTGCTGCCCGATTCGTTGCTGCAAACGCTCGGCTGCGTGATCAATTCGCGGTCTTCGCTCTTCCTTACCGGTTTGCCCGGAACAGGAAAGACGGCCGTGTCCGAACGCATGAATCAGGCACTGACCGGGACGATTTGGATCCCGTATGCAATCGAAGTCGACGGAAACATCATCCGTATCTTCGACGCTCACAGTCACCGGCCGGCGCCCGAACGCACGTCAGTTATCGAACACGATCGACGTTGGATCGAGATCGAAAGACCGCTGATCATCGTCGGCGGCGAGCTGACACTCGAGAACACCGACCTCGCGTGGTCCGAGACGGCAAAATTCTACGAAGCGCCTTTTCAGGTAAAGTCGAACGGCGGCACCCTCGTCATCGACGACTTTGGCCGCCAACGCGTCGCTCCGCAGGACTTGCTGAATCGCTGGATCCTTCCGCTCGAGCGCCGAGTTGATTTTCTGACGCTTCACAGCGGCAAGAAGATCGAAGTTCCATTCGAACAGCTCGTAGTCTTCTCGACGAATCTCGACGAGAGGGATCTCGTCGACGAAGCATTTCTGCGGCGCATGGGTTACCGGGCTCGCGTCGAACCACCCACTGCGGCTGCTTTTTCAGAGATCTTCAGACGCACCGCAAAACTTCGCGGTGTAACGATCGATGATGAATGCCTGCGTCACATTCTGGCGCGCTACGAGAATGAAAGACGAATCATGAAGGGCTGCGAACCGCGCGATCTTCTGAATAAGGTCAACGACATCTGCCTGTTCGAAGGTCGCGAGTTGAAGCTCACGAAAGAGCTCGTCGATCTGGCGTGGGGTAATTACTTTGGAACGTCACACGGCTTCGCCCCGGAAGTTATGCAGTTTCGATCCGCCGTTCAACCTGCTAAGCAGGTGTCAGCTTGAACCTGCGGAGCAGGTGGCAGCTTGAACCTGCGGAGCAGGTGGCAGCTTGAACCTGCGGAGCAGGTGGCAGCATAAAGCCTGGGGCGCAAGCCCCAGGATCTGATGCAATTGATCGTTTACAAGCCCGCGATAGCGGGCGACAGCGCTTTCGCCCGCTATCGCGGGCTCGGTTTTTTATTTGACTGGTTCCCTGGGGCTTGCGCCCCAGGCTTTATGCTTGAACCCGCTTCGCGGGTTGAAACCTACGCCTGCTTGCGGGCTGAAATACTTGATTTCAATAATGTGCGGACAGTGGAAACATTTTAAGCTCGCTCTATTACTGTGCTTGCTATCCGCCTTCTCTGTTCACGCGCAGAATCCGTCCAACCCTCCTGCTCCTCAAAAAGTTATTGGCCAGACCATCACTCTTGCCGACGGTTACACGTTTGAGGTCGATGAGGTTTCGAAACAGGGCGAGGATCTCTGGTATCGAAAAGGCGCCATCAATCGACAGATCACACAGCCAGTAAAGTCCATTAAGCCTATTTACGAAAAGCCCAAAACGGAAGCTGTAGAGGCTGCTAAAACTCCCACTTCCGCAACTCCTGCCCCGGCCAAACTTGCTCCTGCAATCTGGATCCACCTCGTCGATGGCGCCCGTTTTCGGGTTGATGAGGTTCAGGAAGGCACCGACGGCGCCGTCTACACACGCAACAAAATCTCGATGTTCCTCGACAAGGAACGCATCGCGCGCATCGAATACGAGGTTCCCGCTTTGCCGGGCAAGGTCCGTAAAACTGCCGACTGGACATCCGGAAACGCCACAATTGACCAGTTAATCCGGACAAATGGCGACCGTTTCGGAATCGACCCCTATTTGGTCTTTTTAATAATAGAGAAGGAGTCGCGTTTCCATCCGCGCGCGGTCAGTCCGAAAGGGGCCATGGGCCTGATGCAACTGATGCCCGGCACAGCCCGCCGGTTAGGAGTTCGAAAGCCTTTCGATGTGGCTGAAAACATCAGGGCCGGCACGCAGTACATGCGGGAATTGATGGACATGTTCGGCGGGAAAGTCGATTTGGTGCTGGCGAGTTATAATGCCGGGGAAGGCGCGGTGCTCAAATACGGTCGCAATGTGCCACCTTACAGAGAGACTCGCGACTACGTTAAGACAATCGGGAAACGCTACGGACTCTCGGGACGGCAATCAGGACAGGACGAAGTGCCGGATCCGCAACGCTAGGGGGTGCGCGATGAAATCATTTTTCCCCACAACGCTAATAATCCTATTACTGGGCGGCGCTGTTCTTGTTAACGCTCAGACGAGACAACAAGATCAGGGTCCGATGACCAACGCCGAGGTCGTCAAACTCTGCAAAGCCGGCTTCAAAGAAAAAACTGTCGTTCTGATCATTTCGTCGAGAATTCCGAACTTCGATCTCTCGTCTGACAAAATGATTCAGCTCAAACGCGCCGGTGTGAGCGAGAACATCATCATCGCCATGCTTGCTCGTCAGGAAGGAACTGACGTTCCGATGACGGATGACGAGTGGGGCAACGATCCATTCTTCAACTCCAAAGTCGATCCGAAGGGCAATGGAAACAGCGGCACAGGTTCCGGCTCTGGTTCTGATGGTGGAACGAACATCTTTGGTACCAGCACCGGATCGAAATCGAGCGTTCGCACTCGCACTGGAAACGGCGGTTCCGAAGGTGACAGTCAGTTAACGGGAAATGCGACGGTGCGGATTATTAGACCACCGACTGAAGGTGGCAGTGGAACGCCTGCAAAAATGGAGAAGACGAAGAGTCTCACCAACGAGTCGATTGTCGAGCTCGTGGAAGCAGGTTTTTCTGAAGGCACGATTATTCGCCGTATCGAACAGTCGCCAGTGGAGTTTGATCTGGCGGCGGATAAACTGGAAGCCCTGCGCAAACGTCGCGTCAGCGACAAAGTAATCGACGCCATGAAGGCTGCGATGGGCGACGGCAAGTAAATCATTGCCGATTGCCAATTGCCGAATGCCGATTGAATAGCTTGATCGGTAATTGGCAATCGGCAATCGGCAATTGGCAATCATCTATGAAAGTACAACCTCGACTTCGATGGGTCGCGCTGCTGGTTTCTGCAGCGCTCTTATTTTCTGTTGCGAGCGCACAGCGAAGAGGTCAACAACGAACGAAGCCTCAGCCCAAGCCGAGCGCTACTCCGCAGCCAAAGACAGCTCTCGAAACGATGGGGGCGCCTCCGCCCGTTCCCAGTCTTAAGAAACCACCCGAACAGGAAGTCAGCCCCGGTGACGTTGTTCTAGTCGATACGACTGAAGTCATGTTTCCCGTCACAGTGCGCGACTCCAACGGCCGGCTCGTCAGCAATCTCACGCGCACCGATTTCAAAGTTTTCGAAGACAACGCACTGCAGCCGTTGAGCGATCTTGCATTGCGACAGGTGCCGGTTGACGTGGTGCTGATGGTCGACGCTTCTTCTTCCGTCGCCAACAATCTCGACGATTTCCGGCGCGCCGCACAGGGATTTGCGGCGAAGCTTGAGACCGAGGATCGCATCAGTCTCATTAAATTCGACGATCGCATCGAGCTGCTCCAGGATTGGACCAAGAGTCGTTTTCAATTGCAGCGCGCTTTGAATCGTATCGAACCTGGTATGTTCACGCGTTTCAACGACGCGTTATTGCTCGCTTCGAGAGAACAATTTGGACCGGTAACAAAGTCGCGACGCGCGGTGATTGTATTGTCGGACGGAATCGACAATGGACAGGGAACGACGTCGCTCGAAGCCGCTTTGCAGGCGTTGATCAAAGCGCAGGTTACGGTTTACATCGTCGCCAACACCGAGATTTCGCGAGCAGCGAAGCGAGCTGAGCTCGATAGTCTGCTGGGACAAGGTGAATCGTCGGTCAAGTTTAATCAGGTGACGATCGATCGTTTGCGTCTCGGTTTGAAGGTGCTGGATCAGAGTGAAGAAAACCTCGCGCAACTGGCGCAGGCGACGGGGGGAAAGTTGTACAAGCCGCTCACGTTTGATGCGCTCGAATCGACTTACGCGGAAGTGGCGGATGAGTTGCGACATCAATACGCGCTTTACTTCACGCCCTTGAACAAGGCGCGCGATGGAAGTTTTCGGCGCGTGCGCATAGAGACCGTGAATCCGGCATTCGCCCCGCACACACGCGTCGGCTACTTCGCTCCGAAAAGCTAATCTGCGTAATCTGTGGATTCATGTTCCTGAGAGTCGGCTCCTGGTTGGTTGTTCTGGTATTGAGCTTCTCGTGTGTCTACGCACAGGACGAGACCAAGGTGCCGGAGAACGAGAAAGTCACGATCGTGCTCGCTAGCGGCAACCAGATGCTGGTTGACGAGGTCAGCGAAAGCGGCGGCGGTTACTGGTACAAACGCGGCAACGTCACCACGTTTATCGATCGCGAACGAGTCGCTCGCATCGAAGTCCCGACACCGCCTGAACCGGCGCCTACTGAAGTTAAAGCACGTAAATGGAGTCTCGCCGACGCGTCAAAGGTCGAGCAGTTTTTCACCTTGAAGTTTAAGAAGCCGTTGCCGACTACGGCTTTTGGACAATCAGATTTACACACGCGCTGGGGATTGGACCACCGCAACGGTATGGATGTGGGCCTGCATCCCGACAGCGTTGAAGGTCGCGCATTGATTGAGTTCCTGCGCGCCGAGTCGATCCCGTTTTTGGTCTTTCGCGGCCCTATTCCCGGCGTGGCCACTGGACCTCACATCCACATCGGAAACAGATCATCCAGGTCCTACGGCCGCTAGTTGTTTAGATCGCACTTGGACACGGTCAGTACCACCTCGCGGTAGCGGGTGGGTCCGCGCAGCGTTTTTGGATCGGAGCCTACGGCGTACCCACCCGCTACCGCGAGGTGGTACTGACCGTGTCCAAGTAGCGTATCCTTTTCTAAGGAGACTGCGCCGATGAAGTACATCGAATTCACCCATCCCGAGGGCGGCAGAATGCTCGTTCACGTCGATCACATCACGAGCGCGCTTTACCGGCCCGGTGAGGGTGACATCAAAACAAGATTAGGGCTCGACCTCGATCAACGTCAGAACGACGTCGTGATCTTCGGCGAGGAAGCCGAGCAGGTATGGGAAACCCTGCAACGATTGAAAGGTCAATGAATCCGGACCCGACCAAAAGACCAGGTTCTGCAAACGACCCGCTGTCGGAACAGTGGATAGACCTCCGGCTGATTGCCGGAATGCGCGTCGTTCTCGGCACCTCGGCGTTGCTCGTCGTTCTGATTCAGCCATTCACGTCGTTTCGCTGGAGTAAGCCAACCTACGTCACCCTGGTTTTGTACGCGCTTTATGGTCTGGTGATATACCAGCTCTCAGTTCGTCATAAAACGATCGTTGCTCACCGAGTCATTCCCTGGCTCGACCTGTTGTGGTATGTGCCACTCCTCATCTTTGCGAGTAACACGAACAATCTGTTCTATTACTTCTTCTTCTTCGCTATCATCGTTGCGTCATTCAGTTGGGGACTCGGCGACGGCTTACGGCTGACTCTCGCGTCGGCAGCAATCTACACTCTCGTCCGGCTGGCAAACGAACCCGAAGGATCACTCCACCTCGACGACATTCTGCTGGCGCCGATAGGCTTGCTGATCTTTGGCTACATCATCGCGCGCTGGGGCGGTTATCACACTCAACTCAAGAACCGGCTGAAGCTGCTGAAGGAAGTGACGATCTTTTCCAATCCGCGTTTTGGCATCGACCGGACAATCAAAGCCATACTCGAGAGCATTCGCGCTTTTTACGATGCCGAAGCATGTTTGCTAGTGATTCCCGGCAAACCCGGCGATGCAGACAGTTACCAGATGTATCGCGTTGCGCGAGGCATACATCCGAGCAGGACGGCGCCACCGGAAATCGGAGCTGAAGCCGCCACGCAGTTTTTATCGCCTTCTCTCGACTACGCCGTCATCTATAGGAAAAACGGCGCTTCACAGACGCGTTTGTTCGACGTCAAGAATCGCGTTTTCACTGACAGCAATTCCAGCAACGGCGACAAACAAGCGGGCATGCTCGAGGCGCAGGGGTATTTGTCGGTGCCTGTTTATTACCGTCACCAGGCTGTCGGCCGTCTCTTCATCATCGATGGACCAGACCGTATCGATGGTTCAGACATGGATTTCATGCTGCAGTTGATGGACCATGTCACGCCCGTCATGGAAAACATCCGGCTGATCGACAACCTCGCCTCCGATGCCGCCGAGCAGGAACGACGACGAATTGCACACGACATTCACGACAGCGTCATTCAACCCTATCTCGGCCTGCAGTTTGGCCTCGCGGCACTCGATCAAAAGTTGGAAGCGGGTAATACGGCTATTCGGGACAACGTGCAGGAACTACTCGAGCTCACGAACCATGAACTCGCCGAACTGCGACGATTCGTTTGGGATCTGCGAGCGACTGAAGAGCGTTTGGACGTTCTGCTGCCGGCGATTGAAAGATACGCTGAACGATTTTCCCTCGTGACCGGAATCAAGGTCGACGTGTCCGTGCACGGTAAGGTGAAGGTAAACGATCGGCTGGCGGCCGAGTTATTTCAGATCGTGGCCGAGGGTCTGAGCAATGTGAGGCGCCACGCCTTTTGCCGTGACGCGCGAGTTGAGATATCGTGTAAGGAAACCTCGCTGCTCTTACAGATAAAAAATAGCCGGCCGCGTCCGGGGACAAGCCCGGATGGCGAACGTGTTGATGGTGGTCAGGACGGCGTGAAGTCGTTTCGACCTCATTCAATTGCCGAGCGCGCTGCGTCTCTCGGCGGAGACACGCAGGTATTTGTGGATGAAAAAGACTACACCGTAGTTAGTGTAGGAATCCCGCTGTAGTTTTGGAGCCTCATCATGACTGCTCGCCCCATTACGATCATGATAATCGACGACCACGTGGTTATTCGCAGTGGTTTACGAATGTTGATTGAACACGATCAACAAATGCTGGTCGTGGCTCAGGCAGGCAACAGAGCCGAAGCTCTCGAACGTGCGGCAAGCTCGCATCCCGATGTGATCATTCTGGATTTGCTGCTTGGTGACGAAGATGGACTCACGTTTTTGCCGGAGATGTGCCAGGCGAGCCCAAACTCGCGCGTGCTGGTATTGACGGGAGTACAGAATCCGGATGCGCATCGTCGTGCCATTCGCCGCGGTGCGATGGGAATAGTTTTAAAGGAGCACGCAGCCGACCAGCTACTCAAGGCGATCAAGAAAGTCCACGAAGGAGAAGTGTGGATTGAGCGATCGATGATGGGCAGCATGATTCAGGAGTTTAATAAGCCGGCTCTGGTGGATCCTGAAGTCACCAAGATCGAATCCCTCACGGACAGGGAGCGCGAAGTTATCGCCCTGATCGGTGAAGGACTCAAGAACAAGCAGGTCGGGGAACGTCTCTTTATCAGTGAGACGACGGTGACTCACCATCTCAGTTCCGTCTTTTCAAAGCTCGAAGTGTCGGATCGCCTGGAGCTCATCATCTACGCGTTTCGTCATGGCCTCGCTAAGATACCGAAATAACTTAGTGCTTTGTTCTTTGTTCTTCACCAAGTACTAGGTACCACGTACGAAGTACAAAGCACTAAGTACCAAGTACAAGCACCAAACAGGCAGGATCCTGCCACTCAATCCTCTAAAAAAACCCTATATTACTGCCAGATAAATGGGCAAGGACCTGCATTGTCACCGTTTTGCAACATCTTCATAATGCAAAAGCAGAAATTCAAACCTTACGAAGAGCCCAGTTCATGCACTGCGAACAACGAGCCAATTACATTCTTGATTGCCACCTTCGACTCCCGAATACGGCTTTACTAACCCGAAATGCATCCGTCGAGCGACGCTCCAAACCTCGTTCAAATGACGTGTTACCGGCTCGAGTTTGGGGAGTTGACATCGAGGATCAGCCGTTTTGTTACGACTGTCAGTTAGACAACATTAGCGCCTCCGGACTCTTTTTGAGGTTACCGCGCCGGATGAAGTTTTCGTCGTCCATTAGCCTCGTCGTGCGGCTGTTGACTGGACCTGACGAAGGCATGGTCGCTGCTATCAAGGGCACCGTAATGCGCGAAGAGTCGAATTCTGATGGTCACCGAGGCATCGGCATTCGGATCACCGAGCACAAGTTTATTTAGCGGAGTTTTTTACCCAGGAGAAAGGAAGTTAACGACACCGGCAACAGATCGCGATTGCTCCGCCGCAGCGTCTGTTCCAGAGGGAGGCTGGTTGCACGCCAGGCGTATGCCCCCGGCTGGCGATCAAAGCTATGCAGCCTCCCTTCCCCAACTTTCACACCAAGCCCAGTGGTGTGAATGACGCATTTAACTAGCTGGAGTGGTTTGACGCCTGCCCGATGTGCAGTGCTTCTCCTACCAATCCACCGGCCTTAACCCCTGAGGACGATGCGTGCCGAGGTAACGCTCTGCACGCACGTGCGTCGTCTTCACTTCAAGCATGGAAGGAGTTTTAAAATGTCCCCGATCAATTTCCGCAAACTAGCGGTCTCACTCGCGATGTTTGCAGTTGTCACTCTCGCTTCGTCTGTAATAGCCAGGGCCGACAGCTATACCTTAACTAACTCGAATTTTGCCGGAAATGGAAATTTCGGCACTGTGCTCACGACCCTAAACGGTGACGGTACTATTACGGTAAATGTGACCCTCACTGCAGGCTATGTGTTTCACAGTAATGGCGCATTCGGGTTCAACGTAGTGGATCCAGATGCCGGCGTAACTATCTCTCTCATTAGTCCTAACAGCATCTTCAGTGCTGGCGGAACAAACGTAGCGTTCGACGGCTTTGGAAAATTTGAGTTCTCTTTGGATTCAAACCAAAGCACCGCAGACGCACGAGCCAGTAATACCAATAGCGTGACGTTCACAGTAAGTCGAACTGCCGGATTCACCAACGCGAACCAATTGGCGGAGCTAAATTCCGGTGGTTGGTTTTTTGCCGCCCAGATAGCACCATTAGATCCTAATGCAGCTACTGGGTTCGCGGCTGGCGCCGGTGCTGTCCCAGAGCCCACAAGCATGTTGCTACTCGGGACTGGATTGATTGGCGTTGCCACGGGACTACGAAGGCGTCTCCGTAAATAACAAGGGGCCGGCCTGAAGCTAAGCGTAACCCATCAGGGCTCGGTTAGTTTTCAGGTCAGCTCAAATACTTTGATGAGCAGGTTGCGGGCCCCTGACCGCAGCCTTATCTAACTATGTATACCGAACCGATAATTCTACCCTTGAACGCTGACGGCAAACTCTACGCTCTCGAGGACGAGCAGGGGCGTATTGTCGGCACCGGAACACGCGAGATTTGTGAAGCATTGTTGACCATGATGAAGAACGAGGCGTTCCTCTTCAGGCGTGTGAAACCCGATCAATCTGATCGGAATTCCAATCGTCCGTAATTTATTACGAGCGCTTGTAGTAGTTTAACCCGACTAAACTAACTCAATGCTGAAGCTCAAAACGGTATCCGGCCGCCTTAAGGAATTTTTCTGGGGGCGGGATGAAACAGCGGCTGATCGCGCTGAAAAGACACCGCGAAATTTACTCGTCGTTGATGACGAAGAGTCGATCTGTTTTTCGATGAGCGAGTACTTCTCCCAACACGGATTCAAAGTTGACACAGCGCGCGAGAGGGAAGAGGCCGAAGGTCTCATTAATGAGACTGAGTACAAAGTCATAATTCAGGATTTGCGACTCGGAGTAGAACGACGCTCCGACGGTATCGA